>Ga0335081_10005897_pt1 | contig 19409 bp, 21 predicted proteins | sample Lox_Sample_35_FD_206713 | JGI IMG/M metagenome (GOLD analysis project Ga0335081, IMG submission 206713) | Soil microbial communities from Loxahatchee National Wildlife Refuge, Florida, United States - Lox_Sample_3.5 | ecosystem: Environmental > Terrestrial > Soil > Wetlands | place: USA... | reverse complement strand
TCGAAAAGGAGATGTTGACGGATCATCTAAAGTCTGTTAAAGACGATGGACTTGCTAGGGAATTATTGTTGATGTGGCATATTCAATGTGTGGATGTTTCAGAGGCAAGGACGATTGTCCAGGGAGACAGTGGTCGTGCTGATGAGAAGCGACGAATCATTCGTGATGGTCTGGAAAAGACAAGGATTGGGATATAAAATGGAGAAAAGCTTCCACATAAACCCCAATTCTTAATTCATGTCTTACTATATACCTGTGATTGTCACGGTTCCTACGAGGTTGCGGTTGATGTTGCAGCGTCTGGTTGTTTGACGGGAGTGCCTTTCTGGATTTCTTCCTCCAAAGCATCCGGAATGTCAAAAGGATTGAACCCGGCTGGTTCCTTGCCAATGTTATCGGTGAAGTTACGCGTCACCTCCAGGACAATATCCAACGCCTCCATATTCTTTTGATGTTCCTTTTCCTTGCGTCTTTGATCTGCCTTCCAGTCTGCAATGTCCGCATTGTATTCCGCCTGCAATTGTTGGAAACGATTCCACCAGTTTGCACCGTAGGTCATACCTCCGATGGCCATGCCGATCGTAGCAATTCCTCCTAGAATCCAGAGACTCGCGGCGCCGAGATGCTGACCGAGACTTTGTTCATTGTTCGATTCTCCAGGCACTGGGAGGGCGATGGTCGTTGCGATGATGGATTGAAGGAGAAGAAGCAATGTGTACTTGCAATTCATTGTAGGGAGGAATAGTTTGAAAGACGAAATGTGAGTTACAGGGATCCATGTCTTGAGCTGATAACGCACGACGATCTGATCGTGATCGTAATACCGCTCAACAATCACCACGATTGGACTAACCAAGGTAGAGCTGAGAATTGGCTTGAAAGTAGTATACCCTAGCTATATCGAGGAAATAGCAAATGAGAAAAACTAGAAGGGGAAGCAACCAACTCAAACACACAAAATAACGAAAGCTAAACGATTTTCCTCGGAACCCGAACCATGCCCCTTCCCTCTCTCTCCAAATGTGATCATTTGTCGACAAATGACTTCAAATTCTTCAACCAATTGACATATTCCTTTTGTTCCTTCAACTCTGCGTAGTCGGGGATGAAAAGAGCGAGCGCCGTATTAATTCCCCTTTCCTCGAGATACCGTTCCATCAGGAGCTGCAATTCTTCATCGAGTTGATTCCAGGGCGGGCCACCATAGACTTGGGTTTCTTCAAAGGTCGTTTGGGCTGTTTCCGGGTTGGCGGGGGGGTTCTTTGAGAATGCGACTTGGTCGATGACGAAGATTGCGTCGGTGCACGTAGCGTTGACGGTCAAAGTACCTGCATCGCCCTGAATCAAAGAGAATGTTAGAATGAATATTCCGAAATTGTAAAGAATAGGGGTTTCTTAGAGTTCCGTACCTTGTTGATGGTAATTCGAGCATTGATGGGAGCATAATTAGACCCAGCTTCCTCATCATCCCAATTTTCCTCACCGGTCAACTCGGGATCATACTCCTCCTGCTCGGGGAACTCATCCTCCTCGGGTTCCGGTTCCTTGTACTTCGGCTCCTTCTTCTTCTTGGCTGTGACTTGTTTTGCTCCTCCAGAGGGGGAGAATCCCGCTTGCTTGACACCCAGGAGCCACATTAAGGGGTTTCCGGCTTGACGGGGTTTTTGCACGATTCGTCCGGATTTGTTGTCGATGGTGGGGAGCTCCTCTTCTTCTTCTTGGGCCATGCCACCTTCTTCGCCTTCGTCTTCGTTGCCCCATGGATAGCCTTCTTCTGTGTCCTCGTCAAAAGATGGGAAGCTGATGTCGAATTTGACAGTGATTCTAGAGGCACGGGTCAATACCATTGGACTGCAGGAAGTGGTCTTTGGAAATCCGTACGTTTCATTGCCGTATTGACGGGTTAATGTGACTTCACGTGCTCCGGGGTTGTCAATGACCTGCCAATGTCAACTCCTTGTCAAGTTGGACGGGGGATTGCCTTAAAAGGGCCGTTCTCAAGGTAATCCGAAACAGAGGTGGGGATTTCCAATCCTTCACCCATGTTGCCCTCAAGCTTCAATTCCTCCGCAAGCTTTTTACTCAATTCAGCGTCAACGGGTTCTGTAGCAAATATCAGCCCCTGTTACTTCCATTCGTTTTAGTGGTTACCATCTTCTGGGGCAGGAAATGCACGGATGGCAGAGGATTGGAATGCCTTGACTTGCACAGCAGGTCGGAATCCGATTCGGAGAGCAGTGGAAGGAGCGAAACGGGGAGCCGCGGCGAAGGAGCGAACAAGACGGCTTGAGCGGGACAGGGCCGACAGAGATCTCGAGCCAAGGATTGCTCGAAGACTCATGGTTGTGGAGTAAGCGAGGCGTCAGCAGAACTGGAGCTACGAATTTTTTTCTTTGGAAGAGGAGGAAAATCTTCGACGCCCCACGGCTATCCACAAAATAGTTCCGGATTTATTCCAGAGCCGTGAAATTGCATCTAAAGCCTGGTTTTGTAAAATCACGTGGTCGTGTTTACCACGGCCGTAATTGAAATGCATCTCCCTCAGGGGCAGTTGCAGTCATTCCTGCGAACGGGCCTCCACCATGCTCATAGCACAGGCTGACTAGCTCTGGTTGTGCAGATACACGTCGAGGATGGGGATAAGCGGCTTGCTGCCCCTGCTCAAGTCGATCCACACAAACGCGCACATCAAACAGTACTCAGGCAAGGTCGTTGGGATCGATGGCTACGTCTGGCTCCATCGCGGAGCATTTGGCTGTGCCTCGGATCTCGCTCTGGGCAATCCCACCACAAAGTACCGTGCCCGCCTCAAAGTTGCTTCTTCTTCGTGATCCTGACGTTTATGGCAGGTATGTGGACTATGCCATGCACCGAATCAAAATGTTTCGACATTACGGCGTGGAACCATACGTCGTATTCGACGGCGATTATCTCCCGTCAAAGCTCTGGACCGAAGACTCGCGCGCATCAAAACGCGCAGAATACCTCTCCGCAGGCATGCGCTACCACGCCCAAGGACAATCCTCCAAAGCCACAGAGCAATTCAAAAAATGCATTGATGTCACTCCCGAAATGGCATATCGTCTTATCCTCGCCCTACGACGCGAGGGGATAGCCTATGTCGTTGCCCCCTACGAAGCAGATGCCCAGTTAGCCTACCTGGAGAAACGCGGGATCATCCAGGCTATTGTCACGGAGGACTCGGATTTACTGGTGTTTGGATGTAAGACGCTCCTCGTGAAAATGAGTAAGTTTGGGGATTGTGAGGAGATTAAGAGGGAAAGGTTTGCGAATGTTACCACGCTACATGGTTTTACGGATGATGATTTCCGGCATATGGCTATACTTTCGGGTTGTGATTATCTTCCTAGTATCAATGGGGTTGGATTAATCACTGCTAATCGACTGCTGAGACGATTCAACAAGAATGTTAAACGAGTATCAACTTGAAGCCTAATATCCGCTGATTTTTATAGGTCGTCCAGTCGCTTCGACTGCAAGTAGGGACGCAGGTTCCTCCAGATTATTTAGAGGCTTTCGACAGGGCCAATCTCACGTTCAAGCATCAACGTGTCTTCTGTCCTGAAAAAGAGTGTTTGGTAATGTGGAACGAACCGACAGAGACATTGACTGATGAACTATTGATTTACATTGGACCGTAGGTCCCCCCGAAACATGGAGGATCTCACGCATAGCGACCTTGATGTCGAAATTGCCCGCGGTGTGGCAACAGGGCACTTACATCCCATGACCAAGAAAACCCTTGGATTGCCGGCGGAGGGCTGGGAGAATTCCATTGTATGTCCCCTCCCCGTTTCCTTCATCTCGCTGATCTCAGCCTCAGCCGTTGAACAAACAAGTCCGTGGCTCGTCATACAAACCGAAGCCTCCCACACCGGTAAAATCAAAATCTATCAGATCCTTCTTTTCTCCGCGATCCAAGTCGCGATCTCAGTCACTACAAGACGTCACCGAGAAGACCATCAAACGAGACGCCGAGAGAGGAAATACCCCGATAACCCCCGAAAAGCTTTGGAAATCTCAGTCAGCGGCGAAACGTTCCTTTACCGTCGTAGAAAGCGAGGAGCGCCTGGCCGTAAAACGTGCTCGAAAGTATCTTGGCGGGGACGATGAAATTACCTCGGCTGTAAAATCTCCCTTCTTTGCCAGCGTCGGCAAGACTCAACTGGGCAAAAGAGCAGCCAACGCTGTGAAGGAAGTTGCAATAGTACTGAAGGGATGTTGGGAGATGAGACCGACAATCCATGATTCAGCAGACGAGAATGACGACAATATTCTTCCGGTCGATGAGGCCATAGTCATCCATGATTCAGCAGAGGAAAAGGAAGACGATATCCTGCCGGTGGACACGACATCCGGTGTAGAAGACGAACCACCACAAGTCCAAGAATCACCACCGCCGATAAAACAACCAACTGTAACAGACGACGAAGTCATCCCAGACTCGCCATCCGACGCGATCCGCATACGCGCTCTTACTGGAATGCAATCTTTCATGTATAAAGCCGTCCATGTTGAACGCCCATCAACCCTGCCCCCATCTCCCCCATCCTCACGCCCCACAATCTCATGTCCCTCCTCAACCCGTCCCATCCTCCGTCCAGGAATAGCCAAAAAAGCATATACCCCGCGTCCATCTTCCATGAAAAAGGATATCTTTCCTGACACGCCAGATACGCCCACGCCTCAGCAAGCTTCCCTTATTCAATCGTGGAAGGAACGGTTCTCCGGCTCCTTTGCCTTTTCGGCCTCAGCTCTAATGCCGCCGGTGGAAACACCAAAGAGTAGAGTCGAGCCACTGAAGGGCAGGTTGAAGCCTGTGACGCCCGGGATGGCGAGGAGGCCCGCGAGTCGTGGTGTGGAATGGAAGCATTTAAAATTGGCGGGTATGGATCAGATTGAAGGGTCGCCTCCGAAGCGACCTAGGACGTCCTTAGATCAATTCAGATTTATACCAATGTAAAATCTGGGAGGACACATAGCATGAAATGCATTCTGAGGTATTATAAATGATGCTTTACTGTTAACACTACTATATATCCTCCACCTCAGTTGATTCCATAAAACCTATGCTTCCCCTCCATCCATGACAGCGACGGTATATCTTACCGTACTGCCAATGGAGGCTCTGTCTCTGGAATCATCCCAATCTCAAATTTATCTGCTCTCCATGCGGCCATCTCATCGAAGGCCGGGTTCTTCCCTGCACTTGCCGTTGACCCTTGCAGGGGCAGACCCAGGCTAGTCACAGGGGTCGCCTTTGGTTGACTTGCAATGGGCGTCGGAGCGGGTGGGTTCCCATCTGTGACGGTTGGCGTAGTCGCCGGTTGCGGTGCAGATGACGTAGGACCGGATCCAATCCTGTCAGCAGCAGTCGTCGACAATCCTCCAAATGCGTTGGAAAGAGACTGTGCACTCGTCTCGGGAACCGCACGAGGTGCTTGGGCGGACATTAACGGGTTAGCCATCGATATGACAGGGCTCGACGTCCCAGAAGGCGGGGCAGATGGTTCCATTACGACAGTCGCAACATCATCATCCGCCATGTCGTAATCTTTATCAACGTTGTCCCGAATCTCCCCCAGTTCAGCAAATCTGTTGGTACTCCCAAATCCCCTATCACCCGGTGCTTGAAATGCATTGGATTGTGCTGAAGTAGATGACTGCAGAAACGCATTTGGTTGGCCGCCGGTGGCAACAGCACCGAACGCGTTAGTTTGACCGCCCGTAGCAGCTGCGGCAAACGCATTGGGTGGATGGCCCTGTGCAAACGCGCCAAAAGAAGACTTAGAACCGAATGTCGCTCCTGGGCTTCCACCCGCAAGGGACTTGCCAAGCCCCCCTGCAAAGGGAGAGGAGAAGGAACTGGTTTGGCCAAAGGCAGGAGTTGCGGACCCCCCCGCGGCTAGCACGCCGAGACCACTTGGTTGACCAAATGTGGGGCGGGAAGACATTCCCATTGTTGGTGCGGGAGGGAGACCGCCAGCGCCGAGGACAGAGGGTTGGCCGAATGTTGCGGTTGTGCTTGACGAGAGCGGGGCGGCTGGGAGATTTGTTCCGCCTCCAAAGCCGGAGGGTGTTGCTCCGAATGCGGATGGTGCGTTATTGGTTCCGAAGGCCGAGGGGGTTGTTGTTCCGAAGGCAGAGGTGGTGGTAGGTGCTCCGAGGGCTGACGTTGGTTGGCCGAACGCAGACGTTGACGATGGCCGGCCGAACGATGATGCTGTTGTTGTATTCCCGAATGCTGAGGGTGCTGAAGTCCCAAATGCCGGGGGCGGGGGTGTGGAAGAATCTGTAGACGCTTGATCTCGGGAACCAAGACTAAACGCAGACGCTGGCATCGAACCAAATGGCGATCCCGCAAATGATGAAGGTTTGGCGAACGATGACGTTCCAGCTGTGGTCCCAAACGCACTTTGCGTAGTTTGTCCAAATGACCCTCTAGTTGTGGCCCCTCCAAAAGCACTTGTCCCCCCTCCAAACGCACTCGCCCCCGAGCCAAACGTACTCCCGGACTCCACCTTCCCCGTCGGATAATACGGATCATTCACGTTATACTGCCACGCTTGCTGTAGATTTTGTAATATATTCTGCTCCTCGGCCTTAATCTGCTGTGCCCGTGAATCACATTCTTGTTGCTCCCAATTAGTGCCGTTCATGCAAGGGACATACCCACGCCGCAAGGCTCCCGTTTTTCGTAGCTTCCACAGCTGTTAAATGGTACTCCTCAGGGGATAAGTCAGCATGAATCAATGAATTAAAATATGGCGCCCCAAAGCTCGTAAACGGCCAGGAAGGACGAGATTTTAGACTATCGAAAATAATCTGTTGTCTGGGCCGTTAGTCGGAGTCTGTCGATGGGAGCTATACGACCAGCCTTTACGCGTTGCATGGTTATCGTCTGGATTTATTGTGTTGCCGGCGGCATTTGCCTGTCCGCCGAAGAAGGACGGGTTATTGCGGCCTGTCCTTTGAGGTCAGAGGGGCAGTGAACGGTTGGGGGTGAAGGTACGCCATTCGTTGTTTTCTGATTCGTTGGGTCTGGGAGCTCGGTGCTCAAATTTACAGGCGTCTCCGAAGCGACAGTTGCCTGGATACTTCAGTATATGCACAAGGAAATGTTAAGGGACGGCATACCTTGGAGAAAGAACTTGCACAGCGTCATCTATGACGCATTGACGGTGATGGTTGCGATGCAAAGCGCGGAACGAAATTAGTGCAGATCATTCCAATGGAAGGACACGGAACGTCGCGAAGCACGACGCCCCAAAGTCAAGTCACAGATTCAACTTCGGATGACCTTGTGACAAGATAAACAGAATAGAACGTTAACAACGCCATCTTGGGTATTCACTCCCAAACACTATGAGATGAGGGGTTTAATTAAATCCCGTTCAGCCAACTTCCGCAACATACACCTTATAAAGCCCGAATAATCATTCCTTCGTCTCGTAACGTAATCCTACTCCATCAGCGTTTTGCACAGAAAGAGGCGGATACCGCATATCCCGACAACTTCTCCTCCTCATCGTGAATCTTATGTTTGACAAGTGCAATCTCCCGTTGTAATCCGCGTTCAATGGCGAGTAGCTTGTGGGTATCTGATTGCTTGAGCATATCTTCAATTAATTCTGCGTCTATCCGCGTTTCTGTCGCGGGGACAAAGTCAATGAGGGCTTTCCAGTCGGGGATTAGGATGTCGAGATGTGGGATTAGGGATTTTTGGAGGGTGCTGAGATTGACGAGATGAGTTGTAAGAACTCGAAGGGTCCGTTGGGCGATTGCGAGTAAACTGAATCGAATCTCCTCCGCAGAATATCTATATCAACACAACACCCTTTAGGACGTACCGTTCTATTCGCTCTTGTATTCGAGGGGCAGCCAGTTCGAACCATTTTCCATCTTTACACGCTCCTGTCATTTAGAATTTGACAACGATGGAAGGACCTAATTTCACGGGCTGTCTGCGTAATCCGTCCAACTCCCATAACACCCCATTGACGGGTACATAAGCAATAAAATGGAAACGCTCTTCATCCTGGTCGTCTTTCTTCTTTTTCCCAGTTCCCCGTCCCCTTTTCTCAGCCGCGTCCATCAAGTCGATATCTAGATCCGCTCGCTCCGACGACCGTGACAGCGAATTGTGTAAATTCCGTAAAAATGAGAAGTTCGTCAAGGCTAGTCCTCGCAGCTCCACGTCAGCAACGTCCCTGGGACATACACGTACAGGCGGCGAAAAGTCCATCGTAAAGTTTTTGAATTCGGTCATGTGTTGTCCTATTACGAGGTTGGGGACGTTGAGGATGATGTTGAGGAGGGCGAGAGATGCACACGAATTATCAATAACTTGGTTTGCAAACCACAGGTTTTCTGGACAGGTCATTTCGACTTCTTCCTCATTCGGCTCCTTTTTCCATTGGAAGAGAAAGATGAGACCATGCACAGGTCTAGTGACTCTATCAGACATCTCTCTCGCACGCGGATGTGATTTACTCTATCGCTTGGAATGATTCCATGTCGAGGGAATAAATTTCATGGACTTGGGCGTCTTCAACGCCAATGTCCCAGAGCAATTGGTTGAAGATGGCCTGATATAGCAATTAGCGGAAGATGTTGAGTTGGGCAGCAGTGGCGATGTACGGGTTCGGATTCAACGGTACACCATCCGGTCCACTCGTCCGTTGCCTGGCTGTGTGCAAGGAGGAGACTCTCCCGCTCTGCGGATGCTCTTGTTGACACAGACGAGGACGCCGATGGATCCAGCGCCATGGCCGCCATGCTTCAAACGTGTGCCTTGCCGCAAATCAGAAGCAACGCGGGCTGTTGCTGTCGGTGCTTTGTGAAATTGTGATCGACGTCCAAAACATGGTGGTAATTCGCGCGATATGAGCATTATAACCTCGATTCGATTGTTTTGCCCATCATCACCAGTTCCGGTTTCGACGCCATTTTCGACTTGTTTTCTTCTCAGCACAAATGCCTGCTTCTTGATACCCCTCGTCTCAGATACTCGCTTCCGCCCGCCCCTCCGCAGCATCTCTTCAGGCGCGCCATTCCCCCTTAGGCTCTACAAACCCTCCCCCCGGACGGCGCAGCGATGAAGACACTCGCCCTCCCTGCAGATGGCCCCGCGCGACGTTTGTACGTCATCTCGCTCTTTACCATTCTGCAAAGCCTCAAGCTCTACGACATTCTCGCCCTCCACGCCTCCTCCAAACCCTCACCATTCTTGTTCTGTCTCAAGTGGGTGTGCATCGACTCCGTCTTTGTCTATGTCCTTCCGTACCTTAATATTCCCTGGCTTCGATTTCGCAGGTCGGTGCAGATATTGCAATTTGCGATGGTGCTGGTGTTGAATTGGGGAATCAGTTATGGATGGGACATTGTGTTGGACAGTGGGTTGACACTTGGTGTGGTTTGGAGCGCTCTCTTGAGAGGTTGTCCTCTGTTATGTTCGTGGCTCATTTCAGTGTTTTATCATAAAGAGTTGGGGATTACGGAGAAGTATGTTGATGTTGGGAAGCTCTTGCGTAACCAGTCCCATATTCAAGGCTCAAAGAAAATCCGTATCATTCCCGAAAGGTCTGCTCTCTGTAACAGTACAAGCTAACCAGATAGCACTGCCAAAATCAACCCGGCAGGGAAACCTTTCTGTCTGCGTCCAAAACAATCAGAGCCATTGACAATCCCTATCCGCTTAAACCGCACAATCCCTATTCGCATTCAATATTCCCATACTTCCTTCTCTGACCCCCCGGTCGTCAGCCATCACGACATCCTCGCCAGAAGGCTCAAATCCATGCTTGACCACGCAGAGCTCTCCGAGGAACCGGGCGAAGAAGGCCTCCAAATCCTTCCTCTCCACGTCACTGAAGAAGGAGCGTACAAACTCGAACACGTGGTCGACAAAAAAACTGGAAATGAGGTCCGTATATTCCGCTCCGAAGCCATCGTCGTTGAATGTCCCTCCGCCGAAATCTCATCGTTCAGCGAACTTCAACCACATTTTTGTCAGGGCGAGGTGGATGCGTTGAAGATTCACGTCCGGGGCGTGCCGCCATTGCATTTGACCTACTCACAGGATGTAAATGGACATCCGGTTACCATCCCGATAGACGGTATTAAGCCAGAATCCTTTGCTTCTCCGTTCGTACACGGCGGGTTGGAGATTGTGCAACATCCGTATGAGCGTTTTGATTATTCTTTCGCACAGGCACAACCAATTACCTTGACATATCCGCTTGCGTTGGATGTTGTTGGGCATTGGGATTATACACTTCTGGAGGTTAAGGATGCTCTTGGAAATCTAGTCGATTATAAGGGGAATCCTCGGGGCTACAGAGTTGCTGTTCATGAAGTACCGAAGATCCAATTTCGAGGGTGTTCGGAAGACAATCCGACAAAGCTGCTCAAAGGAAGAGACGCGAATCTCTACTTCAACGTGCATACCACAGAGCAGGGTCCTTTCAACGTTACACTCGCCTACACCGCCAAATCCTCCGATGCACCAACCTTGAATACCTACGAATTCCAACACAAACGAGACAGTGTATCCATCAGAACACCCGGCATGTACTCCATCGTCAATGTCACAAGTCGCTACTGCGCCGGTCAAGTTCTAACCCCGCAGTCCTGTCTCGTCATCACCCCCGCCGAACCAACCCTCCAAATCGAATGGTCAACCCTCAAAGATCAGTGCTCCGGAACCGTCGGCGTCACAGCCGATCTCACCTTCACCGGTGAACCCCCTTTCCATCTCTCTTACCGCGTCCTCTCCCGCGCAGTGAACACCCACGAAGTGAAACGATTCAAAGTCGATAGGACACGTCATCAAATCGACTTTCGACCTGATGTCGCGGGCACGTACGTCTATGACTTCCTTACGATTGACGACGCGAATTATCGGTACGTCGAGTTGGAAGGTAAGATGTACGCGCATGAAGCCACGATTCATCCTCTCCCAGGCGCCAGATTTACAGATTTGAATGTCAGGAAAACCTGTATTGGATCGAGTTTGAGCGTGCCTGTCAGATTGATTGGTTCTGGGCCCTGGAATTTGACGTATGATGTCAGTGAGAGTGGAACGAAGCGTAAATCTATGTGGACGACGATGCAAGTTCCCGAAACATGGCTTGAACTACCGGGGTTTACGAAGGGGGGCAAGGCGACAGTGAGTTTGAGGAGCGTCCGGGATTCGAGTGGATGTACTGTACAACTCAGTGAGGATGATTTGATAGTGGATGTTCGGCGGGAGAAACCGTCAGCAAGGTTTTATACGAACAGTCTCACAGGGCGAGACGGAGACACAGTCAAATTGCCTTTGCGGTTAACCGGAGAAGCACCCTGGTTCGTGCGATATACCCTTGTCAACACGAGAGGTCAGCAATCGGAGCATGATGTCATGGTCAATGATCCGAATGGGTTCATTGAGACTCGATCAGAAGGTGTCTACGAACTCGTCGGTGTTGCCGACTCGACATGTCCCGGCGCCATCAAGTCTGGACACGAAAGATTTGAGGTGACCTGGATCGCCCGACCTAAGGTCGACATCATCGGCTTTGAAGGAGTTCCACTTCACGAGACCCTTAGACTTGACGACGTTTGCGCCGGCGAAGACGCCTTTTTAGATCTTACATTGCATGGTATTCCGCCCTCAAAACACAGCTCTGATTGCAGGCGTAAAACCATTCATGATTGATTACTATGTCTTGAAACTCGATGAGAAGGATCGCGTCATCAGTCGAAATAAGGAGGAACTCAGTGCCGCCATGACAAATGCCCAAATCCATCTACACACCGAAGATCCAGGGCGATACCAATACGAATTCACGCATTTATCCGACGCAGTGTACGATGACCCGAAAAATCTTGGAAATCCAATTCGCGTGGAGCATCAAGTCCTCCCTCTCCCCACCGCCAAATTCGTCAATACTCCAGAGCCACGTGTCTACTGCGCAGATACCTCCTTCGACAACCCCAAATTAAATGGCATCCCCATTTCCATTGCCGCTTCTTCTCCAGTCACTATCAAACTGCAACTCCGTCACGAATCGCAACGAGATACCGAATTTGTTGAATTAACCGATATCACCGATAAAGTATACTACTTTATCCCGACCAAGGAATCCCTCACTCATGGTCTCCACGTCTTGACCATCCTCTCCGTCCGCGACGCAAACGGGTGCAAAACCCATCCTACCCAAAACAACCGCGCCACTTATGCCGTCGCCGACGAGGCCTCTATCATCCCTCTTGAACCACAGCAGCATCACTGCGTTGGAGACCGCATCAGCTATTCCTTACAAGGGACTTCACCGTGGCAAATTGAATACGAATTCAATGGGCAGAGAAACTTGGCCGAGACGGCGAATCCGACGTTTTCGCGGATCGCGGGTAAGATGGGGAATCTGTCGATTGTTAGTGTTGCGGATCGGGCGAGCACGTGTAAAACTCTGATTCCTGCGGGGAAGATGGAGAAGTTTATTCATGATGTGCCGAGCGTGATTATCGTCGGAAGCAATAAAGTCGAGAATATTCGTGAGGGTATAGAACCTCCTCTCCGTTCCTCTGTCAACCCAGGGGATCTCCTTTGTTTCCCTTTGTCTACATGGTGAAGATGCTAACCGTTGTGGCAGGCGAGCAAGCTGAGATTAAGTTTGAACTTTTTGGCGTTCCACCGTTCAGCTTGACCGTCCGCGTTCTGCCGGTCTCCGACAAAAAGCACAAAAAGCAAAAGTCAATGCAAATGCATACTATCAATAATATCCGGGATTACACACATAGTTTCTTTACTTCGCAAGATGGTGATTATGAAGTTGTTTCGTTGCAAGATCGATACTGTCGGTATCCTCGTGATGATGGAGGATCTGCTGGCAAGGCAATTGAATACTAGCGAGGAAGGTTCAGGGGATTTCTTCGGTTTGTATGGCTTGCGGGATAGGATTTTTGCATGGCATATTCGCGTTTTTGAAAGATATGGATTTTGCTGAGCTATGAAGTACAATAATTCATATTACTGACACTAGCTCTAATCCTTGGTATCTATCGAGGCTATCAATCCTGTTCCCAGTCTTGCAATCTCTGTGAGCACAGCTTCTTTATTCAGAACAACCGGAGATTTCTAAAACTTAGCTGGAGATCTGGTTAAGATCTTACGTTGTCTTTGTGCGATTCTCCAGTTGGCTTTGAAGAATAGCCCAGAGCAACTTTCCACGGTCTGGACACTGCAACATATGGATTCCATAGACCCGCAATTACAGATCCGGCGACGTTATCGTAAAACCAAAGAATAGCATCCCCAAAGCAAGTCTACCATGAGAATTATATAACATGGCTTAGATACCTCCAGATCCGTGAGATACGCTCCGAACGGATCAAAGTCAACGAATATGTCTTTCCAATTTTGTCCACGCAGATTCTTGAATCCTTTCATCTCGATCTCTCTTTTGAGATGAATAATAAAATCATAATCAGCGTACGGCGTCGTGAATATTTGCTATGATGAGCTAAGTGACGGGATGCAACGCACCTTGACACGACCGCTGTCCTTCGATATCATCTCCAGCGAAACCTTGGCAAGCGACGTAACCCTAGCAGCAACCACCTTCGCAGGCCTATCCTTCGTCCAAAGTGCTCTATTTGTCTCATACGATGGATAAATAGCCCATGCAGAATGCGCGATTCCGGGATCCTGTTTCCGCATTACCTCGAACCCCTTGCTAACCTCCTCGTAACGCGTGCATACCGATTCATCTAGGTTGACCACCAACGGTTCCCTTTTCCAATCCCACGTCGCCAAGAATTGCAACGTCCTTAGAAATCCGACTTCTGGTGATGCGGGACTGACAAAAGGCTGCGGGTTCAAAAACATGTAGCAGACAATCAACTCAATGACTCGCTCAGATACATGCGGCGAAAGTAAATGCGCCGCAAACCAACGTTTCACCAACCGAATCGTGTGAGGAAGGAAATAAAATTTCCCTCGGAGAGCATGGAGAGCTTGCGCATGTGCAGCACCGAAGAAAAAGTACTCCCGATACCGTTTGAGAGCAATTTCCAACCTAGTCCGATCGTTCGGCGCAAGCGACTTATTCTTCAACAAACGATCGATTTTCGTCGCTTCCCGGTGATTTGGATCATGTTGCAGCCTTACTCGAAACGCATACCCGTTTTCATACACCACGTCCAAAAATCCCGTATTCGAGATATCGGCATCGGGGTTTTCGAGTCCGACGTGCGTTATCACGCCTGCGTGTTTGTCCAATTCACGGGCCATCTGAAGGAGAAATCCGATTTTGACTTTTTGAATGGCGCGGAGATCGTCGGGCCATTTACCCGAGCCTTCGAGTTTGGCTATGACTTCATAGGATGGGATGTTGTACGATTCAGGCGCTTGGCCGACCATTTTGGCGAAGTTTTGCGGGTAAGGAGGATACACAGATGTGTGTGTTAAGGCGGAGCTGATTGGGACGACGGAGGAAATATTCAAGGGCATATCTTTCAGATCGCGAATTTGCCGGACGAGCGATTCATAAGCTTGGTTTAGTAGCAGAAATGCATCACCTTCCGATTTCAAAAAGGTTGAGGCGACGTCGGCTGGAGGACTGAGCAGAGGGAATAACGTCGGGGTTAGGAAGTGAATGTCTCGTGCTACCGCAGGGGAAATATGGAGCGCAAGGATGTTTCGGATGATTCGTTTTACAATCCCGTACTGTTCTTCTGTGGATTTGCATTCCCATACAACGGTTTCGAGGATTCTGCCATCTTTTACGCGTCGTAGTTCAGCTTTGCTGCCCCAAAGTTCGCGGAAGGCGCGTCCTTCGTGCTGAGGCGGACCATAGTCGGTAGTCCGTCGACTTGCCTCGGGATGAAGGAGGAGACCGAGGGTCAGGAGAGGTGATTCAACTAAGTGTGGTGATGATATTGGATAGGAGGCGGCGTCACCGGACATGACTGACATGAGGCTTATGCGATCTGTCAATGCTCGTTGGAGGAGAGATGTTATTCTTTGGATGCACGAGAACGCCGGCGAAGAGTTGTCGACGTTATGGTTTACTTCATCGAGAGGGATTGTAATTCTGAAAGACATTAGACGACTTAAAGGGGGGCAATACGCCGCCGCCAGATCAAATCTAAGGGCAGGGGCATCAACTTTAGTCGTGAACGTCATATTGAAGGCATCATCCCTCGCTTCGTTCAGTACACTCAAGGTTCTTCTAGCTTCATGTTGTAACTCTGATCAGCTGTCATATCGAGTGGGCATACCAATTTATAAGACATAGGAGTCATCTTATAAAATACATTGACACCGCTTTCATCAAGCAGCTCAACCACTCCATTATTGATGCGATCCTTGATAGCGAGGGAATTCAACGCCCCGCGGAACAGTTGAAAACTGCTGAACGAGGGTTCAAGGACATTCCGTCCGTTAGGTCCGCCATTCCGTACCAGATACGATACAAACCAAGCCCATTCAAACGAGCCAAAGCCGCCACGACCAAATGATCCGGAAAACCCTCGCAAGCGAAGCCATTGTTTTCCGAGGAGCACAGCGTCAACGAGGGCCGGGCAAGCCTGCGACGCATTGTATATTTCTGTGAGAAAATGAACTTGAGTTGAGTCCGCTAGGATGGCGTTGTTATAGAGAGGCGTTGGGGTATTGGGGGCGGCGCGGACGTTGCATCGGGTATTTTTGACTAATTTTCCATCCGGGGTTTGGCTTTGTGTATAGAGTAGTTTGCGGGGTGGAAAGAGATTGCGGGAAACGGCTGGGAGGATTCGGATTCGGGCTTGCGACTTGCTGAAGTCGTAATCACTTCCATCTCCAGGGTTAAATTGGCATTTCAGGGAGAGGTACCCTCGACAGGGGACACGATAAGACATGGCTTCCGTTCATCATCGTCGCCACGCTCAAAGTTGAGAGACACCGGAAGAGTTGATGATTGAATTCCGGCGGCTAGAGATGCAACATAACAGGCTCGTTTATAGAAATATCGGTGATCGAGATAGTCCTTGTCTTGAAACGTATCCTATAATGTGAGTCTTACAATCTTCGAGAGATGTACGTCCGGCATCGTGACTGAGATATCAATGACAAAGCCACGAGATGTTTTTAAAGTTGCTTTGAGTGGATATGAACCAACAAGTTTAACTGACGTCGGAGGCTGGAATCTGAACTTGTACAATGCATCTTTCGGGGGAGCAGGGCTAGGAAACGGGACGACAATCTTATGACGAGATTTCATGTCTGCTTCAAAGTCATGCAACTACAGGTCAGCGGCTGATGTTGAGTTTCATCCACCGGTTGCTCATGTGACGCGGGAATTGCCATGATGACTTCCTTCAACTGATGAAGAACCGTTTCAAGCTTGGTCATCTTGTGGTAGTTCACTCTGACCTCGGACAGCAATTCCTCGGTTTGAAGTTTAAACAAATTCGACTGGAACGAGCTCGACCGAAGGAACACGTCCATCAGTTCATCGTTTGTCGGCGAAGTCTTCTTCTCCTTCTTTATGGCGCGACCAATGCCACCATTGGTGGCCGTTGGTTTGTCTTTTTCAATTTCTTCTTGCTCGATGTCTGCATTTTGATCGCTCGAGAAACCGTGAAAACTTTCCTCGTCGCAGTCGATATCGGAGTCGGCCTCTGAGCCCGACTTTGACTTGCCGTGTTCTTCGGCGACCTCTTGGTTATGCTTGCGTTTGTTTCCGCGAGGGGCTGGTCCTCGTTTACGCTTCATCGTCGACTGTTTTTCGGAGCGGAGGGATCTGCAAATTTTCGCATCCGCCGATCGAAATTAAATTTTCTGTAGTACTGACTGTGGTTTATTTAAAATAGAAATGGCGTAGCATTACAGTCTGGATATCTTTTGAAGATATCGGTTCCCTCTCTATTGAAGGATCAAAAATTCAATCTAAGTGAAAGACTTCTTCTCTTTATACGGATACTCAAACTGATCGCCCTTCCGTCTCCATAACTTTTTCGTCTTCTTCGTAAGAACATGTTCAGCAAAGACATCATCACACTTCTCCTTCTTAAACTTTCGAATAAATCGAGGGTCCCTGAATCGTCAAGAATACACGACAACAGAGGGATTACCAAAGTTCACTGGCGATCCCAAGATCCTTGCAACACCGCATGAGAGCATTGCTCTTGCAACCTTCCGTAGCTGTAGCCACTCCACCAGGATCAAAATAGTCCTGTTCTCCCCGAGCAACGCTCACAAGTCGACCATGACATACCAACGCATATTCCCGAGAGACACTCTTTGGTGTCACCAGCGTCTCACTTCGTGGAGCGAGACCCCACCCCCCAGGTCCAAACGCTCGATTCAAAATCCTACGATACTTTATTTCAGGAAGATATAGTATTCCATCTACCCGTCAGCGCTGGGCGACCATGCAGAGTACCAGGCTTGATTTCGACGTCTTCGGGGTCCAAGGGCGATGTGAGGATCTTGGAGACTTCTTCACCGAAGGGTTGGGCGCTGAGGCCGTGGAAACTGCGGGACCAGTCGACTTGCATGTCGTCTTCGAGGAAAACGGGGGCATCATTGAGAGACGCCACAGGCGCGTCTGTAACAGCCTCGTCGACCGCTTGACGACGAGCAAATGTCGTGCAAATCAAGCGGCGTCGTGTGACGACGAGCGGCCTGTTGACAAAGGCGGACGGATGCGGGGCGCGGAGGAGTGCCCGACGGACGAGATGTGACATTTTCGTGCGTCAGGTGCAAATTTCGTCCGCGCCGTTTTCACTCAGAAAATTTGATCGGCATGCCTCCGGAAACGAAGCCGAAGCAGGAACAAAAGAAAGGCAAGAAACGAAAGGTTGAGGACGTTGAGGAGGTGGGAGAGGTGAACCCGACTGAGCCCGAATCAACAGAGTCAGAAGACGAGCGAGGAGAGGTCGAAAATATTTCAAGCGACAGCGAAAATGAGTCTGAGGCAACTCGACCTGAAAAAGTCCGTCCGCTTCTCTGTTTCCGTGAACTCATGAGCGCAGAAGCCGGAAAACGACCCCCGTCGAGATGGGTTTCGAGATTACTATATGAAAATGTTGACGGAAGAGTTTGGAGATGATTTAGATGCGCTGAGAAAGGTAATGTGAACTTCACTTGACTGGGGTGTCTGACTGAGCAGGATAAAAGGCTTGAGGCGACCGGATCATTGCCTATTTTGATACGAGGATTGGAACAAGGAATGAACATTTTCTCGGCGGAAGAGCGAAAGTTACTGCTGGACGAGTCGTAAGCTTGGGAAAAAGTCAGAGACGCGAGTGTTGGCTAACTGTGGACTATTGAGCACCACGGTCGCCCAGTCGTGTGGGGTAGAAGTACTCGAACCACAGAGACTACGCCGATTCCTTCATATGAGTTTTGAATTCCCCAGACTATACAGAGAAAGGCTATATAGTACAACTCACATAAAAGAAAAAAAAAACAATTCTTTTTCATTTTTAATTTTTTGATTTTTCCTCGACTAACCCATCCAACACCAAAGAGAGATAGACACTTTCGTCAATGCCCACATCCCTTTTCTTCTTCCCAACACCCTTTCAACTCTACTTCAAGACGAGCCCCACAGTTAAACAGACTGCACACTGAATCCCAATAAACAAAAACACGGGGGGGGATAAGAAAACAAAAAGCAACAAAGACGATAGCGCGGCCAAGAAAGTATACGACGTCTCAACAGCACAGCAGAACCACACTGATGGCACTCAGTATAACTTCTACCTTATTGGCCCTTAGATATGCCCGTAAAAAAGGAAGTTGAGGGAAACAATCGATTGACAATAAACACAAGCAAAACAAAGACACATAAAAAAGGAAAGGAGATTGAACCGCCGCTGAGACAAATAGACGAGGGAAGCCGGGCGGAGGGGCAGACGAAACTCAGATAATTGATAAGTGCGCGAACCCAAAGTAATGTGTAGTGCAGGGTGTGTAAGGGGATATCTGTTCAGCAGTCCAAAGAGTAAAAGGCGAGAGCCGGGGATGTTGCTGGGATAAGACGAGCGTCTATGGTTGCGCCGGAGGAGCAGGTTGACGAGAATAGCCGTTCTGAGGACGGCCAGGGATGTTATTCGTGTTGTTGGGATAGCGTGGGGGGCCGCCTCGAGTGGCGTTATATCCTCCTCGTCCCATGGGCTGTTGTGGCGGCTGTGTCATTTGAGGAGGGCGGCGTTGTTGGAATTGTTGAGGGGGTGGACCGCCTCGCATGGGTTGAGGTTGTTGCGATCGGGATTGACCATTGAGATTCATTGGTGCACGGGGGACGGGTTGAGGAATAGGAGCTGCGGTGACAAGTTGGGCAACCGGGGCAGTGGGAGCCGCCGCGGGAATAATGGATTGCGGGACGGAAGCCTGCGGTGGTTGAGATGTCTGCTGA
>Ga0335081_10005896_pt1 | contig 19409 bp, 12 predicted proteins | sample Lox_Sample_35_FD_206713 | JGI IMG/M metagenome (GOLD analysis project Ga0335081, IMG submission 206713) | Soil microbial communities from Loxahatchee National Wildlife Refuge, Florida, United States - Lox_Sample_3.5 | ecosystem: Environmental > Terrestrial > Soil > Wetlands | place: USA... | reverse complement strand
TGTCGCCCGACCCGGTCAATCCGATCGCGAAGTTCGCCGAGAAGTTCAGCCTTGGCTTTCCGCTGCTGTCAGACGAGGACCACTCGGTGGCGGAGGCCTACGGCGTTTGGGTCGAGAAGCACCGATATGGCCGCACCTACATGGGCAACGAGCGCACGACGTTCGTGATCGGCCCCGACGGGACGATCAACGACGTGTTCCGGAACGTGAAGCCGGACCAGCACGATGACCTCGTGCTCGGGGCGCTGACCGGGAGCTAGGTCGCTCTACTGAAGACCCTCGCGCGCCTCGCGCACGAGCGTCACGGCCTCGGGGAAGATGTGCGCCATCACCGTGCGCAGCTGCTCGGCCTGCTGCTCGGTCGTCCCCTGAATGTTGGTGCGGTTCATGGCCGCGACGGTCAGATCGACGGCGAGCTTGATCGCGTTGTCAGCCCATGCCAGGCGCTGAGCGCCCTGCATTTGCTCGGCGAACTCGCCCAAGCGGCGCTGCAGCTCGTCGGGATCGCCGAAGAGGCCTCCAAATCCACTTCCTTCCATGACTGCAATGGTACCCCGCCCTGGCTCTCGGTAAGACCCGGACGAACCTGACAGCACCTACACTGGCGCCTGATGACGCCCGAGGATCGGCTCCCAGACCCGCCTGAGGATCGGCTCACAGGCGCGCCGGAGGCTCCGCTGCCAGGCTCGCCCGAGGATCGGCTCGCATTCGAGTCGCGGGTGCGCACGCGGCAGGTCGTGCTCGCCGCGGCCGCCGGCGTTCTTGTGATGGCCGCCGCTCTTCTGCAGATCGTCGGACCGCACGTGAACGTCAACGAGCAGACGCTGGGTCTCGTCACCGAGCACAAGCGGTTCGGGTACGACCTTGTTGGCTCGCTCCTCAGCGGAATCGGCTACGTGGCGCTGGCCTGGACGCTCTGGTACCTGTGGGGATCGACTCGTGCCCGGGAGCCGGGAGCCAAGCCGGCGTTCACGGGGATCATCGCGATCGTCGGCGGCGCTATCTCCGGCGTCAGCGTCATTTGGTACGTCTCCGCGTACGGCATCCAGGCTAATCATTTCGTCAGCCACGGCAGCCAGACGTACCAGGAGGCCAATGCGCTGTTGACGAAGCCCTGGCTGGTCATTCCGCAGATCACCAACGATCTCGGCTTGCTGCTGGTCGCGGTCGCCCTCGTGCTCGTGTCGTTGAACGCGATGCGCGTCGGTCTGCTCACGCGCTTCCTCGGCTATCTCGGGATCATCGCCGGTGTCCTCACGATCATCCCGATCGTGCCGATTCCGATCGTCGAGGCCTATTACCTGCTCGCGCTCGCGTATCTGTTCAGCGGGCGCTGGCCGAGCGGCATGCCGCCGGCGTGGGCCTCCAGCCACGCCGTCCGCTGGCCGGCTTCCCAGCGGCAGCGCACCGCTCGTGAGCCCCTGTTCGGGCGCGGGCGGGGCAAGCCGGCAGCCGAGGCCGCTCCGGAGGCGGTGGGCGCGCCCGCCCCGCCAACAACCCGGTCGACGACGCCCAAGCGCAAGCGCAAGCGCCGCAAGTAGCAGGCCGTCCGCTAACAGCATCGTCCATACGTCCGGTTGGCTAACCCGACTCCCTGAGGATGCCGATCCTGTCTCAAGCTGTCCCGGCTCCTGTCCACGCCGGGGGCCGGGACAGATTTTCGCTTCACCAGCCGTATCTGGAGGGGCGTCAACAAACTCAGTTCCGGTCGGTCCTGGGGCACCTCGCCTGGGGCGTCGGGGTCCGACCCGGAGCTGTGCGGGCTCGAGTTGGTGACCGCCGGGCGGCCAAACGCCGTCCGGCGGTCGCCGTTCATCGTGCTGTTGCGACCGTTCGCGGCGCGATCGTGCCCGTTCGCCGATCCGGCTCTTGTGAAGCGTGCTCCTGGTGCAAACGTTCGCGGCGACTATCAACCCCTCATTAGGAGGAACAGATGGAAGCCGCAAACATCGGTGGGCGCGAAGCAGACCTCGCGCCGGCTGCTGATCCGACTGGAGGTCGGTTGGCTGGCTGGACCCCGGCCGATCCCGGCCCGCTGGGCCTGGCGGCGTTCGCCGGAACGACGTTCATGCTCAGCCTCATCAACGCCGGCCTTGTCGGCACGCATAAGTTGCCGGGCGGCGGTTTGCTGCCGATGGTGGCCGCACTGGCGCTCGCCTACGGCGGCATCGCCCAGTTCACTGCCGGGCTGTGGGAGTTCCGCACCGGGAACACATTCGGCGCGGTCGCGTTCTGCTCCTATGGGGCGTTCTGGATCTCGTTCTTCTTCATCGTCCAGTCCGTCGGCAAGAACGCGCCGACCGAGGTGTTCAGCGGGCTGGGGCTGTACCTGTGGATGTGGGGGATCTTCACCACCTACATGTTCATCGCCTCGCTGCGGACCACGGGAGCGGTCGCCCTGGTGTTCCTGCTGCTGGCGATCACGTTCTTCATCCTCGGCATCGGCAACGCCTCGCTTTCCGGCGGGACCGCCGCCATCAACGGCACGATCAAGCTCGGTGGCTGGGTCGGCATCATCACCGCGATCGCGGCGTGGTACGCATCCTTTGCCGCGGTCGTGAACTCGACCTTCGGGAGAGTGGTAGCGCCAGTCGTTCCCTTGAGCCGTTAGTCAAGGCGAGAAAAGCCCACCAAAACGGTGCTGTCGAGTAGAACTTGCGACAGCGTCGTTGAGTACATCGAATAACCATGGAGCGCCGGCGGCGACGCCGGCGCTCTGGGCTGTCAGGAAGCCGCTAGCCGTCCGGTCGGAAGGAGAGACGTAAATGGCTGATACCACCGAGCCAGCGCCCGCTAAGGACGAGGCCGCCGAAGATGAGGTCTCCGAGGCGCAGATCGCAGTTCACTGGCGCGAGGAGGAGTACTACGAGCCGCCGGCAGCGTTCGCCGCTCAGGCAAATGCGAACGAACCGGCGATCCTCGAGCGCTTCAGCGAGGACAAGTTCCCGGATTGCTTCGTCGAATACGCCGACATGCTCACCTGGGACAAGAAATGGGACACGCTCCTGGACACGAGCAATCCGCCGTTCTTCAAATGGTTCGTCGGCGGACGGCTGAACGCCTGCGTGAACTGCGTCGACCGGCATCTCGAAACTCGTGGTGACAAGAACGCGCTGATCTGGGTGCCGGAGCCCGAGGACGTCGAGCCAGTCGAGATCACGTACGCCGAGCTTCACCGCCGGGTCAACGAGTTCGCCGCGCTGTTACGAGATTTCGCCGAAGTGGAAGTCGGCGACCGGGTCACGTTCCACTTGCCGATGGTGCCCGAGCTGCCGGTGGCGATGCTCGCCTGCGCGCGGCTTGGAGTGATCCACTCCGAGGTGTTCGGCGGCTTCAGCGGCGCCGCCTGCGGTCAGCGGATGGCGGACGCCAAGAGCACGGTTCTCGTGACGATGGACGCCTACTACCGCAACGGCGACCTGATCGACCACAAGGCAAAGGCCGATCAGGCGATCGAGGAGGCGCGCAAGGAGGGGATCGAGGTCGAGAAGGTGCTGGTGTGGAGGCGCGTGCCGGGTGAGTACCACTCGGAGAGCGAAATGGTTGAGGGGCGCGACTTCTTCGTCGACGACCTGCTCGAGAAGTACTCCGGAGCGGGCGTCGAGCCGGAGTCGCTGGCTGCCGACGACACGCTGTTCCTGATGTATACGAGCGGCACGACGGGCCGCCCGAAGGGGGCCCAGCACTCGATCGGCGGCTACCTCAGCTACGTGGCCGGCACCTCGAAGTACTACCAGGACATCCATCCCGACGACACCTACTGGTGCTTCGCGGACATCGGGTGGATCACCGGACACTCCTACATCGTGTATGGCCCGCTCGCGCTGGGCACGACGAGCGTGATGTACGAGGGTGTTCCCACGTATCCCGATCCCGGTCGACCATGGCGGATCGCGCAGAACCTTGGCGTCGACATCTTCCACACCGCGCCGACGACGATCCGGATGCTCCGGAAGGTCGGGCCCGGGGAGCCAGAGAAGTACAACTACCACTTCAAGACCATGACCACGGTGGGCGAGCCGATCGAGCCCGACGTCTGGCGCTGGTACTACCACTTCGTCGGCAAGGGCCAGGCTGCGATCACCGACACGTGGTGGATGACGGAGACCGGCGGCTTCCTCGGAAGCACGCTCCCCGGGATACAACCGATGAAGCCCGGCAGCTGCGGTCCGGAGGCGCTCGGAATCCAGCTCGTGATCTACGACGAGAACCGCAACGAGATCCCGAAAGGCACCGGCAAGGCGGGCTACATCTGCGTCCGCAATCCGTGGCCGGGCAGGATGCTCACGGTTTGGGGGCAGGACCAGCGGTTCATCGATACCTACTACGCCAAGTTCAACCGGGACCCGAACAGCAAGGACTGGCGGGACTGGCCGTTCATGTGCGGCGACGGCGCGATGGAGTCGGAGGACGGCTACTTCCGGATCCTCGGCCGGATCGACGACGTGATCAACGTCGCCGGCCACCGGCTCGGGACCAAGGAGCTCGAGTCCGCCGCTATCACTGTCGATGAGGTCGCCGAGGCCGCCGCCGTGCCGGTGGTGGACGACGTCCGCGGGAAGATCGTCGAGATGTATGTCTCGGTCAAGCCCGGCGTCGACCCGGCGGGGGTCGACAAGAAGGTGTCCGACGCGATCGTCAGGGAGATCGGGGCGATTGCCCGGCCCAAGAACGTGTGGATCGTCGCCGATATGCCCAAGACGCGCTCGGGGAAGATCATGCGGCGCGTGATCGCGAGCATCTCGAACTTCGCCGACGTCGGCGACGTGATGACGCTCGCCAACCCCGAGATCGTCGAGGACATCCGCCACCACGTGCAGGCCGAGAAGGCCGCGCGCGGTGAGGTCCCGCGCGAGCTCTCCGATCAGGAGAAGCAGGAGATCGCCGCGTACGGCCACGCGGAGTAGCGCAGAGCGCTCCTACAGCACGAATTCGGTGCGGCGCCCGGTCCATCCGGGCGCCGCGCATTCTCTCTACTCGGGGAAGACGCCTAACAGCGGCGATTTTCGGCTGCGCGGGTCGGGTAACTAAACCCCAAAGGCTCGTAAAGGAGAGGATTTCTGTGGCGGACACCGCAACCGAGAAGAGCCTCGAGTCAAAGCTCGAGGAGATGCTCGACATCGAGACGTTCGATCCCCCGGATGAGTTCGCTAAGCATGCGCTGCTGAACGATCCGGCGGTCTACGAGAAGGCCGATAAGGATTGGAAGGGCTGGTGGATGGAGCAGGCCAAGGAGCTCCACTGGTTCAAGGAGCCCACCGAGGACGTCGACGAGTCCGACCCACCGTTCTACAAGTGGTTCAAGGACGGGCAGATCAACGCGTCGTACAACTGCCTGGATCGCCACGTCGAGGACGGGAACGGTGACCGAGTCGCCTTCCACTGGCGCGGCGAGGAAGGCGAGGAGGAGGACCTCACCTACGCGGACCTCCTGCGTGACACGCAAAAGCTGGCGAATGCCCTCAAGGATCTCGGCATCGAGAAGGGCGACATCGTCGGCATCTTCCTGCCCATGATCCCCGAGGTCGTGGTCGCAATGCTGGCCTGCGCCCGCATCGGCGCGCCGCACAACGTCGTGTTTGGCGGCTTCTCGGCAGGCTCGGTTCGCGAGCGGATGGAGTTCTCCGAGGCCAAGGCGCTGATCACCGTCGACGGCGCCCGACGCAAGGGCAAGACGGCGAACATCAAGCAGGCGGTCGACGAGGAGATGGGCGACCTTAAGTCGCTCGAGCACATCGTTGTGGTCAAGCGGACCGACGCCGATTGCGAGATGAAGGACGGACGCGACGTCTGGTACCACGAGATCGTCGAGAAGGCCGACGACGAATGTCCGGCCGAGGAGCTCGACGCCGAGCATCCGCTGTACGTGCTCTACACGAGCGGCTCGACGGCCAAGCCGAAGGGCGTGCTGCACACGACGGGCGGCTACCTGACGGGCGTCGCGGCGACCCACCGCTACGTATTCGATCTCCACCAGGACGAGGACGTCTACTGGTGCTCGGCCGACGTCGGCTGGGTGACCGGCCACTCGTACATCGTGTACGGGCCGATGGTCAACGGCGCGACCAGCGTGATGTACGAGGGCGCGCCCGACTATCCGCACAAGGGCATCTGGTGGGAGCTGTGCGAGCGCTACGGCGTGACCAAGTTCTACACCGCGCCAACGGCGATCCGCGCCTGCATGAAATGGGGCGTCGAGCACGTGGAGAAGTTCGATCTCTCCAAGCTGAAGCTGCTCGGCACGGTCGGCGAGCCGATCAACCCGAAGGCCTGGCTCTGGTACTACGTGGTCGTCGGCGGCGAGCGCTGCCCGATCGTCGACACCTGGTGGCAGACCGAAACCGGCGCGATCATGATCACCCCGCTCCCCGGGATTGTCGCAACCAAGCCTGGCTCGGCCACGCGCCCGTTCCCGGGAATCGCCGCCGACGTGTTCGGCGAGCGGGACGGCAAGCCGGTCGACGACGGGCAGGGGCTGCTCGTGCTCACGCGTCCGTGGCCCTCGATGCTGCGCACGCTGTACAAGGAGGACGACCGGTTCGTCGAGACGTACTTCGACAAGTTCGGCAAGGAGACCTACCTGGTCGGCGACGCCGCCCGCAAGGACAAGGACGGCTACTTCTGGATCATCGGGCGGATCGACGACGTCGTGAACGTCTCCGGACACCGGATGTCGACCGCCGAGGTCGAGTCGGCGATCGTGGCCCATCCGAAGGTGGCCGAGGCGGCCGTGATCGGTCAAGCCGACGAGGACTCGGGCCAGTCGATCTGCGCGTTCGTGACGCTCGAGGGCGATGACGGGGAAGGGTCAGATGAGCTCGTCTCCGAGATTCACGACACGGTCGCCAAGCGAATCGGCAAGCTCGCGCGGCCGAAGCGGATCATCTGGGCCGATGACCTCCCGAAGACCCGGTCGGGGAAGATCATGCGCCGGCTCCTGCGGGACATTGCCGAAGGGCGCGCGCTCGGCGACGTCACGACGCTGCGCGACCCGGACGTGATGAACCAGCTCGAAGGCAAGATCAAGGACGAGCAGAAGGCGGAGGAGTCCTAGGAGGGCACGAGTCGCGGGGAGCAGGGTCGCCTGCTCCCCGTCGGCTCAGACCTCGAGGCGCCGGCTGAGGTCCGCGACGTGCCGGCGGGCCACCGGGATGGTCTGGCCGCCGGCGAAAGTCAGCTCGGCCGTGCCGCCGAACAGCGGGCGGAGCTCGACCGCACGGGAGAGGTTCGCGAGGTACTGGCGGTGGACGCGGACGAAGTCGCACTGTTCCCAGCGATGCTCGATCTCGTTGAGCGTCGTCCGCAGCAGGTACCGGCCGTCCTCGGTGATGATGCGAACGAAGTCGCCGTGCGACTGGACATACAGGATCGAGCCGCGGTTGATGAGCCGCGTCGAGCCGGCGCGTGCACCCGAGACCGCGATCATCTCGCTCTCGGCCGCCGGGAGTGAGCGCGCGCGCCGCCCATTTCGCTCCGCCGGATCCTCGGCCGCCTCTACCGCGGCCACAACCCGGTCGAGCGCCTCCTCGAGACGTCGCCGGCTCACCGGCTTGCGCACGTAATCGACCGCGCGGAGCTCGAACGCGTCGACCGCCGCGGTGTCGTGCGCGCTCACGAACACGAGCTGCGGAGGCGCGGCGAACCGCCTCAGAACGCGCCCCAGCTCGAGGCCGTCGAGGTCCGGCATGCGGACGTCGAGGAAGATCGCGTCGTACGCCTGGCTCGAGGCCTTGAGCAGCGCGTCGTGGCCGCCGAACGCGCACTCCACCTCGTGCACCCCCGAGAAGCTGCGGAGGAGCCTGGCGAGGTCCTCCAGCTGGGTGTGCTCGTCGTCGACGGCGAGGATCGTCAGCCGGTCTGAGCTCATGCTGAGACGGCGAGCTCCGGATCCGCGATCTCGCCCCGCAGGTTGGGAACGGTCATGACCGCCGTCGTGCCGTGCCCGAGCTCGGACTCGATCCGGAGCGCGTAGCGCTCGCCAAACGTCGCGCGCAGCCGGGCGTCGACGTTGGAGACGCCGATGCCGCCGCCGGCGCCGGCGAGCACTGCACCGAGCCTCGCCCGCTCAATTCCGACGCCGTCGTCGGTCACCCGCAGCTCGACGTCGCCACCGACGATCTCGGCCGAGATCGTCACGCATCCCATGCCGGCGCGCTTCTCGACGCCGTGGCGGACCGCGTTCTCGACGAGCGGCTGCACCGACATCGCCGGCACCACCGTGCCGCGGGTCGCCTCGGGCACGTCGATCGTGACGTGGAGGATGTTGCGGAACCGCGCCTGCTCGAGGCGGAGGTAACGCTCGACGTGCTCGATCTCCTCACCGAGAGTCACGTACGAGCGTCCGTCGCGGAACAGGTAGCGGGTGAACTCGGCGAAGTCGATCAGCAGGTCGCGCGCCTCCTCGGGCCGGGCATGGATGTCGCCGGCGACCGCGGCCAGGGCGTTGTAGATGAAGTGCGGCGAGATCTGCGCGCGGAGGGCCCTGAGCTCGGCCTGGGCCAGACGCTCCTCCTGGGCGGCCACCAGCGACAGCTCGACCTGGGCGGACACGAGGCTCGCGGCTTCCTGGACGACCCGCAGCTCGTGGTGGCTCGGGCGTCCGACCGACCTGTAGAAGGCAATCAGCGTGCCGATCCGCTTGTCCTGGGCGACCAGCGGCGCGAGCACCGCCGACCGCAGCGGACAGGTGGGATCCGAGGACACGAGCCGGGGGACGATGTGGAGGCGGTCGTCGCCGGTCCGCTCGAGCAGGCGCGAGAGAAGGTCGCCGGGCCGCACCTGCTCGCGTCCCTCGCCGTCGATCGCCAGCACGGCCCGCGTGTCGGCGAGCGCGATCGCCGCGGCCCCGGTCAGCGCCCGTAGATTCGGCACAGCTCGCTCAGCGGTGCGGCCGTTCAGGCCACGGCGCAGGTGGGGGAGCGTCGCGGTGGCGGCATGCAGCGCAGCCCGCATCGCGTCCTCGGGGACGCCCGTCCTACCCGAGCCGTGCACGGCCCTCCATACCGCCGCGAGGGCGGCGGCGATCCCGATGCCAAGCACTACGCCCAGAGCCAGATCCATGGTGAGCCTTAATAAGGTTACAGACGCTTGTGACGGTTGTTACCCGGGGCGATGTCCGGTAGCTGACCGTGCCGCGGTGGCGTCCGACCGCTCCGGCGCCGGCCTCCCCTTCCAGCTTGTGCCGCCTGCGCCCGAGCGCGATGATGGGGAGCATGAGCTCCACGACCACTTTCTCCTCCTATGAGCAGGCGCGCGAGCAGCACCGCTGGGAGGTGCCGGCGCGCTACAACATCGCGGTCGACGTATGCGATCGTCACCCGCGCGACAAGCTGGCGATGATCCATGAAGACTTCGGTGGCCGCATCCGGGAGGTCAGCTGGGGCGAGCTCCAGGACGACTCCAACCGGTTCGCGAACGTCCTTCGCTCCCACGGCGTCGAGCGGGGGGACCGGGTCGCGATGTTGCTGCCGCCGACGCCGGAGACCGCGGCCGCGTTCTTCGGGGTATGGAAAGCCGGCGCGATCCTACTGTCCATGTCCGTGCTCTACGGCGACGAGGGAATCCGCCACCGGGTGCGCGATTCGCAGCCCCGGGTGCTCTTGACCAACGCGGCCAACGCGAGTCGCGTCGAACACGATCTGGTCGAGCACGTGCTGATCCTCGACGACGAGCTGCTCGGGCGGGGGTCGACCACGTTCGACGTCGTGGACACGGCCGCCGACGATCCCGCCCAGCTCTACTACTCGTCAGGGACGACCGGGCTGGCGAAGGGCATCCTCCACGCCCACCGCTACATCCTCGCCCACGAGGAGTTCATCTACTGCCACGACCTGCAGGACGGCGAGGTGTTCCACGGCATGGGCGAATGGGCGTGGGCGGCGGGAATCTGTCCGCTGCTCGGACCCTGGCGTCTCGGCGCGGTCCAGGCCGTCTACCAGCGCGAGGGCGGATTCGATCCCCACAAGCAACTCGATTTCCTCTCGCGCCACGGTGTCACGAACGTGTTCGGGACGCCGACGGCGATCCGCTCGATGATGTCGATCTCCGACGCCGGCACACGCTACCCCCAGAAGTTCCGGATCGTATGCTCGGCGGGCGAACCACTGAACCCCGAGGCGATCCGCTGGTTCCGCGAGCAGTACGGCATCACCGTGCTCGACTACTACGGCCTCACCGAGTCCTATCCGCTGTGCGCGAACTACCCCTTCATGCAGGTCCGCGAGGGCTCGATGGGCCGGCCGATGCCGGGGTGGGAGGTGTCGATCCTCGACGAGGATGAGCGCCCCGTGGCGTCGGGCGAGCGCGGCGAGATCTGCCTGAAGGCCCGCTCCAACCCGCACTACCCGCTCGGGTACTGGAACCGGCCGGACGAAGACACGCAGGAGGCGTTCGGAGGCGATTGGTTCCACACCAAGGACGCCGCCAGCGCCGACGAGGACGGCTATTTCTGGTACGAGGGGCGCGCCGACGACGTGATCATTTCGGCCGGGTACCGGATCGGCCCGTTCGAGGTCGAGTCGGCGTGCCTCGAGCACCCGGCCGTGGCCGAGGCGGCCGCGGTCGCCTCACCGGACGAGCGCCGCGGAACCGTCGTCAAAGCGTTCGTCGTGGTCGCACCCGGTACCGAGCCCTCTGAGGAACTGGCCGAGGAGATCAAGGCGTTCGTGCGCGATCACCTCTCGGCCTACGCCTACCCTCGCTTGATCGAGTTCGTTCCGGATCTGCCCAAGACGCTGACCGGGAAGATCCGGCGGATCGAGCTTCGCGAGAGCGAATACGAGCGCGTCAAGGGCTCCGGCTGAGGGGGCGTCGGCGGGACGCTAGCCCGCGGCGATCCGGGCGTGACTGCGCATCTCGGCCAGGATCCGTTCGAGCCGGGGCTCGGTGTCACGGTCGACGTGAGTCATCAGCGCGCCGACCGCCGGGTGGACGGCGCTGATCTGGGAGTGCATCTCGTGCGCCACCGCGCGGTAGCTCGGGTGGCCTTCGCGCCCAGAGCGGAGCTCGATGAGCTGCATCGCCTCCCGGGCGTTGAGGTCGAGCACGAACCGGATCCGGTAGCCCAGGCAGAGCGCGTAAGGGGCGGCCGTGGGGAGGCCGGCGTCGACGAGCCGCCGATACTCCACCGCCGAGATGTCGAGTGCGCGGCGGTAGTCCTCGCCGCAACCGGCGAGCTCCACCTGCTCGGGGATGTCCGCGCCCAGGTCTGGCGTCAGCGGCTGCCACTGCACGGTCAGCATCCGGTGACGCTGGAGGTCGCGGAAGGCCCCGTAGTCGGCGACGATCTCGAACCGGTAGCGGAGCGCCTCGAGGCCTCGCCCCGGACGGTGACGACGGTTCGCCCGCTCGCCGGCGAGATCGGTCAGCAACTCGGCGCGGGTGTCGGCATCGAGCGCCGCGACGGCCTCGCGCATCTGCTCCTCAGGGGCGGCGCCGGCCTCGAACAGCAGCGCCGCGAGCAGGTCGTCCTCGTCCCCGTCGACGTGCACGAGCGTCACCGACGGACCCTCTGGACCGTGCGCGGAGTCGAGCCCGAGACGCCTCGCCCAGCGCCGGCCGGCTCGCTCGCGCGACTCGAGATACCGGATCCACTGCCCCCCGCGGTCGGGCCGCTCGACCCGGGTGAGGAAGCTCGGCATGATCGCGTTGAGCTCGTCGAGGATCATTCGGCCGTAGCTCTGGGCCTCCTCGAGCGGGTGCGCCAGCAGGTGGAGGATCAGCTGCTCATAGGTCTGGCCGGTGGCGAAGATGCCCATGTGGGAGAGCGAGCTCGCCGGCAGCAGTCCGCGGAGCAGGTCGAGTGCCTTGGCCTTGATCGCGCGCTCGTGCGCGGCCGCCGGCTCGTCGCCGGCGCGCGGAAACTCCTGCTCCGCCCACCCGCACACCCGCGGGAGCGCGTTGGAGTAGATCCCGAACAGCTCGTCCATCGCCTGCTCGTAGGCGGGGCCGAGCGACCGATCGCGGTAATAGCGGTACCCGCCGGGCGGGTCCGGCATCGGTGCGTCGTAGGCGATGTAGCGGGTCGACTGCTCGAGGTAGGCGCCCAGCCGCGGCCGCTGGAGGATCTTGGTGAGGACGTTCGAGACCCACTCGCAGGCCACGTGGGCGCCGCCAAGCTGCGCCACCGAGTCGTCTCCGTAGCCGAGGAAGATGCGCTCGTACAGCTGCGCGGCCCGCTTCCCCTCGCCGTGATCGCGTAAGGCCGCGGCGTCGGGCAGATCGTCGGCGAACTCGTCGAGGAACAGGCGCCGGAGCGTGCCGGGATAACGCGAATACCTTGCGAACAGAGCCGCCTTGACCGTCTCGGGCAGGTTCACCAGCGCGAACACGGGCAGGTCGAGGTTGGTGAAGTGGGGGCGGAGGCGCTCGCGCTCGGCGTCCGTAAAGGTCTCGACCGGGTAGTCCACGGGACGGCTCAGGCTAGCGGCTGGGGCGGTCGCTCCGCGAGGCTCCGGGGCGGCTGGCAACCAGCCCGCGCTCTGAGTCCGCCCGCGCTGGCAAACCCTCCTCCGTCCTAAAGATTTCTGGTGCGCCAGACGATCTAGGTGTCCAAGGACCGGGGGGCCGCGCATCTCGCGTGCCCACTGTCGAGCGCGAGGAGAACGCACATTCATGGAATCACTGGCCGCCCTGTACCACGTCACGCCGGAGAACCTGGCGCTCCGACGCCAGTTCATCGGTCTCGACGCGGACGTGGTGGCCCTGCTCGCGGCGCTCCAGCCGTGGGCCGAGGAGGTTGCCGAGGCGATCGCGGCTGACCTGACCGATCATCACTTCGGGTTCTCCGGAACCGCTGACTTCTTCAGCGGCTCAGCGGAGGACAGCGGCGTGGACGTCGTGGCGATCCGAGCCGAATGGCAGGCTGCGCGGACGCTCCACTGGCGGCGCATCTTCGCCGAGCCGGCCCAGCCCCGTCCGTTCGGGATCGAGTACTTCGCGAGGCTGCTCGCGTCAGGGGCGGAGTACAACCGAATCAACCTGCCAATGAAGTGGTACGTCGGGAGGTATCCGGCGTACCTCGACGCGGTGCGCCGGCACCTGCGTTCAACCCCGCCCGAGATCGCTCTCGATCACGCCGAGCGGCGCGGGCGCGGGCTGCTCCGCCGCGGTGACGCCGGCCCGGATCCAGCCGTGCTCGCCGAGGCCGAGCGCGCGATCGCGATCGTGTTCAACTACGACCTCCAGGCGATCACGGACGCGTTCTACTTCGACACGTTCGCGACGATGGGAGTTGATCTGGCCGCGATCCGGAGTCGCGGCGCGCGGACCGACCTCTCGGACCGCGCCGCCGAGCTCAAGTCGACCGTCCACGAGTCGCTCCGCCTGTTCATCGACTCCTCGCGGGAGGTGAACGAGGTCTTCGCAAAGGTCCACGACAGCGTCGAGCAGACGTCTCACGCGATGACCGGAATCGCCGCGGCGAGCAGCGAGGTCGCCCAGGGCGCCGAGCGCCAGGCGATGATGCTCCAGCGCAGCCGCGAGCTCGCCGACGCGGTCTCGGCCGCCACCGCGCGGGCTCAGGAGCTCGGCGATCAAGGCGTTGAGGCCGCTGCCCTGGCGAACAACGTGATGCAGCGCGTCAGGGTCTCCGGACAGGAGGCGCAAGCCGGGATCGGCGAACTGGCGCGCAAGTCGACCGAGATCAACGGAATCCTGGAGACGATCACGGGCATCGCCAACCAGACGAATTTGCTCGCATTGAATGCGGCGATCGAGGCCGCCCGCGCCGGCGAGCACGGTCGCGGCTTCGCCGTCGTGGCCGAGGAGGTCCGCAAGCTCGCCGAGGAGTCGGGCGACTCGGCGACCACGATCGCCGAGCTCGTCAAGGAGATCCAGCAGGAGATCGACCGGGTCGTCGGGCTCGTCCAGCAGGCCGCTCAGCTTGCCGATGATGGCGTCGAGAGCTCCGGCCGCGCCCAGGTGGCGTTCGCCGAGATCGGCGACGCGATCGCCGGCATCTCCGAGATCGGCGACTCAGGAGACGAGCGCCCAGTCCCGGGAGCTCAGCACCTCGCTCGCGGACCTCGCGACGACCGCCGATCGCCTGCTCGAGGCCTCGCGGCAGTTCAGCCTGGCCGAGTAGGGGTCCGTCTCCCCTGTAAGAGTCGCCAAAGTCCGTCGCCCCTGTAAAAGTCGCCAAAGTCCACGCGCCGCGGCCGAGTTCGGCCACATAAGCATGGACAGCATGCTTATGTGGCCGCGTCGCCGCGGCTGGAGACGATTTGACGCGTTGTACATGGTCCGCGCCAGCGAAAGGCGCTGCCCGTCCGGGGCGGACACGCCCCGGAGCCTCTCAGAACGACCTCAGAACGACAGACCGAGCGCGTTCGCCGCGTGCGTCGCCAGATGGAACAGGGGCGACGGGAAGATCCCGAAGAAGATCGTCGCGGCGGCGAACACCACCGCCACGAACACGACCTCGGGGGAGCGCAGCCGCTCGCCCTCCGCCTCCGGCCCTCCGATGTCCCACTCGTCCGACTCGATCTCGATCGAGCCGCCGGCGATTGGCGCGAGTTCGCCGGGACCGGCCCCCGCGCGCGCCACCGCAGGCACGGCCACGGGAGGTCGCATCCAGATCGTGGCCACCACGCGCAGGTAGTACCCGAGCGAGATCATCGAGCCGATCACGAGCACGATCGCGAGCCACGTGTAATCGCCCGACACGAGCGCGCTGATCAGCTGGAACTTGCCGATGAAGCCGATCGTGCCCGGGATGCCGGCGAGGCCGAGCATCCCGATCGTCATCGGCCACGCCAGCCACGGCTTGCGCGCGCCCAGCCCGGACAAGGCGCTCAGATAATCCCCATCGGGGCGCTCGCGCTCCTCGCACACGACGACCGCGAACGCCGCCAGGTTCATGAACAGGTAACCGAACAGGTAGAAGACCGTCGCCTGGATCCCAAGCCGGGTGGCCACGACCACGCCGGCGAGCATGTAGCCCGCCTGCCCCACGCCCGAGTACCCGAGCATCCGCTTCAAAGACGTCTGGCCCAGCGCCCCCGAGTTGCCGACGATCATCGTGATCGCGGCGATCGTCGCGATCAGGGGGGCCCACGTGTTCTGGGCCCCGAGCGCGGCCACGTCGAAGAAGCGCAGGAACACCCCCATCGCCGCCGCCTTGGTGGCGGTGGCCATGAACGCCGTGATCGGGGTCGGGGCGCCCTCGTATACGTCCGGGGTCCACTGGTGGAAGGGCGCGACCGACGCCTTGAACGCGAACCCGACGATCGTCAGCCCGAGGCCGGTCAGCACCATCGCGTTCCCCATCACGCCGCCGGATAGCTTGTTCAGCGACATCGCCTGGCCGATCTCGGCAAACGCAGTGGAGCCCGTCGCCCCGTAGATCAGCCCCAACCCGTACACCAGCGTCGCCGATCCGACCGAGCCGACGATCAGATACTTCAGGCCGGACTCGAGTGAAGCCTCGCGCCGCGTCTCGGACGCGCACAGGATGTACAGCGGGATCGACAGCAGCTCGATCCCGAGAAACAGCGTGATCAGGTCCTGGGCCGCGACGAACGTCGCCATCCCGAGCACGCTGAACAACAGCAGACCGAAGTACTCGCCGTGCCCGGACTCGCGCGGGGCGACCGCCCGCCACGACATCAGCACCGTCGCGATGCCCGCCACCGAGAACAGCCCGATCAGCTCGAGCGACAGGTCATCGACCGAGAGCGCACCCGCGATGATCGAGGTCGGATGGTGGAATCGCCAGACGCAAGCCGCGATCGTCAACGCGAACGCGATCACGGCCAGCCCCGGGACGACCTTCTCGCGGATCAACGCGGGACGGAACAGACCAACCATCAGAACGACGAGACCGCCGCCCCCCAGACACAGGAACGGCGCGAACGCCTTCCAGTCGACGTGGGGGCCCTTCAGGTGAGCCGTGGCCAGCACCAACGCGCTCATCGACTCGCCACCTTGAGAGAACTCACGCGATGGGCCGCGGCCACCTTCGCGGCGCTACCAGCCGTGGCTTGGGCCTGGGCCGACGCGATCGTCGCGCGCACCGACGGCTCCGAGCGCTTCAGCCCGAACTGCGGATAGAACGCCAGCACCAAGATCACGAGCACGATCGGGACGATCGCGATCCCTTCGGCCACGACGATCTCACGCGACGCGACGGGCCGCCCAACCCGATTGTGGAACGCGGTGATGAACAGCCGCAGCGCGTAGTACGCGGCGCCGACCACGCCGAGGAACGCGATCACCGAGATCGCGGTCTTCGACTGGAATACCCCGAGCAGGATCATGAACTCGCCGATGAAGTTCGAGGATCCGGGCATCGCGAGCGTGGCCAGGGCGACGATCAGCGCGAGCGAGGCCAGCACCGGCGCTCGGAACGCGATCCCGCCCATGTCGCGGAGGTCCTCGGACCCGCCGGCGCGCGTGGCGGCCGCGGCGATGATGAAGAACAGGGGCGCGGTCACGAGGCCGTGGTTGACCATCTGTAGAAGCGCGCCCTGATCGCCCGTCGGCTTCAAGGCAAAGATCCCGAGGGTGATGAAGCTGAGCTGGGCGACGCTCGAGTACGCGACGACCATCCGGGAGTCGTTGGTGGTGAACGCGACCAGCGTTCCCCACATGATCGAGACCAGGCAGATGATCAGCATCGGCATCTGGAAGTGCACCGACGCGTACGGGAACAGCGGCAGCACGATCCGAAGGAACCCGTAGGCCGCGACCTTCGAGACGACGCCGGAGAACACCGCGACCGCCGGGATCGGCATCGACTTGTAGCCGTCGGCGAGCCAGCCGTGGAACGGGACCAGCGGCATCTTGACCAGGAACGCGACCGCGAAGCACAGGAAGATCCAGTCCTGCGAGGCGTGCGACAGGTGGACCTGCTGGAGGGCCGAGATTACGAACGTCAGCGATCCGGTCTGATTGGACGCCAGAACCCCGGTGGCGACGGCGCCCGCGAGCATGAAGAACGACCCGACGAGCGTGTAGATCACGAGCTTGGTCGTCGCCCGCACTCGGTCGCCCGAGCCCCACATTCCGCACAAGAAGTAGAACGGGATCAGCATCAGGTCGAAGAACCCGATGAACAACGCCAGGTCCTGGGCGCAGAAGGCGCCGAGAACGGCGCTCTCGGCCAGGCCGAAGTGGAAGTAGAAGCTCCGCGGCCGGGGCCACTCGCGGAACGACGCCCACGCCAGCGAGGCGCTGAACAGCACGGTCGTGAGCACGACCAGCGCAACGTTGAGTCCGTCGAGCCCCAGCTTGTAGTGGATCCCGAGCGCCGAGATCCAGACGTCGTCGGTCACGAACTGAAGGCCGGCGTGTCCGAGCTTGAACCGCGCCAGGAACGAGATCGCGATCCCCAGGGTGACCAGGCTCCCGACGGCGGCAAACCGTCCGACAATCGGGCGCGGCATCAGGCACGCGACGAGCGAGATCGCGAGCGGCAGCCAGATAAGAATCGACAGAGTCATCGGCCGATGCTCCGGGGCGAGAGCGAAGGACTGAGGAATGGGACACGCATCAGCTACGTACTCGAGATCAGGAAGTAGAGGGCGACCCCGCCGACGCACACGATCATGAGCGCGGCGTAGTAGCGAAGGAAGCCGGTTTGCGTCCGTCGGACGGCGGCCGATGTGGCGCGCACCGCGCCCGCGGTGGCGTCGGTGACTCCGCCGATCACGCCGCGCTCGCCCGTGGTGTCGACGAGTCGTCCAAGCCACAGCACGGGCCGGACGATCAGGGTGTCGATGATCTCGTCGAAGTACCACTTGTGCGACAGGAACACGTACACGCCCGTGAACCGTTCCCGTAGCCGTAGAGAGGTGCCCGGCCGCGCCACCCAGATCCGGTAGGCGATCGAGATGCCGGCGATGGCGATGAGCGCGCCGACCACGAGGCCCACCCAAGCCGGGGCGGTGGCCACCTCGGTGTGCGCGTACTTCGAGTCGGCGAACGTCGGATCGAGGAACTTCGTAATGGCGTCGTCGATGCCGGGGATCTGGAGCACGCCGCCGATCAGCGCGAGCACCGCGAGCGTGCTCATCGCGATCTTCATCGGCCACTCGCGCTCGGCGATGAAGTGGCCGGGACCGGGGAAGCCGACGTCGGTGTCCTCCTCTTCGCCCGTCATCGGATTTGTCGGCACCTCGGCGTGGTGGAGGTGGCCGTGCTCGAGTTCGACCGCCTCGGGAACGGGGTCGCCCAGGAACGCCCGGAAGATCATCCGGAACGTGTAGACGCCGGTCATCAGCGCGCCGATGTAGGCCGCGATCCCGAGGATCACGAACGCGCCGCCCCGGTGGTTGACGAACGCGATGATGTCGTCCTTCGACAGCCACCCGGAGAACGGGGGCAGCCCGCTCAGGGCCAGGCCGCCGATGATGAAACAGGCGAACGTGAACGGCAGCGCACGGCGGAAGCCGCCCATGCGGTCAAGCGACTGGTTGCCGGCCATCGCGCCGATGATTGAACCGGCGGCCATGAACAGCAGCGCCTTGAAGAACGCGTGAGTCATGAGGTGGAACAGCCCGGCGGAGTACGCGCCGAGCGACACGCCCATGATCATGTAGCCGATCTGGGACATCGTCGAGTACGCGATCACGCGCTTGATGTCGGTCATCACGAGCGCGATCGTGGCTGCGATCAGCAAGGTCAGGCACCCGCCGATCGCGCCGACGTCGGCCGCCGTGGGCGCCCACTCGAACAGCGCGTGCATGCGGGCGATCAGGTACACGCCGGCGGTCACCATCGTCGCGGCGTGGATCAGAGCGGACACCGGCGTCGGGCCCTCCATGGCGTCCGGGAGCCAGGTGTGGAGCGGGACCTGGGCGGACTTGGCGAACGCGCCGACCAGCAGCAGCAGGCAGGCGATCACGATCGGCGAGCCATTCCTGGCGAAGTCCTGATGCACGCCGTGGAAGACCGTTAGGAACTGGACCGACCCCACGTGCTGGAAGATGATGAAGGTGGCGATCACCAGGCCCACGTCGCCGACCACATTGATGACGAACGCCTTGATGCCCGCGCGAGTCGCCGTGGTGCGCCGGTACCAGAACGAGATCAGCAAATAAGAGGCGGCGCCGACGAATGCCCACCCGACGATCAGCAGCACGAAGTTGCCGGCGAGCACCAGCAACAGCATCGAGAACACGAAGTAGTTCAGGTAGCTGAAGTAGCGCACGAAGCCGCGGTCGAGCGTCATGTACGAGACCGAGTACAGGTGGATCAGCGTCGACACGCCGGAGACGACGAGGATCATGAACACCGACAGCGGGTCGACCAGGATCTGGAGCTTGGCGTCGACGCCGGCCGACACGTCGTAGTTCCACAGCGTCGAGACCAGCTGGCGATGGTCCGGGCTGAACCCGAGCAGCTTGATGAAGGCCAGCACCGAGAACACAAATGAGAGGGCGATCGCGGACGTGGCGATCCAGCCGGCG
>Ga0335081_10005895_pt1 | contig 19411 bp, 15 predicted proteins | sample Lox_Sample_35_FD_206713 | JGI IMG/M metagenome (GOLD analysis project Ga0335081, IMG submission 206713) | Soil microbial communities from Loxahatchee National Wildlife Refuge, Florida, United States - Lox_Sample_3.5 | ecosystem: Environmental > Terrestrial > Soil > Wetlands | place: USA... | reverse complement strand
ACCACCACCGGCATCGGCCGGGTGATGGAGGGCGTCAACGTCTCGCCGCAATCGGTGCGGCCCGGCGACCAAGTGCTGCTCTCCGGTCCCATCGGCGACCACGGCGTTACCATCCTGCTGGCGCGCGGCGAGCTCGACCTGGAAGCCGACCTTGCTTCCGACACCCGCTCGGTACTTCCTTTGGTGGAAGCGCTGGCGCGCGCCGTGGGACCTGGCATTCGCTGGATGCGCGATCCCACGCGCGGCGGTGTGGCCACGTCGCTGAACGAGCTGGCCCGGGATTGCGGGTTGGGAATTATCCTCCGGGACGACAAGATCCCTGTCCGCGATACGGTGCGGGGAGCGTGCGAGTTGCTGGGCCTCGATCCGCTGCATATCGCCAACGAAGGGCAGTTCCTGGCGGTGGTCGCCGCGAATCAGGCTGACGCCGGGCTTGCAGCATTGACCCAGGCGGCGGGTGGCGAGCAAGCGGTGATAATCGGCGAGGTCCACGAGCAGCCTGCCGGCACGGTGCTGGTGACCACCACCTACGGTGGCAGCCGCGTGGTGGACATGCTGGTGGGCGATCCTTTGCCGCGGATCTGCTGAGGGAAGTTCTCAGTTCTCAGTTCTCAGTTTTCAGTTCTCAGTTTTCAGTAATCGTTCAGGGCGCGATCATCAGTTGCTGAGAGCTGGGAGGCGAGAACTGGACACTACTGAGAACTGAAAACTGAGAACTAGTTCATGCCCAGGCTTGAACTCTACGGCACCAAGACGTGTCCTTATACCGAGGAAATGCGGGAGTGGCTGGAATGGAAGGGGCGGGAGTTTGTGGAGTACGACGTCGAAGCGGACACGGCCGCTCGGGACCGGATGCTAGCGCTGGCCAGCGGGCAGCGCATGGTACCGGTGCTGGTTGAGGACGGTAAGGTGGTTCAAATCGGCTGGCAGGGGCGCGGCTGCCCGATCGGTGCAAAATAATCTGCGGGTGGGAGCGCGGGAGTCCCGCCCGCTGGTCGCAGTGGCTAGTGGCGAGTGGTTAGTGGTTTAGAGCAAGACCGCGCGCTCTTGCTAGCCACTAGCCACTAACCACTAGAAGGGTGATGAAAAACCCGGTTTCGAACAGTTTTCGTAGCGGCGCCCTTTAGGGCGGTACTTTGAATTCAACAAGATGCCCGGCTAAAGCCGGCCTCTACGAGAGCCAAAACGGTTTTTCATCACCCTGCTAGCCACTTCTGAAGAGCGTCCGCGCTCCCAGGCCACCGGTACCAAGTAACCTTATGGCAAGCGCCTGTTCCATTCGCGTGCGCGGCGTCGTGCAGGGCGTCGGCTTTCGCCCTTTCGTGTTTCGTCTGGCCGAGAGCAACGCGCTGGCGGGCTGGGTGCTGAATGGTGAGGATGGGGTCGAGATCCACCTAGAAGGGGCGGAGCCTTCCTTGCGCGCCTTCTTGCATGACCTGGAATCGCATCCACCCGGCGCGGCGTCGATAGCAGCCATTGAGGTGACGCCCGCCGAGCCGGCCGGGTTCGAGGGGTTCACGATTCGCGAGAGCCGGCGGCGCGATCGCCCGACGGTTCGTATCGCGCCCGATTTGCCGGTCTGCGCGGACTGCCTCCGCGAGCTTGCGGACCCTTCCGATCGTCGGTACCAATACCCCTACATCAACTGCACCAACTGCGGGCCTCGTTACACGGTGATCGTGGGGTTACCGTACGATCGAGCTCGCACGACGATGCAGCGTTGGCCGCTGGACGTTTACTGCGCCGATGAATACCACGATCCTGCCAATCGACGCTTTCACGCGCAGCCGGTGGCGTGCCCGGCCTGCGGTCCGCACTACCACTTGCAGGTTGGGGGCGAACCGGCACACGGAGACGACGCGAGCATCACCCGGACGGCACAATTGCTCGCCGCGGGCAGGATCGTGGCCGTGAAAGGGCTAGGCGGCTACCATCTGGCGTGCGACGCGAGGAATCCGGAAGCCGTCGCGGCCTTGCGCGATCGGAAGTATCGCAAGGAAAAACCCTTCGCGCTGATGGCTGCCAGCCTTGCGGCGGCGCGCGCCTTGGTGGAGCTTTCGGCGGAAGCGGAAACGCTGCTCACTGCAACGGCCCGCCCCATCGTGCTCGCGCCCGCTCGGGTGGCGCTTCCCGGCGTGGCTCCGGAGAACGACGAACTCGGAGTGATGTTACCCTATACGCCGCTGCACCATTTGCTCTTCGCCGCCGGCGCGCCGGAGAACCTGGTAATGACCAGCGCCAACCGGTCGAGCGAGCCGATCGCGTACCAGGACGAGGATGCGCTGAGCCGCCTGGCAGGCATCGCGGACGCATTCTTGATCGGCGAGCGGCCCATCGCGCGTCGGGTGGAAGATTCGGTGGTGCGCGCCGGCGCGTTCGGCCCGGTGGTGCTGCGCAGGTCGCGCGGCTACGCCCCCGGCGTGGTCGCCACCTTGCCGGTGGAGCGTCCGGTGCTGGCGGTAGGAGCCGATCTCAAAAACACCATCACCTTGGTGGTGGGAGGCCAGGCGTTTGCTAGTCAGCACATCGGCGACCTGGACCACTACCCTTCTTTCCAGGCATTCCAGGAGACCATCCACGATCTGGTCTCCATGTATGAGGTCGCCTGGGACCGCCTCCTGGTGGTTCACGATGCTCACCCGCAGTACATCTCCACTCTGCACGCGTTGTCGCTTCCCGTCGCGCAGCGGGTGGCCGTGCAGCATCATCGCGCCCACATCGCTTCCGTGCTGGCTGAGCGCGGCGCCTGGGAGAAGCGGGTGTTGGGCGTGAGTTTCGACGGCACCGGTTACGGCGACGACGGCACCATCTGGGGCGGCGAGTTTTTTGTGGGAAGCGTGGCCGAGGGTTTCGAGCGCGTGGCTCACTTGCGCCCTGCTTCCCTTCCCGGAGGCGACGCGGCGGCGCAGTATCCGGTGCAGGCAGCGGCGGGGTTCCTCGCTCAACTGTGTCACGGCGACCGCGAGTCCTTCCCTGAGGCCAAGTTTCAACTCCCCGACTTGGCCGCAGCCCCCTTCCGATTTCCGGCGCGCTACCAGCAATCCCTGCAATTGGTGCGCAAGGGGCTGCGCACTTTTACGACGACCTCGATGGGGCGGTTGTTTGACACGGCCGCCGCGCTCGTCGGCTTCACTCGCGGAATCACCTTCGAGGGCCAAGCCGCGATGTGGCTGGAGCGCCTCGCGCGCACGGCCCCGTTGACGACGGCGTACCCGTTCCCGCTGCTCGGCCGCGAACTGGACTTCCGGCCTTTGCTTCGCGCCGTGATCGAGGATCGGATGCGCGGACGGAGTCCGGGAGAAATCGCGCGCGCCGCGCAGCGTGGAATCGCGGAGGGACTCGCGAGCGCCATCGTCACTCTATGCCAGGCCCACGCTTGCAACGGGTGGGCACTCGATACGGTGGTCCTATCGGGAGGAGTTTTTCAAAATGAGCTGCTGCTCGAGGACGTGAAATCGCTCCTCGAAAATAAGCCGGTGGAGGTTTGGACCAATCATGCGGTGCCCCCTAACGACGGAGGCATCAGTCTAGGGCAGGCGGCGCTGGGGATAGGGTATAGGGGATAGGGTACAGGAACCCAGGTCAGGATCTGTCCCCTGTGCCCTGTACGCCGTACCCTAAATATGCACGAATTGTCCATTGCGTTGAGCATCGTCGAGTTGGCGCAAGAAGAGGCGGAGCGCCGTGGCGGAGTCCGCGTCGATGCCGTACACTTGCGGCTCGGACCGCTCGCCGGAGTCGTGAAGGAAGCGCTGCTGGGCTCCTATGATATGGCCTCCGCCGGAACCGCGATGGCGGGCTCGCGCCTGATCATCGAAGACGTTCCGATCGTGGTGTACTGTCCGCGGTGCCAGGCGCAGCGCCCGCTGAGCTCCATGCAATGGTTCTGCTGCCCGGAATGCAACACGCCGACGGGCGAAGTTGTGCAAGGCAAGGAACTGGAAGTGGTCGCTCTGGAGATCGAAGAATGAGCTCGCAATCCGACGCGTCCCGGCCGGCGCCCGCTCTCGTGCCCCGGCTGCCCAGGTTGGTTGAAGTCCGGCAGAACGTGCTGAAGCACAACGATGTGGTGGCCCGCGCCCTTCGGGAACGCTTCCAGCGGGGCGGCGTGTTTGTGGTAAGCCTGGTCTCGGGTCCCGGCTCGGGCAAGACCACTTTTCTGGAAAAGACACTCACCCTTTTGCGTCCGCGGTATCGCGTGGCGGCCTTGGTGGGCGACCTGGCCACAGAGAACGATGCGCTGCGGCTGGCGCGAAGTCAGGCGCCGGTGAAGCAGATCACCACCGGCACTCTTTGCCACCTCGAAGCCGCCATGATCGAGAATGCTGTCGAAGGTTGGGACATCGGCCAGCTCGATTTCCTTTTCATCGAGAACGTGGGAAACCTCGTTTGCCCCTCGTCCTATGACCTGGGTGAAAACCTCCGGCTGGTCCTCATTTCGGTCACCGAGGGGGAGGACAAGCCGCTGAAGTATCCCACCATCTTCAACAGCGCCGACGTGGCGGTGATCACCAAGATGGACCTGGCCGCCGCCGCTGAATTCGACTCGACGGCCGCCGACCGCAACATCCAGGCGGTACGGCCGGGGATGAGAGTCCTGCGAGTTTCCGCCAAGACCAACGAGGGGATGAACGACTGGTTGCGGTTCCTTTCGACGCTCCGCGATTCGCCCCAGGCACGGCCCGGCGGTCCGTACGAGCGGCGCCAAAGAATAGACAATGGAGACGATCATCCATGACGTGGCAAAAACTCTTTCGATCCGTCAGGACGGCAACGCTGGGCCTGACTTTGAGCTTGGCTCTGGGTTTGATTCCAGCCTTGGCCCCATCGAAGGTCGCGGCTCAGGGCGTGACCCTGCTCAACGTTTCCTACGATCCCACGCGCGAGTTGTACAAAGACATCAACCAAGCCTTCTCCGAACAGTGGAAGGCGAAGACCGGGCAGACGGTCACCATCAACCAGTCGCACGGCGGGTCGGGAAAGCAGGCGCGCGCCGTCATCGACGGGCTGCAAGCCGACGTGGTCACGCTCGCGCTAGCCTACGACATCGATGAGATTGCCGAGCGCGCCGGGCTGCTGCCGCCAAACTGGCAGTCGCGCCTTCCCGACCACAGCTCTCCTTATACGTCCACCATCGTCTTTCTGGTGCGCAAAGGAAACGCCAAGGGCATCCGGAATTGGGATGATCTGGTGAGGTCCGGCGTGTCAGTGATCACGCCCAACCCCAAGACGTCCGGCGGCGCGCGGTGGAATTACCTGGCGGCCTGGGGATATGCCCTGCACAAGAGCACTGGGAACGAGGCGGCGGCCAGAGACTTTGTCACCCGCCTCTATAAGAACGTTCCCGTGCTCGACAGCGGAGCGCGCGGCGCCACCGACACCTTCGTTCAGCGCGGCATCGGCGACGTTTTGATCGCCTGGGAAAACGAGGCGCTGCTGGCAGTGAGAGAATTTGGTGCCGATAAGTTCGAGATCGTCGCTCCCTCGGAAAGCATTCTGGCTGAGCCTCCCATCAGCCTGGTGGACAAGGTGGTCGACAAGCGCGGCACTCGCCTGGTGGCGCAAGCCTACCTCGAGTTTCTTTATTCGGAAGCCGGCCAGGAAATCGCGGCCCGGCACTACTACCGCCCGCGGCTGAAGTCAGTCGCCGCCCGGTACGCGGGACAATTCCCGAAGGTCAAACTGTTCACCATTGATGATGCGTTCGGCGGATGGCAAAAGGCACAGAAGATCCATTTCAACGATGGCGGGGTGTTTGACCAGATCTATCAGCCCGGACGTTGACATTGCTAGCCTATGCTCATGTGATCTCCACGCCGCGCGTTTCGGGCAAGGCGAGGGCGCTGGCAGCCGCCAGGGCAAAAGCAACGCCGCAAAGAGCGAACGCCCACGCGAGACCACGCGTCTGGCCGATGGAGCCGATCGCCAGCGGCGCCAGGGCGCTGAGGCCCCGTGCCACATTGTACGTGGCGCCGAGCGCGGTGGCGCGAATGGCGGTGGGAAAGAGCTCGCTGCCCACGATGCCCGAACCGGTAAAGAATCCGGTGCCGAAGAAGGCTACCAGCGAGGCCGCCACGAATATGCTGGCCGGCCGCCGGGCGGCGGCGAACCACGGCACCAGGATCGCGGCCAGGGCCAGGTAGCTCACCAGCATCGGCTTCCTGCCGTAGCGATCGGCCAGGATCCCGAACAGCAGATAACCCGGCAACATACCCACCAAGTTCAGCGCCACCAGGAAGGATGCCACGCCCCGCAGTTGGAAGTCGCGCCCACCCTGCGCGCCGGGCAACTCCAGGTAAGCGGGGATCCAAGTGAACAGGCCCCACCACGCGAACATACCGAAGGTGTTCATGGCCAGCAGGGCGATCAGGCGTGGAAGCGAGTCGCGCCACGACACCGCGCTTTGGGAGCGCCGCTCCGACCGCGTCTTTTGAACCTGCGCCTTCCAGACTTCAGGCTCGGGGACATCGTGCTGGATCCACAACGTGACCAGCGCCGGGGCAACGCCGACAAAAAAGACCCATCGCCAGTTGGCATGCGAGAGGACCGCGCCGGCCACCAGCGCGGCCAAAGCGTAGCCTACCGCCCAACTGCTCTGCACGATGCCCAAGGCCCGGCCTCGCCAAGCGGAAGGCCAGGTCTCCGCCACCAGGGCCGCGCCCGAGTTCCACTCCCCGCCCATCCCCAGTCCCAGGAGAAAGCGCAAGACGGCCAGCATGGTCACCGTTGTGGAGAAGCCGCAGGCAAAGGTGAAGAAAGAATAGGTGAGAATGCTGAGACTGAGCATGCGGCGCCGGCCGAAGCGGTCGGCAAGCACACCGAAGATGAGGCTGCCGATGGCCGAAGCGACCAGCGTCAGCGTGTTGAGGAGTCCCGCCGTTCCCTTGCTTATGCCGAACTCGCGCATCAGAGTAGCCAACACGAGCGAGTAGAGCATGACGTCGAAAGCGTCGAGCATCCAGCCGAGGCCGGCGGCGATCAGGGTCCGGCGCTGAGCCGTGGTGGTCAGCCGCCAGCGAAGTGGTTGGTCCTCCACCATAAAATCCTTCCGATTCCTCCACTAATAGGGGACAAGGCCGCCCCAGCGCCGGCAAAAACAACCAGGTGGTTTAACGCACTGTTCACTTCAGCGTCATTAAGGCTTTACACGAACTGAGTACTCTATCATCTTGGGACCGATTCTTCGAGCCCGAGGCGAGAACCGCAGAAGATACTCGAGGGCCTTAAGCCATGGAGTCACGACGATGAATGAGACCATGTCCGCTCTTTTGGTGCACGACCGCGCCGACCATCTCTTTCCGGTGAAGCAGGTTCTGCGCACCCAGCAGATCAAAGTTATCGAGGCCAAGACCTGCCTGGACGCCGCAGCCGAGATTGGCAAGGCGGACCCGCCGCATCTCGTCTTCACCGACACTTCCCTAGCCGATGGAACCTGCCTGGACATCATCCGGCTGGCGCAGCAAGCGACGCGGCCGGTCAATGTGATTGTAGCCTCGCGTATCGCCGACCTGCGCTTGTACATCGAGACCATGGAGCACGGCGCCTTCGACTTCATCGCCGCCTCCTGCCTGATCTCCGACCTGGCCTATATCCTGCACCATGCCGCCGAGAACGTGGTTCGACTCCGGGCCGGGATCGAGAGGCTATGCCCGGAGTCGGCGGACACGCCACCCCTCGGAAAAACCGTGTCCTGGAACCGGCCCGCCTGATCGAAGTCGGCTAGACCCAGCCCCGGATGAGCAGACTGGTCTAGTCGAAACAGGTCCGCCTACCCTTGTCATCAAGACTTAACAATCCCGTATTGCTGGTGTAACCGCTTATTGCTATACTTGATACTGAGATGAAGGACCGTAGCAACACTGCCTACGAGACCTCCCTGGCCGGGTCCGCTTTCCGTGTAGCCCCACGAGACAAGAGGGGCCACGGCCCGGCCGAGCCTCGTGCTACGCGAGCCGCCTTGCCCTATCAGGTGAAGCTCCCCATGGAGACGAAACCGTCGCCCGCGGTGGCTACAGAAGTGGTCTTTGCCCGGACCGGATCCGTTGCCGACACCATTGAGCGCCTGGTCGAGGCCACTCGAGTCTCCATCCATGCGGCCCTCTACCGGTTCAACAACCAGCGACTCGCTCGCGCCTTGCAGCAGGCCCACGCCCGGGGCGCGGAAATCCGCCTGGTGATCGACCGCAACAAGTACGAAGAGAGCCAGTCGACGAGGCGAATCCTGGCCGAGAGTTCGTTTCCCTTCCGCCTCACCTACGGCCGCGACGGAGCCGGCTCGAAGATGCACCACAAGTTCGTCCTGCTCGACGAGCTGACGGTGGTCACCGGAAGCTACAACTGGACCTTTGCCTCCGAAGAACAGAACTACGAAAACCTCTTGATCCTGCGCGATCCCCGGCTCGTCGCCACCTACCGCGAGGAGTTCGACGCGCTGTGGGAGATCGCCGACGACATTTCTGGCTCACGAGCCGAGCTTCCTTCCAAACACCTGTCCCTCCCGACCTCCTGACCTCATCGCCTCTGGAGTCCTTGAGCAATCGCCCCGCATCCTCGTATGATGGAGACGGGGCGCTGATCGGTTCGTGGAGGCATCGCGGTTCGCTCTCGTCGGCCGATCACGTCATCGCGCACAGACTGGCTGAGCACGGAGTTGCGGGCCATGCGGGCCAAGGTGATCGTCGCCCAAGTCGTGATCGTAGCCGGGGTGGTGCTGTGGCTTAGAATCTACATCCCTCGCCTGGAGAAGGCCAGAGCCTCCGCCGCGGTCGTGGCGCGCGAAAGGAAGATCGAGACGTTTTATCAATCGATGGTGGTGGAAGACGAGAGCCGTGAGGTTGCGGCACCGGAAGCGAAGGCTGACGGTCCGGTGCATCCGCTCCGACTCCGCAGTATTGCGCCGGTGGCCGAGGTGGAGCAGGCACTGGGCGTGCCCGACTCGCAGCAGCGAGATTTCCGCGGCGGACTGCACCTCACGTGGACCGGCACGCACCACACGTTCGAAGCTTCCTTCAACAGTGGGCGACTCTACTGCCTCACCATCACCGACCGCCGGACGGGACACGGCGCCATGGTGTTCGAATCGAGCCTGTACTGGCACCCGTTTTGACCGCCTGAACCGGAGGATCAATGCCGCAAAAACCGAGACGATTCTCATTTGTCCAGTTGGATGTCTTCAGCCACCGCCCGCTCGAAGGTAATCCCCTCGCCGTCTTCACCGACGCGCGCGGTTTGAGCGCCGCCACCATGCAGGCCCTGGCTCGCGAAATGAACCTTTCCGAGACCACCTTCGTCTTTCCCCGCCCCGCCTCCGTAGAGGGCAAGCGCGGCGTACGCGTAAGGATCTTCACCCCACAGGAAGAGTTGCCGTTCGCCGGTCACCCCACGCTGGGCACCGCCGCCGTGTTGCATGCGACCCAAGCGGCAGGCCACAAGCCGACCCCGACCGCCAACGAACCCACGACGATCATCCTCGAACTGGGCGTTGGCCCGATCCCTGTCGTCTTCAGCGCCGATGCCCACGGCAAGCTCTTCGGTGAAATGCGCCAGCGCGACCCGGAGTTCGGCATCTTGCACTCGCGCGACGAAGTGGCGCGCCTTACAGGTATCGCGCCGAACGACATCGCCAACGACCTTCCCATTCAAACCGTCACCACGGGCGTTCCCTTTGCCATCGTCCCGGTGAAGACCCTGGACGCGGTCGCCAAGTTGCGTCTCGACTTTCCTGCGCTCGCCGAGTACTCGAAGCGGCACGACGGGGCTTTGTCGTTCTACTTCGTCTGCCGCGAGACCTTGGCGCGCAACGCGCGCCTGCACGCCCGCATGATTTTCTCCAACGGCGAGGACCCGGCCACCGGCTCGGCCGCCGGTTGCGCGGCGGCGTGGATGGTCCGTCACGGCGTCGCCAAGCCCGACGAGAGCGTGCTCATCGAACAGGGGAGCGAAGTGCACCGCCCCAGCCGGCTCTACGTGCGGGCCGGAATCGAAGGTGACTGCGTGACGAACGTGCGAGTAGGCGGTCACACGGTCGAAATCCTGCGAGGCGAAGTTGGCTTTTGATTGAACGGACAGGGGCGAGAGAGCTAATCGGACAAACACTGCTATTCTATTCCCGTTCCTACTCCCTATTCCCTGGTTGCAACCGCTCGGCCCAACCCGCCACCGCGGCCGGCGTCACCTCCGCGCCGCTCCCACTGTTTTCGAGCGCCGCAAACTGAATGGCGAGATTGCCCAGGGTCGAGCTCTCCACCGCCCCAGTGACCACTTCAAGGCCGGTGCGCTCCTCGATCAAGCGATTCAAGTAGACGTTCCTGCTGCCGCCGCCCACGATATAAAGACGGCGCAGCCGGCGCTCGGTGACGCGGCTGAGCGCGCTCAGCACCTCGGCATATCGCGCCGCCAGGCTGGCAAAGATCAGGTTGGCCATCTCCGGCGCGTGACCGAGGTCTTCGGGAACCGGCTCGCCTCCCGCCTTCTCGATTTCCCGGTTGATTCGCGCCGGCATCCGCCCGGGCAGTAGCAAATCCGCAGCGTCGACGGCGAACGTGATGCGCGGCAAGGGGCTTCGCGCGCACTCGGCGATCAACTCCGGCAGATCTCCGGTGTAACCGTGCGCTCGCCACTCGCGCAGACACTCTTCGAGTAGCCACATTCCGTTCACGTTTTTCAAAAAGCGAATGCGCCTACCGACCCCGCCCTCGTTGGTGAAGTTCTCGGCCCGAGCGGCTTCGCTGGTGCACGCTTCGTCGAGCACCGTGCCCACCAGCGACCACGTGCCCGAGCTGATGAAAGCCCAGTCGGAAGCCGCGTCGGGAATACCCGCCACCGCCGCACCGGTATCGTGGCAGGCGGGCGCAATCAGCTCGGTGTCGCGAAAAGGCGCCAGCGACGCGGGCGCTCCTTGAATCTGGCCCAGCGGCGTTCCGGGACGGACGATCTCCGGCGCCGCCGCGCGATTGAGTCCCACCGCCTCGAAAATCTCGTCGCACCAGTCGCGAGTTCTTACATCGACTAGCTGCGTATGGGTAGCATTGGTATACTCAGAAACGGGTGCGCCGCCGAGGCGATAGAGCAGGTACTCCGGGATGTTCAGCCACCGCTCGGCAGGCGCCAGACCGTCGCGTCGATCGGCATAAAGCTGGTAGAGGGTGTTAAAGCGAAGAAACTGGATTCCGGTAAGCTCGTAAAGCCGCGACTGAGGAATGCGACTCCACACTTCGGGCATCGCCGTCTCGGTGCGCGGGTCGCGGTAGCAGAAGGGCGCGCCCAGCGGCTTACCGTCCGCGCCCAGCCGGACATAGTCCACCGCCCAGCCATCGATGCCGATCGAGTCGATGGCGATGCCGGGCGCGGCCGTGGCGGCACACTTCAAACCTTCCTCAACTCCACTTGCGAGGCGGTCGAGATCCCACGTAAGGTGTCCGTCGCGCTCCACCGGCCCGTTGGCAAAACGATGCACCACGCGCACCGTCGCTTGGCTGCCGTCCCATGCGCCCAGCGAAACGCGGCAACTCCCCGCCCCCAGATCGATGGCGACACTACAGAGATGATCCAATTACATAGCCTCTTAACTGAACTAGCTATTCCGTTAACAAAGAATTGACAATTGACGATTTGAAGACACGACGGTTGTCGGTAGTCCGTCGTCTCCCGTCGTCCTCTGCTGCAACTGACAACAGACGACTGACAACTTCCTTCCAATCGGCAATCGGCAATTCCCTACTCCCTATTTCCCTACTCCCTACTCCCTACTCCCTAATGCCTATCTTAAGAACGCCTCTGTCAAGCCGCCATCCACCGGGAACAGGTGCCCGCTGGTGCAGCCGGTGTGTTCGCCGGCCAGGAACAAGATGGCTTCCGCGCAATCCCGCGGCTCAATCGGCTCCTGCGTCAGCGTACGCTTGGCGTAAAAGCGAGCAAGGCGGTCGCGCAATTCGTCCGTGGTCTCCGTCTGGCTGTGAGGAATTCCGTACTTGGCCAGCGACGCCAGAACCCGATCGCGCGGAAACATGGTGGAGCCCTTCACCACCGTCGCCGGGCTCACTCCGTTGACGCGAACGTAGGGCGCGAAACCGATCGCCAACTCGCGCACCAGGTGGCTCACCGCCGCCTTGCTGACGTCGTACGCCTCGCTTCCGGCTTTGGCCACCACGGCGTTGGCAGAACTGGTCAGCACAATCGACGCGGGCAGTGCCTGATCCAGGAGGATTCCGCGGACCTCGTCGGCCAGCAGGTAATTGCCGGTGACGTTGACGTCCAGCGTCTGCCGCCACTGCTCGTCGGAGATGCGGCCGTCCGGGCTGGACGCGAACACCGCCGCCGTATTCACCAGAACATCGATCCCGCCGAAGTGGGTAACGGCCTGCCGCAGCGCGGCGCGAATCGAGTTGCGGTCGCGAATGTCGACATAGGCGGAGGCCACCACGTCGGCACCGGCGCGGGCGGCAATCTCGGCGACCATCACGGCGCAACCCTCCGCCTCACGATCGGCCACCACCACGTGCGCGCCGCGCTCCACGGCCAGCAGTGCCGTCTCACGCCCAATGCCGTGCGCCCCGCCGACGATCACCAGCACCTTGCGGCTCAGCTCCTTCTCCGGCGGCTGACGGCGCAGCTTCGCCTCTTCCAGCTTCCAGTACTCGATCCGAAACGCCTCCCGCAAAGGCAGCGCCACGTAGTTGTTGTGCACCTCGCAGGCTTCCGGCGGGGCCGCCGCGCCCGCCTGGGGCACCGCTTTCGAGGGCCTGTTGTTCCCGCTTGGCGGGATGCCGCCCAGGGCGGTGGCGCCTTCCATCACATGAATGGCGTTGATATAGAACTCGCCGGTGATGCGGGCTTCCTTCTTGCTCTTGCCGAAACTGAACATGCCGACGCCGGGAATGAGGACCACGGTCGGGTTGGGATCGCGCATCGCGGGCGAGTCGGGCGCAGCGTGGGCGCGGTAGTACTCAGTGTAGGACTGGCGATACTCGGCGAGCGAATCGTCGATCGCGCGCTTCAGGCCGTCAAGTCGGTTCGGCCCGCTCGACCTGCTCGGGGCACTCGGCCGTCCCTGCGCCACCGTCGTGTCCCACAGCACCAGGAGCGGACGGATCTTGGTGCGGACGAAGTGGTCCGGACAGCTTGTTCCAAGGTACGCCAGCTTCCCCGCCTCACGCGAGTTGACAAACCGTAGCACTTCAGGCGCGTCGGAAAAACTGCCGATCATCCGCGGGACCGGTTGGTGCGGACCTTGACGCAGGCTTGGTTGGCTCGCGCTTGATGGTCCTGCCGGGCGAGATGGCGGGCGGCTGGCAGCCTCGCCAGGCCGCAACGCGCCGGAAACGCGGCCGCGGAGATAGGGAAAGATGTCGGCGGCAAGATCGCGAGCCTCCGGCAAAATCTTCACCATCGCGCCGCCGAAAAGCTTGGCTCCGGCCTGCTCGATGAACTCGGCCACGAACTGCCCGAGCTGGTCGATGATGGTAATGGTGTTAAGGTAGCACTGGCGCTGGGTATGGCCCCAGGTGAAGAGACCGTGCCCGCCCAGCACCATGCCGTCGCACTCGGGGCTTTGCTCCACGGCGCGCCGCAGCATCATCGCCAGCTCGAAGCCCGGACGCTGCCACGGAACCCAGACGAGACGGCGGCCAAAGTGCCGGTTGAAGTCCTCCATGCGCTCTCGTCCATTGGCCGCCGCCGCGAGCGCGATGGCCCAATCCGGGTGCAAATGATCGACGTGGGCAAAGGGAAGGAAACCGTGCAGCGGCGTATCGATGGACGGCGCTACCGCGTTCTTGCCGAACCCGCAGAGCGGGTAGAGATCCACCATTTCGTCTTCATGCGCGGCGCCGCGATACCGGCGTTCGAGGTCGTGCAGCTTGTCCAGGTAGAGCGTGGCGAAACCCTCGCGCTGGATGCTGCCCAGATCGCCGCCACTCCCCTTCACCCACAGCACGGTTCGCTCCCGCCCGTCGAGCGGATCGGCCAGGGTGATCTTGGAGCTGGTGTTCCCGCCACCGAAATTAGTGATGCGCAGATCGCTGCCGAGCAGGTTGGAGCGATACCGGAGCAGCTCCGGCTCGTCCAACTGGCGAGCGACGCCGTCGTCCCAGAGGTCTTGGAGGTAGCGAAGTTTCATTTCGACTTGCATATGACCACTCCAGGAACAAGAAGTCAGCTTTCAGGTCTGAAATTCACCATATGCCCATTCACAATTTAGAATTTCGAACCGTCTGGTATCCCGATTTCCCGCCACCGGTCAATAGTTAACCCGCACCGTCGATCTGAGACCCAAATGGGTTCGTATGAAAAACCCAACCCAAGATGTCCTGCGCTGTCACTACGAATTTGGGTTCGGTCCGTTTGTTCTTCGTTCTTCACTGGGGTCTCTCGAAATCCTCGATCGAGTTGCCCCTGCACCTTGCCTCGCGGCCCTGGTTACTCTGGTGGTAGGACCATTGATATAGGCGTTCTCAGTCGTCAGAAACCTCGAAGAAATTGGAAAAACAAAGGAGTTACCGCAAAGGCGGGAAAAGTCGCAAAGAGCAACTTCTTTGTTCGCCTTGCGAACTTTGCGCCTTGGCGAAAAACTCTTTTGTTCTTTCAATTTCCTCTCAGCTTCTCAGGCGTCAGGATAAAGAAAAGAAAGCCGAAAGTCGAGAGTCAGCAACGACCACCGACCGCTTCTGCTCTCGAGTTTCAAGTCTCGACTATCTTCCCGGCTTTGGTCCTGTCAAAATCGGTTTGCGTACCTCCTTCTGCTGACTCCCCTTGCGCCTAACCGCCCCCAATTCACCGGGCTTACCCGCCCCGTTCCCGCCAGGTTGCCCACGATGTTCCCCGTCGCGGTTGGAATGGCAATTCGGTCGGTAGCCGTTCGCGTTCCGCCAGTCTGCCTTCCGAATTGGCATTCCGCCGTGATTTGGCTGAGACCCGTCGAAAGAGTCCCGGTCTCCTCCCAGGGTTCTTCCATTCATGCCTTCTTCCGTCCGCCCAGGGCACACCTGAGTCGGCAACTGATCTAGCTCACCGGCGAAGTAAGTATGGGGCGAAGTACGGGATTTGTCCAGAAGAGAGAATGGAGGGAATGGAAGGGCATGGTGTCGAAACGAGAATTCTGTTCTCGTTGTAACTGTTGCGCTGTCGGGGCGACGCTTGTCGTCGCCCAAGGCAAGGGCACGCACAAGGACTCGCCCTACCGAAATATCAAGGGCGGAGCCCTGTTCTCGCGAGAAAAACGCTGAACGTGACCCGCTACAAGGACTGATGCAGACGCGGCATTGGCCACGCTGCCGGCTCCTCCTCACGCAAAACTGGTAATGCGGTGCCGCAACAGCACCTGATCTTGCGTAGGTTCTTGGTCTGCACCCACGAGGGTCGTGCCTTTCAGCACCACGACATCGAGCATTGCGTCGTTCGTCAAAGACAAAGCAGGGAACATGGCGTTGACTGCTCGTTGGAACACAACTGGCGCGAACTCTGCAATCAACTGCGGGGCCGTAAAATCAAGGGATTTGAGCTTAGAATTGAAAGCTACGACAAGGTTTGTGAGTGCCACAGCAAGCGCTGGGAGAGCATCCCGAAGGTTCCGGGCGCCAGCTTTTCTGAGGCCCTCAAACGCACTCTGAGCCCCTTTCAAGACTCCGACTTCGTTGTTGAGCAGCGCAACATACCAACTGCCGGCGTCCGACGGGTGAATACCGGCCAGATCGTCTAGCACATAGCCCAGAATGGTCTGTTGCTGTCCGTCGTAGTACTTCGCATATTGCTTTAGGCTCGTAATGCCCAGCAGCAAGTTCCTGATGCTTATGAGATTCGTCGTTAGCGGGGAAAGAGCAAACTCTCTGGTGACCGCTCCGGTCAGATCAGCGTCTAAGACGTCCCAGATTATGCCGCCGTTTCGTTTTTGGCTGAGCTCACCACCGTCGATTGTAAAGTCATTCAGTGGCGGCAAAGCGGTGTACACCAGAAACCCGCTAACGAGCTCGTCCTGAGGAATGTTTTTGAATCGCGACGGATCGGACGCGTACGACGCGAGCAGCCACTTGCGGATTTCCTTCTGCATCGCGCGTGACATGGCCCTGTAATCTGGCTCGGTGGGCCCGTTCAAGAGCGCGCCGACCCAACTCTGGCCCCTGGCAGCGCGGCTCTGCACTTGGAGGCGGGCCCATGTATTGCCAATGACGCCGTCTCCGGTTGGCGTCCCGGAAGCCTGGTCGGTGTATTTGTCCCAGTCCACGACCCAGGAATCGAAGATCGCGTGATTAGGATCGGAGCTGTCGTCGCCGAAAACGTTCGGGAAGTACTCGTCGGAAGGCACGGCGAAATCGTACTCGAATTGTGACCGGGTCATGGCGGCTTGGGCGATTGCCCATGAGAATCCAAAATCGACCGCGCTGTCGTTGTATTGGCGTATGCCCGCTGCTTGCCCGGAGATGCCCACGGAGCAACGCGAGAACCGCGTGATCGTCGCTCCTGCCTTGTACGTATCCGTGTCGGTTGCGCCCGCCTCATAAAGTTGCACCCGCCCGTTCTCGCTGTCGGCCAGCTTGGCAGTTGCATACCCGGTGGCCAAGTCATCCGCTGCGCCCGTCCACCAAGGCAGGTGAACTTCCACGTGGGAATGCCGTTGGATCGAATGCGTCAGCGTCCCGTTGTTAAGTGTCACGCCCGGGATAGCTCCTGCCAAGATCTGAGTAAAGTCACCCCTCAGGGCGGCGGTCAACTGGGCTCGGGCGCTATCGGCAATGACCACGTCGATCAACGCCGACTGCGCCGACGAGAGCTGGTAAGAGTAATCGAGCGAAAACCCGTAAGTGTTATTCAAGGCCTCCCACGTGGCGCTGTAGATCTGCTGCGCCTTATCTCGGATGGTCGCAATTGAGGCGTTGATCTTCGCGATATCAGCCGCCGCCGGTGCTGTATTAATCCCCAGGAATTCTGCCAGGCGCTGAACAACCCAGGAACTCACGCCCACCAGGCTGCCAGCGTTCAGAGCGGCTTCCAGCGCAGGCAGATCCAGCGTCTTGTCGACTTCTGACTTCAACGATGTCAACGTACTCTGAACCGTGGAGCCGTCAAGCAAACCTGTGAGCTTGGTTGCATCACGCCGCAACTGTTGAAGTTGGTCGCTTTCGTAAAGCTCGAAAAGACTCTTTGCTGCTGTTGCTTCCAACCATTGACAAATTGGGTTGTTAAGGTAGTTGGCGTCGTGAAGCCACGAATCAAGCAGAGTCTTGATGGACGCCTCGCTCAGTGTTGAAATCTGTTGCGCCGCGGTCTTGATCGAATTCAGATCGGGTATCTTAGCCGCCGCTTTCCAGATGACACTGGTCACTTCATTGGGCAAGTTGTTCCAGGTGTTAAGCAGATTCTGAAGATCGCTGAAAGCTTTCGTTACGTCCTGGTCGGCACGGAGAGCCCGCAGGAAGGTCCCGCCGAGGGCGTTCCCGATGTCGGTTAGATTGCTCGCGGTTAAGAATTTGAGTAGCTGAGCATGCGATGTCCCCAGAATTCCCTTGATAAAGTCATCCAGGTTCGATGGGAGAATGGCCGTCGAAGGAGTGATACTGGCATTCGCATTAAGGGCAAATCCCCAGCCCTTGGTGGTGGCACGAAACAGGCGCAGACGCACTCCTGACGTTGGAGTATCACGGTTGACCACGAGGTAGTATTTCCCTCCCAGCGTAGCCGTCAGAGCGGCTTCGAGGCCTAAGGCGATGCGAAGCCCGATGTCGCCATCCAGGCCGCCCACCTTCAAGCTCTTCACCCAGTTGAAGTCATATCCGGCGTCGACGCCAAGGCTCGCCGTCAATTGTCCCGTCACTTCCGTTACGATCCAGGCGCCCGCCTGGAGGGCGCTACCGTTGTTGGCAACTTCGCCGGGGGTGCACCAAGCGGTCAAGAGGTGGTTGAAGGCATCACCAGCGGGTAGGTTGGGATCTACGCTCAGCACAAAGGCGAACAAACCCGTGGCACTCCCACTCGCGCCGAAGTTCAGGTTGACGGCAGGGTTCAGAGCCATTTTCCCGGACGCCGAACCAGACACGTCGAAACCCCAACGCGTCACCATGTATCTTGCTGGAGGCTGACTCGGGAAAGTCACCGCCAACTGCCGGCCGTCGCCGTCCTGAAACCCCAGGTCTGACTGAAGCTTACTCGGCGTTAGATACGCAGCGAGGCATGCAGAAGCTTGAGCAGAAATCGAATCGGTGAATGTGACGGGATTGGCGTCGATGCCCGACATCTGGAAAGTCTTGCCTGTCGACGCCTGCGCAGTTAGCTGGCCGATGGTGACATCCGCCGGGGTTGCGGGAAACGGCTGGTTGTTCACAATCGCCTGGATAACAGCGTGGCTGCCGGAGACCGTAATGGGGGGCTTGCCTCCGGTCGCCGGGAGTGTCGTCGAAGACGTCAGCGGTGTGGTTGCCATGGTTCATCTCCTATTTGTTCGCAGCATCCGTATACCCGACCGCTTTGAAGGTCGAGTATCGGGCGTGGTTGCGGGCGAGAATAAAAGCGCCAGTTGCTGAGCGCCGTGTTTCCCTCTTTTTGCAAAGCTATTCGTCGAGCCTAATTACCGCAGCACAGCGCGCTGGCGAGCGTCCTCGCCGCCAGACCTACGGCTTCAGGTAACCATCCCGAAATAGTGAAGATTTGGTTCTGCGAACCAGGCGGGCCACGCCCCTCGCCAAGCTCTTTTTCACTTGATCGGTTATCTTCTGCTGACTAATGACTACGCCTGCCATCCGGCCCCTGCTGGCCGGCTGACTACTGGCAACGGGCGTAACTTGTATCATGCTGTTTAGAAGTTTGTCAAGAGTTTTAGTGGGCTTGTTTTCTGATGGTTAGGTAGTGTACTTCTGTAGCTGCCACCTTTCAGCGGTCAGCCATCAGGGATCAGGGATCAGCGACAGCAGCACGGCGCGTCCTTGTGGCCGACAACCAAACCAATGAGACCGAACGCCGGCCTCCAGCAGACATTCTAGGCGTGGAAACCCTGTGTTTCAGCGGCCCCGGAGGCGTGCTCCCGAAAAATGTTGCTAAAATAACAAGATTTTACGGCGTGGCATTGCGGACGCGTTCCGTCTGGGGCTCTCTGGTGCGGACTCTTGGACGAACCCTCGCGCCTATTCGTGCCGCAATGCCACCATGGGCTCCAGGCGCATGGCGCGTCGTGCCGGGACGTAACAGGCTGCCAGCGCCACCAGCGCCAAAAGAATCGCGACGCCGGCGAAAGTGGGCGGATCGCTCGCGCCCACGCCAAAGAGCAGGCTCGACATGAGCCGGGTGGACCCGAACGACACCACCAGACCGATGACCACGCCGATCGCGGCCAGCGTCAAACCCTGGCCGATGACCATTCGCATCACGTCGCCGGGCCGGGCTCCGAGCGCCATGCGGATGCCGATCTCGCGCGTCCGCTGCTTCGCGG
>Ga0335081_10005894_pt1 | contig 19412 bp, 19 predicted proteins | sample Lox_Sample_35_FD_206713 | JGI IMG/M metagenome (GOLD analysis project Ga0335081, IMG submission 206713) | Soil microbial communities from Loxahatchee National Wildlife Refuge, Florida, United States - Lox_Sample_3.5 | ecosystem: Environmental > Terrestrial > Soil > Wetlands | place: USA... | reverse complement strand
AAAGCCCCGGATGGCCGTAACTGCTGATTTCAGGAGCGGTTAAGTCCTCTCAGCAAGGGCGGAGCCGCCTGCCCGCTGTGCGCCAGTGGAATCGCTTGTCCGAAAACGAACAGGCTCCGGAAGCATTGGGAGGAAGTGGGGCAAGAACCTGTCGCTTCCTTGCCCCGCTTCTCCCATTATTGAATGGTAATCGTCACCGGCGTGGAATGAGTGATCCCTCCCGTCGACGTACCGTTCACCATGACGGTCACTTTCTGCGCATTCATCGTCGCTGTCATTGACCCTGAACCCCCTCCGCAACCGAGCGAGACTAGGGTCAAGAGAATCATCAGGCCCAATCCTCCAACCATCGCGGAACGCTTCCAGCGCTTTGCTATACGCTTTTCCTGGCGGCCAGCAAAGAGTACTCCCACCAGGCCCAATCCTGAGAGCGGGATCCATGCCATACTCATCCCCTTCGCCGCGTACCCGTTGGCAGGTGTAGTGGAGACTGCCGAAATGGTCAGGGTCGAACTCATCCCCGGCGTGATGCTGTTGGCGGAGAAGGCGCAGCTCAGGCCCGCAGGTGCGTTCGGGCAAGACAATGCGATGGCCGAATTAAAGCCGGCCACCGGGCTGGCCCCTACCGTCACCATGGCCGATCCTCCCGGCGTCAGGGTTGCGCTCATCGATGACAGGGTCAGAGAGAAATCTGCCTGTCCCGCGAGCGCCGCCGGCACCAGCGTGGCAAACAGTCCACTCGTCTGATTGCTGCCTCCCGCGGTTAGATACAGGGTGTCGGGGTCGCCCGTGCCGCCCGCACCGAAAACCAGGTCCCACAGCCCCGGGTTTACGATCGCCTTATTAGTTGTATCCATGACTTGGCCCTGAAACTTGCCGCTGGCGGCATCAAACGCGTTGATCGTGCCGTCTCCAAAGTTTCCCACCAGAATCGAGTTCGAGAACGTGCCGAACGACGCGGGCGTCTTGACCACTCCCCAGGGAGCATTCAAGGTTCCACCGCTGGCGAACGTCTTCACGAAGTTTCCGTTCTGGTCAAAGATGTCCACCACTCCGCTGCCTGCTCCGGGCACAGGATCGTGCTTGGCTCCGTCCTGCATCGCGTAAGTCACGTACACCTGGTTGCCGATTACGTGTACTCCGTGCGGCGCCATACCCGCCGGAAGATTGGGGTCGGTGAACGAGCCCGCCAGCGCCGTCGCCAGGAAGTTTCGGTCTAGTACATCGATTTTTCCGCTGCGAAAATTCGCTGCCAGCAGGAAATTGCTCGTCCCGTTGTTCAGCAAAGCCAGACCCTTGTACACGGCCAACGCAGCCGAGTTATCCAGCGCGACCACGGCGCTGGTCCCGGAGCTCCAGTTGGCCACGATGCCGTCTTCGCTATCGAAGATGAAATCGCTTCCCCCAAAATCCGCCGTCGCGTTGGCGACTATCCCGGTTGGGCAACCCGGGCTGCAGGGACTTACCGCCGCACTCGGAATTGTGACCGTTCCCGCCTGCTTGTTGCCCAGGGCGTCGTAGAGCGTCGATGTGCCTCCGTTGTTGTTCGCGATCCAGAATGGCTGTCCGGCGAGAAAGGCGATGCCCCAGGGATTACTCAGCTGCGAGTCCGTCTTGTTCGCCACTCCAGCAACATTGCCGACCAGGTTAGTTTGAGCATAGCCCGTTGTTTGACCCAATAGGCTGGATGCACTGCCCACCGTTATCATTAAGCCCAGAAACAAAAGCGCCAGGTTCTTCATTTTTCTTCTCCTTTCGCGAATCACTCGGGACCGGTTTCCAACGCTTCAGTCGGGATGGTTTCCGTGTTTATTGGCCCGCGTCCGTACCGTGCAATTCGCTACATTCCGCAGCCTAACCGCCCTCGTCGAAGCGGGTGTCAGAGGCAAGTCCCGGCTGTGTAAAAACTCGTTTACAAGCTGGGCGGGCAGAATCCGGATTACCCCCGTAATGGCAGACGTCAGAACGGTGTTGTTGAATCCAGGCCAGGGCCGCAATCTACAAGGAGGGAGAAAAGTTTGCTGCCGTCTAACCCATCTGCTTTTAAGACGTCGTTGGCAGGGAAGTCAGTGATCGTGAAGATTTCTCTTTTTAGCCGTGCCTTCTCCGGCACCATCCTGGCCGTGGACGAAACTGGCTTCTGCTTTGTCAGCGAGGCCATGATCGCCGCCCTGCGTGAGACCACCGGTACCGCCATGGCTGCTATGGACGCGCCTGGCGTCTACCTGACGTTTGCCAGTTTGGAATGGCTGGTGTCGAACCAGCCTAAGGCCGCAGCTGCATCCGCCCACTGAGAACCGCCACCCGGCGGCTGCGGACTACTTAATCCTCTCGATGACGGCATTGATCCTTGGTTGAGAAATGCTTATTTGATGGCGCCTTCTGCTGACTGAAGATGGACGGGACATCAAAATGTCGAAACTAGGTAACCAAAATCATTGTAAAATCATCCATACTTGTAAGGTGGGGTATATGTCCCCTGCGTGGCGTTTTCGGAACGGCGATCGGGGAGCATTCTGGGTTCGAGCCCTGCTTGTGTCCGTTGCGCTCTCTTCTGTCCTGGTGGCGCGAAATGTCCCGCCACGTTTCCCTAGGACGCTGGGCGTTCATTCCGCAATCAGCCCCGATGCGCACCACGACCAGAGGCCCCGTTTTGACAACAACGGTTCGCAATGGGGTACGGTTGCTGACAGCTTCCTGCCAGCCCCGCCCGTTGTCGAATCTGCACCTTTAACACCGCTGCCGCACCTGTTCACCACGCTGCAGTCCAAAGGCTTTCATTTCAACCGCCCGCCTCCGGTTAGCTAATCCGGTTCAGAACAAACATTGATCAGGACGCTTTCCCGGTCTCAAGGTCGTTACGCCGCCATTAAGGAAAGCGCGATGAACCTGGGCAAGAATCGCAGAAGGAGGAAGGCAATGAAAGCGATTTGCAAGACATCAAGGCTTATTTGGGCTGTGCCGGCCCTCGGCGCACTTTTCTTGACAACGTGCGCGGTCGCGTCCTCTGGTGAGTTCTATCAATCTTACCCGCCGGCAAAAGTAATCGCCCACTTGCCCCTGTCGGGCGGCGCCACACAACTGTTCTTGCGGCAAGAGGGCAGAACTCAGTACCTCTACGTGCAGCGGCCCTTCCAACAGGGGTTTACGGTCATTGACGTCACCAAGCCAGGACGCCCCAAGGTGGTCCCTCGCGTGCCGCTCGAGACCCGGACCGTAATGGGCTCCGGCCTCATGATCACAAAAACCCCGGAGCACTCGGCGACCGTGAACGCGAATGGAAACCCGGAAGACGCGCGCGCAGGCGGTACTGTTCCCGAGTCCGTTCACTTCCTCGACGTAAGCGATCCCGCGCATCCGCTGACGCTTCAGACCTCCAATGGAGGTACGAGTGTTTTGGCGGATGATGCGCGTGGGTTGATTTATGTGGCGAATTCCAAAGGTATCTGGATCCTGTCACACCGGCAAGTTTTGCGCCGGCATCAGTGCAGTTCGTCGGACGCGATAGCGCCGATTCCAAACTGCAACTAGCAGCTCGCTCGAGACTCGAGCAGCGGAGGATCAATATGACTGACGTAAAAGTGCTCTGTGTCGAGAACCACCCTGAGTATATGGGCGCGCTCAAGTTCATGCTGGAGTCCGCCGGCTATGACGTCGTGACCGCGACCACCGGTGGGCAGGCTCTCGATCTGGTGCGCGCTCAGCCGGTACTGGGCGTCTTGCTGGAATATGACTTGCCCGATGCGACCGGCATTACGGTGCGGGCTGAGATGAAGCGGATTAAACCCGAGGTTCCAGTTTTGTTGTTCAACGGCGTTGGCAGCCAGACCCCGTTCTTACTTCGTTTTTTTGACTCTTATCTGCGCAACTCAGAACGGCCGGGGGATGTCTTCGACGATTTGGACAATTCGGATTGAGCTGCTTGCGCCGGGTAAGAGTCATTGACATACGAGTCGAGACTGGGCCGCCGCCCCGGGTACGCTTCCCAAGGCGCCAAGCGATGACGTAACCCGTAGAGAGGTGATTTTTATGAAACGCATACTGTGGATGAGTCTGATCTTGTTTTCGTCGCAGTTGTTCGCTCAAAGCGCAATTCCCGCCGGCACCATCCTGCCCGTGGCTCTGAGCTGTTCCCTGAATTCACGGAAGCTTAAATCCGGGCAAGTCATTAAGGCACGAGTGATGCAGGATGTTCCGTTGTCGCCAGGGTCAAAGATTCATGCTGGCGCCAAGGTCATCGGCCACGTGATCGATGTCAAGCCAGCGACCGGCACCAGCGGCGCACAAGTGTCCCTCCGGTTTGACACATTGATGGTCTCTAAGCGCCGCATACCCATCACCACCCATGTCAGGGCCTTAGCGTCAATGATGGCCGTAGAGGAAGCACAAGTTCCGGAGAACGGCCCCGACCGGGGAACCCCGCCGGCAGCGTGGACCACAGATCAGATCGGAGGTGAAGTGGTCTACCGTGGCGGCGGGCCGGTCGCGAACGGACTGCTGCCGGTGGGAGAACCAACTTACGGTGGCGTGCTGGTTCATGTCTCCGGCAAACCCGGCACAAAGTGTCGCGGCGAGATAGACGGCGACAATCGCTTGCAAGCTCTCTGGGTATTTTCCTCTGACGCCTGCGGAACTTACGGCTTTGCCGATCTGGCGATCGCTCATGCGGGCCGTGATAATCCCATAGGGGAAATCACTTTGACCTCGAACCGAGGCGACGTGAATGTCAGAGCCGGCAGTGGAATGCTGTTGCGGGTGAATTAGGTACTTGGTGGAGGCGGCGGGAGTCGAACCCGCGTCCGAAAATGTTACTGGTCAAGAGCCTACATGCTTATTCCAGTTCATGCCCCAGGCATTACCCTGGGACGTTCGCGGCTCCCGCTCAGAACGGACAAGAAACGGTGGCCACTAGCCTGTAGATCTCGTCCCCTCAGCCCAGACGTAACCGAGAGAACCAGCCCGCTGTGTGACGTCCTTCGGAGGCCCACGGGCGAAGCCTCCTCGGACGGCTGCCTAAACTAGTTAGGCTGCGTATGCCATCTGTTGATTGGCAATTATCATTTTGCCCACGATTACGGGTGTGTGCACCCCGGCATGCCTCTTGGCCGTAAGCATCTCCGTCGAAGCCGTGACGCCCCCACTGGTGGGAATTGGCCTGCAAAGAACTACTCCCATTCTACAGGAAGGGAAGTGGAACATACGATTTGATGCGTACACCTTCGGCCCAGGTTCGTATGCGACAGTCGATCGTCGCCGCACACGGAAAAAGCGGAAACATCACATCTTGACTCCAAAAGCATAGTATGCAAGAATAGCATGCATAGCACGCAATATGCCGACCGCCACTACCCATTCCGATTCAGACCTGGTTCGCCAGCATGCTGTCGAGATCTATCTTCAGAAAGCCCGCCGCCGCGGGAATCGAACTTTCTCTGTAAATGTCGGCGCTGTGCACAAGGCGTTGGGGCTGAACAACCGTGTCCCCCTGGTCTGCGCCGCGCTCACATCCAAGAAGTTTCTAACGAGGAACGGACTTAAACTGATCTCGAAAACCGGCCCGCCCTCCGGGCAAAGCACCACCGTGACCTACACCTACGAATTCGTTGGTCCCGAAAGTAAAGACCCTGCCTCACTCGATCCCTGGCTCAAGGCTCGCGGCATTGCAAAAGACATTTTCGCGGCTCTCGGCGGCGGAGAAGCTTACCTCCGTGCGGAGCGTGCAAATTTCTACGGTCCTGGGAAGGACCCGACCGAAGAGCGTCGAAAATGAGCCGTATCTATTGGGATACGATGCTGTTTGTCTATTGGATCGAGGATCACCCTCGCTACGCCCGAACTGTGCGTCGGCTACTAGAAAAAATGCAGTCCCGCCACGACCAACTTTGCACCAGCACCTTTGCCGTAGGGGAAACTCTGGTAGGTCCCTATAAGACGGGCTCCGAGGACGTCATCAACACGATCCGCGGGATTTTTCGGCCTCCCCGCGTGGAACTCATACCCTACACGCTGGAGACAGCAGAGTTTTATGCAGACATTCGCGCAAAGCACCGCGTTTCGTCGGCCGACGCCATCCATCTTGCCTGCGCCGCTTCCGCTGGCACCGATCTTTTTCTGACCAACGACGACGCCCTGATTGGCAAAGTGATTCCTGGAATCCAATTCATCGCCGGAATCGATTCAAACATTCTGTGAAAGCTTCGCCTCCAGCCTCACCTTAACTTCCGGCCATTCGCTATCCAGCACGCTGAAATACACCGTATCCCGCACCCGCCCTGTCCAAGTCACTAGATGCCGGCGCAGTGTGCCTTCCTCTTTTGCCCCAATCCGCAGGATCGCATTCCGCGACTTCTGATTCAGCGCATCCGTCTTCAGTTCCACGCGCACGCATCCCCAGTGCTCAAACGCGTGGCGCAGCATCAGGTATTTCGCCTCAGTGTTGATGGCCGTCCGCTGCCACGCTGGCGCAATCCATGTTGATCCAATCTCCACCCGCCGGTTTCCCCGGTCGATATTCATGAAGCGCGTGCTCCCGATCCGTTGGCCCGAACTGCGCTCCACCGTGACAAACACTAAGGAGTCGCCGCGTTCCTGCTCGGCCAACGCATTGTCCGCCCACTGCGCGAACTGCTCAGGAGTTTGCATAGGGTATGGAATCCAGCGAAAAATGTCCTCCGCCGAATCTTGAGCCACTTCCTACTGCGGTTTCCAGTGTTCGCGAAGAAACGGTTTCAGGCGAACAAATGTCCCCTCGAGAGTTACAGGTCCGACGTCCATGATGTCTTTCTCTGTGATCCTCCGTGACCCCTGTGGTTCTGGTTTTTCACCAGTGGGAACCCGGGAATCCCACAGTAACGCATAATGTGGGTGTGCGAATTGCCGTTTGGGTTTTCATCGTTTCGGCGCTGTTGACAACCGTCAGCACTGCGCAAACCCCACTACCAACCTTCTACCGCTCCGTCCTCCCCATCCTCCAGCAACACTGCCAGTCCTGCCATCGTCCCGGCGAAATCGCGCCCATGCCGCTCGTGACCTACGCCGACGCCAAGAAGTGGGCCCCGCAGATTCGCGAAACCGTGCAGAACAAATCAATGCCCCCATGGTTCGCCGACCCCTGCTGCGGCCGCTTCGCCAACAATCCTTCGCTCACCTCCGAAGAGATTGCCACGCTCTCTGCCTGGGCCGACGCTCATGCCCCCGCTGGCCATCCACGCGACGCGCCCCCGCCGCCGCATTGGACCAAAGCCTGGAACATTCCCCAGCCCGACGTCATCATCGAAATGCCGCAGCCTGTCATCCTCCCTGCTCACGGCGACGTCGAATACACCTACGAAATCGTCCCTACCAATTTCAAGGAAGACAAATGGGTGCAGATGTCCGAAATCCGTCCCTCCAGTCGCGCCCACGTCCACCATGCCGTCGTGTACATTCGCCCACCCAATTCCGACTGGCTGCGCGCCGCGCCCCTGAACCAACCCTTCGCCGCGTCGAGCCTGCGCGACGAGCATCTCCGCCACCAGGCTCACGAAACCACCAGCGATCTGCTCCTGGTCTACGCTCCGGGCAGTTCCCCTGACCGCTGGCCCGACGGTATGGCAAAATTCGTCCCCGCGCACTCCGATCTCGTCTTCCAGATGCACTACACCACCAACGGCCACGCGACAACCGACCGCACCAGCATCGGCCTCGTCTTTGCCAGGCATCTCCCCGCCCAGCGCGTCATCACCTTGCAACTCGCCAACGATCACGACACCATCCCCATCCCGCCGCTCGCCGACAACTACCGCGTCGAGGTTCACGGCACGCTTCCGAACGACTGCGTTCTGCTCAGCTTTTTCCCCCACATGCATCTGCGCGGCAAACGCTTCGAATACAACCTCGTTCATTCCGACAAAGACCGCCTCGACAAAACCGTCGAAACCCTGCTGCGGGTGAACTACGATTTCTACTGGCAGCTCAGTTATCGTCTGGCCGATCCGCGTTTTCTGAAGGCCGGAACCGAGCTCCAGGCCATCGCCTGGTACGATAATTCCCGTCACAACCGCCACAACCCCGATCCCGACAGTCCGGTATCCTGGGGCGATCAAACTTACAACGAGATGATGGTGGGATTCTTCGACGTAGCCGTCCCCGCCGGCATGGACAAATCCCAATTCTTCATCCGCCGCCAGAAGAAATAACAAGAATTGGTGACGCTTAAGTTACCGCATGCTCCGGTCTTAAGTGGGGCAGGGTCTTGGCCCTGTTATTCGATCTGTCACGAAGGTCGTAGGCCGTCCGCTTCCATGCCCACAGTTCGTCAGGGCATGACTGTAAACTTCGTGGTGCTGATGCCTATTCCACCCGGCGTCTCAATGCCCACCGGGCCCGTCTTTGCGCCCTTCGGAACCGTCGCCGTGACTTGGGTGTCGGAGTTCACCGTGAACTTCGCAGGCACATAATCACCAAAACCCACTCCCAGGGCCTGCGTGAGGCTGACACCGGTGATGGTCACTACCGTTCCCACCGCGCCGCTGGGCGGGCTGAAACTCAGAACCTGGGGCGTGACCCGAAACGGTCGATTGCTGGTCAACGTACCGCCCGGCGTAATCACGGTTAAGGAGCCGGTCTCGGCCCCGGCGGGAACCTTGGTAGTCAGATAGGTATCCGACACAACCGTGTAGTTCGCGGGCGTTCCGTTGAAGAAAACACCGCTGGTTCCGGTGAATCCTTGCCCCAGAACGCCATCCGGCTGGTTGACCTTACCCAGGTAGCGCTGCAGACTTACGAACGGGCCCAGCCCTACTGATAGGCTGAAAAGAGTGCCATCGTTGGCCCCGCCGCTGCCGCCGTTCTGCGTGGTCCCGTAGAAGGTTCCGTCGGTACCTTGCAGCAATCCTCCATCCGGATTGGAGCCGTCGCTCAAATCGAAGGTGTGCAGCGTCGTCACCGTGCCCCCCGGAGTCATCATAAAGACCGTGCCACAACCCGCCGGGGCACAAACCAGCGGATTGCCGCCTCGAGAAGTTGTCCCATAGAAATTGCCGTCGGTGGCTTGAATCAGCCCCGCCAGTGGCTGGCTGGCTCCGCTGTTGAAGTTATGCATCGGGGTCAGGGTGCCACTCGTTGTGATTTTGAAGATCGCGCCCATGTTCTGAGTTCCGCCTAATTGCGTCGTTCCATAAAGGTTCCCGTCACTGGCCTGGACCACTCCGGCCACGGGCGTAGCGCCGTCTACCCCGCTGAAATTGTGCAGTGTGGTCAGCTGGCCTCCGGTTGTGATTTTGAAGACCGTGCCGCAGCCGTTTGGAGCGGAACAGCTAAGATTTCCGCCCCCGCCGGTCGTACCGTACAGGTTCCCGTCGCTCGCCTGAATCAGTCCATCGGTGGGATTGGCGCCGTCGCTCACGTTGAAACTGTAGATCGTCGTCAGCGTGCCGCTCGGAGTGATCTTGAAAACCGTGCCCCAGGCGTTGGCTCCGCCGTGTTTGGTTGTACCGTAGAAGTTCCCGTCTGTGGCCTGCACGAGCACGCCGTGGGGATGGTAACCGTCGGCGCAATTGGCTTTCAGACAAAAGCTGTAGAGCGTGGTCAGCGCGCCCCCTGGAGTCATTTTGAAAACCGTGCCGTGGTTCATGACTCCGCCTTCATGGGTTGTCCCATAGAAGTTTCCGTCGATGCCTAGAATCGGTGCGGCATAAGGCTGCGTGCCGTCGACACAAGGGGTTTGAGGGCAAAAATTGTAAAGCGTGGTCAGCGTTCCCGCGGCTGTAGTCTTGAAAACCGTGCCTCCATTGGTGAACTGGACATTGGAGGTTGTCCCGTAGAAGTTCCCATCGGTGCCTTGCACCAGAGCCATCACATAGGGGTCGCTACCATTCGATCCGTCAAAAGTCAGCAGGGTGGTCAAGGTCTGTGCCGGCGCGGCCATCGTGACCGCAGCGCAGAACAGAAGGACGGCGCAGGCCCCCTGCCATCGGCCCAGTTCCAGGCTGCCGCCTCGCCCCCTTCCCTGGCTTGCTCCGTGGATCCGAAACAAGACTGCAGTCGAGTCTTGGGGATAGCTGGCCAACCTGATTGGTCCCACAGAGAATCTCCTTCTTGCGAACTGGACGCACCCATGGGTGGACGAACCCGCGGCCTGATCGGGGAGATCGATTCAACACACCGCTACAGGGGTCTCGAGCGCAAATTGCGCATGGCCCAGTCTATAGCCACCATAATACCGCATCGTCGTTCCCTTATTCGAGAACCCTGAAGACTGGGAGACTAAAGTCTCATCGCAACAGATGCGCCCTCGTTTTCTTGCTCGTGCTACACTGTGCCGTTTTCCGAGGACAATTCCTGTGCGCAAAGTTCATGCACTCCTTCTCACCGTCGCCTTCTGCTCATCCGCTCTTCCTCGAACCATTTCCTCCGATCTGCGTCCGTCCATCGACGCCATCGCGGCGGACGCACTCGCCAAAACCGGCGTGCCCAGTGCCTCCATCGCCATCGTCCAGGACGGCAAAATCGCCTACCTGCAAGCCTACGGCGACGCTCGTCTCGATCCCCGCACTCCCGCCCGGCCCGGCATGCGCTACAGCATCGGCTCCATCAGCAAGCAGTTCACCGCCGCTGCCGTCCTGCTGCTGCAAGAGCAAGGCAAGCTTTCGCTCGACGACAAAGTCGGCAAATTCATTCCTGATCTTACCCGCGCCCATGCAGTCAGCGTTCGCCAACTGCTCTCTCACACCTCCGGCTATCAGGACTACTGGCCGCAGGACTACGTGATGCCCCTGATGCTCGAACCCACCACTGCGGAAAAGATCATGGATGGCTGGGCGCGCAAGCCCCTCGATTTCGACCCCGGCTCCAGGTGGCAGTACAGCAACACCAACTACGTGATCGCAGGTGTAATCGTCGAAAAGGCCAGCGGCATGCCTCTTCTCCAGTTCTTGCGCCAGCAGATTTTCGGGCCGCTCAACATGAAGAGCGTCGCCAACATCGACCAGGACACTCTCGCCATCACCGACCCAGTCGGCTACATGCGTTATGCTCTCGGCCCGCTGCGCCCCGCACCCAAAGAAGGGAAGGGCTGGCTGTTCGCCGCCGGCGAGCTCGCCATGCCCGCCGAGGATCTCGCCCGTTGGGATATTTCCATCATGAACCAAACGTTGCTGCAGCCGTCCTCTTACCGCCAGTTTGAAACCGAAGTCGTATTGGACAACGGAGTGGGTACTCAATACGGCTTGGGAGTCGACATTAGCGCCGAGGCCGGCCATCGCGTTCTGCGCCATTCCGGCGAAGTCTCCGGCTTCACCGCGCAAAACACAGTTTTTCCCGATGACCGCGCGGCCATCGTCGTGCTCACCAATCAGGACGCGGCTGGCGCCGCCCAGCAGATCGCTCACGACATCGCCCCTTTTCTGTTCGATCCCGCCTCCACGCAGCAGCTCGGCCGCGCACGCAAGATTTTCGACGGCCTGCAACGCGGCGTCATCGATCGCTCACTGTTTACCGCCAATGCCAACTTTTATTTCAGCGACCCGACCCTGAAAGACTTCGCTGCTGGATTGGCTCCTTTGGGAACGCCCCGGGAATTCACCCAGACTTATCAGGAGCTTCGAGGCGGGATGATCTTGCGGGTCTATCAGGTCAAGTTTGCCCACCAGACCTTGCGAGCGTGGACCTTCGAAATGCCCGACGGCAAGCTGGAGCAGTACCAGATCGCTCCCACAGACTGAAGCATGTGGGAACGGGCGCCCTCGCCCGTCCAGGCCGAGCGAAGCTCGGCGGCCACCGTAGACGCAAGCGCTGCAGAAGCCTACATGAACTTGATGCGCCGATTGTCCGCCGAAAACTCCACCAGCTTTTCCAGCCGCTTTACCCTGGTCTCTTCCTTCTTTGCACTCGCCACCCATCCGATGGTCATTCTCCGGTAGAAGGGTGGGAAGCGCCGGAAGTTCTCCCACGCGGTCGCATTCCTTCGAAACATTTTCTCCAAAGGTCGCGGCAGTTCCGTGGGGTGGGCTTCGGTTTTCCTGTCCGGCCGGAAGACCGCCAAACCCGGCGCGGTCATCTTTCCCGCCGAAATCAGATTTCGCGCTCTCTTTATATTGATGGGCGACCAGCGGCTGCTGGGCCTTCGCGGCGTAAACCTCTGCGCGTAGCGATCGGCATCCAGTTTTGCCGTCATGCCGTCGATCCAGCCAAAGCACAGCGCCTCTTCGACCGCATCATCGTAGGGAATGCGCGCTTTGCCGGAATGTTTCTTGGGATAGATCAGCCAGACTTCTTTGGCCCGCACGCCATTCTTCATCAGCCAGCAGCGCCATCGTTTGCGGTCCTTCACATAAAGGGTTTTCATGTCCGCAAACACTCACTTCTGTGATGTCATGATCACTTTTTTGCGCGCCTCTACCAGTTCCGGCCGCTCGTCTCCCACTGCCGTCTTCGTCAGCTTGTGGAAATATTGACTGGCTGCCGTCGCGTTGCCACTGGCCTCTGCGGCACTGGCTGCTCCGTAGACGGCATTAAACCGGTTGGGCGCAATCTTCAGGACTGCCTCATACTCCACCAACGCTTCCTTGGGGCGGTTCTCCTCCATCAGCATCTGCGCCAGCATTTCCCGCGCCGGGGTCACCGCCCCCGGCGTGACTGCATTCTTGTCCATGCTCTCCTCGAAGTCCGCCGCAGATTGCATCGCAGCAACGGCGTCCTGCAGCATCCCGCTCTTTGCCTTGACCCATGCCGCCACCTCCCGTCTCTGCACTTCGATCTGGTCAGCCCAGTACGTATTTCCAAGCTTGGCGGTTGCATCCCGCAACCCGGCCAGCGTGTGCTCAGCTTGCGCCGCCTTCTCTAGATTTCCCGTGCGCGCACTGCCCACTCCCACCGCCATCCAGGTAATCGCCTGTGCCCAGGGCACCGAATCCCGGCTGGCCTTGAGCTCGCTCGCTTCCTGCCACTTCCCCAATTCCATCCAATAGCGCGCCGGTATCGCGGCCCCGGCGTAATTGCCCGTCAGCGTCAAGCCAGCCAGCGGCGGCAGGGAAGTCATCTCATCCAGCACGGCCCTGGCCTCCTTTATCCGTCCACTTTGTAGGTCGGCGTATTCCAGGTAATCCAAGGCGTGCAGCCGCTGGTCCCGGGCCTCGCCGTTGGTCGACGTTTTCTCCGCTTCCTCTGCCAGCTGTGCCGACCTGGTGTTCGACGCGATCGATTCGTCCCAGGACCCCACCCGCGTGAAGATATGCGAGGGCATATGGTTGGCATGCGCCGAGGCCGGCGCAATCTTGGCGTACATCCGCGCCGCGTTCAGCCCTTGTTCCGCCAGCACCGGGTTGTCATAGCAGTGAATGATGTAATGCGCTACTCCAGGATGGTGCGGCTGTTTGGCGAAAATAGGTTCAAGAATCTCCCCGCACTTCTTTTGATTGGCATAAGTCTTGTCGGTCTTGGGTGCGGTGATGGCCAGCGAAAGCGCGTGAAAAATGGCAGCCTCGGTGTCATGCGGATAGGCTGCTTGCAGCGCGCCCATCTTTTGTTCAAACGCCTGGGCATGCGCCGTCTTATCCTTGCCGTCTTCGCGATAAATTTCCGCCAGCGCCTCGATGTAACCTTTTTCCCGGCCGGAGGTCTTGGGATTCGCAGCGGCAATGTCCTCCGCGCGATGCACTGCCTCGCGTCCCGCCGCCATGTCACCGTTGTCCCACAGACCGTGGTAATGGCTCATGGCGATGCCCCACTGCGCCATCGCGCAGTGGGTATCACGCTCCGAAATCTCCGTAAAGCCGGCACGCGCCTGCTCATATTGAAACGAGTGCAGCAGCGCCACCGCACGATTGAAACTCACCCCCACAGCCGGAGAGCAGGAGGTCGCAAAATTCACCGAGCCGATCTCCTGCTTGGTCAGCGAATGCTCGTGTCCCTCATCGCACCACAGGGGAAGAACCAGAAACGTCAGGAAGATAGATAGAAGCAATCGTCGCATACCCGACCTCCAGCAAGATTGCCAACGATTTTACACGCGTTAGGCAATCTGAGAACTGCGAACCGAGATCCTGGCAACTGGTTCTTCATGGGGCCCTCTCTGCGAACTCTGCGGCGCACCCTCTGTGCTCCTCTGTGGTTAATGTTCTCTCATCATCCCGTTACCTTAGACACCTTGTGTAGCTGCGCTGGCCGCGCAATCCTCGAAGGAATGAACCGTGAATCGAAGGAGACCCCGCGCATCCTGCCCTTAACCGCCCGGCTTGTGCAACGAATGTTGCCCTGTGCGCTCTTACTGCTTCTTACCGCCGCTTTCGGCTGCGCCCAGCAAAGTGCCGTGCCCTTCGAGGTTTCCAACCCCAGCAACAAGAAATGGCCTCCGGCGGAAGCCGCTCGCATCTATGCTTCCGCGTGCGACCTTCTCGCCCGCACCATCCGTCCCGAGAAGCCTCCCTTGCTGCGTCCTAAGTTCCGGCTCGTCCTGGGCGCCGACGCAGATCAGTTCGTGAACGAAGGCGGCATCACTGAGGTCCATCTCAAATCCTGGAATCCGGAGAAATTTGCCGAAGGCGTGGTCGTCGTAGCGGTTCGCGACGTGCTGCGAGCGGACGAACTCGCGCGGGTAGTTCATCAATCCGTGTCTCTCGCCGCGTCTACTGTGAATGTCCAGGAACTGGGCCGCCGCTAACCGCGGCTTGGCGCACATCCGGTGACAACTTCGATTGGATGAGCGCTTCCACCTGCTCCCACACTTTGGGATCACACTCGATCTCCGTATGAGGCTTAATAAATAGGTGGTTGAACCAGGGATATCCCTCGCAGCGGATCGGCTTCTCGCTATAGTCGAAGCGGAAATTTCCAACGATTTCGGTGTGCTCGGGATCCGCCGCGTGAATCTCTCGTTGTCCGTGTACCAGCCCGTGCGGCTGATAAAAGTTAACCGCCTCGGCGACGTTGGCGGGAATGAGGGCGTCGTTCTCGCCACCCTTCGCGACACTGTCCACCTGGATCGTGAGCAGAACGGGAATCCCGTCCTTTTCCAGCCTGCGCGCCAGCGTCACTGTTTGCGATGCGCCCCAGCTATGGCCGTAGATGATGATCCGCGCCTGCCGCTTCTCTTCCGGCGACAACGTTCCGTCGTTATCTGCATCCAGCTGTCGCAGGATTTCTTTGTAGGCCTGCTCGCCGTGATGATTCTCAAAGACTCGCACATACACGCCCGTGGGATAGGCGTTGCGCAGATGCTCCGCCAACTGGACCGTGCTGTGAACCCGGTCGCCGGCTTTTACGAAACCACCCACGAATCCGATCACGGTCGCCGGTCGTGCCGGCGCCGTCGTGGTCTCAATCGCAGGCCGGGGTGAGTCCGCTTCTCCGAACGCTAGAGTAGCCCCCACGAAGAAGAGAAGAACCAACGCCGATATGCCCGTGCGACCCATAAACGGGAAGGCATCGTATCAAAAACCTTACCTTTCAGTATAGAGCCGAACTTCTGCCTCCCGCTGGGCTCTACGTTGATCCGCCCGGGGGAATGGCTCACCTTGAATTTTGCATATTGCAAGGGTCATCCCGAAGCGCCCGCGTTCTTACCAGCGGGCCGAGCGATCTCCCGGCGGTAAGGCCTTGGCGACGGACGAGGCGGCGGTCGGAATTCAAACTGAGCCACTACCCGTCCCGAAATCCCCTTGACCCCCACCCGTCCAGAAAGTCATAATTCCGCCACTCGTCAGAAATTCTGGCCGCCAGCCCAGCCGTTTACTTTGTGGTACACAGGGGGTTTCCCGATGTCCGCACCCATCAACAAGCGCATTGGCGACTACGAGATCCTTAACGAACTCGGCGCCGGAGGCATGGGCAAGGTTTACAAGGTCCGCAATGTCATCTCCGACCGCATCGAGGCCATGAAGATCCTTCTCCCTGACCTCGCCGGCCGCCAGGAACTCGCCGCCCGCTTCCTGCGCGAGATCAAGGTTCTCGCGGCGCTCGATCACCCCAACATCGCCGCCCTGCGCACCGCCCTCACCCTCGACAACCAACTGGTCATGATTTTGGAATACGTGGAGGGCACCACCCTCACCCAGCGCCTCCAGCAGGGCCCCATTCAAGTCGCCGATGCCTTGAACTACGCCGGCCAGGTGCTCGATGCGCTCAGCTACGCGCACCAGCAACACGTCATCCATCGGGACGTCAAACCCGCCAACATGATGCTCACGCCCCAGGGCATCGTGAAGCTCATGGACTTCGGCATCGCCCGCTCCGGCGACGATTCCACCCTCACCATGACCGGAACCACGCTCGGTTCGCTCGGCTACATGTCGCCCGAGCAGGTGAAAGGCGAGCCTACCGACGCGCGCTCCGATCTCTATTCCGTCGGCATTTCGCTTTACGAAATGGTGACCGGACGACGTCCCTTCCGCGAATCCAGCGACTACTCCATCATGGCCGCCCAAGTGAGCCAGCCGCCCACGCCTCCCATCGAGCTCAAGCCTGGCCTGCCGCCTGCTCTCAACGAAATCATCTTGCTGGCCATCGCCAAAGATCCCGCCGGACGCTTCCAATCCGCCGACGCTTTCAAGACCGCTCTCAGTCGCGTCGGCCCACTGCCGGCAACCGCACGTGCTGACTCCGAGCGCACCGTGACCAGCATCAGCCATCTGGCGCCCACTGCCACCATGCTGCCCACGCAGACCGTCACCGCATCCACGATTTCCGCCAGGCAACCCGAGGCCGCGCCGGTCGCGTCGCAACCAGGGATGGCTACAAATGTTGCGCCTCCGCCTCCTGCCAGTCATCGCGGACTATACATGGCCGTCGGTGCACTGCTGGTGCTCATGGTTCTGGTGGCCGCCGGAATGTACAGCCGCAGCGCCGATGCCCGGCGCCAAGCTTCGCACCCCGCTGCACCTGCGGCCCCGGATGCCACTCCGCCTGCTCCCCAAACTACTGCACCCGCGGCGGATGCTTCTGTCCCATCCGCCGCCGAACCGGCAGCGCCTCCGCCGGCGACTCCTCCCGTGAGAGCAAAAGCCGCGCCCGCGGCCCAGCCCGATGACGCTGCGCAAGCTGCTCCTGACCCGAACGCTCCTCCGCCTATCGATATCGACGCGCTCGAGCATGAGATTGATCAGCTCTCTGCTCGTGCCGGCGCCGTCAACAGCGGCCTCGACCGTCTCCGCGAAGAGCAGGCCCGCGACGGTTACGGCCTCCGCGGCGACATCGCGCAGCGTCAGGAAAGCATGAAGCTGAACCTGCAGAAGGCGCAGGATGCCATCACTCGCGGCGACGGCGTGCGCGCCAAACGCTACTCCGACCTCGCCAACGCCGATATCGAGGCCCTGGAGAAATTCTTAGGCAGATAGAGCCGCGTAGTTCTTCTGCATTTGTGATTCCGAATGAGCCTTAAGGCTCGTCCGGTGCTGGTGATTTTTCGGAATTCTCCCACATCGGGACTTTTTCAGTGTGTCTCCCGATTTGTTCGGCCCTGCCTCGCAACCTTGTCAAGCCCCCAAACGACCATTTTCCCCGGAAGCGGTTGATTCCAAGCGGACAATAAACTTCAAAACCGTGTCTCACTTACCGCTTCAACTTGCTATTCTGAAGATATAGAGATCAATACGAAAGGGAACAGGCGTGGGCCACCGGTCCGCGCCTTTTGTTTTGCCTATGAAAGCACTAAGGACAACGCTGCCTGCCCACATCCACAGCAAGCGGCGCGGAGAACTTGCGGAAGCAGCTTTTCTACACAAGGCCGCAGGTCTGGGCCTCACCGTGGCTAAACCCTGGGGTGAGAGCAACCGCTTTGACTTCATCGTGGAGGCGGGTGGCCGAATGGCGCGGGTACAGGTGAAGTCCTCCTACTCGCCGGACAAGTACGGCGCATATACCTTTCATGCTCACGGATCCAAGCACACCGACGTTTACACCCCTCGGGACATCGACTTTCTTGCAGCCTACATCGCCCCCGACAACGTCTGGTACATTCTGCCAATTGAGGTGTTCGGCGGCATCGTCAGTTGCAAACTCTTTCCCTGGAGCCGACGGCGGCGGTCGCGGTACGAAGTGTATCGGGAGGCTTGGTCGCTTATGAGTGAGCCCAAGGAGGTAATGTCGGATGGTTAGCATAAGGGGGTAGGGTTATATGTGATCTATGAACACAGCGGGCGAGGTCCGTGGTGCCCAGCTTTCCAACAGAAGGAAAGCTGGGGCAGCCTTTTTCGTGGATGGGACACACAAAAAGCAAAGCTGGGCCAGCCCCCATGCGGGGATTAGACCCCGTGGAGGGATGGAATTCAGTGACGAATGAACATGCAGTCTGCCCAGGTTAGCGCCCCGAACCCTGAGCGGTTGAGGATTTAGCGATGTACAATGGGGCGCGAACCTGGGGCACCAGGCCAGTAGCGGCCGTAAGCAGGTCCCGCGCGATCAACGCCGGAGACGATCGGCAGCCAAGCCTGCTACCGCACCAAATGCTCCGTACAATAGAAAGTTCCCGCCGAACATAAACAAGCCGAACAACACCTGATCGAGCAAGCCTTTTGGATCTGCTAAACCCACAATCGAAGCAGGCCACAAGATCACAATGATCTCTGGATTGGAAGGCTTAAAGACAGCGAGCGTGATCGCCACTAGGAGTCCTACGCTGCCCGCCTGCCAGAACCACCGCGCACTTCTGGCGCTAAGGATCGTCATGGGATCGCATCCTGTATCTGCCCTAAAAGGGTGCTGGGGTATTGCGTTGGCGGTCCCGTATTGATGCCAGCGTCACTCAGCACGTTTTGTATCCAAAATGCACAGTCGCCTGGTGCCCCAGGTTCGCGCCCCATTGTACATTACTAAATCCCCAACCGCTCTGGGTTCGGGGCGCTAACCTGGGCGAAGGAAAATGCGCGCAAACGACAGTTTCAAGAAATGGAGGGCGTCGGCCAGAGTCAACTGCAAAGGTTCGCTCACCAGCAGGTGCACGTGTTCGGGCATGACCACATATCCGTAGACACAGAGATCGAAGCGGCGGCGCATGCCCTCCAGACAACTGAGGAAGAGCTCGCAGCTTGCGGGATCGGTTAGGTTCGGCTTACGACGATAGCAACTGAAGGTGACAAAGTGCGACTGACGGCTCTGGTGGAATCGCTTGAGTCCGCGAGGCATGCGGGGATTAGACCCCGTGGAGGGATGGAATTCAGTGACGAATGAACATGCAGCCTGCCCAGGTTAGCGCCCCGAACCCTGAGCGGTCGAGGATTTAGCAATGCACAATGGGGCGCGAACCTGGGGCACCAAGCTCCACCGTCCCGGGCTGGGTTGCGAACTAATTACCCAGCAGTAAGTGGCAATTTCTGCGGTACAATCCCGCTTTGTGCGGAATTGACCACGCCCGTCCGCAATCTAAGAGAAACATGCTCAGCCGCCGCGTCAAGCTCCGCAGCCTCTTCGTTCCGCTCTGTTTCCTGGCGTCGCCGTTCGCC
>Ga0335081_10005893_pt1 | contig 19413 bp, 21 predicted proteins | sample Lox_Sample_35_FD_206713 | JGI IMG/M metagenome (GOLD analysis project Ga0335081, IMG submission 206713) | Soil microbial communities from Loxahatchee National Wildlife Refuge, Florida, United States - Lox_Sample_3.5 | ecosystem: Environmental > Terrestrial > Soil > Wetlands | place: USA... | reverse complement strand
TCGTTACATCGGCATCGCTCGCGCACGCATCGCCGTGGCAGACCTCGTGCAAGGTCGAGCTCGAGCGCGCGCGCCACGCCGCGAGCAAGATCGATCCCGGGCTCGGCAAGCTCGCGATCGCGACCAAGCAGCTCGGCAGCGACGAGCTGGTCGAGCTCGCGCTGCCCGCGGGCAACCCGGCCGGGACCGTGCTCGCGAAGAAGACCAAGAGCGACGACGCGACCGACTGGCAGGTCACCGACGAGACCACCTCGACCGGCGACTACCACCTGATCGCCGGGCGTCACACCACCACCGGCAGCGTGCTGCTCGTGCTCACCTCCTGGAAGAAGCCGGTCGCGGCGCAGCTCGCCGACGTGTTCCGTCCCGCACTCGACGCGTGCCTCGCGGCGACGAAGTGACGCGATCCTCGCCCGATCTGCGACGGCGTCGATCCCGAGGGCAACATCGTCCAGCTGACGACGCGCTGACAGCGTGCAAGCCGCGGACAGCGACATGTCGGCCTCGTGCGTGCGGCGCACCGCCGGCGCGCCATTTCGAGGCGCGTTCTGCGTGGTCGGCCGGGCTCGCGTGATCGGTCCGCCGCGCGTTCCCGAGCGCTTGCCGCTCGAGGCGATCCTTGCCTTCCTGGCAAGCCCGTTCTGATCTAGCTTCGACGCCGCGTGGTCACTCCGGCGTACCAGCTCGCGCAGGCCAACGTCGCGTACGCGATCGCGCCGGTCGACGATCCGCGGCTCGCCGACTACGTCGTGCGGCTCGACGAGATCAACCAGCTCGCCGATCGCAGCCCGGGCTTCGTGTGGCGCTACCTGACCGACTCGCGCGATCTCGAGCAGCGCGAGTTCACCGATCCCTACGTGCTGTTCAACATGTCGGTGTGGGAGTCGATCGAGGCGCTGCACGCGTACACGTATCGCACCGCGCACGCCGAGGTCTACGCGGCGCGCCGGCGCTGGTTCATCGACGACAAGGCGGTGGTCGGCGGCCACGCGCTCGCGATGTGGTGGATCCCGCGCGGCGAGCTGCCCACGGTCGCCGACGCCAAGCAGCGGCTCGCGCTGATCACCGCGAACGGCCCGTCGGAGCGCGCGTTCACGTTCAAGCGCCGGTTCGATCCGCCCGGCTAGTACCCGTACTTGTTGGGGATGTCGAACGCGGCCGTGAGGGTGAACGTCCAGCGGTGCACCGGATCGCCCGTGGCGTTGTAGAACACGCCCGCCGCAACACGCGTACCCTCGTCGATCGGGCTCTTGAACGGCCCGATGAACACCTCGGGCGCGATGAACACGGTCTCGGCGGGGCTGCTCGTCGCCCCGGGCGGCAGCGCGGCCATGCCGTCGAGATACGTCGTGCTGTCGACCTCGAGCTGCGCGTACACCGGATAGTCGAAGCGCCGTGGTGTCACCATGACCGACACCATGCCCGTCGTCAGGATCTGCCGCGTGGATGCGCCGTGCACGACCGGCAAGAGCGCCGTCGCATCGGCCACGAGCACGAGGCGGTGGAACCAGCGCTTGGCGCCGTACGCGAACGGGCCGACAAAGTAGTCGCCCCCGCTGAGGTCGCGGCGGCCGGTTGGAAATGTCGTGGACAGGCCGACCGAAACCATGGCGTCGTCGGCGAGCGAGCCCGCCGCGAGGTACTGGACGAGGAGCTCGGCATCTTGAAACCCGGTCGTTTGCTTCGAGATTCCGACCTGGAACGGGATCGTCGCGACCAGTCCGAGATGCGGCGAGACGATATACGCGAGCTCCGTGGACGGAACATACGCGCTGCCACTCGAGCCCCGAGAGTAGCTGTTGAAGATCTGCACCTGCTGCTCGAGCTGCGGCGGCGCACCGACGATCGGGAACGGAAAGAACAGCTGCTCCCATGTCGTCGGCTCGTCGTCCGCGCGCGCTACCGCGGGTGCCGCGATCAGGACGAGCGCGATCGCCGGCCACTTCATCGTAGCTTCCGCGAGACGACGATCAGGAAGGGAACCGCGGCGAGCTCGAGCACGATGCTCGAGATGACCAGCGCAGGAATCGACACGTCGTACAGCACGCCGAGCAACGCGCTACCGAGGAACCAGAACACGCCGTAGCCCGCGGTGAAGATGCCGTACGCCGAGGCTCGGCGCTCGGAACCGACCATGTGCGCGACGGCGGCGGCGATGATCGACTCGTGCACCCCCGAGCCGATGCCCCAGATCGCGACTCCGACGAGCGACGCCCACGTCCCGCCCCAGAACGCCAGCGGCGCGTACGCGGCGCTGGCGAGCGTGACCGGGATCAGGATCGCGAGCCCCCGGCGGTCGAACATCCTGCCGAACACGAGCGAGCCCGCCCCGCCCGTGCCCATCGCCACCGCGTAGAACACCGGCACGATGCTCGTCCTCACGACGCCCGCCTTCTGGAAATGAAACGCGATCAGCGGAAAGTCGGCGAAGCCCGCCGCGACGAGCGCGGCGCCGGCGAGGTAGATCCAGAACACCCGAGGCAGACCATGCCGGTCGAGATGCTCGACCTTCGGCTCGAGCTCTTCGGGCCGCGGATAGAGCACTCTGGCGATCACGAGAATCACCAGCGTCGCCGCGGCAGGGATCGCGAGCGCGGCGAACGCGAGGCGGTACTGGTGGCGCAGCGCGAGCACACCCGCCATCGCGAGCGGGCCGATCATCGCGCCGGCCTGGTCGAGCGCTTCGTGCAGGCCGAACGCCCAGCCATAGCCGCCCAGCTGCTGGCCGGCGTGCGACAGCATCGCGTCGCGCGGCGGGTTGCGCGTTGCCTTTCCGACCCGCTCGACGACGAGCAGACCTGCCGCGACCGGCCAGCTCCCCGCGAGCGCGATCGCCGGCACGGCGACCATCTGGACGATGTAGCCCGCGATCGTGATCGGCCAGAACCGGCGCGTCGCGTCGGCGAGGTGGCCAGAGACCAGACGCAGACCATAGCCCGCGAGCTCGCCGAGGCCGGTCGCGACGCCGACCGCCGCACCGCTCGCGCCGAGGATCGCGAGAAATGGCCCGGCGATGCCTCGCGCGCCTTCATACGTGAAGTCGGCGAAGAAGCTCATCGCGCCGACCAGCAGGACGAAGCGCAGCGCGCGACGGCGCGGCTCAGCCATCCGGGGCCCCGCGTCGCCGGCCGAGACGCGCATCGAGCGACCACGGCCCCGCGCCCGCAACCGCGAGGAACAAGAGCGCCATCAGGATCGCGAAGTCCGTACGCGACTCGCTCTGCATCGACCAGAATCCGATCTTCGAGGACACGGCGGTCGCCTGCCACAGTAGCGGTAGCTTCGTCGTCGCGATCGCCACGCACATGTCGATCACGAGCGGCAGGGCGGCGAGTCGCGTCGCGAGCCCGACGAGCAGTAGCACTCCGCAGCCGAGCTCGACCACACCGACGAAGTGAGCCATCAGCTCCGGTGCGGGGATGCCGATCCTCACGAACCGCCCCGCTCCCCACTGCTCGGGGAACACGAACTTCTTGACGCCCTCGGGGATGAAGACGAGACCGGTCAGAAGTCGAACGAACAGCGCGGACCGGCCGGCCGTGGTGCCGAAGAACCATCCGGACGCGCGCCCGCGCGGAACTGTCGCGTGGACGGAGCTCGACATCCCCGATCTCTGCCATCGTTTACGGAGATCGTCTATGGTCTTCGATGGACACGCGCGCCGGTCAGGTCGAGTGGCAGGCCGCCTCGATGTCCTCGATCGATTTCGGGCAGCGCGCGGTGAGCACCTCGGGAGCGTCGCGGGTGACCGCGACGTCGTCCTCGATCCGCACGCCGATCCCGCGCAGCTCGCCGGGCACACCCTCTGCGTCGGCGGCGATGTAGAGCCCGGGCTCGACCGTGATCACCATGCCCGGCTCGAGCGCGCGTGACGTGCCGCCCGGCATGTAGGCGCCGGCGTCGTGGACGTCGAGCCCGAGCCAGTGCGACGTGCCGTGCATGTAGAACCGGCGGTACGATTGATCGGCGATGCGATCGGCGGGCGCGCCCTGGAGCAGGCCGAGCGCGACCATGCCGTCGGTCAGCCGCTTCACGCAGTGATCGTGGATCTGCTCGATCGTCGTGCCCGGGCGCGCCAGCTCGATCGCCGAGCGCTGGGCGTCGAGCACGATCTCGTAGACCCGGCGCTGCGCCGACGAGAACCGGCCGCTCGCCGGCCAGGTGCGGGTGACGTCGGCGGTGTAGTGATCGTACTCGCAGCCGGCGTCGACCAGCACGAGGTCGCCGTCGGCGATCGCGCAGCGGTTCTCGACGTAGTGCAGGATCGTCGCGTTCTCGCCGGCGCCGACGATCGTCGTGTAGCCCGGGCCGCTGCCGCCGCGCCGGCGGAACGTGTAGTTGATCTCGGCCTCGAGCTCGTGCTCGAACGTGCCCGGCCGGCCGAGCCGCATCGCCGCGAGGTGGGCGTCGACCGTGATGTCGGCGGCCTTGCGCAACAGGGCGAGCTCCTCGGGGCGCTTGTGCAGGCGCAGCTCGTGCAAGCTCGCCCGCGGATCGATCACGGCGCGCGGCGGGCGCTTGCCGCGGCGCTCGGTCTTGCGCAGCCGCACGATCGCGCGCGCGATCTGTCGGTCCATATCCTCGTCGAGCCCGAGCGCGTAGTGCAGCTCGTCGGCGTTGGCCAGGAGCTCCCACAGCCGTTCGCCGAGCTCGGCGGCGGGGTAGGCGGCGTCGGCGCCGTAGCGCTGCTTGGCGCCGTCGATCCCGGCGCGCCGCCCGTCCCAGGTCTCGAGCTCGGGATCGCGCGGCCGCACGAACATCACGACGCGCTCGGCCGACGCGCCCGGGCGCAGCACGAGCGTGGCCTCGGGCTCGACGAAGCCGGTCAGGTAGTACAGGTCCGAGATCTGGCGGAACGGATGATAGGCGTCGCCGTTGCGCAGCCGCTCGGGCAGCGAGCGCACCACCGCGACCGCGTTCGGGCCGAGCGCGGCCATGTACGCCTCGCGTCGGGCGGCGAACACGACCGGGTCGAACATCCAGCGGGTATACCATCGCGGCCATGCTCGCCCAGCGCCTCGCGCTCGTCGCCCTGGTCGCCCTCGCCGGCTGCAAGAAACACGCGGCCGACACCAAGTCCGACAAGCCCAGGGGCGACAAGGGCAACGAGTCCTACCGCACCGACACCACCGGCTACCACACCGATCCGGCGGTGGTCGGCTCCGGCAAGACGTTCCTCGTCGTGTCGGAGGGCCCGCTCGCGAGCAAGGTCGGGCGCGACATGCTCGCGGCCGGCGGCAACGCGGTCGACGCCGCGGTCGCCACCGCGTTCGCGCTCGCGGTCGTGCACCCGACCGCCGGCAACCTCGCGGGCGGCGGGTTCGCGGTCGTCCACGTCGCCAAGGATCAGGATGCCACGCTCGACTTCCGCGAGGTCGCGCCGGGCGCGGCGACCGAGACGATGTTCCTCGACGCCGCCGGCAAGCCGACCAAGGCCTCGACGATCGGCGATCGCGCGGTCGGCGTGCCCGGCACGGTCGCGGGGCTGTACGCGCTGCACCAGAAGTACGGCAAGAAGCCGTGGAAGGACGTGATCGCGCCGGCGATCGCGTTCGCGCGCGACGGCTTCGCGGTCGACGCCTATCTCCACAAGGCGATCGAGTACAAGAAGGACCTGCTCGCGGCCTCGCCCGCGAGCGCCGCGCTGTGGTTGCCCGGCGGCAAGCCGCGCGAGGTCGGCGAGGTCGTGAAGCTCCCCGAGCTCCAGGCCGCGCTCGAGCGGATCGCCGACAAGGGCGCCGACGGCTTCTACACCGGGCCGACCGCGCAGGCGATCGTCGACGAGATGACCCGGGGCGGCGGCCTCATCACGGCCAAGGACCTCGCCGGCTACAAGCCGGACTGGCGCGATCCGCTGACGTTCGACTATCGCGGGCGCCACGTCGTCACGATGCCGCCGCCGTCGTCGGGGGGCGTCGTGCTCGAGATGACCGCGAACATGCTGCGCACGGTCGATCTCGGCAAGCTGGGCTGGCACTCGGCCGAGCATCTGCACTGGCTGATCGAGGTGTGGCGGCGCGCGTTCGCCGCGCGCAACGAGCTGCTCGGCGATCCCGCGTACGTCAAGGACATGCCGCTCGCCAAGCTGACCTCGCAGGCCTACGCCGATCAGCTCGCGTCGTCGATCCAGCCCACCAAGGCCACGCCGTCCAAGACGATTCCCGGGCTGATCGAGGGCAATCACACGACCAACCTGTGCGTGGTCGATGCCAGCGGCATGGCGGTGGCGATGACCGTCACGCTCAATACAGCTTTCGGCAACGGTGTCACGGTCGACGGCTTCCTGCTCAACGACGAGATGGACGACTTCACGTCCAAGCCGGGTGAGCCCAACACCTACGCGCTTCGTCAGGGCGCGCCGAACAAGATCGAGCCGGGCAAGCGCATGCTGTCGTCGATGACGCCGACCCTGCTCGAGGACGACCAGGGCCAGGTCGTGATGGTGGTGGGCGCGGGCGGCGGACCGCGCATCATCACGGCGGTGTGGCAGACGATCTCGAACGTCGTCGATTTCGGGCTCGCGGTCGACGCCGCGGTCGCCGCACCGCGCATTCACCACCAGCACCTACCCGACAGCGTGCGCGTCGAGGGCGAGGCGATCACGCGCGAGGTCGACAAGAAGCTCCGGACGATGGGCTACATCATGGACTTCTCGCAGACTCCTCGCGAGTTCGGCGCGGTCACCGCGATCGTTCGAACCCAAAACGGTTGGCAGGGCGCGGCGGATCCGCGCGGCGGTGGTGCCGCGATCGGCGACTGATTCGCGATATCCTGGTGCCATGTCGAAGGACGATCCGAGCGGCATCATGGTGTATCCGAAGATCCCGGTACCCAAGAACCGCCCGAGCGAGCCGCCCGGGCCACGCGTCCGCGGCTTCACCAGCGGCGGCGGCGCGCGCAAGGCGCGGCTCGCGGCGATCGTGGCGGGTGCGGCGGTGGCCGGCGGTGTCACCGGCTTCCTGGTGCGGCCGACCCACGGCGGCGAGGTCGCGCAGGTCAAGGCCGACCTGGCGTCGGCGCAGAAGGCGGCGACCAGCGAGAAGGAGCGCGCCGACGGCCTCGACCAGCAGCTCACGAAGTTCAAGCAGGACAACGCCGAGCTCGCGACCAAGGCCGCCGAGGTCGACAAGAAGGCCGCCGAGCTCGCCGACGAGGAGAAGAAGATCCAGGGCACGATCGACAAGAGCCAGGGCTCGGTCACCACCGAGGGCGACGAGATCCACCTCAAGCTGGTCGACAAGGTGCTGTTCGCGGTCGGCGACGATCAGCTCACCGACAAGGGCAAGGCGGTGCTCGACAAGGTCGCGGCCGCGCTCAAGGACCTGCCCGACAAGCAGGTCTGGGTGCAGGGTCACACCGACGACCAGCCGATCTACGTCGCGCCGAAGAAGGACGACCCCAAGGACGCCAAGGCCAAGGGCAAGGCCGGCAAGGTGAAGGATGCCAAGGACACCAAGGACGCCAAACCGCCGCCGGTCCGGTTCGTCACGAACTGGGAGCTGTCGGCCGCGCGCGCGCTCCAGGTCGTGCACTACCTCCAGGACGTCGGCAAGGTCGAGCCGACCCGGCTGGCCGCGCTCGCGTTCGGCCAGTACCGCCCGATCTCGAGGACCAACAAGGCGCTCAACCGCCGGATCGAGATCGTGCTGTACCCCAAGCGCGAGATCCTGTCGAAGTAGACCTCAGCGGTGATCGCCGAGCAGGCCCCGCTTGACCGCGCCGGTCGGCGGCTTGGGGCCCAGCCAGATCGCGAACAGCGATCGCGCGAAGTCCTCGTCGCGCACGACGCCCCTGCGGACGCCGTTGTAATCGACGCTGACGCCATCTCCGGGCACGTACGTGAACGCCAGCGTGTCGCCGTCCTCGAAGCTCGGCGTCCAGGCGTCGAGCTGGTCGATGAACGGCCTCAGCTTCGACACCGGCACGGTCGAGTTCGCGGCGAACCCCTCGTGCCATGCCTTCACGATGTCATCGTGGTCGACGTCGCGCACGAAGCGGAGCACCAGCCGCTTGACCTCCGGCTCGCGCACGATCGCCACCGGATCGGACGACACGCGCTCGAGGTACAGCCCCGCGACGTAGACGTCGATGCGGAGCCAGGTGGCCTCGCGCAGGCCCATGCCGTTCAGATAGAGCGTCTTGTTCGCGACGACCACCGTGTCGGGCATGGTCACGCCTGCTTTGCGCCCGGCGTACGCCACCCCCGCAACCATTGCCAGGATCACGAATGCGGTCTTCATGCTGACCTCGGGCAGCAAGAACCACGCCATGCGAGAATGCCGCGGTGCGCGACGACGACTCGAGAACGCCTCGCCAGATCGCGCGCGGCAAGCAGCGCCGCGCCGGCGATCGCTCGGCCGCGCTCGCGAATGCGCTGATGAGGTTGCCGGGCTCGGCGATCGCGAAGCTCCAGCTCGACGACGAGCTGCGCGGCTCGATCGAGCGGGCGCGCGCGATCACGTCCCACATCGCGCGGCGCCGCGCCGAGCGCACGCTCGCGGGCGAGCTTCGCCGCCACGACCTCGACGAGCTCGACGCAACGCTCGCCGAGGCGCGCGAGACCGGCGCATCCGATGCGCGGCTTCTCCACCTGGCCGAGTCGTGGCGCGCCCGGCTGATCGACGAGCGCGCCGCCGCGCTGGCCGAGTTCCCGCACGGCGACGACCCGCAGCTGCGCAAGCTCGTCGACGACGCGCAACGCGAGCGCGCGACCGGTCTGCCGCGCGGTGCCGCCCGCGCGCTGTTTCGCCGCGTCGTCGAGCTGCTCCAGGCCGAGGTCGAGCCATGAACCTGCACGGCCGCGCTACTTCGCGCAGGGTGCGGCGCCGCTGACCACGGCGACGCCGGTACGGCCGATCGGGTCCGGCACGACCAGCGCGAGGAAGCCGAGCACGGCGCGCTCGTACGGCGCGGGGGCATCGTCGAACGTCTGGTGGCCGGCGGGGAGCTCGACCACCCACGTCCCGCGCACCGGCACCGCCGCGGCCATGCGGCGCGCGTTGACCGGCGGTGCGAGATCGTCGCGGTCGCCGGTGATGAACAGGACCGGCCTGGCGATCCGCGGCAGCACGGGCAGGAGCTCGGCGCGGCGCGCGTCGACGTCGTCGCCGCCGGCCATCTCGACCATCCACGCCAGCACGCCGGCCAGGCTGCGCGAGCCGGCGAACCACAGGCCGATCCGTGGCCACAGCCCGGCGCCCTGCTCGCGCAGTCGTTCGCGCAGGCGGCCGAACAAGTCGAACGGCGAGATGTACGCGCTGTCGGCGATCGTGGCCGCGATCGCCGGTCGCCGGCTGGTCGCGTGCAGTACGGCGACCGCGCCGAGCGAGTGGCCCAGCAGCACGACGGGGCGCGGGCTGGTCCGGCGCGCGAACTCGATCGCGGTCTCGACCTCGGTCGCCTCGAGGTAGCCGGGCGAGGTGTACTCGCCCTCGCTGTCGCCGTGCGCGCGCAGATCGATCGCCAGCACGTCGTAGCCGGCCGCCACCAGGAACTTCGCGCGCGGCAGCATCGCGCCGCGGTTGGCGCCGCGGCCGTGCACCAGGATCACGGTGGCGCGGCCGCGCCGATCGGGACTCGCCGCGATCCACCAGCCCGCGACCCTGCGGTGGTCGCGTGATTGCATGTCGACCTGCGCCGCGGTGAGCCCGAAGTCGCTCGGCTTCGCGGCGATGACCCGCCACGCCGGGTCGCCGCGCGCGGCGCGAGCGACCAGCCCGCATGCTCCGAGGCCGACCAGCAAGACGAGCGCGAGCCAGCGGGTGCGTCTCATGTTGACGGTGTCTACATCCGAATGTAGACACCGTCAACCCGCGATCGTGTTACGGTTCGTGCATGGCGCGAAAGCGTGCGGCGTATCACCATGGCCGGCTGGCCGAGGCGATCGTCGCGGCCGCGCTCGAGCTGATCGCCGACCGCGGCATCCACGCGCTGTCGCTGCGCGACGTCGCGCGCCGGCTCGGAGTCAGCCATCAGGCACCGTATCGCCACTTCGCCGACAAGCGGGCGCTGCTCGACGCGATCGCCGCGGACGGGTTCCGCGAGCTCGACGCGAGCCTGCGCGCGGTCGCCGCTCGTCATCCCGCGCCGGGCGAGCGCGTGGTCGAGCTCGGCGTGGCGTTCGTCAAGTTCGCGCGCGCGCATCCCGCGCACTATCGCGTGATGTTCGCCGATCCGACGCGCCCGGCCGGCGTCGGCCACGCCGCGTTCGAGCTGATCCGCGACGCGCTGCGCGCGAGCCAGGCGCGCGGCGTGTTCGTCGGCGAGCCGGTGCGCGAGCTCGCGCTCGCCAGCTTCGCGTTCGTCCACGGCATCGCGATGCTCGCGATCGACGGCCGGCTCGGCGAGCGCCGCGATCGCGCGCTGATCGAGCACGTCGTGCGCGGCACGATCCGCAACACTCGAGGCTAGGGGGCAACATGGACCGGATCACGATCGCCGTTCGTCTCGTGCGCGCGAGCGGCGTGCTGCTGGTCGCGCTCGGCATCGTCCACCTGATCGCGACGCCGCACATCCCGCACCTGCTCGACGCGAGCCCCGCGGTCGCAGCGATCGCCACCGGCCCGACCGTGCTCAACCACGTGCTGGTCGGCGTGCTGCTCTTGCCGCTCGGCTACACGACGTGGCTCGCCGCGCCGGCGGCGCGCGCCGGCGAGCGCTGGGCCAGGCGCGTGCTGGTCGCGAACGCCGCCGCGGTCGCCGCGCTGCCGATCTCGATCGTCCTGTTCATGCGCGGCGCGCGTTACTTCACCGCGCCGCTGTTCGTCGCGGGCGTCGCGCTGGTCGGCGCGGCGGCGACGACGCTCGCGGTGGCGGTGTGGCTCGTGCTCAGCGCTGGCGATCGACGAAGCTGAGCAGGTCGGCATCGGCGGCGCGCACCAGCGTGTCGTCGTCGCCGGCCGCGATCGACTCGCGCGCGAACACCAGGATCGGGATCGGGTCGAGCTCCTTCTCGGCGCGCAGCTCGCGCACGACGTCGTTGACGCCCTCGCTGGTCAGCTCGAGCAGGATCGCCCGCGGCCGGAGCGCGCGGGCCAGCCGCGACAGCTGGACCAGCGCGCGGGTCATCGACACCACGGTGTAGCCGCGCGCGCTGAGCAGCACGTCGAGCTGGTGCAGCCGCGCGCGATCGTGCTCGACCACCAGCACGACGCCGCGATCGGCGGGCTCCGGCGGCGGCTCGACCGGCCCGGGCTGGAACGGCTGGCTGCCGAGCCGGTCGGCATCGCGCGAGCGATACACCGCGAGCGCCACCTTGTTGAGCAGCTCGTCGGGGTTGAACGGCTTCTCGACCACCTCGCTCGCGCCGATCGCGGCGAGGTTGATCTCGAGCCCGTGCACCGCGGTCATGATCAGCACCGGGACCTCGGCGTACACGGGTTCGTCGCGCAGCGCCTGCAGGAACTGCCGGCCGTTCATCCCCGGCATCATCAGATCGAGCAGGATCGCGTCGGGCCGCGCGGCGTGCACGCGATCGAGCGCGTCGACGCCATCGACCGCGACGTCGACCACGTAGCCCTCGTCGACCAGCATGTGGCCGAGCGTATCCCTCACCATCGGTTCGTCGTCGACGACCAGGATGCGCCCGCCCTTGACGACCGCGACCGCATTCGCCATTTCGCCGACGAGCGTACCCCGATTCCGACGCCTCGGTGTACGATTGCCGCGATGTCGACCGCGCCGCCGGTCGCGCGTGCCTACGACACGTTGCGTCCGAATATTCTCCAGCGCCTGCTCGACATGCGCGCGTCGCTCGATCCCTCCCTGGGACGGCTCGACGATGCCGCGGCGCGCGCTCAGATCGGCGCCGTGCTCGATCATCTCGGCAACTTCATCGCGACCGGCGATCTCGGCCTGCACCGCGCGTTTTTGCACACGTTCCTCGCGATGCGCGCCGCCGAGGCGCAGAGCCCCGCCGCGGTGCTCGCGATGCTGGTCGCGATCGGCGACACCGCCGCGCAGGTCGCGCAGGACGACGGCACCGGCGAGCTCGCGCTGGTCCTGACCCGGGTGACCGCCTCGACCGCGCGCGCGATCAACGACCTGATCGCCGAGGAGCTCGATCGCCGGCTCGCGCAGTGGCGCGAGCTCGCGGCGCGCGAGCGCGAGGAGGCGCCGACGTGAGCCCGCCGCCCGGAGTGCGGGTCGCCGGCGACAGCCACGTCGGCAAGGTGCGCACCGCCAACGAGGACTCGCTCGTGGTCGACGCCGCGCGCGGCCTGTACGCCGTGCTCGACGGCATGGGCGGCGCGAGCGCGGGCGACCTCGCGTCGCAGACCGCGCGCGACGCGATCGTCGACTTCGTCGTGCAGCGCCGGCTCACCATGGAGCCGCGCGCGCTGCTCGAGGCCGCGATCCAGGCCGGCTGCACCGCGGTGTGGAACTGCGCGCAGCTGTCGCGCGAGCGCCACGGTATGGGCACCACGGTCGTCGCGTGCCTGCTGATCGACGCGACCCGCGCGGTGATCGGCCACGTCGGCGACTCGCGCGCATATCTGTTGCGCGGCGGCCGGCTCCAGGCGCTCACCCGCGATCACACGATCGTCGAGGAGCTGGTCGATCGCGGCCTGCTCTCGCCCGAGGAGGCCGAGCGCCACCCGTACAAGAACGTGCTGTCGCGCAACCTCGGCGCCAAGCCCGACACCAAGGTCGACCTGCTCGACGTCGAGCTCCGGCCGGGCGATCGCCTGCTGCTGTGCTCGGACGGCCTCTACGGCTACGCGTCCACCGAAGCGATCCAGTACCTGCTCGGCTCGGGCGACGCGCCGAACCAGGTCGCGCGCGATCTGATCGACCTCGCGCTGCGCGGCGGCGGCGGCGATAACGTGTCGACCCTCGTGATCGAGGCGCCGCCGGCCGCGCCGAGCTCGACCCAGGTCGTGCGCACCAGCGGCGCGGTCGCGTGGTGGCAGCTCCGCCAGCGCTTCATGCACGTCGCGCGCGAGGGCGGGCTCGCCGACAACCCGATCTGCCGCGGGCTCGATCCCGAGGAGGCGCTCGACCTCGTCGGGCTGTCGCTGTGCGAGGCGATCTTTCACGACCTCGAGAAGTCGACCGGCGTCAACGTGTGGACGTTCGCGCAGAACCTCGCGGGCGGCTGGTTCGCGCGGAGCGGCGAGTGGGCGCCGCTGCGCGCGCTGATGGACATCCTGGTCCGCGCCGCCCGCACCGTGGTCGACGAGATCCGCACGCTCGAGCCGTCGCTCGGCTTCTTGCTCGACGTCGCGGTGTCGCGCGCGCTGGTCGTCGCCGAGCTCGCGATCGGCGGGCTGCTCGCCGAGCGGCTGCGCGAGGTCGACAGCGATCTCATCCAGCTCCACGCCGCGGTGATGGACACGATCGATCAGCCGTCGCTCGACAGCGACGACACGCCGAAGTTCGTCGACTCGCCGACCATCCCGTTCCTGCGGCCGGATCGCCCGGTCACCAACTCGGGGATCAACGCCGAGCTGGTGTCGGCGATCGAGAAGACGCTCACGATCGCGCGCGCCCGCACGTCGCCGCGCGCCGAGCTGCTGAGACAGATCCTGGTCGCGCTCGAGACCATCGCGACCGACACCAGCGGCAACTTCGCCTCCGCGGTGCTGGCGGCGCGCGAGCTCTACGGCGTGCGCTCGGTCGACGACGCCGGCATCATGCCGCTGTTCGACGCGCTCGATCAGGCGCGGATCATCACCGCCGCGAGCGTCCACCAGATCACCGCGACCGACGCGCTGCGCGCCAAGACGCTCGGCGCGATCAGCGCGGCCCACCAGCGCCTGGTCAGCGCGATGACCGGGCTCGTGCTCGAGGCGGTCGCGCCGTTCTCCGAGCGGCTGCGCGAGGTCCAGGCCGAGACCGTGGCGCTGCGCGATCGCGTCGCCCACGCCGAGGGCAAGCGCGCCCAGCTCGAGCGCAAGTTCGCGACGACGATCGATCAAAGCCAGCCGTGGGAGCAGCGCGGCACGACCGAATCGGAGTGGTGATGTCGGACGTCGATCTCATCGAGGCCACCAAGGTGCTGCGCGACGAGGTGCTCGACACCGCGGAGCACGGCGACCGCGATCCGCCCGGCGCCGAGGTGTTCGACGCGCTGATCCGCGCGCTCGAGGTCGGCGGCGAGTCGGTCCCTGGCCTTGACCTCCAGCTCCACGACGGGATCACGCGCCGGCTGGCCTGGGGAGACAGCGAGGAGGCGGTGCTGGCCGACGCCGAGATGGTGTTCGATCGCCTGATGATCGCGATCGAGCGCGCGCTGCGCGACCCGGCCGACCGCATGGTGCTGATCGAGGCCGCGACGCAAGTGGCCGTGACCGTTGCGCGTGTAGTCTCGCTTGCAGCGGTTGCACGCGCCGCTCGCGACCGCGCCGCCCGGCTGCGGGAGGAGCTCGCCCAGCGCCAGCTCAAGGAGGTGCTCGAGCGCCAGCGCTCCAGCATCGTCCGGCTCGAGCTCGAGACCAAAGGCAGCCTTCCGTGACGGTGTCTCGAACGATCTTCGCTTGAGCCGGGGAAAACGGTGATATGTCACCGCGATGCCCACGGCCCAGACCTTCATCGACATCGAGGAGCTACCCGCGCCGGCGCGCGCGTCGCTCGCCCGCGCAGTCAACGATCGTCAGACTCCGCTCGCGAAGACCTCGGGCGGAGGCTACATCCTGTGGTGGGCGCTCGGCATCGCGACCTTGCTGTACGGCGTGATCAACGGCTTCGGCTCGCCGTACAGCGCCGCGCAGGAGCCGTTCCAGCTGTTCTGGTACGTGATCGGCTTCGGCTCGATCGGCCTGGGCATCGTGTCGTATCGCGCGGGCAAGACGCTGCGCAAGCTGCTCGGGTTTCGCCCGGGCGTCTACGCGGTCGGCTCGCGCATGGTCGACGCGCGCAAGCGCAAGCTCGGCGTGGTCGAGCTGCTCGACGCGCAGCCGCAGATCGTCCACCGCCACGTCAACGGCCGCTACCAGAAGTCGACGCTCGGCTGGCACGGCCACGTGTTCACGTTCCACCAGCAGGGCTTGCCGGGCATGGCGCTCGAGCAGGTGCGCGCGACGTTCAACGCGCTCCAGGCCGCGGCGCAGGCCGACGATCTCGACAAGCTGCTCGCGCTCGACCCGATGACGCTCGGGCTCGCGCTCCACAAGAGCGCGCAGGAAGAGGCGCACAAGCGCGGCGACCGGCCCAAGGCGGCGCCGAACGACTCCCGGGCGCCGCTGCTCGTCGTGCTCGGCGCGACCGCGGTGCTCTCGCCCGGCGTGTGGCTGCTGCGCAACTACCTGAGCGTCGAGTCCGCGTTCAGCAACATCACGTCGAGCTACCAGGTCGACGCGTGGGTCGCGAGCGGCGGCGACGCGGCGCGCGGCCACCGCAAGAAGATGGAGCTCGAGATGCAGGAGGCGGTGCGCGACTCCAGCGACCACGCCGACAAGCTGCGCGACGTGCTCGCGAAGTACCCGGATGCGCCCGCCGCGATCAAGAAGCCGGTCGAGGATGCGCTCAAGCGCCGCTACGAGACCACGCGCAAGGCCGCGCTCGGCCTGTCGGCGTCCGAGCAGCTCACCTGGTTCATCAACCAGGTCTACGACCGGCTCGAGGCGACCGGCGCCAAGGCGGTCATGCAGGTCAAGGTCAAGGCGACCGACAACTCGGGCCTGCAGAAGCTCGACGCGATCTTCGCCGCCGACAAGAAGCTCAGCAAGCGCGTCGTGCCGGTCGCGAAGTACTTCGCCACCGCCGACGAGGCGGCGCGCACCGAGCGGCTCGGCACCGCGATCCAGTCCGGTCTCGCGCAGTTCTTCCCCGAGGACGTCATGACGTTCACCAAGGACGAGACCAAGGACGCGCCGTCGATCGAGATCTATTACCTGATCCGGCCGAAGATCCTCGAGGACGGCTCGCCGTCGATCTACAGCGAGATCGACAAGGCCGGAAGGCCGGTGCCGAACTCGCTCGAGTACCCGGGCATCGAGTTCGAGCTCGGCGCCACGCTGGTCGTCCCGGGCGCGCCCGGCGAGCCGCACCAGGTCAAGTTCAGCGCCGAGCCCGCGCCCACGATCAGCGTGCAGACCTCGGTGCCGAGCATGCCGGGCGCCCTCGAGGAAGATCCCGCGCTCGCGGCCGACAACTCGGCGGTCTATCACGCGATGTCGGAGAGCGCGTTCGCCGACCTCCAGGGCAAGCTGGTGGTCGCGCTCGGCGGCAAGGCGCAGCCGCGCAAGCACGTCGCGGCCGATGACGGCAGCGCCGACGACGGCGCGGATGCGGCGGACTCGACCGATGGTGCGGACTCGGACAACGCCGAGCCGACCGCGCCGGAGTGCGCCGCGCTCGAGAACGACATCAAGAGCTACATGGGCTGCAAGACCGCCAAGGACGCCGATCGCCAGAAGGTGATCGACGCGGTCAAGAAGCTCACCGGCGACAAGTCGATGGACCTCGTCGCGGTCTGTCGCAAGGCCGACGCCGTGGTCGCCGCGGCGATCAAGAAGGCCGGCTGTCACTGAGCGCGGGCGGCCGACGCGACGCGCGCGATCATCTGCCCCCGGCCGCGAGCTCGTGGAGCGCGCGCACGGTGTTCCAGTTGCGCGTCGTGCTGGTGGTGGCGAGCCGGGCGTCGAGGTAGGCGTTGGACAGCTTGGTGCGCGCGACGCCGTTGGGGTAGTGCAGGTAGACGTGGTCGCCGACCACGGCGAACGCATCGGGCGCAAAGCGCGCGGGCTCGAGCGTCGCGATCGCGCGTGCGCTGGGCCGGGCGAGCAGGAACGCGACGTGGAGCTGGTCGGTCGGCGCGCCGGCGCGCACGAACGGGTTGGCGGCGATCATCTTCGCGAGCTGCGCGGCCGAGCGCACCGCGATCGGCGGGCGAAAGCCGAGCTTCTTGTCGATCGCGGCGGCGACCTTGTTCGCGATCGCGGCCGCGGCGGTCGCGCGGAACACGACGTTGCCGCTCTGGATGAAGGTGCGCACCTCGCTCGCGCCCGCCGCGGCGAACAGCTCGGCGAGCAGCGCCATCGGCAGCACGTGCTTGCCGCCGACGTTGACGCCGCGCAGCAGCGCGACGTGGGTCATCGCCCGCCGAGGTTCGCGGTGACCGCGTCGACCAGCGCGTCGAGCCCGGCCTCGCGGTCGACGTAGCGGTGGACGAGATCGCCCTCGCTCCGGCCGCTGCCGCGCACGATCCGGCGCGCGCTCGGCTGGGCGCGGCGCACGTCGTCCATGATCGGCGCGACCCGCGGGTCGGCGGCGTCGAGCTCGGCGATCACCGCGTCGAGCGCGATGTGGTCGAGCGCCTCGTGCACCGCGAAGTCATCGCTCGCGAACAGGATGTCCCAGCCGCTCGACACGTAGAGCGCCATCGCGCCGCGCTGGCGGTGATCGTCGCCGACGACCAGCACGCGCATCCGGCGGCCGGGCTTGTCGAGCTGCCCGCTCTGGCGCGCCGCGGTGGCGACCAGCGCCTTCCACTCGGTGGGCGGATCGATCAGCAGCACGCCGAGGTTGGGCTCGCTGCCGTTGGTCTCGCGCACGACGTCGCCGATCACCTCGACCGGGCCGCCGGTGCCGGGATCGGTGAGCGCGACCGAGACCCGCGTGCCGATCGGCAGCCAGGCCGCGGTGTCGAGGCACACGCCGACCTCGGAGACGTCGCGGGTGCGGCACACCACGAGCTCGCCGCCGAGCAGCGGGGCCACCTTCGTGGCGAGCGAGATGCGATAGCGGGGTGCGCGACGAGACACCGACGAGCAGTGTATCAGATTGACCGGCGCCGCTCGCCGCGCGAACGTAGCCGCCATGCGCCCCGTTCCGATCGCGATCGTCGTCGCGCTCGCGTCCCGCGCATTCGCCGGCGGCGCCGACTTCCAGCCGCCGCCCGCCAACGACGGCGGCAAGGACATCGTGATCACGACCGAGGGGGAGCGCTCGACCCGGAACATCGCGGTGCTCGCGAGCATCGCGGGGGCGGGCGCGCTGCTCGGCGGCGTCGGGCTGTACTTCCATCTCGACGCGCGCTCGGCGGCCGATCAGGTATCGGCCGATCAGCCGACCGGCCAGCCGTGGACGCCGGCCGATCAGACCGCGTACGACCGCGCGCACTCGTCGTCGGTGAAGGCCGCGGTGTTCTACAGCCTCGGCGGTGCCGCGCTGATCGGCGCGGTGGTCGGGCTGATCGTGACCGCACCGTCGAGCGAGACCACGGTGATCCATCCACATCGCGGGACCGCGACGTTCGCGCCGGCCCCGGGTGGCGCGGTGGTCGGCGGGGTGTGGAGCTTCTAGTGCGCGCGCTCGCGCTCGCCGCGCTCGCCGCGTGCACGCCCGACATCGCGCAGGGCGCCTACCTGTGCGGCCCGGACATGGCATGCCCCGATGGCCAGACGTGCAACGGTCCCGATGGCACGTGCGTGGTCGCGAGCGCGGCGCAGCCGTTCGCGTGCGATCCGTCGGTCCTGCACGAGCCCGACGACAACCCGGGCGAGGCGTTCGCGCTGCCGGCGCTCGGCTGCCCGTCGGCGCCGCTCGAGGTCATGGGATGCCTCGCGGACGGCGACCCCGCGAACTGGGTGAGCTTTCAGACGCCCGCCGATTGCAGCGACACCGAGCTCGCGCTCAGCGTGACCTACCCGATCGCGTTCGAGTCGCTCGCGCTCCAGCTCGACGAGCCGTTGATCGCGGTGGACGGCGCTTGCAAGCAGCCGCCGGCGTCGTCGGGCAACGCCGCGCGCTGCATCTCGATGATGCTCGCCGCCGGGCAGACCTATCAGCTCGCGATCCTGCCGAACGGCGACGACTGCGCCGGCGACTGCGCCTACAACCGCTACACGCTCCAGGTCCAGCTGACCGCGCCGTAGTACCGTCGGGGGATGGAAGGCCTGCGGTGGAGCTGGCTGTGCGCGCCGTACCTGGTGTGCACGGCGGCGATCGTCGCGACCGGCCTCGCGGCGGCGCTGGTGCGCGGCGATCGCGTGCTGCGGCTCGGCATGATCGGCGCGGCGACGACCGCGCTGCCGTGGTCGCTGTGCCAGGCGCTCGGCGCGTGCAGCGACGATCCCGCGGCGGCGACCCGGATCCTGCGGATCGGCCAGGGGCCGGTCGCGCTGGTCGGGCCGAGCCTGTTGCTCGTGCTGCTCGGGGTCAGCGGCCAGCTCGAGCGCCGGCGCTGGGTCGCGCGGATCGCCGGCGCGATCGGCGTGTTCTTCCTGATCATGGCGTGGACGACGCGCTGGATCGTGCCGGGCGTGCAGCGCCTGCCGAGCGGCATGTTCTACATGAGCCCGGGGCCGCTCACCGGGCCGCACATCTCGCAGGTCGTGCTGTGGCTCGGTGTCGGGCTGTGGATCTTCAAGCGCTCGAGCCCGCGCGGCGAGCTGCGCCGCACGATGCGGCTGTTGCTCGGCGTGCTGGTGTGCGCCGCGATCGGCTCGGCCGATACGCTCCTGCTCTACG
>Ga0335081_10005892_pt1 | contig 19413 bp, 16 predicted proteins | sample Lox_Sample_35_FD_206713 | JGI IMG/M metagenome (GOLD analysis project Ga0335081, IMG submission 206713) | Soil microbial communities from Loxahatchee National Wildlife Refuge, Florida, United States - Lox_Sample_3.5 | ecosystem: Environmental > Terrestrial > Soil > Wetlands | place: USA... | reverse complement strand
AGCCAATCGAACTGGCAGACCGGTCGGGTCAAGGCCGTAGCCGGCGAAGCCGGGCGCGCGCCAGCGCGAGCCTTGACGCGGCCGGGCTGCCAGTTCACCTCAATACAGTTGCTCACCCCAACCCTCTTTCCCTGCGGGATAGGCAGTGCGCCGCGCCAGTCCTGCCGCCGCCGCGGGTGTGTTATTCCGCCGCGCTCTGCGCACGCGCTCTGCAGACAACGACGGCGGCGCCATTGCGGTTCCTGCAACGCTGCCGGCCGTCCGGCACGAATTATTCCGCGAGGGCCTTGGGCTTGGCTGGCACTACAGCAGCCTTTGCGCGTATGCTTTATATTGTGGGAGGTGGAGCAATGCCGTGGCGGATAACGATAACGCCGATCAGGGGAACAACGACGGGAAGCCGGTGATCGTCGCGATCGGCGCATCGGCCGGCGGCGTGCATGCCTTGCAGAGCTTCTTCGCCGCGCTGCCCGAGCGCACCGGCGCTGCGTTCGTCGTCGTGGTGCACCTCGATCCGGGCCATCGCAGCGAGATGCCGCAGATCATCGCGGCGCGCACCAAAATGCCGGTGGTGCAGGTCGGCGCTCGCGACCCGTTGCTGGCCGACCATGTCTACGTCATTCCACCGGATCGCCGCTTGCAGATGGTCGATCACGAGATTTCAGCGCTCGAGTTCGACGAGCCGCGCGGCCAGCGCGCGCCGATCGATCTGTTCTTCCGCTCGCTGGCGGAACGGCTCGGCGACGGCTTCGCCGTCATTCTGAGCGGCGCCGGCTCGGACGGCGCCATCGGCGCGCGTGCGGTGAAGGAGGTCGGCGGCATCATCCTGGTGCAGGACCCCAATGAAGCCGAATACGCCTCGATGCCGCGCAGCGCCATCGCCATGGGCGTCGCCGATTTTGTCCTGCCGGTGCGTGATCTCGGCGGACGCCTGGTCGACCTGATCCGGATCAAGGACAGCGTCGCCATCCGGGACATCCACAATTTCGACGAGGAGCTGTTGCGGCGCATCATCGACCATTTGCGGGTGCGCACCGGGCACGATTTCGCCAAATACAAGCGTTCCACCGTGTTGCGGCGGATCGCGCGCCGCATGCAGGTCACCCGCGCCGCCGACCTGAAGGAATATTACGAGCTGATGCGCGAGGCTGCCGACGAAGCGCAGGCGCTGCTCGGCGATCTGTTGATCTCGGTCACGACTTTTTTCCGCGACGCCGAGACCTTCGACAAGCTCGCCAAGGACATCATTCCCGAGCTGTTCAAGGAAAAGGAGGCGGGCGAAACCGTCCGCGTCTGGGTCTCCGGCTGCGCCACCGGCGAGGAGGCCTATTCGTTCGCCATGCTGCTCTTGGAAGAGGCGGCGCGTCATCCGATGCGGCGGCCAATCCAGGTGTTCGGCTCCGATCTCGATGCACGGGCGCTGGCGTCGGCGCGCGAGGGCCGCTTTCCGATCGCCATCGAAACCGACATCAACGAGGAGCGGCTGCGTCGCTTCTTTGCCCGCGAAGGCGATCACTACCGGGTGCGCCAGGAGCTACGCGATATCGTGCTGTTCGCGGTGCACGACATGCTCAAGGACCCGCCGTTCGCGCACGTCGATCTGGTCTCGTGCCGCAACGTGCTGATCTATCTGGACCGCGAATTGCAGGAGCAATTGATCAGCACGTTCCATTACGCGCTCAATCCGGGCGGTTACTTGTTCCTCGGCGCCTCGGAATCGGCCGACAATCCGCCCGGCCTGTTCCGCACCCTCGACCGCGCCGCGCGCATCTACCAATCGACCGCAATACCGAGCGACAAGCCGCGCCTGCTGCCGCGGTTGCTGGGGCCGGTGCGCGTGCGCGGGCAGGTCGTGCAGTTCGGCCGCGCCGTCAGCCCCACCGTTGCGCTCGGCGAGGCGGCGATGCATCGCCGCGCGCTCGAGCAGGTGGCGCCGCCCAGCATGCTGGTCGACGAGACCCATCGCGTCGTCCATCTCTCCGAGAATGCCGGCCGCTACGTCATGCCGTCGGGCGGCCCGTTAAGCGGCGATGCGGTCGACTTGGTCCGTCCCGAACTGCGCTTCGAGCTGCGTTCGGCGCTCAATCGCGTGTTCGAGCACCAGGCCGCGATCTTGAGCCTGCCGATCCTGGTGCGCTTCAACGGCGCGCCGCACCGCGTGCACCTGTTGGTCAGGCCGTCCCAGCCGCAGCAGAGCGGCACCGCCGAGCCACGCCAGGCCGTGGTTATGTTCATCGAGGGCGAGGCGGTCGACGAGAGCCTCGCCGCGCTCGATCGACCGACCAACGACGAGACGGCGCGGCGATTGACGCAGGAACTGGAGCTGATGCAGGCGCGGCTGCGCACCGTGCGCGAAGAATCCGATGCCGCCAACGAGGAATTGCGCGCCGCCAACGAAGAGCTGCAGTCGACGAACGAGGAATACCGCTCGACCTCCGAGGAGCTGGAAACCTCGAAGGAGGAGCTGCAGTCGATCAACGAGGAGCTGCAGACCGTCAATACCGAGCTGAAGAACAAGATCGAGGTGATCTCGCGCGCCCATAGCGATTTGCAGAACCTGATCGCGGCCACCGATATCGGCACGCTGTTTCTGGATTCCGGCCTGCGCATCAAGCGCTTCACCGACCAGGTGAAGGAACTTTTCAGCATCACGGCCACCGACGAGGGTCGTCCCATCACCGATTTCGCCCACCAGCTCGAATATCAGGATTTTGTCCAGGACGCGCGTGCCGTGCTGGCCAATCTGGCGCCGGTCCGCCGCGAGGTGCGCAGCCGCGCCGGCCGCTGGTACGACATGCGCCTGCGGGCGTACCGCACCGTCGACGACAAGATCGACGGCGTGGTCATCACCTTCGTCGACATCACCGAGCGCCGCGAGGTCGACGAGGCGCTACGGGCGAGGAATGAAACCGTGGGCCAGGATCAGCGCCTGATGGAACTGTCGCGCGATCCTATTTTCATCTGGGACTTCGACGGCGGCATCGAGTTCTGGAACCGCGGCAGCGAGGAGCTGTACGGCTACTCGAGCGCGGAGGCGGTCGGCAAGCGCAAGGATCTTTTGCTCAACACCCAGGTTCCCGGTTCGTCGTTCGCCGAGCTGCGCGCCAAGCTGCTCGCCGAAGGAAGCTATAGCGGCGAAGTCAGGCACCGCGCCAAGGACGGAAGGGAACTCACCGTCGAAACCCGCATCGTCCTGCAAAATCTGGGCGGCAGGCGGCTGGCGCTGGAAAGCACCCGCGACGTCACCGAGCGCAAGCAGTGGGAGCGGCGCCAGCAGCTCTTGCTCGGCGAGCTGGCGCATCGCGTGCGCAACACGCTCGCCGTGGTGCAGGCAATTGCCCACCAATCGATGCGCACCAGCCAATCGGGCGAGGAATTCGTAAAGCGCTTCGACGGCCGCCTGTTGGCGCTCGCCAGCGCCCACACGCTGCTGGTCAATTCCGAATGGGAGGGTGCCGACCTCGCTACCTTGGCGCACAGCCAACTCGAACCCTATTACACATCGGACAATGCGGGCCGGGTGCGGATCAGCGGCGAGCCGGTGACACTGCCGCCCGATCTTGCCACGCCGTTCGGATTGATCCTGCACGAACTCGCCACCAATGCCGCCAAGCACGGCGCGCTGTCGCGACCCAAGGGCGGCGTCATCCTCGAGTGGACCGTGACGCGGAACGATCCGCGCGTTCTGAAGGTTGTCTGGCGTGAGCAAGGCGGCCCTTCGGTCCAGCAGCCCAAGACCAGCGGCTTCGGCAGCGCTCTGATCGAGAACGGGATCTCGAGCGCGACCGTCAGACGCGAGTTCAAACGCACCGGCCTGATCTGTACCATCGAGCTGCCATTGTCCAAGCCCGCGGAGAATGGCAGCGATGACACACGTTGAAGCGACACGGGCCTTGGAAGGCACTCGCATTCTGGTGGTGGAAGACGATTTTCTGATCTCCACCGAGATCGACAGCATTCTCGCCGGCGCCGGCGCCACGGTGGTGGGGCCGTGCCGCACCTTGGCGCAGGCCGAACGCCTCATCGAAGGCAACCGCATCAGCGCGGCGATCCTCGACTTCCGCCTCGGCCACGACACGACGCTGCCGGTCGCCGAGCGATTGCACCGCCACGGCATCCCATTCGTGTTCTTCACCGGCCAGATGAACACGCGGCAGATCGAAAGCGCCTGCCCCGGCGCCAAGGTCATCACCAAGCCGTTCCAAAGCCGCACCATCGTCGCGGCTTTGGCCAACATGCTGCACTAGCCCTTGCGAGGAGCCCGAAGGGCGAAGAAGCAATCCAGGAGCCGCGGATGCCGCACTGGATTGCTTCGCGGAGCTTGTCATCGGGCCGGCCACTTCGGGCCGGACCCGTTGGCTCGCAATGACACCGCAGCAAAAGTTTCCACAACCATTGCGGCCGTTACGACGCCGGCCCAGGACGCAGACCCGCCCTGCCGCCGCATTGCGGCCATAACCCTCGGAACAGGCTTCACAATCCTGTCACCTCTGCCTATAAACTAGCGCTCAGGGCCGAAGTGCGACGGCAAGCGATTCTGTCAGGAGCGACCTTGAACGCGCACGTCCACCCGCTGCCCCCGCCGGCCCCGCCGACGCCCTCTCTTGCTGCTTCCGGATTTCCGGCATTGGTGCTCAACGCCGACTTTCGCCCGCTGAGCTATTATCCGCTGTCGCTGTGGTCGTGGCAGGACGCCATCAAGGCGGTGTTCCTCGAGCGGGTCAACATCGTCGCCAACTACGACCGCGCGGTGCGCAGCCCGAGCCTGGAAATCAAGTTGCCGAGCGTGGTGTCGCTGAAGACCTACGTGAAGCCGTCGACTCATCCGGCGTTCACGCGCTTCAACGTGTTCCTGCGCGACCGCTTCTCCTGCCAATATTGCGGCGCGCGCGACGATCTGACGTTCGATCATCTGGTGCCGCGCTCGCGCGGCGGCCACACCACGTGGGACAACGTCGTCGCCGCCTGCTCGCCGTGCAACCTGCGCAAGGGGAACATGACGCCGGTCGAGTCGAACATGTGGCCGTCGCAAAAGCCGTTCCAGCCGAGCGTGCAACACCTGCACCGCAACGGCCGGCTGTTTCCGCCCAACTATCTGCACGACAGCTGGCTCGATTATCTGTACTGGGACACCGAGCTTGATCCGTGATCCTCTGACTGTCGTCGTGTGTATTTGAAGGGCATGCCGCGCTTGGCCGAGGCGCGATCAAAACGGCGGCACTCGCGGCAATTCCTTCGTCTCCTCGTCCGCGCCCGACAGCCCGCGCATCGTCCTACGGCCTCTCCAGTCGATCGTGACCAACGCAGAATTCGGATGTGCGGCCAATTCGTCCAGCGTGACACGCAGCGCAATCGCGTTCGCCAGTAGGATGGTAAGATTGTTGGTCGGTACGATCACGACGGAGATATTGCGGCGATCAAGCGTCGGAAAGTCCTCGATGATCTCGTCGATGCTGTAACCGTCCGCAACCTCAAGGCTGACGCATAAAACAGGAATGCAGCCAATATAAACCCTTGGAAACGTCGTTTCCACCGGTGTCAAATGATGCAACGCGGGCCCGCCTTCGCGAGACATGACAATCGCAAAATAAATAACTACTCCGCCGCCTCCTTCCGCGCTCCAGCAAACGCCGGGGCGACTTCGGCCATGAACCGCGACATCTCGTCCTTGACCTGGCTGTGCGGCTTCAAGCCCACATTGATGTAGAGGATGACTTCCTCGAAGCCTGCCGCCTCAACCTTCTTCAAGGTTTCGACGATGCGCGCCGAGGAGCCGAGCAGCACCGAGTTTTCCGTCAAGTCCTCCGGCTTCACCTTCTGCAGCCGATCAACCATGTCGACGAAATAGCGATAGCTCGGCGGCGCCGTTTTCGGGTCGCCCGGCAGTGCGGGAATCACGCACTCCTTATAGTAACGGACCTGACGGGCGCGCGCGGCATCCTCTTGCGCCTTGGTGTCAGCGAAATGCGTGAAATAGCTGCACATTAGTTTGCGCGGCTTGGTGCCGTGCTTGGCGCAGGTCTCGTGATAGAGATCGGCGACCTGCTTGAGCCCGCCGTAGCTCATCGCCGCGGCAAACGGCGCCACCAGCAATCCGCAATCGAGCCGCGCCGCCAGCTCGATCGACGGCTTGGAGAACGAGCCCACATAGGTCGGGATCGGCCGCTGGATCGGCTTCGGCGTGATGCGCACGTCATCGAACTGGTAGTGCGGGCCGTGATGCGAGATGCGGCCGTCCGCCTGCCACAGCTTGCGCACCAACTCCAAACCTTCTTCGAAAATGCCCTGGTTGTCGTCGAACGAGACGTGGAACGGCGCGTATTCGCGGCGGTCGTAGCCGCGGCCGGCGGCGAACACGACGCGGCCGTTCGAAATCAGATCGAGCGTCGCCCATTGCTCGGCGACCCGGATCGGATTGTGCAGCGGCAGCACCGTGACGGCCGGGGCGAGGCGGATGCGCCTGGTCTGTGCCGCCACATAGGCCAGGACCAGATCGGGACATGACAACACGCCGAGCGAGTTGAAGTGATGCTCGCCGATCCAGGCCGAGTGCATGCCGACGTTTTCCGCGTGCAGCGCCTCGGCGGTGATATCGGCGACGAACTGGTTCGAGGATCGCGTGTTCGCGGCGTAATGATTGTCGCTTAGCGTGAAATAGCCGAACTCCATGGCGTCCTCCTGGCGATTATTCTGTAGCCCGGATGAGCGAAGCGGCATCCGGGGACGATCAACAAGCCTGCATGCTTCGCTCCGCTCGGCCGGGCTATGAAGTCCGCTTTTTTGGTTGCGTTATCATTCAGAATAGATGAAAATGCATCTGTTGTAAATGCAAGCATATGGGACGAAATTCCTGAGGGCGCTCCCCCCCTCGCTGCTGATAGCCGCGCCGTGATCGACTCGCGCAAAGTCAATTTGGCCGATTACCTGCCCTACCTGGTGAACCGGGTCGGCAGCATCATCGCCGACCAGTTCGGCGCCGAGACACTGGCGCCGCACCGCTTGAGCATCGCGCTGTGGCGCGTGATGGCGGTGCTGGCCGCCAACGGCCGGCAGCGTCAGATCGATCTCGCCGATTTGACCAGCATCGACGCCTCGACGCTGTCACGCATCGTGACCCGGCTCGTGCGTCTTAATCTGGTGACGCGCACGCGCTCCACCACCAGCAATCGCGAGGTCGCCGTCGCGCTTTCGGCCAAGGGCAGCGCGCTCGTCGGGCGCCTTATTCCGGACGCCCGCGAGATAGAGGCGGAAGCCGCGGCCGGAATCTCGCCCGAAGAGCTGGCGATCGTCAAACGCTGCCTGCGCCGCATGTACAGCAACATGAAAAACCGCACGGCCGCGTCAGCCGCCACAACAGCAAGGCGCGCCGCGGTTTGAAAGCCCAGTTACTCCACCGGCGTCCCCGGCGCTGAGTCCTCGAACACCGAAATCGCCGGCGGCTTGCCCGAAAAGCCGAGCTCGCTCCAGCGCGCCGCCACCTGCTCGTACATCGGCTGCGACAGCTTGGTGCGCTTGGAGAAGTTTTTGATGTAACGGTAGTCCATGCAGGCGTTGATCAGCGCCTTGGAGCCCCACGGCCTGATCTCCGGCGGATTGAGGCTCGGGTCGAGGAACGTGCTCCAGGTCTCGCGCAGAATGTCGATCGACTGCGCCGGGCGCGAACGCGTCGCCATCGCCCACAACACCTGATGGACGTTGGTCGGGTCGACGTCGTCGTCGACCACGATGACGTATTTGCCGAAATAGGCGCCGGCGGTGGTTTGCGCGGCGAGCGCCATGACCTGTGCGGCATGGCCGGCATACATTTGTTTGATCGACACCACGGTGATGCCCCAGCCGGCGGCTTCCGGAATCGACCAGACGCCCTGGATGCCCGGCACGCCGAGTTTTTGCAGGTCGGCCCAGATCGCCGCCGAACGCAGCGCCGCCCAAAACAGGCCGGCCTCGTTGGCCGGACCGTCCGCCATCAGCGCGCAAGTCAGCGTCGGATTATTGCGGAAGCGCACTTTTTCCACGCGCATGAACGGCGTGGCGCCGCTCGGCCGCCCGTAATAGCCGGTGAATTCGCCGAACGGACCTTCGGCAAACGTTTCGTCGGGATAAACAAAACCTTCGAGAATGATCTCGGCGTGCGCCGGCAGCGGCAGGCCGGTGAGATCGCTTCGGAACAACTCGATCGGCGCGCCGTTGATGCCGCCGTAATATTCGTACTCGCTTTCGGTCTTGGGAAAGCTCGTCGCCGCGACCAGAAACAACAGCGGGTCGATGCCGTAGGCCGCCGCGATCGGCATCGGCTTGCCCAGCTTCCACCACTTCTCGCGGTCGATGGTGGCGTCCTTGCCGGGCGAGGTATAGACGCCGATCTCGCGCGGGCCTTTGATCATCATCCGGTAGGTGCCGACGTTGATGCGTCCGGTCTCCGGACATTGCGTCACCACCGCATCGCCGGTGCCGAGATAAAGGCCGCCGTCGAGCGGCCACATGCGCTGCGCCGGAAATTGCCTGATGTCGATGGCGTCGCCGGTGACGACGTTCTGATTGCAGATCGCGGCCTCGGCCGGCACTTCGCGCGGCTTTAGGGTGCGGCCCATCTTGCGTTGCAGCGCCTGCACCGCCTTGAGCGGATGGTCGACCGGCGCCTCGCCGATCATCAGGCAGAAACGCGACAGATTGCAGCCGATCATGTTGTAGAGCGCGCGATGGCCGGGATGGCCCTTGATGTTCTCGAACAACAGCGCCGGGCTTTTTTCGCTGCCGGCCAGATACGTGATGGTAGCGGCTTCGAGATCGGGATCGACCTCGGCGCTGATGCGCTTGAGCTCGCCCATCGCCTCGACCTTGGCGAGCCATTCGTCGAGATCGCTGGCATTGCGGCTGCGCGCCGGAACGGAAGCGGGCTCTTGCGCCGTTCCATCTTTCTCGGTCGCGCCGACGCTCACGCTCATATCCATGGGCTTTGATCCTGCCTTACCGCCGATGCTGTTCGGCCTGACCTTATTGATTATCGTAGTCGGCGAAAAGCGGGCGCTGCGCCACATGCCGCTGCGCAGTCGCGGCACATCGCCTCCTCGGCCGACGTGCAACGCATAGCATTCAATCGAGGCTCAGTTTGGCGTTTGCGATCACCCTACCCCATCGCGCCTCCTCCGTCCGTACAAATTGCACGAAATCCTCAGGCGAGCCGGTAAGAGGCGCATAGAAATTCGCCTCGAGGAAATCGCGATCAAAACTCGGATCAGTCACAATGGATTGCACCTCGCCGTTAAGCCGCGCCACGAGGGCCGGCGGCGTTGCCCGCGGAGCGAACAACCCGAACCATACCGCCGCCTCATACCCAGGCACCGTTTCGGCCACGGTCGGCAATTTGGGAAAACGCGCAAGACGTTCATGGCTCGAAATCGCCAACGCTTTGAGCTGGCCCGTCTGCACTGGCTGCGCCGTCAGGGTGAGACTGAGGAACACCAGCGGCACGCGACCGGCAAGCACATCGGTGAGTGCCGGCGCGCCTCCCTTGTAGTGAACAGGTGTGAGCGCAATACCGCTCATATCCTCAAGCATTTGCATTGCTAGATGACTTGATGAGCCTACTCCGACCGTGGCGTAGTTCAGCACGTTTGGCTTGGCCTTTGCCAACGCGATCAGATCCGCAACCGTCTGCGCGGGGAACGAAGGGTTCGCGACGAGCGCTTGGTGAAGGACGGCCAGGCCGGAAACTGGCACGAAGTCCCTGTCCGGATCGTAAGGCAGCTTGTGATAGAGGTATTGGTTGGAGAAGGTCGTGCCATCGGTCGCGAGCAAGGTGTAGCCATCTGCCGCTGACTTCGCGACGTATTGCGCTCCGATCTGGGTACTGGCGCCGCCCTTGTTCTCGATGATCACCGGCTGGTGCAAAGCCGCGGAAAGGCGTTGACCGACCGCGCGAGCGAGCACATCGGCCGATCCGCCGGCCGGATAAGCGACGATGATCGTGATCGGTCGGCTGGGATACGTCTCGGCCTGCGCGGCCGCAAGGAAAGCCTGTAGAGCACCTGCTGCGGCTAAGATTGCACAAATCGCTTTCATAGCTTCCTCCGCTATTGTCTCCCGTCTAGCGTGTATTATCGTTTAGCGGGTATTAAAATGTCCACGTTATGCGAACCCACAGCCAGCGAAAAGCGCCGCCCGCCTATGGACGTATAGCCATGTTTCCCGAATGCGGTGCAGCATAAGCGCGTTTACGCGCGTCTTCGACGCGCTGTGGCGATGCTGATCCGGGATCGTCCCAAGCTCCGAATTTTTTACGATCCCGGGTCTGCAGCGCACCACTTCGTGCTGCGCTGCGCCCGGAAAACGTAGCCGTATTCCGGAACCCCCCGCGTGGCGGTGGGGTTGATCTAGCACGATGAACCGTTCTGACGATTTGCGTGATCTCACCGTTGTGATCACCGGCGCTTCGGCTGGCGTCGGCCGCGCGGTGGCGCACCGCTTCGCCCGCTCCCGGGCCAAGCTGGCGCTGATTGCCCGCGATGCTGCGGCGCTCGACGAGGTCAAGCGCGAGGTCGAAGAGCGTGGCGCTACGGCTCTGGTGCTGCCGCTCGACGTCGCCGACGCCGACGCGGTGTTCACCGCCGCCGACGCGGTGGCGGCGGAGTGCGGCGCGATCGATATCTGGATCAACGACGCCATGGTGACGGTTTTCGCGCCGGTCTGGAACGTGTCGCCGGAAGAATTCCGCCGCGTCACCGAAGTGACGTATCTCGGCTTCGTGCATGGCACCATGGCGGCGCTGCGCCACATGCGGCCGCGCAACCGCGGCACCATACTGCAGGTCGGCTCGGCGCTCGCCTATCGCGGCATTCCGCTGCAGTCCGCCTATTGCGGCGCCAAGCATGCGATCCGCGGTTTTACCAATTCGCTGCGCACCGAGCTCCTGCACGCCGGCAGCGCCGTAGCGCTCACCATCGTCGAACTGCCGGCGGTCAACACACCGCAATTCGACTGGGCGCGCACCCACATGCCGCACCAGCCGCGCCCGGTGCCGCCGGTGGTGCAGCCGGAAGTCATCGCCGATGCGATTTTCCGCGCCGCGCTCAATCCGCGGCGCGAAATCTGGATCGGCATGAGCACGCTCAAGGCGATCCTGGGCAACATGGTGCTGCCTGAGTTTTTGGACCGTTATCTGGCCCGCAACGCCTACGGGGCGCAGGAGACAGTGGCCTACGTCTCCGCCGAGCGGCGCGATAATCTGATGGAGCCGGTCGGCGAGCTGCACCGCACCCGCGGCAGCTTCGACAACGAAGCCGCCAACCGCGCGCTCGCGGTGCCCGGCCCCCTCGCCCGGCTGACGCCGACGCTCGCCGGCGCGCTGACGGGTTTCTCGATCGGCGTGCTGCTGGCGCGAGCGCTGCCGGCTTTGCGCAACGGCGGCAACGCGTCGCTTGGACGACGCGGAATTTTTCGCTGAACCCTGATCGCGCTTTCAGCGTAGCGTCTTCCCGCCGAACTACGTCGCCGCCAGCGGATGCTTCACCTCGCTCGCCGGCGCGCCCGCTGCGTGCCGATGATGCCGGCTCTGCGCGGTGAGCATGTAGGCGGTGTTGATCAGCGCAATGTGAGTGAGCGCCTGCGGGAAATTGCCGATCAGCCGCTTGTGGTCGGTGTCGTACTCCTCCGACAACAGCCCCAGATCGTTGCGCAGCGCCAAGTGCCGCTCGAACAGCGCGCACGCCTCGTCGCGGCGACCGAGCATCAGCAAATTGTCGGCGAGCCAGAAACCGCACGGCAGAAACGCGCCCTCGCCGGGCGGCAGACCGTCGAGACCGGCGTTGCTGTCGTAGCGCATCACCAGGCCGTCCTTCACGAGATCGCGCTGGATTGCCTCGATGGTGGAACGCACACGCGCATCGTGCGCCGGCAGAAATCCGACCAGCGGGATGAGCAGCGTGCTGGCGTCGAGATGTTTCGAGCCGTAGCTCTGCACGAACGCGCCGACGTCGGGATTGAAGCCGAAGCGGCAGACCTCGTCATGGATCTTGGCGCGCAGCGCCCGCCAGCGATCGAGCGGACCCTCGACGCCGAATTGCTCGACGGTCTTGACCGCGCGATCGAACGCCACCCAGGCCATGACCTTGGAATTGGTAAAACGGCGGCGATCGCTGCGCGCCTCCCAGATGCCGTGATCGGCCTCCTCCCAGATGCCTTCCAGATGATCGACCAGGCCGCGCTGCAGGTCCCAGCCTTCCTTGATGCCACCGAGCCTGCTGTGGCGGCCGTGATGCAGCACGTCCATCAGCTCGCCATAGACATCGATCTGCAATTGCTTGACGGCGGCGTTGCCGATGCGCACCGGTTTGGAGTCTTCATAGCCGTCGAGCCAATCGACCTCGATTTCCTCGATGCGCCGCTCGCCGGTCAGCCCGTACATGATCTGCACGCGCGCCGGATCGCCCGCCACCGCGCGCAACAGCCATTGCCGCCAGGCACCGGCGTCCTCGTAGTAGCCGGCGTTCATCAGCGCCAGCAGCGTGAAGGTGGCATCGCGCAGCCAGCAGAAGCGATAGTCCCAGTTGCGCTTGCCGCCGAGCCGCTCGGGCAGCGAAGTAGTCGGCGCCGCGACGATGCTGCCGCTCGGCCGGTGCGTGAGCGCCTTCACCGTGATCAGCGAGCGGGTAACGGCGGCGGAGTAGGGACCGGCCGGACGGGCGCAACGCGCCCATTCGCGCCAGAATTTTTCGGTGTCGGCAAGCGCCTGCAGCGGATCGAGCGGCGGCGGTGGCTCGAGGTGCGAGGCGCCGTAGCTCAGCACGAAAGCGATCGTCTCGCCGGCCGCGACGGTGAATTCGCCCACGGTCTTGAAGTCGGCGCCGCGCAGCGTGACCGGCGTGCGCAGCACCGTCATGTCCGGCCCGGCGACGGCGCGCACTCCGCCATCGTCGAGCCGCGTCACCCATGGCAGCTCGGCGCCGTAATCGAAACGGATCACGTATTCGGTGCGCATCGCCACGCGGCCGCGTTTGCCTTCGACCAGGCGCACCAGCGCGGGAAAGTTCCGGCGCAGCGGCATGAAATCGGTGACGGTCGCCGCGCCGCTCGCGGTCTCGAAGTGCGTCTCGAGAATCAGCGTATCGCCGCGGTAGCGCCGCGCGGTGCGCGCTGCCGGGTCGGCCGCGCCAATGAGCCAGCGGCCGTTCTCCGGCTTGCCGAGCAGCGCCGCAAAGCAGGCGCCCGAGTCGAAGCGCGGCCAGCACAGCCAGTCGATCGAGCCGTCGCGCGCCACCAAGGCGGCGGTTTCGCAATCGCCGATGATGGCGTAATCTTCAATCCGAGCGGCCATCGCGCCAAATGTTGCGCCCGCAACCTAAACGCTGCGATGCATCCGCCCGTTCCGCAGTGCAATGGAGCCAAATAGGTAATGTCGACGAAACCAATGGGCGGCGGCCAGATCGGCCGCTCCGTGCCGCGCCTCGAAGCCCGCGAAAAAGTCACCGGCCGCGCCGAATACACGCACCTGATGCGGCTGCCTGGCATGCTGCATGGCAAGGTGTTCCGCTCGACGGTGCCGCACGGGCGCATCAGGTCGGTCGACACCAGCGCGGCGAAAAAAATGCCCGGCGTGTTTCGCGTCATCACCGCCGAGGACGTCGTCAAGGTCATTCCGAATCCCTATTACGGCCCGGCGTTCCACGACCAGCCGATCCTGGCGATCGACAAAGTGCGCTTCGTCGGCGAGCCGGTGGCGGTGGTGCTCGCCGCCGATCCGCACGTCGCCGAAGCCGCCGCGCAAACGATCGTCGCCGAATACGAGGAGCTGGCGCCGGTCTACGACGAGGTCGAGGCGATGACCGCCAAGACCTACGTGCACGAAGAGCTCAAGCCGGCCGGCACGTTCGCCGACCTCAAGCACCTCAAGGGCCAGAAGGAGACCAACCTCGCGCTCAACGCCAAGCTCCGCCGCGGCGACGTCGAGGCGGCCTTCGCCGGCGCGGCGCACGTGTTCGAGCACGAATTCCGCACCCAAAAATGCCTGCACGTGCCGTTCGAGCCGTTTGCCTCGATCGCCGACGCCAAGGACTCCAGCATCACGATCTATACCGGCGCGCAGGGCCCGTCGTTCGTGCGCTCCGAGATCGCGCGGTTGCTCGGCTGGCCGGAGAACCGTGTGCGCATCAAGGTGCCGTATCTCGGCGGCGGCTATGGCGGCAAGCTCTACATCAAGCTCGAAGCTTTGGTGACGGCGTGCTCGCTGATCGCGCGGCAGCCGGTGAAGATCGCGCTCACCATGGAGGAACAGTTTTATCAGATCACCAAGCACCCGGCCACGGTGCGCATCAAGACCGGCGTCGACAAGGTCGGCCGCATCACCGCGCGCAAGTGCGAGGTGTTTTGGAACGGCGGCGCCTATGCGGACATCGGCCCGCGCGTCACCCACAAATCCGGCTTCGTTGCCGGCGGCCCCTACGACATCGACAATGTCTGGATCGATTCCTACGCGATGTACACCAACATGACCCCGGCCGGCGCGCTGCGCGGCTTCGGCATGCCGCAGCTCACCTTCGCGTACGAGAGCGACACCGACATGATCGCACGCGCGCTCAAGATCGATCCGGTCGAATTCCGCAGGAAGAACGTGCTGCGCGACGGCCGCCCACAGGCGACCGGCACGATCCTCAAAGACGCGCCGCTCGAAGCCATCCTGGAGCACGTCGCCGACCGGCTGCGCTGGAAGGAGCCGTTCGACCGCGGCAGCGGCACGCTGCGGCGCGGCCGCGGCTTGGCCATCGCGCTCAAAGCCTGCGTGTCGCCGACCACCTCGGTTTCGATCATCAATATCGGCGCCGACGGCAGCCCGACGCTCTACATCTCCACCGTCGACATGGGGCAAGGCTCCGACACCGGCATGGCGCAGATCGTCGGCGAGGTGCTCAATATCCCGGCCGAGCAGGTCAGGGTGGTGGCGCGCGACACCGACGTGACGCCCTACGACATGGGTACGCTCGGCTCGCGCTCGCTGTTCCACATGGGCCACGCGGTGCGGCTCGCCGCCGAAGACGCCCGCAGCAAGATCGAGGCGCTGCGCCGCGAGGTCGGCGAGCCGGAGGGCAGCAACACGCCGATCTCCGGCCTGTTCATCAAAAAGTACGGCATGAAAGCCGGCAACATCGTCGGCACCGGCAGCTACCGGCCCGAACACGTCGAGCCCGATCACGATACCGGCCTGTCGCCGCAGATCACGCCGTTCTGGATGGTCGCGGGCGCCGGCGCCGAGATCGAGATCGACACCGAGACCGGGCGGCTGCGCGTGCTCAAGATGATCAACGCCGTCGACTGCGGCACCAAGGTCAATCCGCGCATCGTCGAGACGCAGATTTCCGGCGCCGCGCTGATGCAGCTCGGCTTCACCTTGTCGGAAAAGATGAATCTCGACGGCGGCCAGGTCACCAACGCGTCGCTTGCCGACTACAAGATCACCGGCATCGGCGATTTGCCGGCGCTGATGATCAACGAAGCGATCGACGCCTACCAGCACAACGCGCCGTTCGGCGCCAAGGGCGTCGGCGAGTCCTCTACGCTCGCGCTGTCGCCGGCGATCGCCAACGCCATCGACGACGCCGTCGGCATCCGGCTCACCGAGCTGCCGCTGACCGCGGAGGCGGTGTTCCGGGCGCTGCGCCAGCGCGACGGCCGGCCGCTCGAGGCGGCTTAGGAAGCCCGAGGGCAAGGAGTAGCGCCTTCACGTCGTCATTGCCGGGCTTGACCCGGCAATCCATGCGAACAAGCGGCTTTTCTGAAATTCGTCGCGGGACATCCCGAGCGACGCTTCAGCGTCGACCACCGGGTCAAGTGTTTAGCCGGTGATGACGAGGCATGAGCACGCCAGTGACTCGAGGCCCGCAGCACAGCGAGCAGCGCTTGCTTGTTTGGAATTTGTCTTCTTTTTTGGTTTTTTAATCCGATTTTCCCTCGCTTCGTCGGCAGATCGCTGCGACTGCGTTTGGACTGCGTTTGGTCTGACGAGGGCGTTGATCTGAAACGCTCGCGAAGGAGGACTTCATGCGCAAGACGATACTCGCGATTGCTGCGGCGGCCGTGGTGGCCATCGCGTCGGCCAGCGGCGCGATAGCACGTGGTGGGGGCGGAGGCGGCGGTGGGTTCGGAGGTGGCGGCGGGATGCATGCCGGAGGTGGTTTCGGCGGCGGAGGTGGCTTCGGCGGCGGCTTCGGAGGCGTGGGCCGTGGCGGTCCAGGCGGGTTTGCCGGTCCAGCCGGGATGGGACGTCCGGTCGGGATCGGAGCCGGAGGATTCGCCGGTCGTGGCATAGGCTTGGGCGGACGCGTCGGAGGCGTCGGCTTCGGCGGACGCGGGCTCTACGCCGCTTCTGGCGGACGCTGGGGCGGCGGCTGGGGTGGCGGACGCTGGGGTTGGGGCGGCAGACGCTTTGGTTTTGGCCCCGGCCGGTTCTTCGGCACGGGGCTCGGGCTCGGCCTCTATGCGGCGTATGGCGGCTGGGGTTGGCCCTTGTACGATTATGCCGCCTGCTACGGACCAGGTTGGGGTTGGGGTTGGGGTTATGGAGGTTGGGGCGGCGGCTATGGTTGCGGCGATTACGGTTACGGAGGTTGGGGAGGTTGGGGCTGGTGAACCAACCCTGGCACCGCGTCCCGCTCTAACGCGGGACGCTCGCCTATGAGAAACGGCCGCGGCGTGCGACGCACCGCGGCCAGTCTCATACGTCATCTGGAGCAGACCTATGATCAGCAAGCCGAAATTCCGTGCGCTCGCGTTGATTGCCGCAATTGGCCTGGCGGCTCCGATTACCACGCTGGGCGTTGTGTCGCCGGCATTCGCTCAGAGGATATACAGCCCGTCGGAAACAGGCGGCGGCAGTTGGGGCTACAATCACCACATGGCGATCGATCAATGGCGCCTGAAGCACCGTGCCAAAGCGCATGCCCAAGGGCACCCCAGCAAAACCCAATGAAATAATGTGAGCTTCATGGAGAGCTTCCGTGGAGCCGTCTTAGCAGCCATAGATCGTCGAAGGCTTTTGTCCGGCGCCTCGCTCGTGACGGGGCTCGGCACCGTATCGTTTCCACTGGCGGAGGCAGCGCTGGCCGAAAGCCAAGCACCGCAGTCGCATCTGGCCGAGGTTCCGCTCGCCAGCGGCGCCACGCTCAGTGCCGAGCGCCGTGGACAGGTGGCGCTGTTCGGCATTAATCGGCCGCAAATCCAGACCGCATCGACCCCACGACCTTTCGGGCGCCGGCGACGGCCTACTCTCGCACACCCGCGATTTTCAGGAGGGTCTTGCCGCCCAGGCCGAGGGCCGGCGGCCATCTACGAAGGCAGGTGACGCTACGCGTCTGAAATCGATGGAGGCTGTTGTGCCGCTGGTCAGGATTGACGTGAGTAAGGATGCTCCGTCAGAGCGCATCAAGGCCGCGAGTGAAGCCATCTATGGCGCCATGGTCGAGATCGCGAATGCGCCATTGCACGACAAGTTCCAAGTCGTCACCCGTCATGCCGCCGATGAAATCATCTATCCAAAAGAGGGATACCTTGGTCTGACCTACACGGGCGATTTGATTTTAATCCAGATTACCTGGATCGGCAGCAGGTCCATCGAGGTGAAGAAAAAATTCTACCAGCGGATAGCCGATGAGATTCACGAGCGGACCGGCGTGCGAAAGGAAGACGTCTGGATCAATCTGGTAGACGACGCCAGGGAAGACTGGTCTTTCGGCAGCGGCGCGATGCAATACGGGCCAAAATGAGTTTGCAGGGTGGCTGAGCGCCGCAAAAGCCCACGCGGTGTTCGGACCAAATCGCTTAACGTGGGCGTCGTGGGGCGGATGAGCCGAAAGCGCAATCCGCCGCACGACTTGCCGATCAACTTGCCGATCAAATGGCGGATTACGCTGCGCGCTCCCGCCACGGATCGTCAAACCTTCTTGAAGGTGCCTTCGGTGAAGTACGCAGCCCGGCCACTGCCGTCCTCGAAGACATTGAAGTCATCGACGACGAGCTGTTCGCCCTTGAGATGCCCGGTCAGGATCGTCTTCTTGAACCCGAACTGGTAATTCGCCGTGAAGGCCACGGCGGTGCCGCCTGCGACCGAAGCCGAATAGGCTTGTCCGGTCACCTGCCCCCAGTCGCATGGCGTGGGCACACATGCCCCGTACGCATGCACGCCCAAAGCACCGCCGTTATTGGTCAGCACGACCTTGACGATATCTTGGGTCGCAGGGTTCACGTTCACCCACGTCCCGATGAGCGACGGCAGGGTCAACGGGAGCGGCTTCACATCGATTTTCTCGGCGGGTTTGTTGAACTTCAACGCGGTAATGGTGTCAGCCATGACTTCCTCCTGTTACGCCGTCGGCAGATCCCGAACGGCGGCAGCGGCGAAAATAGCGGCGGACGCAACCGTCATGTGTGATCCAGATCACAGGCGCGACCTAGAGTTTAAACTTGGCGATAGTCGAGCCGATTGCAACAAGCGTAGTCCGGATGAGCGACGCGCCTGGGCCTGCTCTGCGAGCTACGGCACGGTTTTAGCCGCGCCGAAGCGCTCCACTCAACCCGTTCTACGCGCTACTATTTGCAGTTGATGCGGGATCATGTAAAATCCCGGCGTGGGAAATCGGGGGGGGACAAATCCGTGCCGGACCATGACGATAATGGCGACGACAACGGGAACGGAGCCGGGACCAACTTCTATGCGCGCGTAAGCGTAGATGTCACGAACAACCTGGAGACTGATCTGTATCCACAGGGGTCGCAAGTTTTGGATGGCGGCTTTCAATTTGAAAGCGGCCCAAATGAAATCGGAAGCGGCGGCAACACCAACGTATTCACCCTGGTAGCGGTAGGCAGAATCGCGAACTTTGATCAAACTATTGTGACCTATTACCTGGGAAGCCCTGACAGTGGCAAACAAATCCAGTTTGGCTTTGCTTTAGTCCCTGGAGGAACAATAGGCATGACCGCGCAAGTCATACCGAGCGCGGGTTCCGCAGGTTCTGTAGTGCAATCAAACAGCGGGACGTTCCATCAGGTAACGATCACGTTGAACAAAGCAGCCTAAACGTCTTTGGCGATCTCGCAGGATGGGCTGAGCCATTGCGAAACCCATCATCAAACCGCGGCGCCGCAATGGAGGCTGCGGTTCTTGGGAATCATCATCGAGTGAGCGGCGAAAGTCGGCGCAAGCGCCAGCAGCGCAAAACAAAAACTCACGCAGAATCAATGCTTCCGCCGCTCGCGGCGCGACAAACTTGACAATCGTTGCGCAATGTCGTCTTGGGCGCGCCGTCTCGCTTGGTACAAGGACGCCGGCCGGTCACTCCGGACGGTGGAGCGAGAGCGGTTCCCGCGGGCAGGGGCTCGTCACCTCCGCTCCCGGGCGGCTCCGGCGTAAAGGTCCGGCCGGCACTA
>Ga0335081_10005891_pt1 | contig 19415 bp, 16 predicted proteins | sample Lox_Sample_35_FD_206713 | JGI IMG/M metagenome (GOLD analysis project Ga0335081, IMG submission 206713) | Soil microbial communities from Loxahatchee National Wildlife Refuge, Florida, United States - Lox_Sample_3.5 | ecosystem: Environmental > Terrestrial > Soil > Wetlands | place: USA... | reverse complement strand
TGGTATGTGTCAAAGCTCAGGCGCGATTCCGAGGCTCCGAATATTCTTCTCAGATAACCTTCGTTTAAAACGACATGCTGGTAGATGCCATATACGTTCATCTGCTCCTCGTTCGCGTTCATCGTATAAATGAACCCGGTCTGGATCCTTTTAGGAAAAAGAGAGGTCGGCAAGTATTCGATATGCTTGGCTCCTCATGCTGAATCAAGAAAAACCTTTTGCGAATAAGAGGATGTATCCCGCACATCGCTTACCCTGGAGGCCCTGCAAAAAAAAATACAGAGCAAATAGCTGCATCCCGACTATGCAAATAATGATCTCAATCAAGGGAAATTACACTAATATGAAATCATACCGAATAACGAACGGAGATTTTCGAGGGAAATGCCGTCAAATTAGGGTTGCTCGCAGGCAAATCGTCGCCTCACTGGGCGCGAGACTTGGTAGGCGGCAGTTGGCTAACCTTTGCCCGGGACAGACTTACACTGGCTAGAATAGATAAGCTTTCTTGGCACACAAGCATGATGAGCACGCCTATACTATGAGTGGTCGCTCCCATGGTCTTTGCTGCTCTTCTTGGTGGTATGGCAGGAATCGCAATGGATCCCCGCGTCGTCCACATAGCCAGGCTTCCATCGGATCGTGTTGGAGGCTGTTTTCTCGCTCAGCCTCTTGCCACAAATGCTGCAATGGGATTTTCTTATTGCATTGTTTTGCTTCATATTGATGCCCTCTGTTCATTGCCGCGTCGATGGATCCGTTCACAGTTTTAACCCGACCTTCCAGTTAACCACGCGGCAGAAATGGGAACCATAAATCAGCGTAAGACGTGTAGGAGTGACCATTTGTGACCAATTCTTTATACAGTCGATAATACTCCGGCCTGATGTTCATTTCCACATAAAAATTGCTACCCTTATCAAGACCATCGTATGCGCATTCGACGAGAAGAAAAACTTAATACAAACTATAACGAATAATCGATAGGGCTGCCATTGTGTTCTGAAAAATGTCGAGGAGACTATAGTCGCTTCCGTTCAAGAGCAACCTGGTAGGAACTATGCCTTCAGAAAAAAATGCAAAAGAATACGTTTGCATTTAAACCATACTCTATCATAGCAGGCGTCTTCTCCTAAAAATCATATCCCAGACCAAAGAGCCAGTGGACTGCCGCGTTTGGCACTTGTGCATACCCATTGGCGATGTTGACGCGCGCGTACGAGGCCGTAAGTTTCCCCTCAAGTGCGAGAAAAAGATTTTTTGTGAGATAAATTCTCTTGCCCACTGCACCCTGTATCGTAGCGCCGCTCAAATAATTGCCGGTATCAAATAGACCACCTGTTTGTTCGTATTTCTCTCCGCGAACGGTCGAGAAGGTATTCGTTACGACTACCCCAGCACCGAGCCTGTATATAAATCCGCCGGACTTCCAAGCGCGGTTGAGCGTGAAAAGACTGTAGCCATATGTAATCTGGAACTGCTGCACCTCGGCTGGTTTATTTGTTAGGTATAGTTTTTGGTGAACTTGCTCGAATTCCCAAGCGCTGCCATCTTGCCATTTTCCAATACGCCATGCGTAATAAGGATCTTTTTCAAAGGGTTTTGTCTCGTAACGTGCCGTGATATCGATATCCTCATAGCCAGGTTGGCGAATCCTTAAGGGTGTCGGAAAACTGTAAGATGAGCCGCCGAAAGCTTCAGCAGTCCACATCTCTTCGGCATGAACCGACGAAGCGGCAGACATCATAACAACGAGCAGGATCACTTCGGCTGTGAGTTTCATATGAGAGCCTTCTTTTGTCTTTGTAGACTTCATTCATCCTTATAGTATCTGTCATTCCCGACAATGATAATAGAAAGAAATAAGTTATGTGACATTTCTATCATGATAATGCGTCTTGATTTCGCCTTTTTGGCCCTCCGGAACTTCATCTACGGAAAGACTGACATGCACAGGGCAATGTCTGAGGCATGGAGCAAAAACAGACGATTGTGGGACTCAAACCGCTGCTTCGGCATATAGTCCCTGCACTGAAAGGATTCAAAAAGGTTTAAGGTCTTACTTGCTCAATAAATCTCCCTTGATATTTAGCATGGCCGTCGCATTTTTCAAAGATAAATTGACAAATCTTGGTACCAGGGTATAAGGCCAGCGGTGCATGTCCTAAATTTACTATTTCCAAAACTTGATGGTTAGAGATGCCCGGATGCATAAAGCCGGCTGTAACATGAACTGCTAGTCCGAAGCGTGCAAACCTACTTCTGCCTTCAAGCCGACCAGAGATATTATCGGCAAGGGTAATTTTTTCTTTCGTGATTCCCAAAATCATCTCACTTGGCTTTATAACTATATATCCACCATCTTTAACATGAACATCTTTGGTTATATCTTGAAAGTAAGAGTCATTTTTTATATGGTAAATTTTTGATCGTTTGTTAAAAATCCTGAAATCATTACCTAACGTAAGGTCAATTGAACCAGGCCCGATTTGCGATTTTATGAGGGGTTCGATAATGATCAATTTATTTTTTAAAGCTTTTTCGATTTCTTTCCCGACTAATACACTCATATTACTTTAGCCTCTCTATTGAATTGTCTCTTCTCTCTACAGTTTATCAATGCAACCATCTTGAGTTCTCATCATATCCATCCGTAGTTCATAACCGGCCAAATTTATGTCTCTCCTGCCATAAGGTCTCCAGCAAAAAGCTCAGTAAAAAAGAAGAAAGGCAATGCCCCAAGCAAGTAAAGAGTTAGATAAACGAAAAGTCTCTGCGTGGGATGACGATTTCTCGCAATAAGGTCCCTTTTAACCTTGATAGCGCCCTTAAATGGTTGGCCCTCGAAAAGTTTATGTAGAATCATGCCTGGAAGAACTGAACTCAGCCCGGCAGCATGTGCAATGTCGGCCGAGGCGCCTTGTACACTACTAGCCCCTGTTGTCAAGGCTCCATTTTACTCCGCCCCGGCAGGCAATGTATAGAAAAACAAAGCAATAGAGGACAGCCAATTCCCCTTTATTAATTGCCGGAAAAAACTTAGTTCCGATTTGGAACTTCCAGTGGTATTGGAAATAAGCTACGGCCATTTCACCGCTACAGAGAAAAGCGGCCACGCGTGTTTGGAACCCCAGCAGTATCGCAACCCCTCCCAGGAGTTCGATAATCCCGCCGAACCAGAGCTGGGATCCAACTGGTGGCTGGAACTCGGAAAGCACGCCCAGTATTTTCTGGGCACCGTGAAACGCGAACATGAATCCCGCGATGATGCGCAACAGTGCATACGCATCGTTTGCGTACTTTTCGAGCCATTTCATATGTGCACTCTCCTAGATTATGCGACTCTTCTTAAGTCGCAAGGCATTGCGTAACCCTTCGTTGTCCAAGCAGGCTCCTCACACGGCAGGCAAAAAATCTCAGCCTCCGGCATTTGAAACGGCGGCATAGCTCGTCGTCCATCTCGAATGCAACATCTTAGGGTGGGCTGAAGCAGCTCACCATCTGAGATGATCCAAGGACTACAGGACCGAGATATTCGGGAACGCTCTGAAATATGTTCTGAGTCCCGCTGTCATTTTATTTGATAATGAAATCTTTCTCGCCAAAATAGATCCCTCTTACGAGCCCCTAGTTCGCTTCTGCCTTAAAGTCCGAATTGTTGGTATAATATTCGGGTTTCATGGAAAACAGTTCTAGGCACCTGAATCGGGCTTAACCTCGTTTCGAAGATATTCAGCCATGGCTTTGTCGGTCTTATGGATGTGCTTCACGAGCCATTCACCCGATGTTCGAATTGTCATCACAAAGACTTGCATGTTCACACCATGTTTCGTATAGCCTTCGTAGAGTTGATCAATCTGCTTTTTGAATATCTCGTGTTCAGCTTTATGCTCGGCACAAGGAGGATACTTGTGATTAGTCATTTCTCGCTCTTCTGTTGCAAAATGAAAAATGGCATAATCACGGAGAAAGTTGAGATAATTCCCGACTGCATCTTTTTCCTGGGCAGTATTGCACGCTTGAAGCAATTCATTGAACCTGGCGAATAATTCTTTGTGCTGGCTGTCGATATTGTTGATTCCTGTGTTCAGGTCATTGTTCCATTCAAAACTCATAGAGATATACCTTTAATTTTAAATTGTATAAGAGAATCGAATCAACATTAAAGTAACAAGCATCGAACAACGGTGCGGAAAATCAGCATAAAGATCTATTACCAGGTTAATTTCTTCCCTCTATTGCGATTTTATGATGCTTCTAAAGTTTTCATCTCTTTATAGGCGAAACCACTAATTCGCAACTAGCCTCATACTCGTTGCTGCATGAAGTAGAGCACTAATTCTTTTCCACTTCTCCTTAAGCTGAATCCGCCCACCATGTCACATGATGATGCAATCGTCGATGGCAAGCACAAGACCCAGAACTTAGCCTTCTTCTTTCATAAGCTTGGGCAGCTAAAAGAGATTATCCGCATCCTACTTAGCTTAGAAGTGAAATTCCCGTTTTTTGGGTGAAATTATTCAAGCCCTGCGCACAAATCATTCACTCCCCCTCGAGCCCCAAAGCCATGACGAACTCCCCTGCTTTGTTCTGGCTGTTTTTTCTGAGATTATGAATCATCACCTCTACAAGACTATTTACGTCTATGAAATATTGAAATCTTCCTTATTTAAGCTTATCACTTTTGTTGTAAAGATTTCGAAAATTAAAGAGTGGACTTCTTAATTATGCAGAGAGTTAAATTGCAATACTGTACCTGCATCGGGATACTAATGCCTATTATTATGAATAACATCATATTAATGAACATTTGTATACTTTGTATAATAAACTCTTTAATTGCAAACAACCGGCCCCTTATATCTCCCCCCCTGAAGAGGTGGGGCTTTACGACGGATGATAAAAATAACCTGTTCTTTCAGGAAACGACGAAGTCAGACACTATGGCTCCATCTTAAAGAACTAAAATATCATAAAATAGGATTTCAAGCGGTGGTTTTTCCCTATTTGTCAATCCATTTTGGCGGGATTTATTGGTTCTTAAACAAAAAAAGCGCGATGGCTTCCAAGGCATCCCGCTTAGACGGCAAGGCTATCTATGTAGATCAATCCCGGACTATCGGATCGCCCCAGCTGCTGCCTTCTTATCTATCCACAATTGGAATCTGAAAGGTGTCGGTTTTACACCTTCCTGAGAGATATTGTTTACACATTCAAATCGTCCCTGTCTGAATAAGTGGTTAGATCCTCCCGCAGTTTTGCTAACGCCGAGATCCAGAGGACTCGTCATTCCTTAACCGGTGTCCAAGTCTGGTCTGGATCGAACGATTGCATCTCCTGTGCAATCTTCATAGTATCAGGTCCGAGGTTTTTCTGAAAAACCTTGTCTTGCTGGTTGACAATGAGGGTCATGATCCCCGACTTGCCCCAGTCTGATGGAAATGCGACCAGGCCGAAGCCACCAACCATGTTACCATTGATGATGTAATTGTACTTTCCGCCTGGCGCATGCTCTCCCTGTTTTGTCAGTATCTTGAAATAGTAGCCATGAAATGGCATCGGCTGTTCCTTGAACACAGACTTTCCTTTTTTATAGCCCTCTATCCTGGCCCGTGCCACGAGTTCACCCAATGGGCTCACTGCATCGCCTGGCGCGTGCCTCCAGAAGAGGCCGTTCTTCTTACCGGGATCACTCCGAAGTTTCTGCGCATACGCAAGGATCCCATCATCATCCCAGTCCCTCAGGACATACTCGCGCTGAGCCTTGACGTATGTATGGCATACCAGTATGGCAGTGAGTTCGTTTTCCCCAACCCTGCGGTTCAGGATCTCTTCTTTGCCCGCTACCGTATCAAAGAACCATTGGTCATTCATTTTCACCAGGGGAATCGGAAATGGCCAGTTCTCGTTGCCTATGTAAATGATAACCTTTGAATCGTTCTCTTTCACAAGGCTGGTTTTCTCTGCTATGTGTTTGGTAAATTCCTCAAATTCGGTGTCAGCCTGAACTTCGTCGCTAGAGCGAAGGTCTTTTGCAAAGGGTCCGAATATCTGATCGAGCGCTGCCTTGTCTTTTGTCTTGACAGCTTCAATGAGTCCTTTCAAAGCATCTTCGGGAGTGGGGAAAAGTTTTTGCGATGTTGCCATCAGCGGCAGGCTCCAGACAAAGACAGACACGACGATTATCAATAGTACAATAATAATAACCATACCCGGTGATGAACGGGATATGGTTTTCTGTTGAACTGTGTCCATAGTTTCCTCCCTGTCTAAATGCAATTTAGCTGACATGGTTAAAGCGAATCCGCTGCAGCTTTTAGTGTTGTCTTGACCTGGTGGCGTTCCCTCGTGCAGGGGCACTGCCATGGCTTACCGGGGCAGCGGAAGGCTGTGCACTCTCACTGCTCTGGCGGCTGTTCTGGCCACGAAGACTCTGTTCCCTGGCCTCATTAGCGCCTCGGTAACCACCGAAAGTGACCGAAGGTGTCCTTTCAGGCTGCACACGCTCGGGGCCAGAACTGGGCTGACTGATGGCACGTGGAGTCTGTGGTGTTGGCCGTTCGCTGAAACTCGGTGTCGGCGTCGTTGGGCGTTGGCTGATACTTTGAGCTGGCGGTGTCGGCATTTGGTTCACGATACCGCGACTTTCCCTGCCGCGATTGCTATATGCATTGGTGTTGGCCTCAGGAGCGAAAATGGCTCCCGAAGGCCTAGTAGTCGGTATTGTAGTGCCCCCTCTGATTTCAGTTGTACGCGCATACCTACTTGTATTAGGACCATTGGGGTGTGATGCCAGGTATCGTGCGGGATCGCCATGTGATTCGTCATGCCTCCAGGTCTGATGTATGTCCGGTCTGCTTCTGTCGATATAAACATTTTTTTCGTGAATATAGGGTCTTGCATTATTAACCCAGCCAGGGCGATTCCAGCCATGATGAATTATATCGTGTTGAACCCAGTCAAAATCCATACCAAGCCAACCCCCCATTGCCAGACGAAAGTGGAAGTTAATAAAAGGAGGCATGCCTGGAGCCCATCTTCTGTGAAACACAATCAAAGGATCATACTGAGGGACATACATATACTCAGGTTGAGCTGGTATGATCTCGATATAGCCATCATCTGTCATGACACTTTGTTCATTGGTACTCACCAGATTGCCGGCGTCACTTGCCTCCTGCCTGAGTCGCTGTATCGAATTTGTCACGTCTTCCGGCTGGTTGAGAAAAGCATCTCCCAGGTCGGCAGTCCAATCCATATTCCCATCCATCATTTTAAGAATGCTCGGGTAGTGAGCAATTGCTTTGACGGATTCATCCCAAGGCTGCTCGTCAATGCCTGACACGTCTCCGCCGCTGTTTAGCCACGCTTCTGCATCCTCAACCTCTGTCGGATATGTCGAAGCCGGCAATAGCTGGGCTAACAGCGGGTCCGGGTAAAGAGCAATAGGCGCGAGAAGGTTATCAAGGTCATCATTCGAGAATGATATCGAGTATGTCAGGTCCTGGTCATCCGCCCAAGCCTGAACAGACAGGAGCGCCGTCACGCATACAAAAAATGCAAGCAAATAGCCTTTGATGCAGGACCTATTCACAGGCGTAGTTCCTTCCTCTCTTTCCTTTGGGTCGCCGGTAGACACCTGGTTCTTTTTAAATTTTTTCATGGCAAATAAAATTGTACCCAAGCTGTGCAGACCCTTTACCCTGGAATCAGTTTGCAATAGGAGTAATTACATTATATATAATTGGACACTATTTGGTGTGAAAAGTTGTACCTTTTCTTTTTTTTTACAACAGTACTAAAAGCCCCTAATGTTGATTCCCGTATGGACTTCGCAACCTATGTCTGAATTTTTATGGCAAAATATTCCTTGGTATAAAAACCCTTTGGGCTGTGCCGACGGTCCCGCGAAATAAGAATCCGAAGACAGTAAACCCGGAGCCATCCTATAATGGCGTGTGCTACGCTCCATCCCCGATAGGAAGCGTTCGGTCAGAATTTGAAGTACGGTTTGCGTGCCTTGGTAAACGTCGATGGCCATGGCAGAACTTCTGGCATGGTGGTTTCGCGCTGCGTTTACATCGGCATGCATCACGGTGTGGCAACATTTGCATTTAAACTGTGATTGGGGAGGTCTGTTGTCTTTGGCCACATATCCGCATACGGAACATTCCTGAGAAGAATAGGCGGCATTGGTCTCGGCAATTGTTATCCCGAGAGAAGACTTCAAAGAGTCAAGCTTCCGGCGGACCAGAGATTTCCTGAACATCGACAGGAGGTGGTTCATTCTCCATGACAGGTCCGGACTCCTGAAACTGAGACGCTCAACAACAAGTTCCGCAGGTTTAGCAAGAATACGGTAGGCTTTGACGACTTCGATAATCTTCCCTCTTTTGCCAAGATTCGCGGAGTGCTGAAGTTTATAGGCCTTAATCGTACCCATACGTAATAATATAGCATATGTTTCCTCAAATTGCAATTGTATGAATGATGATCAAGGATACCTCATTTCTCCGAATCCAAAGTATCGGTCTGTACAAGCTGCGGAAAGATACTCATCCAGAGTGCTACGATGATGATTGTGCCGATGCCGCCGATCAAAACGGAGAAAACCGCGCCAAACCAAGCTGCGGTGATTCCCGACTCGAACTCTCCCAGTTGGTTCGATGTTCCAATGAACAAGGAGTTAACGGCGCTTACTCGGCCCCGCATTTCGTCAGGCGTCTCGATCTGGACCAGCGAGTGCCTGATGACGACGCTGATCACGTCGGCAGCTCCGAGCACGGCAAGGGCGGTCAGAGAGAGGAGGAAGGATGTCGACAGTGCGAACACGATGGTTGCGATGCCGAATATCGCCACGGCGTTGAACATGGTCCTACCCACGCGGCGCCTAAGCGGATGTCGCGCCAGGAAGAGGGACATGGCGAGGGCGCCCACTGCAGGCGCCGAACGGAGGAGGCCCAGCCCCCACGGTCCTGCCATAAGGATGTCGCGTGCATAAATCGGCAAGAGAGCCGTAGCACCACCCAGAAGCACGGCAAAAAGGTCGAGAGATATAGCGCCCAAGACCTCGGGACGGCTGCGAATGAAGGTGATGCCGGCGAAAACCGATTTGATGCTCGCAGGTTCGCGCATAACGGGGGAACGGACAGCGCGGAGAAATCCGAGAAATACGCTTGCAGCTATGAACAAGACCCCTGCTGCCGCATAGACTTCAGTAGGACCCATAGTATACAAGAGACCGCCGAGAGCCGGCCCGACGATGGTTGCAGTCTGCATCGCCGATGCGGACCAGGCAAGTGCTCTCGGAAGGAGTTCGCCGGTGACCAGGCCCGGCAGGAGCGACTGCATGGTCGGTCCCTCGAAGGCGTGTGCTGCGCCAACAACGAACATGATGGCGAGGATGGCCTCCTTGCTCTGCCAACCGGCTGCGCTCCCCCAGGCCAGTGCAAAGGCGGCCAGGCCTTCAACGACCTGACAGAGCCGTGCGATGGTGCGGCGGTCGTAACGGTCTGCAACATGGCCCACAACGAGCGTCAGCAGGAACATAGGTAGGAACTGCGCAAGCCCGACAAGCCCGAGATACAGTGCACTGCCGGTAAGCGCATAGATCTGCCAACCGACAGCAACGGCCTGCATCTGGAAGGCGACCATGGTCGCTACCCGGGCGAACCAGAAGAGAACGAATGGACGGTGCCGCAGGATCGCTTGCGGTTCAGCTGGATCGAGAGAGGATGTCATGGCGTATTTATTTTGGATCTTGCTGAATACTACCTTGAGGATGTATTCACATTAACACACAAATCCAATAACATCCAGTGTAGCACTGAACATGCAGGACCATTGTAACGTCCTATACACTCGGTCAATATGTCGTAAAATCTAGACTAGCAGGAGAAACATAGGCTGTGTATTTCTCCATTGCCTGCTTTTATTATGAAAGTTCATTTTTGCTTTGTAGTGTAAACTGCGGGAAGACGCCTTACTCGTTGAATCCTCCAACTTGCTTTACACAATCATCACACTACATCTTTGGCTAGGATTGCGTTGAGTAAATCTCGGGTAGTCACGACGGTAGCCTGCCAGGGGAAACCTTATCCATCAATACGCGGTTCACTTCTGCATCTCGGTATGCGCAGGCATCTGAAATGACCGCGAGTGAGTAATCCAGGTCACCGGCCCAGCGTACCGTGGAAAGAACTACGCCGCTCGTTGAAATGCCGAATAAGACGAGCGTGTTAATTTTTTTTGTGAGCAGAATCGTTCCCATAGAGGTCATTTTTCGATATTATGATACAAGACGTGCAACATTGCAATCAGAATCACTTCGCCTGACACTAACATTACAGGAGTCTTAAAAAATATTCGATGAATGAGAATGCAGAAAACCGCATCGAGAACAGCAAGTGGCCTTCCTTGGAAAATGAAGACTAATGAGCAACGCCCAAGGGTAATCTTAAGATACTGTTGCCCACTTTTTGGATATGTGTTCAAAATTAAGTCGCCGATAAATATTCTGAATACTGTTATTATTCACCTCCCCTTGCCTTAATAGTCATGCTTTCAACCTGTTACAAAAAAGTCCCATTCTCCTTAATTAGTGGCATATCCCTTGCAAATTAAAGACGTGTTGGATCTATCCGTAGACAGAAATCATGAGAGGCTTGCGTTAATCGATTAAGCTAAACCGCATCAATTACATAAATCGGTTAGTCATGAGAGGAGATTTGTTATGAAAAGAATCGAAGCGATTATACGTCCTGAGAAGGCATCAGAGGTATGCGCCGCATTGAACAAAGTGGGCCATCCGGGTGTGACGCTTTCTCAAGTTGAGGGACATGGGGACCAAAAAGGCTGGGTAAATCACGTCCGCGGCGTGTCATATAAAGTAAACTTGCTCAGCAAAACGAGAGTCGAAGTAGTAGCAAAAGACGAAGACGTGGAAAAGATCGTCGAAGCCATCGTCAATGCCGCTTTGACGGGTGAGGTGGGAGACGGAAAAATATTCGTGCATGACATAGCCAATGCAATACGGATAAGAACCAACGAAAGCGGTATTGCAGCGATATGATATGCTAACTTTCTTCGGCGATTTGTGCCACCGTATTAGAGGGAATTGGGGTCAGCTCGCTTCATCATTATAACGAGCCCACCCCAGGTTCGCTTACACTGCGCCCCGTAGGCATGCTCGCCCTCTTAAAGTGCATTGTCAGTGAGCGCGATCTAGATAACTCCTCTCCCCCTCCTTGCGGGCTTTGTGGGTGGACTACCGAAGTCCCACAGACTTGAATCGGCAAGTCTTACGATATACACTGCATGCTGCAACTGAGCAATTTCGTGGATTTAATGCAATTGATGATTAATGGCTAGAATTTTCGGAGGCGCAGTTTTCTCGCGTTTTCTGCAGTTTCTTGCTGGTTATTAAGCTCGATCCTATTGCCGAACATTATTTTGAAAAGTACTGTCGAACTCTAGCTGCGATTTGACGATGAGTCATCTTGTCAACTGTTTCAATACCTACGATGCGTCCACCGAGCTTGTTTCTCGTGATACGTTTTTTCAGCTCACCCTTCGCCTCACCTGGACCAAATATCAGAATAGCTTTTGCATCATGAATACAAGAAACTACTGCATCATAGTAAATGTTAAGATGTCCCTTAAACACTCTCTCCAAACTGTCATCGGCCAGAACTTGCTGCTCAAAGGGAGTCGTAGTGCGTACGCCGCCAGAACGTCCGGGCTGTTTTTCAACCTTTGATATTATCAGTTTTACTTCTTCCCCTTTGTCTGTGACAACCACGATCACGGCTTTCTTGTGGTCAATCCACAAACCTGCTGCTGTTTTCATAGTTTTCTCCTTTGACAACTAATTATACCATCTTCGGCTCATAATTGTTGGGCGGGAAGGTAGTATCCTACGTGAAGTACGCGCCTTTCAACAATACGCCCGTGCGTTATAGGTCTGGTGCCTGAAACCTGCCGAGAAAAGAAGTCAAGACTGCCATATTTACGTGAAGATAGTCGAACATGCGATAACTTTCAAAGGCGTCCTACCGGATCCTTCGGCATTCGTTGATAGTCTGAAGGGCCCTCTGTTTTTTCCAAGGATAGCTCTTCACGCGTGGGTCCTTCAAAAATCGGTTCAAATACTGGACAGACCTGTTGCATCTATCCATTTGTTTGAAAGCCATGCCTGTCTGGAAAAGCATTTCAGGGTTATGAGGCCTCAAGCGCTCTACGAACTGAAATTGTTGTAAAGCTTCCTGAAATTTACCCTCTTCTTTGAGCAGAACGCCGAGCCTCATGTGGGGAAAAGGTTCGGGAGAGCGTTGAGCAGCTACCCTTAGTTGTTCCTCCGCTGCAGCCATATTGCCTTTCCTCTGGTAGATGAAGGCAAGCATGAGTCGAGCCCTCTGGTTCTGAGGATTGATCTTAATTGCCCTTTGCAGGACTATCGATGAATTATCAAGGTCTGCCTGCGCAATCTGCTTAACGTTTTCATCGACTTGGACCAATTGAGAGCCAATATTGATCCATACCTTATGAGTTTCATCGTTGGACTCTTCTTTTGAGAGAACATCATCGAGCTTCTGCCGGGTTTGAGCCGCCTGCACCTTGTTTTTTTCTGACGCGAGCTGTTTGACAAGGGAATCACGTTCTTCCTTCAGATCCTCGTTCTCTTTGACAGTGGCATTGACCTGCTCTTTTAAGTCTTCGTTTTCCCGAATTTTGACAATCTGGGTTATGAGAATATCCGTGTCTATTTTACATCGTGTCTTAATGTATATTTCCGGATGCTCTGTAGTTCCTCGCATCTGCTCCGAGACAACATCTGTCTCGAGAACGCCCGCGGTATATGACTTAATCTCATCCTTGGTTAGCTGATAGTTTTTAACCTGCGTTAAACTTTCTACGTAGGTACCAGCCAGCTCAAGAGCTTTTCGCTTGGCCTCCTGGGTGGCGATCCGGCGGGCGTCGACTTTGCTATCATTGTCTCCCATGATGTATGTGCTTTCCGACTCAACAATTCTCACTTCTGCATAAGTAGCGATCGGGGATAAACCCGCGGCCAAGAGCACGGCTAGTATGAATAATATTTTTTTCATTAAATGTTCCTTTTCCTGTTTACAATACTATAAAAATCGTAGATAATAAGATGTTTTTGATAGACGAATATATCATAAATTCTTTTTTCAAGCAGCTTATTTTTCACGGTAGCACGATACACTTGAGCCTTCCGTTAACTTATGGAGAATATCCGCCGTAACTACTGAAGGGTTCCGGATTGGATGGTCGATTTAAACAGAATCGTCTTAAATCGTTGTTCACAAGATTATCACTTTTATTTTGCTGGAATATTATGATATAGTGTTCAGCATCTGTTTTCAAAATTAAGGAGGTAATATGGTGAAAAAAATTGTAATTGCTTTGATTGTTGGAATTCTAATCGGTAGTGCAGTAGGTAGTTTGGCTGCGATACACCAGCCGCATATGATGGCTGCCCTTGAGGCCTTGAATCATGCAAAGATAGAGTTAGAAGCGGGTGAACACGACAAGGGCGGACACAGGGTCAAGGCGCTTGATTTCGTACATAAAGCTATTGAGCAAACTAAAAAGGGTATAGAGGCTGGCGAAAGGGAAAGATAGTTATCTCAATTTTAGGAATATTGCAAAGGGACGGCATTAATAAGCCGTCCCTTTTGCATGATGAGGCCTCGACTGTCATGCATTCTATGCTGTTCCTAGAAGGGCGCTACTTTTATGGGCTTCGGGAAACAATTTTCACTCATTCTCCTGTTCTTTGAAAGATCGCAAGACTATATAATTTCCTCCAGTGTCAAGCCGGTGATTTCGTATCGGCGGCGGTGCATTCCTGCAACCGATACTCTTTGGTGCAATAACGCGTTCCAATGCTAAAGAAATGCTCTAAAAATTATCATTTCAACTGGAAGTCGGCTCGGCTTTCCTTGACACTTCCTTTTTCCCTGCTCTCTGTTTCTTTTGCCGGAGCCCCTGCCTCAACGATGAAGATGCGTTCCGGCTCTATCTTCCCGGACTGCAACAGATAGTTCATGACCGCCCTCGCTCGCTCGGTTGCCAGCGTCTTCAGGTCTTCATCGGTCACCTTAAGGTTGGTTAACATGAGCTTCTCCATCTCAGGCACAGGCAGGTCTTTCGCGAATCCGAGAAAATTACGTGGCTTTGGAAACTTTTCTTTCTTATATGCACGCTCCAGGAACAGAGGGTACTCCTCGGGCGTCACAGTTACTGATTCAAGAGAGGATAAGTCACCACCTTTTCCGGCCAATTCCCTGATTTTCTGAACCTTGACTCTTTTCAACAGGAGGTTTTGCTTTAATCCATCACGGTCTTTTATCGGATCTGTGTGTCCGATAATATCCATTTTAAGCGCGGGTCGGTCCTGCAGTGCTTTTGCAAGAAGGTCGAGCTTTTTTATTGTATCGGCTGTCAGAACTGCGGAACCTGCCTCGAACTCGGCATACCCAAGCTGCTCATCACTGCCGAAAATTGCCCCGAGGAGCGCGAAAGGAGAGGTTGCAGCTTTTTGAAGAAGGTTCACGATGACCTTGAGAATGATGCCGCCCACACTGAACTTGGGATCACTTAGTTCGCCGGATACAGGAATGTCAAGATGTATCTCGCCGTTGCGGTCCTTCAGAAGAGCCACAGCCAGTCTTACGGGCAATGATGTCGCTTCGGGGCTTTGAACAGGGTCTCCGAATGTGAATTGGTCAAGAAAAATGCTGTTCCTTGCATCGAGCTTGTTTTTATTGATCAAGTATTGAAGCTGAAACGAGAGCTTTCCTTTCTGGATCGTGTAACCAGCGTAGTATCCTGAATAAGGGCTGACGGAGGTGAGATCCATGTCCTTGAAATCCACCTTAAGATCTGCATACAAATCACTGCGCAGCGGGTTGACCTTTCCGGTTATCTCGATGGGCGCTGATTGATTGTATTTTCCTTTGAGTTCGACTTCGCCGAGCATGTTCTCCTCCGACGAGAGTCCAGAAACATGACCATCGATCTCACTGAGGCTCGAGCTGAACTGCGGCTTGATGCTGCGATCAATAAAATTAATCTCACCTCTCTGAAGAACGATCTTATCTATGCGCATGGAATACGGTTTCGACTGCAGCTGGCTTTCTGCTTGCGAAGCTGTTTTTTTTATGGACTCCCGGTTTGGGCTAACATTCTCCGAGTCGGGCGTCCCGGGCTTGAATGCCTCTAGCAGGTTTATCGTCCGGTCCTCATTCACCGTGACCTGAGAAGAAAAATTGGAAAGCGCAATTTCACTGATATGCAAAGACAACGGAGCAGAGCGAACTTCTATTCCTCTCATGGAAAGGGCGTCCCACTTGAGCAGATCTTCAGCGCTCATCTTATCAAGCAATGAGAATCTATTGATACGGAGTCTTCCGGTAGTGAAGGCCTGCAGCTTCTCTGAATTGTTTTGTCCTATCGTGAGTTTGGCGTTCGCGGTCAAAAGCCCGTCAGCAAGCAAAACCTGGGTCCGCCCGGCCAGATAGGGCTGCAGCGACTTGAGACGGACATCCCCGATGTTCACCGCGAGGCTGGCGGCAAGAGGCTCTAGCGTGAGATCGCCCTTGACCGATGCAGACCCCCTCTGATTGATGAGAAGGGAAAGCGCGATCGTTCCTTTGGTGTTTTTCTCCGTTGAAATATTTTGGGCTTTAAACTTGATCGCGGAGAGGGTGACTCCGAATGGCTCGACGAGACTCTGATCCGCTATTGTAACGGTATAATCATCTACAACGAAAGACTGTAGCGCCATGGTCCAGGGGGCTGCAGCGCTCTCCTTTTTGGCGTTTCTTTGGGGCAGTGCTGTTGTCGTGAACGACTCCAGAACCGAATCGTAATTCATTCGCCCGTCCTTTAAACGGGAGACTGTCATCCGGCCCTTTTCCGTTGCAACAGTCCCGATGTCAACTTTTCTCTTTTCCAGGTCGAGTGAAATATTTTTAACGCTCAAAAGAGGAATGTTGATGAACTGCGCCGTATTCTCCCGGGTGCTCATCCCGAGATCCCTGATCCTCGTTTCCCCGGTCAGAACAAGCATCGGCGCACGTGTGGTATACTCGCGGAAGGTAAGCCTCATCATTATGTCGAGCTTTCCTGACAGCACCTTCACATTGATCGGTACGGGCGCGTAGGCCAAATAATAAGGGATATCTATGCCCTTGAGTGCAATGTCCAGCGACGTCTCCCGGGAGTCGGAGAAAACCTGGGATGCGCCGTTGATGGTTAACTGCCTGCCATTTATCAGGGCGCTGAGCGAAGGCTGAACGAATGAATCAACATAGGCAGGGAGATTGGAAATAAAGGGGATTGAAAGGTTGATGTGCGTTATTTCGTGCTTCGTTGCCGCCAGTCGATCGTCAAATTCGATATCTCCATCAGATATCTGGATATTGCTGAATGAAAAGACCAGGGGCTTGCCTGGTTTTTCCGGAACAGCGGCCCCAGGCTTTGACTGAAGCCTGTCCACGAGCGGAGTAAAACTGTAGGTGTTCTCCTTTATCCGAACTAGATGAACATGCGGCTTTTCAAGCCGTACCTCTCCGATTACTGGCCCGCCTTTGAACACGGATATGAGTCTTATGTCTACATACAGCTTGTTGAAAGAAATAAATGTGGTATGATCGTCAGCTTCCTTCATTTCAAAGTTATTTATAACAACCGCAAGGGTGTAGGGATTGAAACGTATCGAACCTATGCTTACGATACGACCCACCTGTGTGGTCAGTTTTTCTGTTGCAATCTTTCTGGCATAATAGGGCAAGATGAAAAATCCCGAAATGGAGTAAATGACAAAAAAGGAGAGTAACAGGATACCCGTCAATTGAGCTTTGCGGGTGCTGAACGGGTTATAGCGGCCTAACGAAAACTTTTTGCGCTGAGGGCTGTTCATATTATTCTGCCTCTCGATCCTATTGTATTAATTCTATCCAAGGTGCGGATGAATGGCAAGGTCAAGCCGAGATACGTCCTACTAAAGATAGCCACATAAAGAGTCGATTTTAAAACAGAAGGGCGGCAAAAATGGCAAGGATCTTGCGGTAAGGATGATTTCTTGCTATTGTTATAATTAATAATGGAAAACAATTGAAAATAAGAGCGATTCGATGTGACTCGGATTCTTAAAATGAATCTGGATTTTGTCAACTATGATTGCATGATTAACAAGAAATGCAGTGAACCTATATTAAAGAAAGGTTATAACATCGCGTGGTTCAGCTAAAATTACTGACCGCATCCTGAATAATACAGTATCAGTGGCATGACCACTCTGTGCATGGCCCATCCGGGGTAGAAGTTTATACTTGATCCATGATTCTCTTTGTATCGTAATAAAAACTCGGCTTCTCTAAGTTTTGCAGAAACCCAAAAAAGGTTATAACAGATGCTCTCTTATTTAAAGAGCAGGCAATGCAGGCTATCAGCGAACTGTCAGGAGGGTGCAGGTCATGAGTACTTCACACCGATGGAAATTTTTTCGCGTTGGCGGGTTTGAACAAATCTCAATCGATAACGGAGAAGACCTTCGCAATCTGAAGTCCCTCGACCAAAAGCTCTGGGTCGCCCTGAGTTGTCCGGTGCAGGGTGTCGAATTCGACCGGAAAACCCTCGAGTGCCTTGATACGGACCGTGATGGTCACGTTAGGGTCCCCGAAGTGCTAGCAGCAATTGACTGGGCCGTTACCCTGCTCAAGGATCCTGTGGTCTTGGCGGAAAGAAAAGGGTTGCCCCTAGCCTCCATTAACGATGCCTCTGATGAGGGGAAGATGCTGCTCAAGAACGCGCGACGCATGCTTGAGACCCTTGGAAAAAAGGATAAAGACGTCATCACCGTGGAAGATACGACCCTCATCGAAGAAGCCCTGTTCAAGCAGCGGTTCAATGGCGACGGGATCATCACCGTTGATGCTTCGGATGATGAGCAGGTCCGCGCCGTGATCCAGGACATCATCATCTGTGGCGGGTCCGAGATCGACCGGAGCGGAGCTCCGGGCATATCGCGGAAACTTTTTGACGGTTTCTTCGCCGATGTCCAGGCATTCGACGAATGGACCCGCAAACCGGAGCAGGACCCCGCCCTCTTGCCCCTCGGGGCAGGGACTTCTGATGCCGCCACTGCCTTGGCCGCGGTAAGGACAAAGATCGACGATTATTTTTTACGATGCGAATTAACCGAATACGACAGCCGCTCTTTATTAACGGTGAACCCAACTTCAGAAGATTATCGTGTTTTCGTCATGCAGAACCTGACCTCGTTCGAAAGCCATGTATCATCCCTGCCTCTCGCGGTCGCCGGTCCCGGAAAGGCTCTGCCGCTCCGGGAGGGGGTGCACCCCGCATGGAAGGCAGCGATGGAAAGATTCTCGGTCATGATCGTCACCCCCCTGTTGGGGCAGCGCGATGCCATCACACGGGACGAATGGGACAAAGTCAGTGCCGCATTCGCGCCTCATAGTGCGTGGCTGGCATCAAAGCCAAAGACCATTATCGAGTCGCTGGGTGAGTCGAGGCTTCGCGCCATCGCGGTCTCTGGTTTTCAAAATGAGATTGCACGGCTTCTTACGATGGATGAGGATGTAGCGGAAGAGGCAGACTCGATCGTAGGCGTCGACCGGCTCACCCGCTATTGCCGGGACCTGCTTCTGTTCGTAAATAACTTCACCTCATTTCGGGACTTCTACACCCGCAAGGGAAAGGCCATGTTCCAGGCAGGTACGCTTTTTCTTGATGGCCGTAGCAGCGAACTGTGTGTCAAGGTCGCTGCATTAGACAGCCATGTAGTCCTTGCCCAGTTGAGCAGGCTCTTTCTTATCTATTGCATCTGCCGACGCAGGGGCGGCGCGGAGACCATGACCATTGCCGCGGCATTCACAGCAGGCGATTCCGACCAGCTTATCATAGGACGGAACGGCATCTTTTACGACCGGGAAGGCCGGGATTGGGACGCGAGCATTGTGAAGATCATCGATCACCCCATCAGCATCCGCCAGGCGTTCTGGACCCCCTATAGGAGAATCAGCAGGATGATAAGCGAACAGCTCCAGAAACTCGCCGCCTCCCGATCCAGGGAAAACGAGGAACGGACCGCTACGAAGGCCGTTGACATGGCGAAGGGCTCGGATAGCAGCAAGACGCCCGCGCCATCGCCCTTCGATGTTGGCAAGTTTGCCGGCATCTTCGCTGCGATCGGGTTGGCGATAGGCGCCATAGGCACGGCCCTTGCGTCCATGGTTACGGGACTTGTCCACCTGGCTTGGTGGCAAATCCCTCTGGTTTTCATGGGGCTTATACTGGCCATTTCCGGCCCAGCCATGGTGATCGCCTGGTTCCAACTGGGCCAGCGCAACCTCGGGCCC
>Ga0335081_10005888_pt1 | contig 19418 bp, 16 predicted proteins | sample Lox_Sample_35_FD_206713 | JGI IMG/M metagenome (GOLD analysis project Ga0335081, IMG submission 206713) | Soil microbial communities from Loxahatchee National Wildlife Refuge, Florida, United States - Lox_Sample_3.5 | ecosystem: Environmental > Terrestrial > Soil > Wetlands | place: USA... | reverse complement strand
AAGCGGCGCGCGAGGGATTATTTTCTCAGGTTATCACAATCCCGCTTTTCACCGACCACAAGATTCTGTGTCAGGTCGCCGGCCCCGGCAGCCATGCGGTGAAGTTTTTGCCGCCGTTGACGATTTCAGATTCGGATTGCGGATGGATCATCAACGCAGTTGAGGCCGTTATCGCAGCAAGCCATCGTGTACCGGGAGCCGCCTGGTCGCTTGGAAAACGCCTTGTCTCGAATCTCGTGCGGACGCGATCGTAATGTCAAGGTGATTATCGAGGCTCCCCCACCTCGTCTGCGGCGGAGCCCTATGATCGCGGGTAACCGGCGATGAACGCGTGAAGAAGCGATGGCTGATCTTAAAGCGGGCGTGGGGATGCCCCGTCACCGCGCGGCTAAATTGCGCATGAATTCTACGTGCTCTTACTTCGCCTGTATCCGGTTTAAATAATCAATGATCGCTAAAATGCGAGTTCGAATGATATATTGGGAATCTGGTCCGAAAGTTAAAAACACATTTCCCCAAACCGGCATTTCATAACTACCGTGCGCCCTAATCGTCTTTCGTCCATCGATAATTTCATACAATACTTTGGCGGGAAATACGCCGCCGTTGTTCTTGGCGAGCAGGGTTAAATCAGGAGGCGCCGTTCTTAATTCTCTGCTAAGCGGTCCATTGCCCTTTCCATTCGTTCCATGGCATGAGCCACAACTGGATTGATATTCCGTTTTGCCGAAATCATTGTCTTGGGCAAACCCATATGCACTAAGCCCGATTACAGTATTGGCGATTACCAGCCACTTTAGTAGCAGCTTCGTCGCATGATATACGTTCATCGGGCATGCTCCCCTTTGCGCTTAGAAGTGTCGCTGGCCGACCCCGGATAGAACAAATTCGGCTCGCAGGAACCGCCGATGCCGCTGACCGTTGCGCGGCACTGCTCGAGCGTCGAGAAGCCGCAATTCCTGCCGCCGCCATCATCGCCGCCGGAATATTGCGCGCACCACGGATATTCGATCTCCGCTTGCGATGGGGTGCTGAGCACCAGCGGGGATATGACGACTCCAACAATTGCAATCACAGCAATATAACGCATGGTGTCTCGTTTGCACGGTAAGTGCGAGCACGCATTGATACCGATCAAAGGAAAGCAGGTTTAACCTTTCTAACATGTAAATGCGTACTACTCTTGCCGGTGATGCCTTAAGAAACAACGCCTTAAGCTAAAGGACGACATCGTAGTCCTGCTGATGAAGATGGAGCGCCGGAAAGTGAAAATCGATTTCCGTCGCAAGCAAGGCTTGCATCGATGCCCTGCTCTCGGCCGAGTTGCTTAATCGCAGCGTCCAAAACACGCGCATTGCCGCGTACGATCGGCGATCCGCATGGGTGAAAATAGCGCGGCGAATACCCGCCATTTTGCACCAGCTGAGTTGCCCCGTAATGGGAGCGTGGCCGATCAACGCGCCGTTCTTCTTGTGCACCATTGAGCGTGTCATAGTCGCTCCGTCGCCGATGTAGACGTTGACCCCCGCGAAGCGCGTTGGGAGCATCCGGGAGCCCCGCGACGTCGGGCACATAGAAAAAGCTGACCCCGTTCGCCGACACGCGATATCCAACGGCCGGTGCACGTACTGAATGTTGAACCGGATACGCCTTGAATTTCACCCCATCGATCATCACCGATTTTTTAATCGGCATCTCGCGTCGGTCTTGAATCGGAAAGCCGCGAAGCAAATCCAACGTCTCCTTCGACGCGTAGACTGGGCATGGGGCGCCTTTGGCCGCGTTAACCGCAATTGCTGCCCATTTGGCTGGCACACGACGCTGGTCTCCTTGACCGAAACGTCCAATCCCGCAAAATGGTCCATACTGCGCGCCCGAAACCTCGATGACCTCGTTTCACCATCAGCCTGAAGCGCAGCACCCATAATCTTCAGCCTATCCACAAGCTGCCGGCCGATTACCCCATCTAATGACCCTACTGGGGCTGGGGCGCGTTCGCCTCGGGGTGGCCGTACTACGACGATTACGGCTACGCCTACGAGGCGCCCAAAATCGGCCAAGGACGGATTTTCCCGTCCGCCATTGATTAGGCAGCAATCTTTCATGATGGTTCTCTGGCTGGACCACTAGCTGCCTCTCGTCGTTTACGCTTTCGAGACGACATCGGACCAGACGACCAAATTGTCGTTAACGGCGCGAACCCCGGGAACCGCCTCGGCGGCGACACGAGCCGCTGTTTTCTCGATCTGCGAATGGACCACACCCCAAAGCTCCACTGTGCCATCGTGGACAATGACATTGAGCTGCCATGGTTTCGTCCACGCATGCGCACCCAGCCGAGCTTCGACTTTCTCCCGCAGCGCAGCGTCATCTGCAATTTGTTGCGCTCGAGCCTCGTAAGGCGCGCTCGCCAGCGCCTGAAGCAGGTTTGCGCGGCTCACAATGCCGACAACCTTTCCGTCTTTTACGATCGGCACCCGTTTGATGTTGCTCTTTTGCATTAATGAGGCGACGTCACTAATTTGAGTTTCTGGTTTGGCAGTGATGACATTCCGCGTCATCACGTCGGCCACCTTATGCGCATTCGCCTTCACAAATTCTGCGGCGAGCGCCTCGTCCGACGAAAGCATTTCAAGCCACCAGGAACGGTGTCTCTCCGTGCCAATCTCGGCACGCCGCATCAAGTCGCCTTCGCTTACAATTCCCAAAAGATTGCCATCCTTGCTGATAACAGGAACCCCACTGATGTGGTTATAGAGCAAAAGCTCAGCGAGATCGCGCACGCTTGCGTTTGGACCGATCGTGATGACCTTCGCAACCATGATTTCGGAGGCTTTCATGTGCCGATCCTTGCTTCAACAATATTAGATTTGTGATGTCGTTGTTGTGGCGCCCATAGTTACTTAGAATCAATCGCAGATATGTCCAAAACGATCATCACGGGCCATTCGCGATCACGCGAAGTCATACAGTCTGTGTAGCGACGGACCGGAACCGCAGGATGGCAAGAACAAAAAATAGACCCCCGATCAACGCAACGAACAAAAATTGCGGCCATACCACATCGATGCCTGCGCCGCGATAGAGGATCGACTGCGCAAACGACACGAAATGCGTTGAGGGCGATGCTTGCATCACCATCGCGAGCCAAGCTGGCATGCTCTCCAGCGGAGTATTACTGCCGGAAAGCATGTTCATCGGCATATAAATCAGCATGTACAGCAGCCCGAGCTGCGGCATGGACCGCGCCACGGTGCCTACAAAGATGCCAATTGCTGTTGCAAAAAATAGATAGATCATCACGCCGACTATAAATAGCGGTATCGAGCCGGCGATAGGAATTCCAAGGATCGTGCGCACCACGATGTAGAGGGAAAGGCCGACCGCTATCGTGATCACCAGGCCGTTCGCCCATACCTTTGACATCGCGATCTCAAACGGTGTCAGCGGCATGACCATGAGGTGGTCCATGGTTCCGTGCTCGCGCTCACGGACGATTGCAGCGCCGGCAAGAATGATGGCCAGCATAGAGACGTTGCCGATAATTCCCATCACGCTGGTAAACCATGCGGTCGTGACGTTTGGGTTGAACGCTATCCGTACGTCGAGATTAACCGGCGACAGAGGCGCGCCTTCCGAATGGGAAAGGAAGTCCGCTATTTCAGTGGTGATGATCTGCTGCGCATAGCCGGACCCAAGACCTGCGTGAATCATCGCAGTTGCATCGACATTGATCTGGATTGTGGGTCGGCGGCCGCCCAGAACATCGCGCTGAAAGTTTGGAGGGATGTCAACTACGAAGGTGTATCTTCTGCTATTCATCAATCGAACGATGTCTCGCTCGGCGACAGGCTGCGGTGGCTGGAAGTAAGGTGGCAGGAACGCATGCGTGATTCGACGCGAAAGCTCAGAGTGATCCTCGTCGACCATTCCGATCGAAGCATTATGCAGCTCCTGCGAGTAGCTCTGTGCATGACTGATGATGGCCAAGGAGAACGCATAAATCACCAGCCCCAAAAGTACGAAATCGTGCAGAAAACTTCGCAATTCCTTGATGCCGAGCCAGAAGATATTTGAGATCTTATGCATCGGCCTAACGCCCCTAACGTTGCTGCTTGCGCAGCAGCAGAAGGCTCAGCAGCGTCAGAATGGGGATGAAGACCGCCAGAGCTGCCAGGTTCGTGGCGAGGTCTAGAAAGCCGAGTCCCTTAGTGAAGGTACCGATGCTGACCGGCACGAAATAGGTCATCGGGAAGATCCGCCCCATGATCTGAGCCGTGCCTGACAGCGAGGATACGGGCGTCATCATACCGGCAAACTGCGACGCAGGCAGCACCGTCAAAATGGCCGTCCCGAAAAGCGCTGCAATCTGTGTCCGCGTGAACGCGGAAATCACCATGCCATACCCAGTCGTCGTGGTGACATAGATCAGAACGCCTAGGAGCAGCGTTGGAAAACTCCCTTTGAGCGGAACTTTGAAGACGAACAGCGCCATCAGGAACATCAACGCGAAGTTGGCCATCGCAACTGCGACGTAGGGAAGCTGCTTGCCGATCAAAAATTCGATCCGCGTTACGGGCGTTACATATAGATTCGTAATCGACCCAAGTTCCTTTTCCCGCACGATCGCAAGTGCCATCAGGATTGCTGGAAATAGCGCAAGCAGCATTGAAATGCTTGAGGGCACCATCGAATAGATGCTGTCAAAGTCCTGGTTGTATTTGAATCTGACTTCGATGTTGGCAGGCGGCGCGGCGGCGGGCATTGTCGTCTTCACGGCCGGATCGGTCAGGTACAGCTGATGCATGCCCTGCAGGTAGCCGCGGATGGTTTCTGCTCTGAACGGCATTGCGCCGTCCACCCAAGCGCTCACCCAGGCTGGACGCCCGCGTTTGATGTCACGGCCGAAACCTGGCGGAATTTCAATCGCAGCCTTGATGTCACTGCTCCGGAGACGCTTGTCGAGTTCGGCGTAGTTCGCGAGCGGCAACTTCTCTACGAAATAGGTTGAGCCTCTGAGCTCCTCAAGATAGGCCCGGCTCTCATGGCTCTGATCTCGATCGAGTACAGCAAAAGAGAGATTGTTGACGTCAGTCGAAATTCCTAATCCGAAAACCAGCATGAGCAAAGTCGTGCCGAACAAGCTAAACCCGAGCCGGATAGGATCACGAAGAAGCTCAAGGCTTTCGCGGATCGTATAGGCGAACAGGCGTTGCAGGCTGAACAGGGACCGCTCCTGCGTTGGCGAGAGCGTCACGTTACCGGTTGCGCTTGCCGAGACAACAGCCTCGGGCGCGGAAGCACGTGTTCCGGTTGCTTCCTCCAGATAACTAATGAAGGCGTCTTCGAGCGTGGCAACGCCACGGGCCTTAATGAGGTCCGCCGGCGTGCCGGTCGCGAGCACGCGTCCCGAATCCATGAGCGATATCCGGTCGCATCGTTCAGCCTCGTTCATGAAATGGGTCGAGACGAAGATCGTGACGCCCTGATTGCGCGAAAGATCAATCAGCAATTCCCAGAATCGGTCCCGTGCCAAGGGATCAACGCCAGAAGTCGGCTCATCGAGAATAAGCATTTCGGGTTCATGGACAATGGCGACTGCTAGCGAGAGACGCTGTCGAATCCCCAATGGCAGCTGCAAGGCGCGTTGACCGAGAAAATTCTTAAGGCCGAACTGCTCGACCAAATTGGCAATACGTACCTTTGCCTTCTGTGCCGGCAGGTGGAAAAGGCGTGCATGTAGATCAAGATTCTGCTGAACTGTAAGTTCGGTATAGAGGGAAAACGATTGCGACATATAACCGACACGATAGCGCGAACTCATATCGCTGGCATCGAGCGGCCGTCCGAACAAGAGTGCCTCGCCTTCGCTCGGTGGCAATAACCCGGTCAACATCTTCATGGTCGTGGTCTTGCCGCAACCATTCGAGCCGACGAAGCCAAAGATCTCGCCCCGTTCGATGGTGAAGCTCACCCGGTCGACAGCTGTGAAATCACCAAAGCGACAGGTGAGGTCGCGCGCGCTAATGACAGGCTCGGCATCCAAGATGCGACGGGGTGGCATTTGCGGCCTTTGATGGCCGTGGCGCTGCTGTTCCGGAAGCAACGCAATAAATGCATCCTCTATCGTCGCGGTGTCGGTGCTGGCCTTGAGCTCGGCAGGAGACCCGGTTGCCAGTACCTTTCCGGCATTCATGGCCGCTAGCCAGTCGAACCGCTCCGCTTCTTCCATATAGGCTGTTGCGACCACCACGCTCATTCCCCGACGGCGCGACCGCATGCGATCGATCAGCTCCCAGAATTGACGGCGTGACAGCGGATCGATGCCGGTCGTTGGCTCGTCAAGGATCAGGAGATCCGGATCGTGGATAAGTGAGCAACAAAGGCCAAGCTTCTGCCGCATGCCGCCCGACAATTTTTTCATTGGCCGGTTGGAAAAGCGTGCGAGTCCAGTACTCTGGAGAAGCTCAGAGATTCGCAAGTTCCGTTCAGAACGAGACTGCCCGAATAGGCGGCTAAAAAACTCGATATTCTCGCGGACGCTGAGGTCCGCATAAAGGTTCTTGCCCAATCCTTGCGGCATATAGGCGATACGCGGGCAGACGGCAGCCCGATGCGCAGATTCCTTCATGTCGCCGTCGAGCACGAATACGTTTCCAGATTGAACCTGCCGTGCGCCGGCAACGATGCTCAGAAGTGACGACTTTCCGACTCCATCGGGCCCGATGAACCCGACGATGCAGCCTGCCGGAAGCTCGAGCGTCACCGCGTCGAGGCCAACTGTTGCACCGTAGCGCTGTGTGACATCCTCGATGCGTGCGACTGAGTCCGCGCGCCCGATCATTGCGCTGCATTTCCTTGCAACTGGGGCGGCCAAGCGACCGCCGGATCGAGTTTCAGATAGGCAACGCCGGGCAGACCACTTCTCACCCTATCGGCACGCGCGCGCAACCGTTCGGGGTCGATCCTCACCCTGATCCGAAACATCAGCTTGTCCCGCTCACTTTTGGTTTCCACGGCCTTGGGAGTGAACTGGGCCTGCGTGGCAATAAAAGATACCTTTGCCGGGATCGCGACGTTCGGATAGGCGTCGAGCACGATGCGTGTATCGCCGCCGATTTTCACCTTGCCCGCTTCCTCCGTCGGCAAATAGACATCCATGTACACGTAAGAGATGTCGAGCATGGCAAAGACCTTACCGCCCGCGGGAAGCACCTCACCGATATTGGCAATGCGGTATTGGATGCGGCCGTCCTTCGGCGCGACAAGCGTGTTGTCGGCAATATTGACCTTATAGAGTTCCACGTCGTGCGTGCTCGCTTCGAGCGCGTGCTCTGCCTCGGTCACTCGGGCCTGTGCGGCTTTCAGGGCCGAATTGGCAGCATCCAATTGCTGCCGACGCTGATCTACGACTTCTTGGGTCTGGGCACCCTGCTTTACAAGGTAGGCGGCGCGATCCATTTCCTGTTGAGCGAGCAGAACCTGACTGGTCTGTTGTGCAACGTTGGCATTGGCTTCGTCGATGGCCCTTTGCGCTTGTAGTACTTGGGCTTCAGCTTTTTTCAGCGATGCCGCAAGGTCCCGGGTGTCCATGCGCGCGACAACCTGGTCGGCTTTGACCATATCGCCTTCATCCGCAAGCATCTCGGCGATCCGACCCGCGAACTTAGTGTCGATGTCGATCTCATCGGCCTCGATCCGCCCGTTGCCCCAGGCGATCCCCGGCGGCAATAGGGATTGGGAGTGTTTCCACCAATAGAACCCGGCGCCGGCCCCGCCAATAATGAGAGCAACGACTAGCGCGACCCGAAGCCGGCGCCCACGTGCTGACGCTCCTTTAGAAGTCGGCGGCGGTGCCGGCAAGTTGGAGCGCCCCGGTGCTGGCACAAGGTTACGCGGCTCCGGCGCGGGGGGCTCAGCGCACGCAGCCCTAGCCGGCTCTGCGGAGCGGACTAGTTTATTTTCTTGATCGGTCTCGCCGTTTCGGGGTAACTGCGACATTACTCTTCGACCGTTTGCACATGGTTGCCCGTAGCGCCTGAGGAAACACTGCACTTAAAGCATTTGGCGAACGTGGATCAGGTCAAGCTGTATCAAATTTGTTCCCTCCACTGTTTCGCATGATGTTCATGCATCTCCCAAGTGTCGTAATGCTGACACCAGCGCATCGAAGCGTGCGTTAACGCGGCCGGCCTCGTCCCGTTTGCCCCCGCATGTCCCTAGCCGTGTAAAGGCATTCAAGAAGTTCAACGTAGCTCGGCGTACCGTCGGAGATCGTCTCCGCGATGCAAACCCGTCGATCGCTCGAAACAAAATTACCCCAGTTCCTTATGAGGTCATCGCGCGCGTCCTTTTCATCCTCCATACATTTCTCGAACGTCGTTAGCTTCTCCAACCCGCCCGATACCTGGCGGCAACCTGGCTCGACATTGAAAATGGGGACGCCCTGCACCGCTGCCTGGGTTGCCCCAGCGATCAGAACTGCGGTTCCGAGTATCAATGGCCTAATCATGAAGCTATTCTCAAAAAGGCCCTTGAATATTCTTGTGCGCTCAAATGCAACGATTTGTATTGAGTTAGATCAATAGCACCCGCCACAACGATAGACGTGGTGGGGTTCACATTGGTTCTCAACGTTGATCGGCACTACGAGAATCCCGTCTTTATTGATGCTGAAAACTACTGAAGGCTGGACGAACTGCTCGTCCAAGTTAAATTGGCCTTGATCCTGATCAACTGCACGAATAAGCAATCCATTACATTGTCGCCCTGGTTCTAATAGGGGTTTGTCGTAGGATGGTCATCATAACAATGACCGCGGAGATCGCTGCTTTTCAGACATCTCGATTGGCGCCTCGCAATTCCCCGATCCGGCATTGCTGCGATCACCGGACAAGTTCAGCAAGGATTACAACATGAGATCGAGTCTCAATGATCGACTCGTTCTCGTGGCAACATTCGTGATATTCTGCGTTACAATCTTCGTCCGCTTCCGTGAATTCGCGAGCATTAGTCCGCGAGACGTGTTCGCTTGTCTGGCTGCCCTGCCAAAGAATAAGATCGTCGCGGCGGCAGGGGTTACTGGGGCAAGCTACCTACTTTTGACCGGCTATGACCTTCTGGTGTTGCGCTACGTGCGACGGCGCTGCGATTTCGTAAACTCTTATTTGCCTCGTTCACAGCATTCGCATTTAGCAACAACATCGGACTCCAGCTTCTGTCAGGCGGATCGATGCGGGTGCTTCGCAACAATCAGCCAAACGCCGCACCCATCGCTGTCGATCTCGACGATCGACAGCTTCACGCAGATATTGAGCGGCGATGTGAAAACCGGGCGATCAGGTCATCACAGCCGGGCAGACTGCCGCAAGCGAGAGAACCGTCTTGCCGGGGTTAAGATTCTAATCGTAGGCAATGCGGTCTCTCAAATGGCGTGACGTTAAAAACACGAGCGCTCTTGGGGATGAATGATGATGCACATCAGCACAGGAGGACGTCGGATGAACAAGGCCGCATCGATAGCCGTATCCTTGTTGCTTGTCGGCGCGTGGTCAATCGGCGGAAGTGTCCACGCTCTGTCGGAGGACGCGACCGTTGCTCGCGGGCACCGCTTTGCACTTTTGGTTTGCGCAGCGTGTCATGTGGTTGCAACAGATCAAGAGGGGCCGCCCACTTTACGTACTCCGGGCCCCAGCTTCGATGCCATTGCCAACAAACCAGAGACGACGGCAGCCTCTCTCAAAGCTTTTCTCACCACGACTCACGCGAAAATAGCCACTCCGGCCGGGATGCCAAACCCGCAACTTGCTGACTATGAGATGGACGAAGTAATTAGCTACATCATGAGCCTTCGGCATTGATATCAATCGAGTTCAGAAAGCTGCCGGCTGACGACGAAGAGTCATGCAATCGTCGATACAAATGGCAGATCGTAAGCCAGAGCAATTTCCTTACGCGTGGTACTTGAAAGGAAGTATAAGCCGACGACATGAGCAAGCATGTCCGTCGTCAGACAATTTGAGACAGATGGCGGTTTGATTTACGGGAGTGACCGGCTCATCTGAGTTTAGTTTATGCGGCTTTCTTTTGATGCTGCACGCGTCGATTTTTGATTGTGTTGCGTTTGATCCTTTCTCTTTCCAACAGGATTGTTTGACCGCGCCCGAAGTAGACATCGGCCGGCGTCAGATTGCTCAAGCTCTCATGATAGCGCCGATGGTTGTGCCAGTGCTATGGCGAGCCGCCAGAACAGCCGCGCAAATTCGACAATCGCCCTTTGCGCTAGATCCGTTACACCGGAATTTGGAGCAACATCAAAGTTTTCTACACCAACAAATGGTCCAGCATCGACTCTCAGTTTGAAGAACAACCGCTCACCAGCCGCAGTCTCTTAGTGACCCGAATTTGAGACTCATCAGCTGGACGCGAAGCGGAAGAGAAACCAAGTTCCGTACTGATTGCGCGTAGCCGGACAAGGCTGGGCGGGAAGACGAGGACGGCAATCTTCACACCCTGTATGGTGATTACGCGCACGAGCGCTTGTAACAGCTTAGTCGCCAAGCCCTTTTCGCGCAGGTCAGCACGGATAATGACCGCGCATTCTGCGGTCTCGAAGTCAGGATCTGCTAAAGCGCGCGCAAGCCCTGCGATACGCTCTCCTTCCCAAGCGACTAGCGTCATTTCGCGGTCGTAGTCAATCTGGCTTAAGCGCGCCACGGTTTCATGGGTGCGCTCCCGCAACGGTTTGAAGAAGCGGTGCCAAAGGTCGCAGTCGTCGATCTCGTCGGCGAAGCGCCGGAACGCCGGTTCATCTTCCGGCCGGATCGGATGAACGGCATAAGCAAGACCGTCAAGGCGGATTTCGCTTTCGAACTGCTGCGGATAAGGCTGGATCGCCATGCGAGATGTAGCTGGCCCAGTTGCTGCGCGCAAACGGATGCGGCCATCGATTGCGATTACGCCCATGCAATCGCAAAGGAGCGGATTGATGTCGATCTCTTGGATTTCGGCATGCTCAGCGACAACTCGGCTCAGCTGCACCAAAACATTAACGGCGCTGTCAATGTCGGCCGCCGGCCGGTCACGGTATCCCTTGAGAAGTGCAAAGATTCGTGTTCGCTCGATCTGCGCGCGTGCAAGCGCTGTGTTGAGCGGCGGAAGTTCCACCGACTCGTCCTTTACGATTTCAACCGCAGTGCCGCCCTGTCCGAACAGAATAACCGGTCCAAAGGTAGGATCAGTAGTGACTCCGGCAATCAACTCATAAGCGCCCGGTCGCTCGATCATTTCCTGCACGATGAAGCCTTCCAGTCGCGCCTGGGGCAGCGCGCAGCCGACCTGTTCATTCATGCGGGTGGCGGCGGCTTCGACTTCGAGCCTGCCGGCGAGATTCAGCGCTATCCCACCAACGTCGGACTTGTGAATGACGTCGCGCGAGCGGATCTTCAACGCGACCGGCCCCTTGATGCCAGCAGCGACTGTACCCGCAGCCTTTATGTCGTTAACCGCCTCCGTACGCGCAAAAGGAATCCCGTAGCAGGCGAAAAAGCCAGCCACTTCAGCCGGATCGAGCCATTCTCGTTTGTCGGCAAGCACTTTTGTAATGAAGCCCTGTGCCTCCGCGACGTGGGCTTCCACCGGGGGCGCAAGCGAGGACGGCGTTTCCAATAGCAGCTTCTGATTTTCGCAGGAGTGCAGGAGATACATGAAGGCGCGCACCGCGCGTTCTGGGGTCTCGTAATTCGGAAGCTGCGCCGCGGCGAGAGCGGCACGGCCCTGCGCGACGTTCGCTTCACCCATCCAGCAAGCGAACACGTTCTTATGCGATTGCCTGTCCACCTGCGCCAACGCGCTGATCAAACCCTTGGCGGCATCCAAGGAAGACGCGACTGCGGTCGGGCAATAGATCACAAGGAGCGCGTCGACGTCGGGGTCCTCCATAAGAATGCCAACCGTATTCGCGTATCGCTTGGCGTCAGCGTCGCCGATGATATCGATTGGATTGGCGCGGCTCCAAGTCGCCGGCAGCACGGCGTTGAGCTTACTCACGGTCGCCGCACTGAGCACTGCGAGTTGCCCACCTTCGGCAATCAGCCGGTCTGTCGCCAGAACGCCGGCGCCGCCGCCGTTGGTCACGATACAAAGTCGGCTGCCGCGCTGCGGCGACATGCGCGCGAGCGTTGCCGCTGCGTCGAACAGTTCTTCAACCTCGTTGACGCGCAACATGCCGGCGCGTCGGAACGCCGCGTCATAGACGATATCAGCGCCGGCCAGCGCGCCCGTATGCGAGGTGGCGGCGCGCGCACCCTCGGCGACGCGGCCGCTCTTGACCACGATCACCGGCTTTACGCGCGCGGCGCGCCGCGCCGCAGACATAAACTTGCGCGCCTGCGTGATGCCCTCGGCATAGATCAAGATTGCCTGCGTCGCGTCGTCGAGCGCGAAATAGTCAAGCAGGTCGCCGAAATCGACGTCGCCCATATCACCCATGGAGACGACCGCAGAGAAACCCAGGCCTCGTGGCAATGCCCAATCGAGTACCGTCGTCGCCATCGCGCCTGACTGCGTCAGAAAGGCGATGTTGCCAGGCCGTACCGCTGCCGGCGCGAAGGTCGCATTGAGCCCGATGCCGGGCACCGCAATACCAAGGCAATTGGGGCCGATGACACGCAACAGATGCGGCTTAGCCGCGGCGAGAAGCTCGGCAGCGCGCAGCTTGCCAATTTTTGCCTCACCTTCGGCAAAGCCGGCCGTCAATATCACGCTTGCGCGAGTGCCTCGATCGCCGAGGTCACTAATCAGCTTTGGAATCGTATCGGGCGGAGTCGCGATAACGGCGAGATCCGGAACGAGCGGCAGGCTGCCGATAGTGCTGTAAGTCATAATGCCGTGCACCGCGGCACTATGTGGATTAATCGGAACGATCGGCCCTTTGAAGCCCGCTTGCAGCAAATTGGTCATCAACGCCGAGCCGACCGAATTCGGCTTGTCTGAGGCGCCAATGACTGCAATCGACTTCGGCTGAAATACTTTGTCGAGGTTGCGAACGGACATTGGGTCCTTTCCAAATCTTATTCCTCATCGCCTTAACCGCCTCAGGACCTTGGTCTCGGATGGCATAAACGAACTTGCCTACGTTCGTTGGTAATCTGCCCTCAAAGCAAAGTCGTGATGCTCCTAACGCCACCGTCGTGTCTGCATGGCCACCCGCACCCGCTGCTTGGCCTGTGCCAACGCTGCGGCGCGCGGAAGCGCTTTGGTGCGGCGGCTCTCTTCCAGCACGGCCTGCGTGTTGGCGCGAATTCGCTCATCAACATAGTCAAAGGCCGCACTTTGGGTGCCGCCGCGATATTCGATTGACGCACAGATGACGCCGCCGGCGTTGGCGATAAAGTCTGGCACTACCAGAACGCCTCGCTGATGCAGCGCTTGTTCGGCCTCCAGCGTGACGGGGATATTGGCGCCTTGCGGCACCAGCCTGGTGCGCAGCCGCGACACGTTATCGGCCCGCAGCACATCGGGCCGAGCCGCGGGAATCCATATGTCGCAATCGATGTCAACGATCGCCTCTCTGGCCAATTTTGAGCCTTTGTCATGCTCGCACAGCGGTCGTCTAGCCTCTTTCAGCGAGACCAACGCGCTGACATCGAGCCCGGAGGGATCGGCCAATGTACCGTGACTGTCGCTCGCGGCGACAAGGATGCAACCCTTCTTAACGAGGAAGCGCGCGGCGTGTTTGCCAACGGCGCCGAAACCCTGCACCGCAACGCGGGCGCCCTTCAGATCGAGCCCGATGAATTCGCGCGCGACATCAACACAGGCCGCGAGTCCGAAGCCGGTGGCGCCGATCTCGTCGAGCGGAATCCCGCCAACCGCGCTGGGCAGACCGACCGCGCGGCCAATTTCATCTTTGACCCAGCCCATACATTGTTCGTCGGTGCCCATATCGGGGCCAGGGATGTAATCGATAATATCCCTGATGGCGCCAGCGAAGGCGCGAATGATCTGCTCTTTTTCCGCCGCAGACATACGCGGGTCGCCAAAAATGACAGACTTGCCGCCTCCATGCGGCAGGCCGGCAGCGGCATTTTTCCACGTCATCGCGCGCGCCAGCCGGAAACATTCCTCCGCCGAGACATCGGGAGCCATTCGAACGCCGCCGATAGTGGCACCACACGCCGTGTTGTCGATGACCAGGATAGCTTTCAGACCTAAGCTGGGCCGATAAATTTGGATGACGCGGGCAGGACCAAACTCATCCGCGAATTGAAAAAGATCCTGCATAGATCCTCTCCGCCTACCTTGTGGTTTCAAGATCGGCGGTCACCGCACGCAAGAAGCGCGCCGCCATGCCCCCGGTAACGGCGCGGTGATCAAAGGTCAAAGACAAGGGCAAAGTGCGGTGCATCGCGACTCCGCAATTTACCTGGACAGCCTGCGCAGTAGTTCGTCCGACGCCCAAGATCGCCACCTGAGGCGGCATGACAATCAGGGATGCGTGGCGCCCGGCGATCGAACCAAAATTGGACAACGAAATAGTTGCACCGCGCAAATCAGCGGGCGCCAAGCTATGCTCCTCCACTTGGTGCTTGAACGCGTCGATCTGCCGGCGCCAATCCTGTGAAGTTCCGTGCGCGACATCGCGCAGGACAGGAACGAAAACGCCTCTCGGGCTGTCAATCGCTACTCCGAGGTCGATGGTCCGGTTCTCACACAGCGAACATGAGACCGCATCGAAACTCGCATTCAGCGCCGGCTCGGCCTGACAGCCTGCGATCAGCGCGCGCACCAGCCGGCTTGTCACGTCCTCATCCGACGTCCATGCTTCGATATCGGCATCATCCTGCACGGTCGCATGGACGACCTCACGCCACGCCCTTGCCATGTTGGTGGCCATAGTGCGCCAGGTGCTCCGAAATGCTGGCTCTGCGCCGAAACGGGTCTGAGCGACTTGAACATCTGCCAGGGTAATCGTGTTGCCGGGACCGCTCGGGGTCACCAAGGAAAGATCGACGCCGAGTTCGCGGGCGCGCGCCCGCACAGCGGGAGTCGCGCGGACGGCCGGTGCGCTCCGTGAGCGAGATGTCGTTACGCTCGCCACCGCTGTCGGCGCAGTTTGCACTTCCCCTAACTGGCCCATAATGGTGCCGCTTTCGGCGTGCGAGCCCTCTTCGAATTCGAGCACCGGCACACCGACCTTCACACGTTCACCGACTTTGGCCAATAGCTTACCGATGTGGCCCGCCTGTGGTGATGGGATTTCTACCACCGCCTTCTCGGTCTCGACCGCCAGCAAAGGCTGATCGACCACCACGTGGTCTCCTTCAGCCACGTGCCAGCTTATGATTTCAGCTTCATGCAGGCCCTCACCTAGATCGGGAAGCGCGAACGTTTTCATGTGTAGGCCATAGTGCGATGCACGGCGGCCAGAATGGCGCCGACACTCGGCATATAATGGGCTTCAGTGCGCAGATAAGGCATCATAGTGTCGTAACCAGTGACGCGTTCGACCGGCGCCAACAGGCTTGTGATGGCCCTACCTGCCACGCACGCGGCAATCTCCGCCCCGAAACCGCAGGTCATTGGCGCTTCATGCACGATAACCAGGCGGCCAGTGCGCTCGATCGAGTCAAGAATGGTGGCTCTGTCAAGTGGCTTTAGCGTCGCGACGTCGATGACCTCGGCGTTGATATTGTTCGCTGCCAGTTGGTCAGCCGTATCGAGCGCTTCTTTGATCGTGGCGCCCCACGACGCGATGGTGACATCGCGTCCCGGCCGCAATGTGATGCAACGGCCGAGTGGGATTCCCGCGCCGTCGTCGACGACCTCCCCGCGTGCGGCACGGTAGAGCCGCGTCGGTTCTAAAAATACCACTGGATCGGGATCACGAATGGCCGACAGCAGTAGGCCGTAGGCCCGCGCCGGGGACGACGCCATAACCACCTTGATGCCGGGAATATGTGCGAACATCGCCTCTGGGCTTTCCGAGTGATGTTCAACCGCCTGGATGCCGCCGCCAGCTGGCGAGCGCAGCACCATGGGACAAGTCAGCCTTCCGCGGGTGCGGGTTCGCAGGCGTGAGGCGTGATTGATGATCTGGTCAATGCAGGCGTAGGCAAAGCCTGTGAACTGGATCTCGGCGACCGGCCGAAATCCTTGTGCCGCAAGCCCGATCGATACACCAGCGATCGATGCCTCCGCTATCGGCGTATCGAGTACGCGTTCACCGCCGAATGTCTTGAACAGGCCTTCGGTAGCGCGGAACACGCCACCATCGATGCCGACATCCTCGCCCAACACAAGAACGCTAGCGTCGTCGCTCATGGCTCGTTTGAGAGCAGTATTCACTGCCTGCACCAGACTGAGTTCACTCATGGTGCACCTTGTGCCTTAGCAATGGCTATTGCCCGCTGCTCGGCCAACTCCGTGGGCATTTCGGCATAGACGTAATCGAAAATACTAGAAACGGGTTGCACCGGCGTGGCGAGGTATTCTTGCGCCGCCTGCTCCACTTTGCTGCTGCACTCGTGCAGCAGGATCTCTTCCTTTTGTTTGTCCCAATGGCCTGTGCTAGCCAGGAAATTGCGCAGCCGTACGAGCGGTTCCGCCGGCCAATGTCGGCTGACCTCAGCATCGTCGCGATAGCGGCTGGCATCATCGGAGGTAGTGTGGTCGCACAATCGGTAGGTGACGGCTTCGATGAGGCTCGGCCCAAGCCCTTGGCGCGCACGTGAAAGTGCGCGCTCCGTTACCTCACGAATTGCGATCACATCATTGCCATCGACCTGCTCGCCTAGTATGCCCGCGGCGATTGCCTTCTGCGCTAAGGTCTCCGCGGCGGATTGTTTGGCGCGTGGCACTGAAATCGCCCAACCATTGTTGTTGACCACAAACACTGCTGGAACCTGCCACACACCAGCCATGTTCAACGCTTCGGCGAAGTCTCCTTTCGAAGTTGCACCGTCCCCGAACACACAGACCGATACCCGTTTTTCTCCGCGCAGCCGAAACGCCAAAGCCACACCGACGGCGTGTGGGATGTGCGACCCCACCGGCGCACTGTTCGGAAAATCCTCGCGTGGGCCAACAAAATCATTCCCGCGCTCGTCGCCGCCCCAATAAAGAAAAAGCTCCTTGAGCGTCACCCCACGCCAGAGCTGGCCGCCGTGTTCACGAAAGCTAGGCACAAAGACATCACCTGGCTGCATGGCGGCCGCCGCCCCTACCGAAATCGCCTCCTGCCCCAAGGAGGATGCGTATGTGCCCAATCGGCCAGTGCGCTGCAGCGCAATCGCCTTGGTGTCAAACATGCGCGTAAGGACCAGGACCCGATAAAGCCGCACGAGTTCGTCCGGATCACGACCGAATTTTGGCATTTTCCCAATGACTTTGCCTTCGGCATCGAGCACGCAGGTCATCGGAATGTGTTGGTAGCCGGCAACCATAAAACAAGCTCGCCCAAAGGTGGACGGCCTACATTGACCTAGCTCAATTAGACGCACGCCCTATGCGAACCTGTCGCCATTTCGCGCCAGCATATTGGGCATACCTGTGATCCTCGATTGCACATTCGACAAGAATTGGAAGCGCCGACTTGCACGTATCTCTACATTGATAAGTCAATGCGGGATCGCGGCCTATTCCAGGCGATTTGCCGCATGAATCGTCTTCACGGTAAATACAATACCTTCGGCTACATCATGGACGACAAAGACCAGTTCAAGAAGGTTTAGGGCGCAATGTTGAACGTCGTCTTGCCGAGCAACAAGCCACCAGAAACGGTGTCTCTCCGTGCCAATCTCAGCACGTCGTATCGGGTCGCCTTCGCTAACAATTCCCGAAAGATTGCCGTCCGCTACCGAACATCGAGTTGCATGAATGGCATGTCAGATGCCCTTGGAAAAGCTAGAGCAGATTCCGGTCGATTTCATGCATAGCCTGCGTGCCTGAAGTAAATGGAAGCTTCACGGGCAGTGAGGGTAGGCGCGAATCTGCCGATGCGGCGGCGCAGACGTGGAATTGTTCGTTCGGCGGCCTTGCGCAGATAGGCCTTGAGCTTGCTGAAAGGCATGCCGTGCCGGCGCAGAGCGGCCACAAAGGTGATCGTCTTCCAGTGGCCCTGCGGCACATGGCTCACCAGCCTGTCGCCGCGGGCGCATCGGCCCGCGTTCGGCCTAAAGAAGCCACGGCGTAAGCAGATAAGGCAGCGACCGCACCGATCCTGGTACCTGACGGCGCCGGCATTTGGACGTTCGGTGACCATCTAAGACATCTCGCCGGGCATCTCGATCGGGTTCAGGTCCGGCGAATATTTGGGCAGGTAGCGAAGTGTCGCGCCGCGCGCTTCGATCGTATTCGTCAAGCGCGAGGGGAATGGTGCCGGCATGGGTCGACCAGCAGCCGTACAGCCGGCTCGAGCCGGTCGGTCTGCGTTATGTTTTAGTCTTAATCGCCTGTTCGGGGCCACCTCGAGCACCAACGGCCTGCGGTCCCTCAGGCTGATAGAAACTTAGTATGCTACGGCAACGCCGTCAGGAAGCGCTCGATATCTTCATCGTTATTATAGAAGTGAGGGGAAACTCTGATCAAAGCGCCCCGCAATGAGGTCACAATGTTCTTCGCTAGACAACGTGCGTGAATTTCTGAAGTCGGCACCCGTGACGAAGCAAAGCACACCGCGCCCGACCACTCGTCTCCAATACGGCTGCTGACGACCTGATAGCCGCGGTCCCTCACGCCATCGACAATTCGATCGGTGAGATGCTTGATGCGATCACGAATGCGCTCGATGCCTATTTCGCTTAGCAAACCAAGGGCCGCTTCAAGACCGAGAAGACCAAGCTGATTTTGAACGCCCGGTTCGAAACGGCGCGCATCCGGCCACAGTGGCAGCGTGTAATCCAAATAATCGGTCGAAATCTGGCGCTGCACGCTCGTCTGTCCCACTACGGATACTCCTATTTTGCCGATGAGGTTGCGTCGAACGTAAAGCCAACCGACGCCAAGCGGACCGAGGAGCCACTTATGGGAAGACGTGGCCATCATGTCGATATCCGTCTTTCGAACATCAAGTGGTAGAGCGCCCAAGCCCTGGATGGCATCGACGCAAAAAAGAGCATCCTTGGCATGGCAGGCGTCGGCTATCGCTCGGAGATTGTTTCGATATCCAGTGCCGAACTCCACCCAGGAGAGACTGACAATCCGTGTTCGTTCGTCAATCGCTTCGAGGACGGACTGTAATGGAATGCGGCCATCTCGGCTGCCGATTTTGAAGACTTCGACGCCCCACTTTTCTAGATTGAGCCAAGGAAATACATTTGCGGGGAACTCTTGGTCGGCAACAATGACCTTGTCGCCCTTCCGCCAGTTTAGGCCGTTAGCTACGATGGAGAGGCCATCCGCTACATTCTTGGTAAAGG
>Ga0335081_10005886_pt1 | contig 19419 bp, 17 predicted proteins | sample Lox_Sample_35_FD_206713 | JGI IMG/M metagenome (GOLD analysis project Ga0335081, IMG submission 206713) | Soil microbial communities from Loxahatchee National Wildlife Refuge, Florida, United States - Lox_Sample_3.5 | ecosystem: Environmental > Terrestrial > Soil > Wetlands | place: USA... | reverse complement strand
GTTGTCCCCGGGGCGCACGTCGCCATGCAGATCCGGCCCGGGGTTGCCCGTTGAGAAATACAGCAGGCCGAGCTGCGGATCGATGGCCGGTGTCTGCCAGATCGCCGCCCCGCCGTGTGTCCAGGCATCGCTGCCCTTGGGCCAGGTCTCGCTGCCGCGCTCGCCCGGTGCAGGCACGGTGTAAAACACCCAGCGCAGCTCGCCGGTCTTGGCGTCGTAGGCCTTCAGGCGGCCGCGCGTGCCCATCTCCCCGCCGTTGAAGCCGACGATGACCAGCCCCTCGTAGTACAGCGGCGCGGCGGTGATCGCGAACCCGTCCTGCCAGCGCTCGGCTGGGATCGACCAGAGCACCTTGCCCGTGCGCTGATCGAGCGCCGCGAGCCGCGCATCGGTGTGACCGACGAACACCTTGCCCTCGCCGAGCGCGACACCGCGGCTCGCGTGCCCGAGCGGGCTACCGCCCTGCGGATTGGGATTGCCGTGATAGGTCCACAGGATCCGGCCGGTCTCGACGTCGATTGCGAACACATCGTTCACGCCGTTCGCGACGTAGAGCGTGCCCTCGTACTCGAGAATCTGTGCCTCACCGGCATCGCCGGGATCGGTGCCGGAGCCCATGCCGGTGCGCCACAGCGCCTTGAGTCCCGCGACATTGCCGCGATTGATGAGATCGAGCGGCGAGTAGCGCTGGTTGTAGAGCGTGCCCCCGTTGGTGATCCAGGCCGCGCGCGGTGGGCTCATCAGTGCCTTGGCATCGAAGGCCGGCGCCGACTGGATCATCGGGGTTGCCGCCACGGCGCCGTCGCCGCTCGCGGAGCTCGAGTTGGCCGCGAGGGCGCTCGCTGCGGCGCAGGCCGCGAGCGCGGCTGCGAGCACACTGCGCATGCTCACTTGAACCCCGTGTGCCCTGACTCGTCGACAGGATTGCGGTCGTTCTCCGCGCACACGAACTCGAGGAGGTCCTGGTCGCGGGCGCGCTTGAAGCTGAGCGTGTTGTGCCACGGCTTGGCGAGCGCGAGCGGGTCGTCGACGACCATCTCATCGACCAGTGTGTTTGGGTCGTCCTTGGCGAGGTGGATCCGCTCGAGGATGTGCAGCTTGTCGCTGTGCTTCATGCCGGCGGCGAGCTCGAGGACCGGCTTGATGCCCACCGTATCGACCACGAGCGCATCGCCCTCCCAGTGGCCGATGGAATGCCCGGAGAAGGTCGCATCCCAATCATCCGGATGGGTGCGGCCATCGGTGTAGATGTTGCGCCACTGCATCCAGGCCTCGTGGTGCACGGTCACCCGGCCCGGGGTGAACAGAAACTCGATCGGATACTGTCCGACCGACATGATCCCGGGCATGCCCGGGGGACGGCAGTAGGAGGCCGCGCGGGACACCTCCCCGTGCTTCTCCTGCACTTCCTTCTGCCACGCCTCGTAGTCGGCCAGGTACTGGCCCTTGAGCTCGGGGCGCTCGCGCACCGCCCGCGGGCCGCCGAAGTTCAAGGTCCACACACCGCCCCAGTCCGGCAGTGCATTGAGCGCCGCGTAGTGGCCCTTGGGGAAGGCGGCGCCGGAGCCGGCCGGCGCTTCGGCGGCAGAGTCGGCCGGCTGCACGGCAGCTACGTGCATGCACCCGCCGAGACACACCGCAGCGGTGAGTGCGGTGAGCAAACGCTTTGCTTTCATGGGATTCCTCGACTTAAGGCGCTGTCGCTCGTCGCCGCGCGCGAGTATACGGCGAATCGGTGCGCAACTTGACACGCCCGCTCAGACGCCGTACATCACCACTGCCACGAACGATCCGGAGTGACCCGATGAGAACCGCACTGGCGGCCTGTCTCGCCGCGGCGGCCCTGAGCCTTGCCGGCGCTGCTCAGGCACACCATTCCTTCGCCATGTTCGATCAGTCGAAGCAGCTGCCCCTGAAGGGCACCGTGCGCGAGTTTCAGTGGACCAATCCGCACGCGTTCATTCATATCGACGTTGCGAACGCGGACGGCACGACCGACCTGTGGAAGGTGGAGCTGAACAGCCCCAACAACCTGAAGCGCCAGGGGTGGAAGTCGAGCGAGCTCAGGCCCGGTGACAAGGTGACGGTGGTCATCAACCCGCTGCGCGATGGCAGCAAGGGCGGCCTGTTCGTTTCCGCGACGCTGGCGGACGGCAAGGTCATCGGCGATCCGACCCGCGCGTATGGCGGTCCGATCAACGTGCCCACGGTGGCACCGCCCGCACCCGCAGCGGCACCGGCCAGTCACTGAAGGCGCCCAAGCTCAAGAACAACGACGAAGCAGCGCGGCGCCACGCGCCGCGACCCACGACCACTTGAGAGGGGAGGTGCGAACGTGGAAGCGAGAGCAACAGGCCGATACCTGGCAGGACTCACCGTCGCCGCGCTCATGGGACTTGCCTGCGGAAGCAGCAGCGCTCAGGGCGGTCCGCCCGGCGGTGGTGCCCCCGGGAGCTGCGACCGCACGTGCCTGCAGTACTTCGTAGACAAGTACCTGCAGGCCATGGTCGCGCACGATGCGACCAAGGCTCCGATCGCGAGCAGCATCCGGGTCACCGAGAACGGCCAGCGGCTCGGCGTGCGCGAGGGGCTGTGGAAGACGGCCTCGGCCGACTCCAAGTACCGCCTGTACTTCGCTGATCCGGCGCGGAGCGAGATCGGCTTCATCGGTGCCATCAGGGAGAACGATGTCCCCGCGCTCATCGCGCTGCGCCTGAAGGTGCAGAGCAATCTCATCACGCAGGCCGAGGCCATCGTCGCGCGTACGCAGCCCGGCGGAATCGCCCGGCCGGAGGGGTTCGTGCGGCCGCTGCCGATTCTGACGGCGACGGTGCCGCCGGCCGAGCGTGTGCCGCGCGAGCAGATGATCAAGATCGCCGACAGCTACTTCACCGGGCTCGACACGGATCACTCGGGCGCCAACGTGCCGTTCGATCCGAAGTGCCAGCGGCGCGAGAACGGCACCGAGACCGCAAGCTCGAGCGACCCGAAGGCACGCCCGATGGCCAAGCTCGGCTGCAAGGCACAGTTCGACACGGGCTTCTCGGTGTTCGTGACCCACGTGCGCGAGCGTCGCTACCCGATCGTCGACGAGGAGCGCGGCCTCGTCTACGCGGAGGTCTTCTTCGACCACGCGGGCGCCATTGCTTCCTGGAAGGATGCAACGAGCGGCGAGGTTCATCAGGTGCCGGACGCGTTCCATCGTCCGCTCACATTCCAGATCGGCGAGCTGTTCAAGATCGAAGGCGGCAAGATCCGGCAGATCGAGGCGATTCTCTACGAGGCCCCTTACGGCATGCCGTCGGGCTGGAGCGAGTAACGCCAACGCAAGAGGGGGGACGATCATGAGGAGTCCGATTTCCCGCACAGCCGCGCTCGCTCTCGGTGCCGCCCTTGCACTCGGCGGCTGCTCGTCCGAGCCCGGCGGCACGAGCGGCGCCGCGGTCGCCGTAGGTCCGTGCGACCGCGCCTGCCTGCTCGGCTTCGTCGACCGTTACGTGGCGGCGCTGGTCGCCAAGGACCCCAAGCAGGCGCCGTTCGCCGACAACGCACGCTTCACCGAGAACGCCCAAGTGCTGCAGCTCGGGGATGGCTTGTGGCACACGGCGAGCGCCGGCCCGCAAGGCTACAAGCTCGTGATCGCGGACCCGAGCCCCGGCGTGGGCCAGGCCGGGTTCTACATCCTCATGCAGGAAAACGGCAACCCGATCTGGCTGTCGGGCCGACTCAAGGTGGAGAACGGCAAGATCACCGAGCTCGAGACGATCGTGGTGCGCAAGGGCGTCGGTTTCGGCGCGTTCGATCGCACGGCGCCGCTGCCGCTGTGGAATGAGGTTCTGCAGCCGGCAGAGCGAACCCCACGCGACAAGATGATCGACATCGCCAATCAGTATTTCGATGCGCTCGACCATCACCTCACGGACTCGGTGCCCTTCGATGAGCACTGCAACCGGGTCGAGAACGGCGTGCAGACGACCAACAACCCGGCACTCAAGCCCGCCGGTGAGGCTCCCAACGTCGGCGCGCTCGGTTGCCGCGACAACATCAACAGTCAGATGTGGCGCTACATCACCTCGATCAGCCCGCGCCGCACGACGGTGGTCGATGTGGAGCGCGGCATCGTGCAGATCGTCGCCGTGTTCCAGCAGGACGGCTCGGTCGCTTCCACCAACATCCCGGGCTTCGGCGAGTACAAATACACCGGTGCCATGCGCCGGCCGTTCACGACGGTGATTCCCGAGACGTTCAAGATCAAGAACGGCAAGATCCTGCAGATCGAGGCGACGATGGTGGCGATGCCCTACGGCTCGCGCTCGCGCTGGGATTAGCGAGGCGCCCGCCCTCGTGGGTGGCCTCGCGATGCTTGCCGCCGCGGCGGCGACCACGATCGGGCTGAGCGGCGCCGGGTCCCGCATCGAGGCGACCGTCGTGCCCGCGGCACACGCCGCTGCGCCCACCGTACTCGTGATCGGGGGCTTGAGCGGCGCCGATGCGAGTGCCTCGGCAGTGAGCGCGGCGCTACAGCGCTTCGCCGCCCGCGCACCGCGGGCCCGCGATGTCAATCTCATCGCGATACCGATTGCAAATCCCGATGCCGCGCGACTGCAGTTCCCGCCCTCGGGCATCGCCTACCGCGAGCACGCCGAGTCGCACGTGCTGTGGCGCTGGATCGGGGTGCACGCACCGGATCTGGTGCTGATCGAGGGACCGGATGACTTCGGGCTCACACGCGCCTTCACGATGCCGGTGGCGGAGATGGGCGCGATCCCGGTACAGAGCGTTACGAGCGCGAGCGAGTGGCTCGCGAGTGGCGCCCACGCACTCGCACCCTCGGATGCGCGCAAGGAGTTGGCGCGGCGACTCGCGCGCACTCCCCGGCAGCTAGCCGAGGAGCTGGCGCAATACTACGGCCACGACTTCGACCAGCCGATCTACGTGAACGCGCTGGCGCTCATCGGGCAGCTGCGGCTCGGTCACCGCGACGAGGTCGTGAGGCTCGTCGAGCCCTACGTCGATGGCACGAAGAACCCGCTCGCCCGCCCGAACTCGCTGGTGCTCGCCGGCCACAGTGTGTTTGCCGCGCTCGCGCGTGCGCGGCACGATGCGCGCTACATCGCGCGGGTGCGCGCTGCGGCTGATCTCGGCTTCGAGCCCGATGGGCGGCCGAAGGAGGCCATGCCCTATCACGATGGCTTCAGCGACTCGGTGTTCATGGGGACGGTGGTGCTCACCGAGGCCGGCGCCCTCTCCGGCGAGCGCCGCTACTTCGACCTGGCGGTCCGCCACGTGGCCTTCATGCAGAAGCTGCTCGTGCGCCCCGATGGGCTGTATCGCCACCAGCCGGACGTTGATGCCGCGTGGGGTCGCGGCAATGCCTTTCCCGCGCTCGGGCTCGCGCTCGCCCTGAGCGACCTGCCCCGCTCGCACCCAGGCTACAGGCATCTGCTCGGGGATTATCGCGAGTTCATGGCGGTACTAGCGCGCTTCCAGAACGAGGACGGTCTGTGGCGCAACGTGATCGACGAGCCGGGTGCGTACGCGGAATTCTCCGCAACGGCGATGATCGGCTTTGCGATGCTGCGGGGCATCGAGCGCGGCTGGCTCGATAAACGCCTGTATCAGCCACGGGTCGAGCAGGCCTGGCGGGCGGTGCTCGCGCGAGTCGGGCCATCCGGGCATCTGCTGGATGTGTGCGAGTCCACCGCCCGCATGAGCTCCGCGGCGGATTATCTGCACCGCGCGGCGAGTGCCGGCCCCGACGCCCGCGGCGGCGCCATGGCGCTGCTCTTTGCCACCGAGCTTGCCGGGCTCGGGCACGGCGAGCTATGAGCCCCGCGACGCGCAGGGCCTGCAACTTTCGGCCGCGACACGTGTTATTGGCCTAAACGATGTCACGCAAGTGCCTACGCCCACATCGGAGTCTGCCGGCCCGGCTGAGTTTGCGACGTTCATGCGCGCCTATCAGGATATGGTCTACAGCACCGCCGTGCGCCTCACCGGCAACTCCGCGCAGGCCGAGGACATCGCGCAGGAGGTCTTCCTGCGCGCCTACGAGCACTTCGCGAACCTGCGGACGAGCGTGAGCGCCGGCGGCTGGCTCAAGACCGTCGCGACGCGGCTGTCGCTCACGCATCTGACGCGCTACCGGCGCCGCTGGCGTCTGTTCTCCGAGCTCGAGGCTGCCGAAGCCGAGGATGAGTCACCGGAGGTGCAGTTTCCCGCGACCGATGACCTGCTCGCCGAGTTGACCGCGGAGGATCGCGCGCGCGTGGTGGAGAGCGCTCTCGCGCGGCTGCCCGAGCGGCAGCGCGTGCCGCTCGTGCTGTTTCATTTCGGGGAGCTGCCGTACGAGGCGATCGCGCGCGAGCTCGGCGTGTCGCTGGCGAAGGTGAAGACCGATATCTTCCGCGGACGCACGGCGCTCGCCGCGATGCTGACGAGCGCGGCGGTGCCACACGATCTTACGCCCGCCACGAGGTCACGATGAGCGTGACACCCGATCGCGAGGCAAAGCTCGAGCGGCTCGTGGCGCAGGCGCTGGGCCGGCAAGCGCTGCTGCCGGCACCCGCCGAGCTGCAGACCCGCGTGCTGGCGGAGATCGAGCGGCGCGCGCAGCTGCCGTGGTGGCAGCGACGCGTGGCCAGCTGGCCCCAGGGTATGCGACTCGCGCTTGGCGCCGGCGCCGGGCTCCTCTCGGTGGGTGCGCTGCGCGCTTTTGCGGTGCAGCTGCAGGGGGCACTCAGCGCTTCGACGGCGCCGCTGCTCCTGCATGTGCGGCACGCGGGACAGCTGCTGCTCGCGCTCGGGCATGCGGGCGCCTCGCTGCTCGCGGCCATCCCTTCGCAATACGTGTACGCGGGCATCGCGCTCACCGCTACCGCCTACGTCGTCGTGTTCGCGACGGCCGCCTTGGGCTATCGCGTGCTCACCCTCGGCACGCCTTACTCACAACCTGCCTCGAGTCGGTGAAGTCATGCGCATCCGCCCGATTGCCCTGCTGGTCCTGGTCGCGACTCTGAGCCTTGGAGCGAGTCTCTCCGCCGCGCTGGCGCAGGAGCCGGCGCAGGCGCCGCAGGATGAGACGGCCCCTGCGCCCGAGAGCACTGCTCCGAGCGCCGATGCGCCCTCGACACCCGAGTTCGGTCGGCCGTTCCGCTTCGAGCGTCGTCGCTGGCACTCGCAGGGACGCGCGATCGTCTCCATCGGCCGCAACAGCGTGCTGCCCAAGGATCGCAGCGCCGAGGCCGTCGTGTCGATCTTCGGCTCCTCGACGAGCGATGGCGATGTGAGCGATGCCGTGGTCTCGGTCTTCGGCGACTCGCGGGCGACCGGTCACGTCGGCGACAGCGTGGTGGCGGTATTCGGCGACGTCTATGTGAACGGCAAGGTCGGTAACTCCGTGGTCGCGGTGTTCGGCGATGTGACGCTCGGCCCGGAGGCCGAGGTGAACGGCGAGATCGTCACCATTGGCGGGACGCTGACGAGCGCGACCGGCGCGCTGATCCACGGCGGCGTCGAGGAGATCATGGGCGGGATGGTGAGCGGGTTCCGCTGGCTGCGGCCGTGGGTCGAGCACTGCCTGCTCTACGGCCGGCCGCTCGCCTTCGCCCCCGGGCTCGGGTGGGCATGGGGCATCGCGCTGGGATTCCTTGCCCTGTATGTGCTGATCGCCCTGAGCTTTCGCGAAGGCATCGACCGGTGTGTCGCGACGCTGGAGACACACCCGGGTCGCACCTTGCTCGCCTCCGTGCTCGTGGTGCTGCTGTCACCGTGGGTGATGCTGCTGCTCACCATCACCGTGATCGGGCTCATCGCAATACCCTTCGTGTGGCTCGCGCTCAGCTGTGCGTGCCTGTTCGGCAAAGCGGTCATCCTCAGCTGGCTCGGACGACGCTGCCTGTCCGCGCGCGAGAACGCACCGCCTCCGCATCCGGCGCTCGCAGTGATCATCGGCGGCGCCATCGTGCTCCTTGCCTATATCGTGCCGGTGCTCGGCGCGATCGTCTTCAACGTACTCGGCATGCTCGCCGTCGGCGTGGTCGTCTACACGCTGCTGCTGCAGTCCCGACAGCGCCAGGCGGCCGCCGCGCCCGCGGGCGCTGCGCACGCCGCGTCCCAGGCCGCCCCAGCGGCCTCGCATGATCCGACCGGCACGGCGAGTACATTCGACGCAGGTCCGCGGGATGCGCCCCGGGAGCCGCCGTCGCCGACCCCGGCTCCGGCTCCGCCACCGGCCGCCGCGCCCGCGCTGGCCGATCTCGCCGCGCCCCGCGCGGGCTTCTGGCTTCGGATCGGCGCGCTGCTGCTCGATACGATCCTGGTCGGGGCAATCCTCTCGTTCGTGCTGCCGACGCGGCGCATCGAGCTCCTCCTGCTCGCGAGCTACGCCGCGGTGATGTGGAAGGTGCGCGGCACGACCATCGGGGGCATCATCTGCAACCTGAAGATCGTGCGCGTCGATGGCCGGCCGATCGACTGGCCGACGGCGATCGTGCGTGCGTTGGGTTGCTTCCTGTCGCTCGCGGCGCTCGGGCTCGGGTTTCTGTGGATCCTGTTCGACGATGAGCGCCAGGCCTGGCACGACAAGATCGCCGGCACCGTCGTCGTGCGGGTGCCGAAGGGCGTGACACTCGTGTAGGCTTTCGCGATGATCTGGGGATCGCGATGGCCGGCGGGCGCTGCCGTGGCGGCACTGGGGCTTGCGGTGGCAGGGGCCGCGCTCGCACAGCGGCCGCGCGCCGAGGACTTCCCCGCACCAAAGCCGGCCTTTGCCGGCCAGACACGCGCGCCCGCACCCTCCTCCGCATCGCCCGCTGTGACCATCCAGACGCTCGTGCGCGGCCTCGAGCACCCTTGGGCCTTCGCCCTGCTCCCGGACGGCAAGTTCCTCATCACCGAGCGCACCGGTGAGATGCGGATCGCCACGCGCGAGGGGATCTACTCCGCACCCCTCGGTGGAGTTCCCGGCATCAAGGTCGTCGCCGGTCAGGGACTGCACGACATCGAGCTCGATCCGGACTTCGCGCACAACCGCATCGTGTACTTCACCTACTTTGCCCCGCCGCCGGGGGAGGCGCCGGCCGTGTGGCCGAACGACTACTTCTACGATCGCGTGACGAGCAAGCCCCTCGCCGAGCGCCGGCTCACCTCGATCGGCACCGAGCGCGCCGCCCGCGCGCGCTTGAGCGATGACGAGTCGAAGCTCGAGCAGGTCGAGACCCTCGCCGAGGGCGCCGAGCGGCGGATCGTGATCGCACCGGATGCCACGCTCTACGTGACCGGCGCGGACCGCTTCCGCTTCTACGATTCGGACATGGACGGCGTCGAGCACGAGATCGCCGATGCCGACGTGCTGCGCAACTTCACCGGGCGCGTGCTGCGGATCAACCGCGATGGCTCGGTGCCGCGCGACAACCCCTTCCTCGCCCAGGCGACGGTGCTCCCCGAGACCTACGCCTACGGACTGCGCGATCCCGAGGGCGCCGCGATCAATCCGTCGACCGGGGAGCTGTGGATCGCCGAGCACGGGCCGATGGGCGGGGACAAGCTCAGCATCATTCGCGCGGGAGGCAACTATGGCTGGCCCAACGTCTCCTACGGACGGCAGTACTCGGGGATCCCGGTGGCACGCGGTGCGACCGCCAAGGAGGGCGTCGAGCAGCCGGTCTACTTCTGGTACCCGGACATCGCCCCCTCGAGCCTGCTGTTCTACACGGGCAAGCTGTTCCCGCAGTGGCGCGGCAATGCGTTCGTCGGCTCCCTGGTCGGCAAGGCCCTCCTGCGACTCGTCCTCGACGGCGAGCGCGTCGTGGCAGAGGAGAGGCTACTGTCGGAGCTCGGGCAGCGCGTCCGCGATGTGCGCCAAGGTGCGGACGGCGCGCTCTATCTGCTCACCGACGACGGCAATCTACTGCGACTGACGCCCAAGTAAGCTCGCGCGGCTCAGCGCGCCTTTCAGGACTTGGCCGCGCCTGCATCCTGCTGGGGCTTTGCCTCCTGCGGTCGCGTCGGGACGGGTTCCATCACATCGACCGTGAGCGCCGCACCCCGGATGGTGATCTGATGCGGAAAGCAGTCCGAGGAGAAGTTCAGGTTGCGAGTGGCGAACAGCGGCAGGATGTGCTGCTTCGCCTGCTCGATGAGCTCGCACTGTCCGGAGGCATCCAGCGCCCCGGACCCCAGCTTCAGGCTCACCGTGCGCCAGCGGGCCGGAACCACCTGATCGCTCCCGGCCTTGGCATCGGTCGGCACCAGCACGGAGAACTTCGCCCGCACCGAGGGGAAGGGGTCCGGCCGGCCGAAGTTGGCGGTGCAGCCGTACTCGTAGACTTCCATGTCCGCGCGCGCTCCGAGCTGCCGCAGGATCTCCTTGACCTCATCGCGCAGTCCGTCGCAGGAGTAGTGCGTGGTGAATCCCATGTAGGTGAAGCGCAGCTCCTTCTGCTGCCATCTGGCCGACTGTGCGGCGGAGTCATCGGCGGCTGCCGCCACCGCACTGGCACCCAGCAGGCCCACGAAGACGGCACCGGCGATGCGGCGGATGACCTTCAGGGATTGCGGCAAGCCGCGAGCTGAACGATCCATATGGGCTCCTTCGGGGCGTCCACTCTGCAAAACGATTGGACTCGCGGCCGGTTGACGGGTTTCATAGCACCGCTCGAGCATACGCCAACTCACGAAAGAATCATGTTCCAGCAACTACTGACCCCGCTCGGCGGCAGTCTGCCGCTCTCGTTCGCCGTCGCGGCGCTCCCTATTGCCACGGTCCTGATCATGCTCGGCGTGCTGCGCCGCCCGGCCTGGCTCGCCTCGCTCGGCGGACTCGCCGTGGGGCTTGTCATCGCCGTGGGTCTGTGGCGCCTGCCACCGAGGCTCGCGGCCGATGCGATCGCGAACGGCGCGATGTTCGCGCTGTGGCCGGTGATGTGGATCGTGGTCAACGGCATCCTGCTCTATAACATCGCCGTGCGCACCGGCCGCTTCGATGCCTTCCGCGACTGGATGCTCGATCACCTGCCCGCCGATCGGCGGGTCGTGCTGATCATCGTCGGATTCTGCTTCGGATCGCTCCTGGAGGGCATCGCAGGCTTCGGCACGCCGGTTGCGATCACGAGCGCACTGCTCATTCTGCTCGGCTTCGAGGCCCGCGAAGCACTGACGTTCACGCTGATCTTCAACACGGCACCCGTCGCCTTCGGTGCGCTTGGCGTACCCATCACGACGCTCGGCAGCGTCACGCACCTGTCCGATGTGACGCTCGGCGCGATGGTCGGCCGGCAGCTGCCCTTCATTGCATTGCTGCTGCCGTTCTACGTCACCGCCCTGCACGGCGGACGGCGCTCGCTCGCTGCGCTGTGGCCGCTGCTCGCCGTGGCGGGGGGCAGCTTCGCGGTGACGCAGTTCCTCGTGTCGAACTACGTGAGCTACGTGCTCACCGATGTGCTCTCCTCGCTCGGGTCGCTCGCCGTGACGCTCACGTTCCTGCGCCGCTGGCGTCCCGCACCCGATGCCGAGTTCGCCGTGCGGGCGCCGCCGCGAGCGGCGCGCGCGGGACAGCCACCGACCTGGCAGGGCTGGCTGCCGTGGATCATCGTGAGCGCCGTGGTAATCGTGTGGACGACGCTGCGCGTGTCGCGCTATCTCGATACCAAGATCCCGTGGCCCGGCCTGCACAATGCGGTGTTCATCACGCTCTACAAGAGTCCCTACGCGGCCGTCTGGGACTTCCAGCCCCTCGCAACGGGCACGGCCATACTGGTGGCAGCGATCATCACCGCGCTTGCCGTTGGCTGCGGGCCGCGACAATTCCTCGCCGCGGTCGTGCAGACGGCACGCCAGACACGCCTGGCGATTCTCACGGTGGCAGCCATCATGGGGCTCGCCTATCTCATGAACTACTCCGGGCTCAACTACACGCTCGGGCTCGGCGTGTCCTCCGCGGGTGCGCTGTTCCCGCTCCTCAGTGCCTTCCTCGGCTGGGTCGCGGTGTTTCTCTCCGGCAGCGACACCTCCGGCAACGCCCTGTTCGGCAACCTGCAGGTCGTTGCGGCTCACCAGCTGAACCTGAGCCCGGTGCTGATCGCCGCCACGAATTCCTCGGGCGGCGTCATGGGCAAGATGATCTCGCCGCAGAACCTCGCCACCGGTGCGGCGGTGACCGAGCTCAAGGGACAGGAAGGCGCCGTCCTTGCGACCACCTTCAAGCACAGCATCATCCTGACGCTGGTGCTGAGCGCGATCGTCGTGGCACAGCAGTACCTCGTGCCCTGGATGATCGCGAAATAGGCGCAAGCGCTATCATCGGACGCCATGCACGCGCACGATCATTCGCACGGCCACGGGCACACCCACGGGCACACCCATGCGCACGCGCACGGCACCGCGACCCAGCTCGATGAGCGACGCCTCGCGACGGCCTTCGTCATCATCGTGGTGTTCATGGTCGTGGAAGTCGGCGGCGGTGTGCTCGCCGGGTCGCTCGCGCTGCTCGCCGACGCCGGCCACATGCTCTCGGACGTGCTCGCGCTCGGGATGAGCTGGGCAGCGCTGCGCATCGGGCGGCGGCCCGCTGATCGCCGTCGCAGCTACGGATACCGGCGTCTGGAGGTTCTGGTGGCATTCGCCAACGGCTGCGCGCTGTTCGTGGTCACCGCGTGGATCGCCGTCGAGGCGGTGCTGCGGCTGACCGCACCGGTCAACGTGATCGGCCGGACGATGCTGGTTGTGGCAGTGGCCGGCCTCGTCGCCAACGCGATCGCCTTCGCCGTGCTCAATGGCGCGACCCGTGAGAACCTGAACCTGCGCAGCGCCTGGCTGCACGTGCTCGGCGACCTGCTGGGCTTTGCGATCACGATCGCCGCCGCGCTCGTGATCCTCGTCACGGGCTGGTCGCGAATCGATCCGCTGCTCTCCCTGGCGGTTGCCGCACTGATCCTGCGCAGCGCGCTGCAGATCGTGGGCTCCTCGGCGCACATCCTGCTCGAGGGCGCACCGGAGGGCTTCAACGGTGAGGCGGTCCGCACGGGTCTGCTGGCCGCGGTTCCCGGGCTCGGCGACGTGCACCACATTCACGCCTGGTCGCTCACCGCCGCCGAGACGTTCGTAACGCTGCACGTGCGCTGCGCACCCGGCGCCAACCTCGATGCGCTCGTGCCTGCCATCAATCGTCACCTCGAAGAGCGATTCGGGATCACCCACTCGACGGTGCAGGTCGACCATGCGGAGTGCCCCGACGAGGAGCACTCCTAGCGCGCGGGACGGGCAGCCCGCGCCTGACCAGATCGTCGGATTTTCGAAAACAACTGTCGGACTTGCGCGCAAGCGCCAGTGCTACGCTCTCGTCAGACGCACGGGAGCCTTCAGCATGACCAATCACATTGCCCATTTCGAGATCTTTGCGAGCGATGTGGAGCGGGCGCGCAAGTTCTACGAGCAGGCCTTCGCCTGGCGCTTCGAGGCCGGGGGTCCGCCGGAGTTCTACCACATCTTCACCGGTGCACCCGTCGAGCACGGCATCTCACGGGGCCTGATCGCCAAGCGCCGCGGACCCGCCGCTCAAGGGTTCATCAACGCGTTCCGCGTCACGATCAGCGTGACCTCGATCAAGGAGACCGCCGCCGCTATCGAGCGCGCCGGCGGGAGGCTGCGCTCAGCCATCATCGATATCCCGGGCGTCGGCAAGGTCATCGAGTTCGCCGACACCGAGGACAACATCGCGTGCGCGATGCAGTACGAGCCCAGCGTGTCATTCAGCCCGTGAGCTCCATCGAGACGCTGCGCTCCTTCATCGAGGGGTACCCCGAGGGCGGTCGCATCCCGCGGCACTCGCACGACTGGGATCAGCTCGCGCTCATCGCAGAATCCGCCGCCGTCGTGGAGACGGACGCCCTCTACGTCGTGCATCCGCTGCTCAAGGGACTGTGGCTCCCCGCCGGCGTCGAGCACTCGATCTACTCGCCGCGGCGGTTCTATCTGCACACGCTGTACTTCGAGCCGGGCACGCTGCGCACCGACTCGCAGCCGCAGGTGCTCGGGCTCGACAGCCTCGCGCGCGAGCTCATCCTGCTGCTGTGCACCGTGCCGACCCCTTCCAAGCGCGGCGCACGGCATGCGCACGCGCTCGCGCTGCTCGAGGAGCTGCTGCCGGAGGCGAAACCCGAATCCTTCTCGCTACCGCGGCCGCGGCACGAGCGCGCCCGCATGCTCGCCGATCACTTCGCGGCACAGCCGCATGACGCTCGCGCGGTGGAGCTGATCGCCGCCGACATCGGCGGCGCGAGCCTGCGCACGTTCGAGCGCATCTTCGCGGAGGAGACCGGGTTGAGTCTTGCGAGCTGGCGGCGGCACAGTCGCCTGCTCACCTCCCTCTCGCTGCTGGCCCAAGGCAGGGCCATCGGCGAGGTCGCGCACGCCGTCGGCTACGAGAGCGCGGCCGCTTTCAGTACCGCCTTCAAGCAGTGCTTCGGGGTCTCCCCTTCCAGCTACGGCTAGCGCCGCCGACTCACGGGGGTCCGATCGGATCACCCTGCCCAACGTCCTCGAGCGATTCCTGGGCGCTAGTCTTGTCGCCAGATGGCTACGTCTGCGGCGTAAACTAATTGTCGGGCGAGAGCTCTAACACTGCTATGGCGGCACGCCCGCTCAATCTGCCAGGTGCCCGTATGGTGCGTCGCTCGCGGCCCGCATGGCTCGCAGTACTCGTGGCGCTCACCGCGGCGGGCTGCTCCGCCGGCCACTCGACCTCGAGCAGCAATTCCACCTCGCCGCCGCCGCCGCAGCGCGGGCAGCTGCTGAGCCCGGCGGCTAAGGTCGCAAGCTACGGCACCTCCGATCTGCTCACGCTGCTGGGACTCGATCCGCTCGGTCAGCTGCTCCTCACGCTGCACATCTCGCCCGGGTGCACGGTCACCGTGTATCACATCGAGTACGAGACCGTCGGTGGCAGGTCCGAAGCAACGACCGCCTCGGGAGCCCTCATGGTGCCGAGCGGCTCACACTCCTTCTGCCAGGGTCCCCGGCCAATCGTCGAATACGCGCACGGTACCTCCGCCGACAAGAGCTACGACATCACCAAGCTGACCGGCAGCAGCGAGGGCCTGATTCTCGCCGCGGTGTTCGCCTCCGAGGGCTATATCGTCGTCGCGCCGAACTATGCCGGCTACGACACCTCGACGCTCGGCTACCACCCTTACCTGGTCGGTGCGCAGCAGGCTGACGACATGATCGATGCGCTCGCGGCCGCGCGCAGCGCGCTGCCGGTCGCCGATGCGCCCGGAGTCACCGACGACCACAAGCTGTACATCACTGGCTACTCGCAGGGTGGATATGTCGCCATGGCAACCCATCGCGCCCTGCAGGCGGCGGGCCAGACGGTGACCGCATCGGCGCCGATGTCCGGACCGTACACGCTCGGAGCGTTCGGCGATGCGCTGTTTCTCGGACAGGTGAACGGCAGCGCGACGGTGAACTTCGCCATCCTCGCCAATGCCTATCAGAATGCCTACGGCAATCTGTACAGCGACCCGAGCGAGGTCTTCGCGACGCCCTACGCGAGCAGCGTTCCGGGATTGCTGCCGAGTGCGACGGCCCTGAGCATGCTGTACTCGGAGAATCTGCTGCCGCAGAACGCGCTCTTCAGCAGCACTCCCCCCGCACCCCAGTACGCATCCATCACGCCGGCGACGATGCCGGCAAACCTGGCGGTCGTCTTCGCCCTGGGTTTCGGCAGCAACTTTCTCCTCTCCAACGCGTACCGCCTGTCCTATCTACAGGATCAGCAGGCCAATCCGGACGGGGGCTTGCCCACGGTCACCGATGGCCTGCCGGCCGCCTCTCCGGGCAACGCACTGCGGCAGGATCTGAGGCAGAACGATCTTCGCGCCTGGAGCCCGAGCGCTCCGGTTCTGTTGTGCGGGGGCGATGAGGATCCGGTGGTCTTCTTCTTCAACACGCAGCTCATGCAAAGCTACTGGACCTCGCATCCGCCGCCCGGCACCGTCTCGGTCCTGGACGTCGACTCCGCCGCGACCGCGAACGATCCGTATGCGGATGAGAAGACGGGGTTCGCCGCAGCCCGAGCGGCCGTCGAGGCCTCCGCGATCGCCGGCGGCGCAACCGACGGCGGTCACGCCGCGGTACTCGAGTCCTATCATGCCCCGCTCGTACCGCCGTTTTGCCTGGCGGCCGCGAAGGTGTTCTTCGATAGCCACTGAGGGCGCCGCCCGGCACTGCATTGACAAATCGGCGCCCCGGCACGAGGTGCCAGGATGCGCCTCCGGCGCGGTGAAATCTTAAGTGGAATCCGCGCCTTGGAGCACCCGCGAGTCTGTCGGCCGGGGATAAGGTGTTTGGACTCCCGCCGTCCGGTGATCCGCCTTATGATGCGCGGCGCCCTCTCTATCTAATGCCACTCGAGGGCGCGCCTACGGAGCATTGCCATGAACGTTGCACAAGTCGCCGCCGAGATCTTGAAGCGCGAGGGCACCGAGTACCTGCTCGCCTATCCGCTCAATCCGCTCACCGAGTCGTGCGCGGCGGCGGGCATCCGGCCGATCATCGTGCGCCAGGAGCGCGTCGGCCTGCACATGGCCGATGCCATCAGCCGCCTCTCCTCGGGAGACAGAGTCGGTGTGTTCTGCCAGCAGGCGGGGCCCGGGGTGGAGAATTCCTTCGGCGGTGTGGCGCAGGCCTGGTCCGAGGGCGTGCCGCTCATCGTCATGCCGGGCGGCTCCTCGCGCGCCGAGGCCTGGGTGCGACCCGGCTTCAACGCGGCGCTCAACTTCCAGCACGTCACCAAGGCCTGCGAGCAGATCACGACGCCGACGGCCATCGTCGGGGCGCTGCGGCGCGCGTACACACTGGCCCGCAACGGCCGGCCGGGGCCCGTGCTGATCGAGGTTCCCGGCGACATGTGGATGCAGGAAGTGCCCGGGTTCCCGGAGAAGCTCGACTACAAGCCCGTGCGGCGCATCCTCTCGGCGCCGGACCCGGCGGACGTGGATCGCGCGGCTGCCGTGCTGCTCGCTGCGAGGCGCCCGCTCATCTATGCCGGACAGGGCGTGCACTACGCGCGCGCCTGGGAGGAGCTGCGCCAGGTCGCCGAGCTCCTCGAGGCGCCGGTCACCACGAGCCTCGAGGGCAAGAGCGCCTTCCCGGAGACCCACCCGCTGTCGCTCGGCTCAGGCGGCGTGTCGATGCCGCGCTCGGTGTTCGAGCACGTGCAGGATGCGGACGTAGTGTTCGGCGCGGGCGCAAGCTTCACCGCCACGGGATTCGGGATCCGCTTCCCTACGGCGAACAAGACCTTCATCCACAACACCGTCGACCCGCACGACATCAACAAGAACATCCCGACCGATCATCCGCTCGTCGGTGACTCCAAGCTCACCCTGGCGATGCTCTCCGAGGCCCTCAAGCACCGGCTCAAAGGCGGCAAGCCGCGCGGAAATCTGCGGGACGTCGCGGCGCGCATCAAGGAGCAGAAGGACAAGTGGCTCGCCGAGTGGATGCCGCTGCTCACGAGCGAGGACAAGCCGCTATCCCCGTACCGGGTGATCTGGGATCTCATGCAGGTCGCCGACATGCCCAACACCATCATCACGCACGATGCGGGCAGCCCGCGTGATGAGCTCTCACCGTTCTGGCGTCCGGTCACGCCGCACTCCTACATCGGCTGGGGCAAGAGCACGCAGCTCGGGTATGGCCTGGGACTGGCGATGGGCGCGAAGCTGGCGAACCCCGACAAGCTGTGCATGAACATGTGGGGCGATGCGGCGATCGGTATGACCGGCATGGACTTCGAGACCGCGGTCCGCGACCGGATCCCGATTCTCTCCATCCTCTACAACAACTACTCCATGGCCATGGAGATCAAGGCCATGCAGGTATCGACGGACAAGTACCACTCGACCGACATCTCCGGCAACTACGCCGACTGGGCCAAGGCACTGGGCGGCTACGCCGAGCGCGTCACCGAGCCTGCAGAGGTGACCCATGCGCTGCTGCGCGCGATCGCCGCGACCAAGAACGGTCAGCCCGCGCTGCTCGAGTTCATCACCACCAAGAACAAGGTGTACTCGACCTTCCAGGCCGGCTACCAGTCGAGCGGAGCGCGGCCGTCGGGACGCAGCACGTGAGCAAGTTCGTCATCCAGCCGCACTTCCGGCTGCAGGAGTGGGTCGCCGAGGAGAAGGGCTACTTCGCTGCGGAGGGCCTGGATTACGTGTTCAACGAAGAGGTCCGCTCGAGCGACGGCAAGGTTCACGACAAAGGCATCAAGGTCGGCGCGTACCAGTCCTTCGAGGAGGGGCGCAAGTCCGATGTGAGCTGTGCGTGCCACTGGACGGTGAACGTCGCCGCCTCGAGCGGTCACGGCAAGCTCTACGCCAACGCCTACTCGGTCGCCCCTGCGGGCATCTTCGTGCCGCAGGATTCTGCCGTGAGGCACCCCGGCGATCTCGCCGGTGTGCCGATCTCGGTGGGCTATCAGTCGGGCAGCCACTACTCGAGCATCCAGGCCCTCGAGCAGTATCTGCCGCGCAAGGACATCGCGCTCTCCTTCAACGACGGCATGCTGTTCAAGCGCCTGGAGCTGCTCATCGAGGGCAAGCTGCCGGCGGCGGCGCTGTTCAGCGGGCCGTACTATCTCGCCGAGCAGCTCGGCTTCCGCAAGATCATCGACACGACGTTCATGATCGCCACCATGCTCACCGGCGATCCGGATCCGGAGGACGTGCGCAAGTTCTTCCGCGCCCTGCAGCGGGCGCAGCGCGACATCGACTTGCGCCCCGAGCTCTACACTCACTACTACCAGCGTGAGTTCCCCGAGCGCTACCACGCGCTCATGGACACGCGCCGCTGGGGACCGGGCGAGCGGCTGGTGTTCGAGCCGTACACGCAAGAAGCCTACGAGCAGTCGCGGAGCTGGATCGCCGCGCACGAGATCTTCGGCGCCGCCGGCATGGGATCGGCGGCCTACCGCGACGCCACCGTCAGCTAGAGACGGACCGGCTGTCCGACCGGTGTCCGCGGTGTCCGCGGCGGACACCGCCCCCGCCCTCGGCGCTCGGAGGTGAAAAGGTAGAACCCTAGTTTCCTCAACGTCTTGCGCGTTTCCCGTCGCGTGGTACGGACGTTGCAAATCCGTTGGGCATGACCGCCTCCTCGAGCATCGCTCAGCTGCGAAAGGCCGCCACCGGGCTGCGTGAGGCCGCGATGCGCGGCACCGAGGCGCAGGATGTGGTCCGCGCGCCTGAGGACCAGCGCCGGCGGCGGTGGCGCTTGCGGCTCGTGGCCGGCGCTGCGCTGGTCGTGATCCTCGCCGCCTCGCTCTGGCTCGCACATGCGTGGTCGCGCTCGCAGTACTCGGTGTCGGCCGAGCGGCTGCAGATCGCCACGGTGGAGCGCGGGCGCTTCGTGCGC
>Ga0335081_10005885_pt1 | contig 19420 bp, 11 predicted proteins | sample Lox_Sample_35_FD_206713 | JGI IMG/M metagenome (GOLD analysis project Ga0335081, IMG submission 206713) | Soil microbial communities from Loxahatchee National Wildlife Refuge, Florida, United States - Lox_Sample_3.5 | ecosystem: Environmental > Terrestrial > Soil > Wetlands | place: USA... | reverse complement strand
AACTAGGCTGACGCCGGGCCCCTTGAAGTTGGTTTCAATGGTCGGAAAACTGGTGCCACTTGTCCACAGGGGGGTGGGATAAAGTTCGTCCCAGGAATCGTGAATGTAACGGAAGGTGGCGCGGACCTTCGAGTTGAAGTTCTCGTCCACACGCAGCAATTCTTCGCGCCAGTTCGTGGGCAGCGTTGGTTCGGCAGTCCAGGTTTCGGCGCCGGGCGAACCGCCGTTGGGCAAAGGAATCATGCTTTCCAGCGCCGGCGCGGTATTCTGATCAATCGGCACCTGGTTGCTGGGGAAAAACGTTCCGGTCGCAGGATTGATTGGGCAATCGGCCATCGAGCCGGTGCTCGCGTTCGGGCATAGGTCGCTGAAGTTTCCAGCGCGCTCGGCGGCGGAAGGAACAACCGTGACGGGAAACGGACTGGGCACGCGGTCGCGGCGCCACTCCTGTGAAAAGAAGAAGAAAGTCTTCTGCTTGTTTTTGTTGTAAACGCCGGGAATATACACGGGCCCGCCGATGGTGTACCCGAAGTCGTTTTTCTTGTAAGAGGGCGGGGCGCTCTGGAAGTAAGGCGTAGCGTTGAACGCGTCGTTGCGGACGAACTCGTAGGCATCGCCGTGAAACTGATTCGTGCCCGACTTTGTTTCCACTTCAACGGTGCCTGAGCCGTTCCGGCCATACTGCGCACCGTAATTGGAGGTGAGGACTTTGAACTCGGCGATGGCGTCAATACTCGGATAAACGTTCAGCGTGGTGTTGCTGCCGTTATCCATGCTGTCGCCGCCGTCGAGTTCCCAGTTGTTGTATTCGGTCCGTCCGCCATTGACACTGAAGGCTACGCTGCCGCCGACGCCGACCTGTCCTTCGTCCTGCCCGGTTTGATTGCTCACGCCGGGGACCAGCGTGACCAGTTGCGTGAAGTTACGTCCATTCAACTCGAGCTGAGTGATTTCTTTTCCGTTGACAGTGCCGGAAAGGTCGGATGATTGGGTCTCCACCTGGGCGACGCTCGATCCCTGGACTGTGATCTCCTCGCTGGCAGCGCCGACCTGCAGAGTCACGTCAATGCGTGCCTTCTGCGCCACTTGTACAAGCACGCCTCTCGCTTCGTAGCGCTTGAAGCCCTTCGCCGCCACGCTTAGATCGTAGGCACCGATCGGGAGCGCGGGAAACAAATAGTCTCCGCTGCCATTGCTGGTCGTGCTGCGATCAATGCCGCGGCTTCCACTGCGCAGCACAACGCTCGCATTGGCGACGGCGGCGCCCGTGGCGTCCGTGATGGTTCCTGTGATGGAGGCGGTATCTTGGGCGAGCGCGGCGACCGGAATGAGGATCGAGAAAAGCGCCCAGTGGCGCAAACAACTTTTCATAACGCCCCCTTATTCAGGTGACAAGTTCCGCGGAGTCGGAACCCCGAGGAAAATAATCCGTACAAAACCGAAACCGGGCTTCGTGGCCGGAGCCGGTTCGGCGCGGTGGTCGGGTCAAAACCCGCCTATTAAAACGTATCAATACTGCTGGAACTCCAGATTTAGTGTCAAGCGAAAAATCGCGCGTGTTTTCTGTTCTGGCGGCACGGTTCACGGCACCCTGCGGGTGGATTCCCGCACTGCCAACTCCGGCGCCAGCTTGCGATGGACGGTCGGAACCGGTCTCTTCTCCACTACCGCGTTGATGCCGTCCGCCATGATGCTGACCGCCACCGCCCCCAACTGCTCCATGGGCTGGCGCACGGTCGTCAGCGCGGGCGTGTACAGGCTCGATGCGGCTACGTCATCAAACCCAATGACGGAACAGTGTTCGGGAACGCGCAAACCGTGTTTGGCCAGCGCGCGGATTGCGCCGAAGGCGGTCATGTCGTCAAATGCCATGATCGCAGTGAACGGCCGTTTCCGGTGAATCAATTCTTCCGTCAATTGGAAGCCGGCCTCAAAGCTTGAACTCGGCTCGCGCGACTCCGGCAGATCCATCACCAATTGCGGATCGAGCGCCAGATCCTTCGCTTTCGCCAGCGAGCGAATTCCTTTCCAGCGTGGAGCGCTATCGCCTAGAGTTTTCGGCCCGCGAATAAAAGCCACCTTGCGATGCCCGAGCTGGTAAAGATGTTCGAGCGCGGTGTATGCCCCGAGTTCGTTATCTACGAGGACCGAGCTTACGGTGTCCGTATGCGGCTCCCGGCCGATCATCACTGTGGGGATGCTGCTTTTTTCCACGTCGGCGAGGACGTCAATGTCCACGAAGAGCCAGTTCGCCACGATGAGCAACGCCTCGACGCGGCGGTCGAGAAGCATTTCGAGATAACGCTCAAAGCGGCCGCGCTCGTTATGGCCGTCGGTAAGAATCGGCAGGTACGACGATTGATAGAGCGAGTTCTCAATGCCCCGCAGGATCAGCGTGCAATACGGATCGGTCATGTCGAAGACCATGACCCCGACCGTGTGGCTGCGCTTGCTGCGTAACGAACGGGCAAAAAGGTTAGGCCGGTAGCCGAGGGTGCGGGCGGCGCGCTCGATGCGCTTCTTGGTGGCCGCAGGGATGTAGCGGGACAAAGGAGCATTGTTGAGAACGATAGAAACGGTGGTGGAGGAAAAACCGCTCTCCTTTGCCACATCGCGGATAGTGACCATCGAGTTGTTGCTGCGTTTACCGCTCACAACGGGACTGGCTGCCGCGCTTGAATTCACGCGACGGCTTGGCGGACACTAAAACAGAGAGCCAAAGCGGTGTCAAGCCGAACCAGAAAATTCGGAGTGAGTTTTCTCCTAGGGTTGAATATCTTCTTGCTCTCACAGCGTTGCGCCTGGGCAGACGGCGCTGCCACGGAGGATCCGCAACAGTTGTTTCAGCAGGGCGAAAGAGCTCTGCGCAAGGGTGATCTGAACGAAGCCGAGCGCGCGTTTCGCGGCGTGCTGGCGGCAAATTCCAATGTTGCGGGGGCCTATGCCAACCTGGGCGTGATTGAAATGCGCCGCAAGCGCTGGAAACCCGCGCTTGAAATGCTGAGCAAGGCGGAAGCCCTGGCTCCCCAAGTTGCCGGCGTGCGGTTGAACATTGGGCTGGTGTATTTCCGGCAGAATGACTTCCGGTCGGCGATTGCGCCGTTTGAATCTGTGGTGCGCGACGCGCCGGATTCAGCCCAGGCTCGATACCTGCTGGGTTTGTGCTACTTCTTTACCGAACGTTATGGCGAGGCGGCGAGCACGCTGGAACCGCTCTGGGCGCGGGAATCGAATGAGTTGAATTATCTCTATGTCCTGGGAATTGCTGCGCACGAATCAGGGCGCGGAGAACTGGAGCAGCGCGCGCTGGGCCGAATGGTAGAAACCGGGCAGAACTCTCCGGAGTTTCACCTGCTGATGGGGAAAGCGCACATCAATCGCGAGGAGTATGACGACGCGATCGCTGAGCTGAAGCTGGCGGCAAAGGGCAATCCGAAACTGCCTTTCGTGCATTTCAATCTGGGTGCGGCGTATCTGAAGAAGGAAGATCTCGATGATGCCAAGGCGGAATTCCTGAAAGACATCGCGATCGAGCCGGATGTTGCGTACGACTACGATCAGCTCGGGTTTATAGATTATCGCGAACATGAAGATGCTGAGGCGGAAAAGGCGCTGCGCAAAGCTCTGCGCCTTGATCCCGCACTGAGCAGCTCCCATTTTGAGTTGGCGCAGGTTTTGCAGCGCGAAGGAAAGTGTACGGATGCATTGATCGAGATTGACGCGTCGTTGAAACTGGATCCCGACCGGCACACCGTGCATTACGTGCGCGGTCAGATACTGCAGAAGTTAGGACGGACCAGGGAAGCGCGCGAAGAAATGGAAACGGTCAGCCGAATGACCAGCGCTGCTCGAACTCGAAGAGAACATGAGCTTTACGGCGGGCAGCTGCCCAGCCCCGAACTGACCCAGGAGCCGCAGCAGTAATGGCGTTCTGCTTCTGATAAAATGCTCCGGCCCACGGAGTCCCCTCCCCTCCCGGCGCTATCCAGCATGGCCTAGCCAGGTGAACCGCGCATGAAACTGACGCTGCGTATCGCGGGGATTGTTGTAGCCGTATTGCTCATCGCCATCATCGTTCTTCCCTTCACGATAGATGTGAACAACTTCCGCCCGAAACTCGAGGCAGAGCTTTCCAGCGGGCTGGGACGCCAGGTGAAAGTAGGAAATCTGAAGCTCTCCCTGTGGTCGGGCAGCGTGGCTGCGGAAGAACTTTCGATTGCGGATGATCCGTCGTTCAGCCAGGGGGCGTTTGTCCACGCCAAGGCGCTGAGAGTGGGACTGGAGATACGGCCCCTGATCTTCTCGAAGAAATTGAACATCACGGAGCTGACGCTGGAGCAGCCCGAGATCACTTTGCTGCGCTCCGATGCCGGCGTGTGGAACTTCGCCAGCCTGGGAGGAAATGGCAGCTCAGCAGGCTCAACCGACACTGCGACGCCACAGAACGAGAATGCCGGCAATGCTTCCTCGCAGGCGAGCCAGAACTTTGTGGTGAAAAAATTGGAAGTGAAGGACGGGCAACTGACGGTGAGCCAGATGAATTCGAATGCGGATTCGTCCTCCTCATCGCCGCCGGCGCCGCATGTGTATCAGCACGTCAACATCGTAATGCACAATCTCTCGCTGACTGCGCAGTTTCCGTTCAGAGTCACGGCGTCGCTGCCGGAAAATGGAGAGATTCAATTAAACGGCCACGCCGGCCCGATCAGCATGGGCGATATTACGGTGACGCCGTTCGATGCGAAGATCCGGGTGAAGCAGCTCGATCTGGCTGCCTCCGGATTTGCGGAACTCTTTCCCGGAGTGGCCGGCATCGCGGATTTCAACGGGCTGGTCAGTTCGGACGGGCAGCAGCTACACACCGAAGGCACTCTGGATGCGCAGCAGCTGAAGCTGGTTGAGAACGGATCGCCTGCCGGCAGGCCCCTTGAACTGAAGTACGCGGTGGATCATCAGTTGCAGACGACGAGTGGAACGGTGACGCAGGGCGACATCAGCATGGGCAAGGCTTTTGCGCAGCTGACCGGCAACTATCAAACCCAGGATGGCGTGACAATACTGGATATGAAGCTGGACGCGCAGAACATGCCGGTGAACGACCTGGAGGCGATGCTGCCGGCGCTCGGCGTGGTGTTGCCGAGCGGTTCGTCGCTCAATGGCGGGACGCTGACGACCAATCTGACGATCAGCGGCGCAGCGAACAATCCGGTGATCAGCGGGCCGATTCGACTTTCCAATTCGAAGCTGGCGCGTTTTAACCTGGGATCGAAGCTCTCAGCCATATCGAAGCTCGCAGGAGGCAAGACCGGCGCCGATACTTCAATTCAGACGCTGAGCACCGAGGCGCGCATTGGCCCGGAGGGAGTTCGGACAGAAAAGATCAACCTCGTGGTGCCGGCGTTCGGAACTCTGACGGGCGAAGGGACGATCAGCCCCGGCGGCGCCCTGGAATTTCACATGAACGCAGACCTGAACGGCGGAGCGGTCACTACCCTGCAGAGCCTGACCCACCTGGGAAGCGGCGGAGTCAGCCTTCCGTTTTTCATCCGCGGGACCACGTCGAACCCGCAATTTGTGCCGGATGCGAAAGGCGCCGCGATTGGATTGGCCAAGAGCCAGCTCAAGAAGAAAGTGCAGTCGCTTCTTCAGCCCAAGCAGCCCGGCCAACCGCAACAGAAAAGTTCCGTAATCCACAAATTCACGGGCCTCTTCCACAAGAAGCAGAATAACTGAAAACTATTCACAGCGGAAGCCGTTGCTCGTTGTTAGCGCCGGTGATCTGAGCTTTCATGGTGTTCCTGCGGGCGCGGCGCCGGCGCGCTTCTCTGCTGGCGCTGCCGCTGCCAGGCGTTGAACTTCGATTGCTCGCTCTGCTGCTCCTGCGGACGGGCCTGCACCGGCGGTGCGGTTCGAACCAGAGGATGCGAGTAATTTCCGTTGAACGCGTTCGGGGCTGGATGCGATACCGGCCGACTGGCGGGCTGCCCCGGTCCGGGCGTCACGGTGCGAACGTTGGCCGCCGACTGCCGCTGTTCAAGCGATGCCCGGGGCGGAGCAGGCATCCGGGTCGCGACAACCTGGCGATTGACGATCGCTGCCGGCGGCTGCACGCGAGCCGGAGTTCCGGCGCCGAGCACGCTCGCTTTTTCCGGCTGCACAGAAGGCCCACGGCTTACCGGCGCTTCGGCGAGCGCTTTGGCATCCACTTGCACCATATTGCGCGCGACTGGGCGTGCGTTCACGAAAGCATCGTGCGAGACGGCCGTTACCGCGCTGGGCACGCGCTGGTTCGCATAGGTGATGTGCGCCAAGTTATTGTTGCGGTAGTCGTTGTAAACGCGCGTAACTTGAGTGACGCTGATGCGCGTATTAGTAATGTTGATATTGTTCACGTACAGCGGGCTGACCCGGTAGGCCGGCACATACACTTCGCCGGGCGCCAGCGGAAACCAGCCGACTGCTGGACCGACTCCCACGGCGAAATGAAAGCCCCCTCCGCCAACGAAAGCTACCAGCGCCGGGGCGTAAACCGGCCGCACAACCACCGGTCCCGGCACCCAGCACCAGGAGCTTTCGATGAACGCCCAGCGCCCGTAGTGAAAGGGCGCAAAGCCCCACGGCTCGTCTTCCACCCAGGTCCAGCCCCACGGTTCAATCCAGACCCAATGGCCAAAACGATAAGGCGCCCAGCCCAAAGCAACTCCAGCCGGCGTCCACACAGGACCGAAGCCGGCGGCAAAATGCCATTGACCATACGCATCGAGATCTTCGTACCCGGTCACTTCAGTTGAGATGTAGTTGGCGGACTCCGATTGATCTTCGCGGCGATCACGATCGAAAGCCCAGTTGTCGAAATCATCGGCGGGGGGAATTTCCGAAATCTGGTGATCGAGTTGATCGGTCCCCGTGAAGCGTGCCTCCTGGTCGGCGATTACGACAAAGGACGATCCGCCGCCGGTGGCTTCGCCTCGTCCCTGCCAGACGGTGGCGTCGGTCTCCGTGCCGTCGGCGTTCACATCAATGCGATATTCGCCGGTGCGCTGGACGGTGAATGCGAGATTCGGCGTGTCAATTTCGAAATTGTCTCCGTCATCGAGATGGCGTACCCGAACGATGATGGAGCCGAGGGAAAGCTTCAGTTGCGTAGTGTGGTCGTCCAGGTCTAGGAAGGTGACGCTGGTTTCGGAGCTCAGGCGCAGATCGGTTGATCCGATTTCAAGCTCGGCGTGCGAATCTTTATCAGCCCAGAGGTTGTCGCCGGTCGTGAGCGGACGGTTCGTGACGGCTGTGACCCAATCGCCTTCGCCGCCGGGTTGAAGCGAGACCGAGCCACTGGAAAAGTCGAGACGGGCAACGCGGGAGGGAGGATCCTGGGCCGGGGTGCCTGGTTGTGACGCATCGGGGGGAGGACTCTGGTCGGCGTTCTGCGTCACGTCGGCGGCAGGAGCCTGGTCCTGCGCGGCAACCTGAAGCGGCATTTGCAAAAAGAACAACAAGCTCGCAAGCAGAAATCCGATGGCCAACGCTCTTGGTTTCTTCATGTGCGGCAAGCCTCCGTGCGGTCCACGCCTACAATATTCATAACCCTGCTGCCAACAGGAAGTTTCAGACGCGGCAGGCCGATGAGCGGTTGTCCGGGGGAGATGCGGCAGTAACCTCGCGGGGAAGGCCAACTTGCCCATCACGAAGCCGGTTCGCGGGCAGCGCGCGCGGCGTAAGAGAGTTCATCATGACGGAAACACAATAATGAAGCCAAGTCTGTTGCAATCGAGTCTAAGGGGCAGAGTGCGTTCCGCGTCGAAATCAGCCGCCGCGCCGTCGGCAGCCCGCCCGAATTTGCGTGCCGTGATTCCCGATGTTTGGGAGCTAATCCGGCCGCGGCGTGGGCTGTTGGCGGTCGGTTTTGTGCTGATGGTCATCAATCGTGTTTCCGGGCTGGTGCTTCCTTATTCCACGAAATACCTGATTGATAGCGTCATCGTTAAGCACCACATCGAACTACTGAAGCCGCTGGTGCTGGGTGTGCTGGCAGCGACGGCGGTGCAGGGCATTACCTCATTTTCGCTCACGCAGCTGCTTTCCAAGGCGGCGCAGCGGTTGATTGCGGAGCTGCGGCAAAAAGTGCAGGCGCACGTGGGGCGGCTGCCAGTCACCTTTCACGATTCAACCAAGAGCGGCGTACTGGTATCGCGGATTATGAGCGATGTGGAAGGCGTGCGGAATCTGATTGGCACGGGGCTGGTGGATTTGACCGGAGGTCTGCTGACGGCGCTCATCGCGATGGTGGTGCTGTTTCGCATCAGCGCGCTGATGACCGTGCTGGCCTTCGCGTTTCTTTCCTGTTTCGCGCTGGCACTGAAAAAAGCGTTCGGAACCATTCGTCCGATTTTTCGCGAAAGGGGAAAGATCAACGCCGAAGTTACGGGGCGGCTGGCCGAGTCGCTGGGCGGCGTGCGGGTGGTGAAGGGATACCACGCCGAACAACGCGAGGAGCGGGTGTTTGCCGGCGGCGTGCGGCGCCTGCTGGAAAATGTGATGCGCAGTTTGACCGCGACCTCCGTAATGAGCCTTTCGGCGAGCCTGTTATTGGGGGTGGTGGGTGTGGTCATCATGTACACCGGCGCGTATCAGATCGTGGCCGGCAAGCTCACGATCGGCGGCTTCTTTACTTACACGCTGTTCATGGGGTTTCTGATTGCCCCCATCATGCAGATCGTGCAGATCGGCACGCAACTTACTGAAGCGCTGGCCGGGCTGGAGCGGACGCACGAGATTCTGAGCGAGCGGGCGGAGGACCGCGATCCCCGGCGAACCGTGACGTTGCCCGAAATTTACGGCAGCGTGGAATTCGATCATGTGAGCTTCAGCTATGACGGGAACCGCGTCGTGCTGCATGAGGTATCTTTCCATGCCGAACCTGGGACGGTGACGGCGCTGGTGGGTTCTTCGGGAGCGGGCAAGTCCACAACGATTGGGCTGGTTTCAGCGTTCTATATCCCGACGTCAGGGCGCGTCCTGGTAGACGGAGTGGATTTGAGCACGGTCCGGCTGGATTCTTACCGCACAAAACTGGGCGTGGTGTTGCAGGAGTCGTTCTTATTCGACGGTACGATTCGCGAGAATGTCGTATTTTCGCGGCCGGAGGCCACCGAGGAAGAGTTGTTGCGGGCGTGCCGCATTGCGCGGGTAGATGAATTCGCCGAAACTTTCGCCGACAAGTACGACACGATAGTGGGCGAGCGCGGCGTGAAGCTTTCCGGCGGCCAGCGGCAAAGAATCTCGATAGCGCGGGCGATTTTGGCTGAACCGCGCATCCTAATACTGGACGAGGCGACTTCAAGCCTGGACTCTGAATCGGAGGCGTTGATTCAGCAAGGCCTGGCGTATCTGATGCAGGGACGCACGACCTTCGTGATTGCGCACCGGCTTTCGACCATCCGGCGCGCCGACCAGATTTTGGTGATGGAGCAGGGCGAAGTCGTGGAGCGGGGCACGCACGAGCAGCTTTACGCGCTGCATGGCCGTTATTACGACCTGTACACGCGCCAGCACGGCCTCGAAAACAATCTGTTTCTCGCGCCCGGCGAAGGTGACCTGGCGCTGGCGGAAAATGGAGCTGCAAAGGCGGGCGATGGAAGTGATCCGAACCTGGCGGACGCGCTGCGCATGGTGAAAGGAGAACTTCGGTAGGTGGTGCACGGTAACGGACAAAAAGCTGGAAGCGACTTGAGCGTACTGCGCACGGAAGCAGTGTGCCGGCACTACCGCATGGGGGATGCCGTGATCCGTGCTGTAGATGGGATCTCGCTCGAGATTGGCGGCGGCGAGTTTGTAGCCCTGTTGGGGACTTCGGGGTCGGGAAAATCTTCTCTGCTTAACCTGATCGCCGGGCTCGATCATCCCACGGCAGGAAACGTAATCGTGCAGGGCAGCAATCTCGCCCAGCTTTCACGAACCGAACTGGCGAAATATCGGCTGCACACCGTGGGAATGGTTTTTCAGTCGTTCAATCTGATTCCCAGCATGACCCTGCTGGAGAACGTCGAACTGCCGCTGCGTTTTGCAGAAGTCGAACGGAGCAAGCGCAAAGCGCTGGCCGAACAATCGCTGGAACAGGTGGGATTGAAGGCGCGCTTGCGACATCGGCCGGTCGAACTTTCCGGAGGCGAGCAGCAACGCGCTTCCCTGGCGCGCGCGTTGATCAACAAGCCGAAGCTTTTGCTGGCCGATGAGCCTACGGGTAACCTCGACAGTCACACCGGCGGCGAGATCATGAACCTGATCCGTGAATTCAACGAGTCTCTGGGCATGACGGTGATCATGGTGACCCATGAGCGCAACTTGGCTGAAAGATATACCCGCCGCATGATTTTTCTGTCTGATGGAAAGTTGGTGGATGACCAACTGAATGGAAGCCTGCGCGAATCCGTTTCGCAAGGGGAAATCCGGTGAAACTCTACGATGTGACTGAGCTTGCGGTGCGCAACTTGCGAGAATCCGTGCTGCGCAATTCGCTTACCACGGTGGGAATTTCGGTTGGCGTAGCTTCGCTGGTGGCCATGCTTTCACTGGGAATTGGCCTGCAGGCCATGGCCTCACGCCGACTGCAGAAGTCCGGATTGTTTGACACCGTGGTGGTGACGTCGCGGCGCGACCTGCGCAACTTCAGCCGCGAGCAGGAGGAAAGCGGACCCTCGCCGGCGGAAAGTCCGGCGCTCGATGAACCAGCCCGGCAAAAGATCGAGCAATTGCCCAATGTGCAGGAAGCCTATCCCGATATCCGATTCGTGACCGAACTGCGCTATCAGGACAAGCCGCATCTGACGATGGTTGCCGGCCTCCCTTCTTCCGCGCGGAACAATGACGCGTTTGAGGGGATGCAGGGACAGTTTTTCTCGTCGGACACCGCTCCGGAAGTTCTGCTACAGAAATCATTCGCGGAAGAATTGATCGGCAAGCGCAGGAGTTCCGGCGCAGAAGACGCGAATGTTGCCGATCTGGCCAAGCCGTTGCTGGGTCAGACGCTCCTCATGAGATACGCCGAACGCACGAGCAGCAGTTCGACATCGTCCGCAGATGTGGCCGACGCCTTGGGCGCAGCGTATTCCGTGGTTTCGCACGAACTCACTTTGAAGATCGTCGGCGTCACCGATCTCGATCCTGAAAGCCTGCGTGGGGCGGCGCGCGCTCGCGTGTTTCTCCCCCTCAAATTGGCGGAGAGCCTGCACGTAATGCAGCCCTCCGACTTGCGGGACACTACACACGCCCCTGGTGGCGCGCCCGCTTATATGTCCGTCAGCGTGCGAGTGAAGGACCCGAAGCAGGTGCAACCCGTGGAAGATGCCATCAAAAAGATGGGATTCAACACATTTTCAATTCTCGATGCAACGCGCAGCCTGGGGCGATTTTTCGCGGTGCTGGATTTGTTTCTGGGGATTTTCGGCAGCCTCGCGCTGGCGGTTGCTTCGATTGGAATCGTGAATACGCTGGTAATGGCAATCCTCGAGCGGCGGCGTGAAATTGGAATCATGAAAGCGCTGGGCGCGAGTGACGGCGATGTCCGCGGGCTTTTTTTCGCTGAAGCCGGAGCGATGGGCGTGCTGGGCGGAATGGTCGGCGTCGCGCTTGGCTGGATGATTGGGCGAGTCATCAACCTGGGCACGAACGTTTATCTCAGGCGCCAGCATTTTCCGCCGGAGCAGATCTGGTTTGTGCCCTGGTGGCTGGTAGGCGGCGCCGTGGTGTTTGCCTTGATTGTGAGTCTGCTTTCCGGGCTGTACCCCGCGTCGCGAGCGGCGCGCCTCGACCCCGTTCAGGCGCTCCGCTACGAGTAAACTGGCTTCATGCGCCTGTTTCTGCGATTTCTTCTTCCCCTGATACTTCTTTTTTCCACTCGGGCGTTGGCGCAAGGACGCGTGGATTGCAATGCGCTCAACAGCCGGATTCTGAGTGAGGTGGTCCATTATTGCGCGCTTTTGCCGGAAAGCTATGACTCGGGGAAGGAGCCGGCGCGCCACTATGCGGTGCTGTATTTTCTGCATGGCCTCGGGGAGAACGAGCAGATGCTTTTCCGGACAGGGGGATGGACGCTGATCGGAGACCTGCGACAGCAGAGGAAACTTGGCGACTTCCTGATTGTTACGCCGGAAGCGAAGCGAACCTTCTACGTCAATTCGGCTGATGGCAAGGTCCGGTACAGCGATTTTTTTCTGCGCGAGTTCATACCTTATATCGAAGCGAGATATCGAGTCCGCCACGACCGCGGCGCGCGGGCCATTGGCGGGATTTCTATGGGTGGGTATGGCGCGTTGCGTTTCGCCTTTTCGCATCCAGAGTTATTTGTGGCCGTGAGCGCCCAGAGCGCCGCGCTGATCACCGACTCGCCCCAGGAACTGAATCGTGGGATGCGTTCCGGAACTCCGCTGAGCAGCGTGCTGGGCAAGGTGTTCGGCGACCCTATCAATGTGCCCAACTGGAAAGAAAACGACCCCTTGGTGCTCGCCCGCAAAAACAAAACCGGCATCAGCAAGCTGGCGATTTATTTCAACTGCGGGCGGGAAGACGATTATGGATTTGAAACTGGGGCTTTGGCCCTGCACAAAGAACTAGAGTCAGAAGGCATCAGGCACGAGTTTCATCTTTATCCAGGGAATCACGACGCTATTTATTTTCTCGCCCATCTCGAAGAACAGCTTGAGTTTCACGGGCGAGCCTTCCGATGAGGAGAACGGCGCACGACGCTACAGCTTGTTGAGTCCGTCTAGGGCGGCAACCTTGTACGCTTCCGCCAAAGTTGGATAGTTGAAGACCGTATCGCGAAAATATTCGATCGTCGCCCCCAAAGCCAGCACAGCCTGGCCGATGTGCACAATTTCCGCGGCCCGGTCGCCGATGGCGTGCACGCCGAGCAGGTGAAGCGTCTCCGGATGGAATAGCAATTTCAGAAGTCCCTGCTCATCGCCGAGCATTTGCCCCTTGGCCAGTTCGGCGTAACGGGCCAGACCAACTTCGTAGGGAATTTTCTCTTTCGTGAGTTGCTCCTCGGTCTGGCCCACCATGGAAATTTCAGGGATGGTGTAGATGCCATAGGGAATCAGATTGGGCGGCATTTTGCCGGGCTTGCCGAACATGTGACAGCTCGCAAGCCGGCCTTGCTCCATGGAAGTGCTGGCAAGAGCGGGAAATCCGATGACATCTCCCGCAGCGTAGATGTGCGGGACGGCAGTCTGAAAGAACTCGTTGACCACGAGCTTTCCGCGGCCATCGGATGACAAGCCGACGGACTCGAGGTGAAGTTGATCGCTGTTGGCCTGGCGCCCGATGGTATACAGCAGGCCCTGGCCGTGCACGGTTTTGCCGCTTTCCAGTTTCGCGAACACACGGTCGCGCTCCTGGTCAAACCCCACGGAAACCACCTTTTCGCCGAGCCGAAACACTGTTCCCAGCTGGCGCAACTGGAAGCAAAGACTTTCGACAATTTCCCGGTCAACAAAGTCGAGCAGAATGGGGCGCTGGTCGAGCAGCGTCACCTTGACGCCCAGCGCCGCGAACATTGATGCGTATTCCAGACCGATGATGCCGGCGCCCACGATCACCAGGTCGCGGGGAATTTCTTCAAGGCAGTGCACCTGGTCCGAGTCAAAGACGCGTTTGCCGTCAATCGGAATTTCGGCGCTGTGGGCCGGGCGCGTGCCGCAGGCGATCAAAATGTTGCGCCCGCGGACCAATTGAGCGCCGTCATCGCTCGTGACCTGAATCGTGTGCGGATCAACAAAAGTCGCTTCGCCCTCCAGCACCGTGACGTAGTTGCGGCGCAGCTGCGCTTTGATGACTTCTATCTCCCGCGCCATCACTGCCTGCGCGCGAAAAATCAGGTCGGACATGGCGATGCGGTCTTTGAGCACATAGCCGCGGCCGTAAAACGTGCGCTGGCGAAAACCGCTGAGATAGAGGACCGCTTCCCTCAAAGTCTTGCTCGGAATGGTGCCGGTGTGGACGCAGACGCCGCCAATGGTGCGCTTGCGGTCAATGATAGCGACTTTCTTGCGCATCTTGGCGGCGCAGATGGCGCCTTTTTGACCGGCGGGCCCGCTGCCAATCACGACCAGATCGTATTCGTTGGTTTCCATCGTGCGTGCTTCGAGCAGGTTTGAAATCACGCTCACCAGGCTCATCGGCGACTCGCGCTTAATCCTTGAGAAATGCCACAAATTGAGCCGGCCAAGTGTGAAATGACGCTATCACCGATTGGCGCAGAGCGGAAGAGGCCGCGGGTTTCCACCGCCGCTATTAACACTGGATTAACAATGTGCAGCTAGGATTTCGCCTACGGTTTGCTCCATGCCTCGCATTTCTCTCAGCGATCCCCGGTATTACTTCAATCGGCACGAATCCTGGATGGCTTTCAACGAGCGCGTGCTGGAGGAAGCCCTGGATGAAGGCAATCCCCTGCTTGAACGAGTCAAGTTCCTCGCCATTACGGCGAGCAATCTCGATGAGTTCGTCGAGGTGAGACTCGCAGGCCTTTTGCAGCAGGTGGAGCACAATCAGCAGGAAACCGGTCCGGATGGCTCAACACCGGAAGAACAGCTGCGCCGGCTCGCCAGGCGGCTGCATGCGTTTGTGGCGGCGCAATATGAGTGCTGGAACCACAAATTATTGCCGGCGCTGGCCAAGGAAGGTATACGCGTGTTGCACGTCTCGGCGTTGGATCGGCCGGGAAAAGATGCCATTGATCTTTTCTACACCCGGCAAGTGGATCCGCTCTTGACGCCGGTCACGATTGATCCCAGTCATCCCTTTCCGCATGTCATCAACAAGGCGTTGTGCGTGGCGTTTCTGTTGCGCCACCGGCAACGGCCGGCAACCACCTACCTCGGGGTGGTTACGGTGCCGCGACGACTGCCGCGACTGGTGCGAGTTCCGGCCAAAAATGGCGCGATTCATTGCGTGTTTCTCCATGATGTGGTGGAGGCGCACACCCGCAATCTCTACAAGGGATATCAGGTCATTTCGTCGGGTGCGTTCCGTGCCACGCGCAACAGCAATCTCTATCTGCACGAGGAAGAGTCGCGCAATCTGCTCGAGACTGTGGATGCGCAGCTGCACAATCGGCGCAAAGGCGATGTCGTGCGGATGGAGATTGAAGCGGACGCAGCCCCCGAGATCGTGAACCCGCTGGCGGCGCAATTCGCTTTGAAGGATTGGCAGGTCTTCAATGCCCAGGGCCCGGTGAATCTTTCGCGTCTGTTCTTCCTGGCCGAACAGACCCCGCGGCCTGATCTTAAGTTTCAGCCTTTCGTGGCCAAGAACTTGAGCTTCACGCCGCGCGTCTCGAATTTGTTTGAGCAGATTCGTAAGTCGGACATTCTCTTGCATCACCCCTACGATTCGTATCAGCCCGTGGTTTCATTCATCGAGTCGGCGGCGCAGGACCCCAATGTACTTTCCATCAAGCAGACGTTGTACCGGACGAGCGACGATTCTCCCATTGCGCGCGCGTTGATGGAAGCCGCCCAGAACAAGGAAGTCGCTGTCGTAGTGGAGTTGAAGGCGCGGTTCGACGAGGCTTCCAACATCCGCTGGGCGCGTTCGCTGGAAGAAGCGGGGGTGCAGATCTTTCACGGGCTGGTCGGGCTCAAGACGCATTGCAAGCTGGCCCTGCTGACGCGCCACGACTCCGACGGCCAGATTCGCCAATACGCGCACTTAGGCACGGGCAATTACAATCCCTCGACCGCGCGCTTCTATACCGATCTGAGCCTGTTGACCTGCGATCCGGAGATCAGTGCCGCGGTACACGCGGTTTTCAATTTCCTGACGGCGCGCTCGGAGCAATCGAACTACCGGCCGCTGTTCGTGTCGCCTCTGGACCTGGCCCAGAACTGCATTGAACTGATTGACCGCGAGGCCTACCATGCCCGGCGCAAGCGGCCCGCGCGCATCATCGTCAAAGTGAATGCGTTGCTCGACCAGCCGGTGATTGAGGCGCTGTATCGCGCGTCGCGGGCGGGAGTTGAAATTGACCTGATCGTACGCGGCGCCTGCGCGCTGCGGCCGTCGGTAAAAGGGTTGAGCCATCGCATCCGGGTGCGCAGCATCATCGGGCGGTTCCTGGAACATAGCCGGATTTACTATTTCGAAAACGGCGGCACGCCGGAAATATTCTTAGGCAGCGCCGACTGGATGCCGCGCAATTTGTATGAGCGAGTTGAGGTCATGTTTCCGCTCAAGGACCCATCATCGCGGCAGCGCGTGTATGAAGAGATTTTGATGAATTACTTGAGGGACAACGGCAAGGCACGGTTTCTGCACGCGGATGGTTCTTATGTTCGTCCCTCCCGTGCCGAAATCTTCCGGGGAACTCGAAACGGCCACCAGCCTAGCTTCAGCGTACAGGATTTCTTTCTTCGCCTGGCCGAGAGTTACGAGTTAGAAATCAGTTCCGTGCCGCCGCGGCCACTCCCCATGAGCGCCGACTAGAACTCACCAGCTGTGCATGGTTCCATCCAGCTTGCGATTGATGGGAAGATACGCGCGCTGGTAGGGGTATTGCGCCGCGAGTGCCTCGTTGATATCCACACCCAGGCCGGGAGCGTCGCCCGGATGCATGGCCCCACTTTCAAAGGAATAAGAATGGGGAAAGACCTGGTCGGTCTCCGGCGTGTGCCGCATATATTCCTGAATTCCAAAATTGTGCACGCTGAGATCAAAGTGCAACGCCGCGGCCATGCACACCGGGCTGAGGTCGGTGGCGCCGTGCGAACCGGTGCGCACCTGATAAATCTCGGCAAGGCTCGCGATTTTTTTCAAATGCGTAATGCCGCCGGCATGAACGACCGTGGTGCGGATGTAGTCAATCAACTGCTCTTGAATCAGCTGCTGGCAATCGAAGATGGTGTTGAACACTTCGCCCACCGCCAACGGCGTCGTCGTGTGATGGCGGATGAGTCGAAAACTTTCCTGCAACTCCGCTGGCGTCGGATCTTCCAGCCAGAATAAATGAAACGGCTCGAGTTCTTTTCCCAGCCGCGCCGCTTCAATGGGAGTCAAGCGATGATGGGCGTCGTGCAAAAGATGAACTTCGGACCCAAATTCCTTTCGCAGACGCGCGAAAAGCTGAGGAATAAAGTTCAAGTATTCTTCGCAAGACCAAAGATTTTCCGGCGGAGCGCTTTTCTCGGCGGGCTCGTAATACATTGCGCCGCGCCCGACGCCGTACGTGCTGGCCAGCCCCGGCACACCCGATTGCGCGCGAATTGCCTTGTAGCCAAGCTTCAGGTAATGCGCAACCGCTTCGACCGTGGATTCGATATCCACGCCGCTGGCATGGCCATACACCAGAACCGTGTCGCGCGAGGCGCCGCCAAGCAACTGGTAAAGTGGAACGTTGAGGCTTTTCGCTTTGATGTCCCAAAGCGCGGTATCCACCGCAGCAATCGCGCTCATCGTGATAGGGCCGCGCCGCCAGTAAGCTCCTTTGTAAAGATAGTGCCAGGTGTCCTCAATGCGGCGCGCATCCCGGCCAATGAGCAACGGCAGCACGTGGTCGCTCAAATAGCTCGCTACGGCGAGTTCGCGGCCATTCAAGGTCGCATCGCCCAGGCCGTAGATATTGTCCTCAGTCGTGATCTTCACTGTGACGAAATTCCTGCCGGGAGAGCAGACGATCACTTTCGCGCCAACGATTTTCATCGAGCAATGCCCTGAGAGCGTGTCGGACTGAACATCCTATCGCAGAGAGACGATCCATGAACTGGAACGGCGCCGCGTCCGAACCGGAAAGTTGAATCGGTGACATAATTTGTGCAGTGAAGCTCCGCCTCTTGTCATTTCTTCTCGTGGGGATGTTGGCAGCGCCGTCAAGCGCCGAAACCGGCGCTGCGGCATGGCTGCGATACGCTCCGGTGGGCGAAACCGGCAGCGGCCGCACATTGCCTCGGCATGTAGTTTTGCTCGGCGATTCACTGGTTTTACGCACGGCACAGCAGGAACTGGTGCGCGGTCTCGATGGAATGCTCGGGGGTGCAATGAGCACCGCAACAAATCAGATCAAGAAAAACTCGATCGTGCTGGTGACGCGGCCGGACCTCGATAAACTCCCACTAAGCCTGCACCCTGCCGCTGCTCTCGGCCCCGAGGGATTCTGGCTAACCGATGCCAAGCTGCACGGCCACGATTGTCTTCTGATCATCGGCGGAACCGACCGGGGAGTTTTGTACGGCGTGTTTGCGTTGCTGCGAAAAATCGCAGAAGGCGCAAACGTAAAGAATCTTAATGAAGTCCAGGCCCCCGCCGCACCGTTTCGCTGGGTCAACCAGTGGGACAACCTGAACGGCACAATCGAGCGTGGGTATGGCGGCAAGTCCATTTTCTTCGAGGACGGCGCGGTTCGCGCCGATCTGACCCGCGCCGCAGACTATGCACGCCTGCTCGCTTCCGTCGGCATCAATGGCTGCTCGGTCAACAATGTCAACGCCGATCCGCGAATGCTGCAAAGCGATTTTCTCCCGCAGCTTGCCCGATTTGCCGACGCATTTCGGCCCTGGGGAGTAAAGCTATCCATCTCGGTGGATTTCAGCAGTCCGAAGGCGGTCGGCGGCTTATCCACGTTTGATCCGCTTGATCCGAAAGTCGCCGAGTGGTGGCGGAGGAAGGTGGACGAAATCTACCGCCTCATTCCTGATTTCGGCGGATTCGTAGTAAAGGCCGATTCTGAAGGCCGTTCAGGCCCCTCGAGCTACGGGCGCAGTCCGGCCGACGCCGCGAATGTGCTGGCCCGCGCTCTGAAGCCGCACGGCGGAGTGGTTTTCTATCGCGCATTTGTTTACAACCATCACCTCGACTGGCGTGACCCGAAGAATGATCGGGCCAAGGCCGCGTACGACATTTTTCACCCGCTGGACGGAAAGTTCGATGACAACGTAATCGTGCAAATCAAGTACGGACCGATTGATTTCCAGGTGCGCGAGCCCGTCTCTCCGCTTCTCGGCGGACTGGAGAAAACCAACGAGGCGGTTGAACTGCAAATCACGCAGGAGTACACCGGCCAGCAGCGCCATCTTTGTTTCTTGGCGCCCATGTGGAAGGAAGTCCTGGACTTTGATCTGCACGCCGGCCGGGATGGAACACCCGTCAAGGACCTGGTGGCGGGAAAAACTTTTCATCGTCCAATGGGCGGTTTCGTGGGCGTAGCGAATGTCGGGAGTGACCCGACCTGGCTCGGCAGCATCCTGGCCATGGCGAATCTTTATGCCTTCGGGCGGGTGGCGTGGGATCCGAATCTAAGTGCCGGTGCGATTGCGCAGGAGTGGACCCGCCTTACCTTCGGCAACGACCGGGTTGTGGCGCCAACCATCGCCGCGATGCAGCTCGCGTCGTGGCACATTTACGAAAGCTATACCGGGCCGCTCGGCGCCGG
>Ga0335081_10005882_pt1 | contig 19428 bp, 16 predicted proteins | sample Lox_Sample_35_FD_206713 | JGI IMG/M metagenome (GOLD analysis project Ga0335081, IMG submission 206713) | Soil microbial communities from Loxahatchee National Wildlife Refuge, Florida, United States - Lox_Sample_3.5 | ecosystem: Environmental > Terrestrial > Soil > Wetlands | place: USA... | reverse complement strand
CGCCGGCGCCACCGGCGATGACGAAGCCGTCGCGGTCGGCATCATAGGCGCGCGAGGCCTTGTCGGGCGTCTGGTTGAAATTCGACGACATCGCCCCCATGGCGTCGAACAGCACCGACAAGGTCCAGTCCAGTTCCTCGCAGCCGCCGGCGAAGACAATGTCCTGCTTGCCCATCTGAATCGTCTCGTAGGCGTTGCCGATACAATGATTCGAGGTCGCGCAGGCCGACGAGATCGAATAGTTCACGCCCTTGATCTTGAACCAGGTCGACAGCGTCGCCGAGGCAGTCGACGACATGGCCTTCGGCACTGCGAATGGCCCGACGCGCTTCGGGCCCTTCGATCGCGCCACATCCGCTGCCTCGACGATGGCGCGGGTCGACGGTCCGCCTGAGCCCATGATCAGGCCCGTGCGTTCGTTGGACACCTCGGATTGTTCGAGGCCGGAATCGCGGATCGCCTGCTCCATGGCGACATGGTTCCAGGCGGCGCCGCCGCCAAGAAACCGCATTGCGCGCCGATCGACGGCCTCGCTCGCGTCGAGTGTGGGCGCGCCATGGACCTGGCAGCGGAAGCCGAGCTCGGCATATTTGTCGGCGCGGATGATGCCGGATTTGGCCTCGCGCAACGCAGCCAGTACTTCCTGCGTGTTGTTGCCGATCGATGAGACGATACCCATCCCGGTGACGACTACACGCCTCATCTTCGCCTCGTCCGCCTGTATGCGTCTAAGTGCAGCTCAGGCGCCGCTCGCCTGTGCCGCAGAGTTTTGGAACAGGCCCACCTTGAGGTCGAGCGCGCGATAGATCACCGAGCCGTCGGCGGAGAGCCAGCCGTCGGCGATGCCGAGCACCAGTTTCGACCGCATCACCCGCTTGATGTCGATGCCGTAGACGATGCGCTTCATCGTCGGCAGCACCTGGCCCGAGAATTTGATCTCGCCCATGCCCAGCGCTCGGCCTTTGCCCGGGGCTCCGACCCAGCCCAGAAAGAACCCGAGCAGTTGCCATAATGCATCGAGGCCGAGGCAGCCCGGCATCACCGGATCGCCCTTGAAATGACAAGGGAAGAACCAGAGGTCGGGCTTGAGATCGAGCACCGCCCGGACCAGCCCCTTGCCATACTCGCCGCCGGCTTCCGCGATTTCGGAAATGCGGTCGAACATCAGCATAGGGGGTAGCGGCAGTTGCGGTCCTTCGGCGAACAACTCGCCGCGTCCGCAAGCCAGCAGGTCCTCATATTCAAAATTGGAACGGCGCTCGGGCATCAGCATCATCTCCGCCCCCCAGACGGTTCAAACCCCTAACATATGGGAGGAAACCGGCAAAGCCGCATCCCGCGGTGCGCACCTAATTCGTCCCCAGCCGAGTCCCCGGGTGAGTCCCCAGCTATGGCATGGGAGCGGCCCCCCGTTACCGGCATGACAGTTGCAGAGGTCGCCGGCCGGCGTATAATGATTTCACTTGCAACGATCTCATCCAGCCCTCGTTCTTGGTGCCGCAATGACACAGTCGCGTCCCGCCGCCTTCGGGCCTGTCTTTCAACCGCGCACCATGCCGGCGCGCGGCGATATGACGGGCTGCCCCTGGCACGACGTCAAGTCGAAGCTGCGCGAAGTGGGCTTGCGGCCGACGCGCCAGCGCATGGCGCTTGGCTGGATTCTATTCGCCAAGGGCGACCGCCACATCACTGCGGAAATGCTCTACGAGGAAGCGACCCACGCCAAAGTGCCGGTGTCGCTCGCCACGGTTTACAACACCCTGCACCAGTTCACCGAAGTCGGCCTCTTGCGCCAAGTCGCCGTCGACGGCTCGAAGGCCTATTTCGACACCAACAATACCGAGCACCATCACTTCTTCGTCGAGGACAAGAATGATCTGCTCGACATTCCGGCCAGCGACGTGGTGGTCGGCAAGGCGCCGACGCCGCCGGAAGGCTACGAGATTGCCCGCATTGACGTGGTAGTCCGGCTGCGGCGAAAGCAGGGCTAGGCTCGGCGTCCGGCCGGGCACACACCTGCGACAGTCCCAGCTATTCGATCTTTTCGTTGGGATAGACGCCCCACAGATCGTCCTGCTCGACCCATCCGTCAAAATTCTTACCGGCGATGCGGCACCAAGTGCCGTTGCAGGACTTCACCGTCCCCATGACCCCGACCTCGAGCTTCGCGGTGACTGGGCTGTTGGCGTCGGGCTCGGCGTGCAACATTGCAAGATCGGCCTTCACCTTCATCTCAACCGCCGCCGTACGCTTGCCCGACAGCAGCGAGTGATAGACCCAGCCCTCGGATCCGTCGGAATCACGGATGCGGCGCCAGTTCTCGAACTCGGCGGTGATCTCGACCGGCCAGCCGACACGCGTGAAGATGAAAGAGACGTCGTGGTCCTTGTCCGGACCACCGCGGACATTGACGCGGTCTGCCTTGATGCTGACGAAACGCGGCACCGGCAGCCCGCTCGGCGCGGTATCGCTGGCCGCGTGCAATGGAGCGACGGCAGACGTGTACGTTAGCAGTGCCGCGAAAGCGGCCCGAAGCCAGGCGATCATCCGCCTCCCATGACCCGGCGTTCCCGCGCCATGCCCCGATACAATTTCGTAACCTGGTAAGGCCGGGATTCCCCCGGCGCGCTTTGTGAGAGCACAGCCCATCTGGTAGAGACAAGCGATGAACTACCTCCCGGCCTCAAGTGTCGGTCAGCGGGGTTAAGGAGACCTGAACGGGGGGTGCGGCAAACGCCCGTGCTCGCCGATCCCGCAAGCTGCGCAGAGGCGCCCGGCCTCCGGCGTCGCGAGATCGCTTTCAGGCCAATTTCGAGAGGCAGGCAATGGCACAGGGCAAAAAGCCGCTGGTTGTGATCACCCGCCGGCTTCCGGACAGCGTCGAGATGCGCATGCGCGAACTGTTCGACGCGCGTCTCAATCACGACGACAAGCCGATGAGTCAGGCACAGCTCGCCGAGGCCGCCAAGACCGCCGACGTGATCGTGCCGACAGTGACCGACCACATCGACCGGTCGGTGATCAGCCAGTCCGGTGAGCGGCTGCGCCTGATCGCCAATTTCGGCAACGGCGTCGACAATATCGACGTGGCGAGCGCAGTGCAGCGCGGCATCACCGTGACTAACACGCCCGGCGTGCTGACCGAGGACACCGCCGACATGACGATGGCGCTCATTCTCGCGGTGCCGCGCCGTCTAACCGAGGGCGCCAATGTACTCATCGGCAACGCCGACTGGAACGGCTGGAGTCCGACCTGGATGCTTGGCCATCGCATCTGGGGCAAGCGGCTCGGCATCGTCGGCATGGGCCGCATCGGTCAAGCGGTGGCGCGGCGTGCGCAGGCATTCGGCCTGAAAATCCACTATCACAACCGCCGCCGTGTAGCGCCGCACATCGAGGAAGAATTGCACGCGACCTACTGGGAAAGCCTCGATCAGATGCTGATGCGCATGGACATCATCTCGGTGAATTGCCCGCACACGCCGGCGACCTATCACTTGCTTTCGGCGCGGCGGCTCAAGCTGATCCGGCCCGAGGCCTACGTGGTCAACACCGCTCGCGGCGAGGTGATCGATGAAAACGCGCTCGGACGGCTGATTGAGGCCGAGGAGATCGCGGGAGCCGGTCTCGATGTGTTCGAAAAAGAGCCTGCGGTCAGCCCGCGGCTCGTCAAGCTCGCGCGCGCCGGCAAGGTCATCCTGCTGCCGCATCTCGGCTCGGCCACGCTCGAAGGTCGGATCGACATGGGTGAAAAGGTCATTGTCAACATCAAGACGTTCCTGGACGGCCACCGCCCGCCCGACCGCGTGCTGCCGTCGATGCTGTGAATCAATGACCAGACAGAACTCGTTTCCGGCACGCAGCGGAGCGACTGGGTGCGTGCTGTTGGCGGCGGTGATCGCATTTTGCGCGCTGCCGGACGCCGCGGCCGCACAAGAGCAAATCGGCCGCGCGCAAACCGCGACAGGACACGACGGCATGGTGGTGGCGCAGGAGCCCCTCGCGGCCCGCGTCGGCGTCGATATCCTGAAAAAAGGCGGCAACGCCGTGGATGCCGCGGTCGCGGTCGGCTTTGCAATGGCGGTGACTTATCCGCGCGCCGGCAATATCGGCGGCGGCGGGTTCATGGTGATCCACCGCGCCAACGGCGATAACGTTACGATCGATTATCGCGAAGCGGCGCCGGCCGCGATCACCGCCACATCGTTTCTCGACGCGCGGGGCAACGCCGATCCGGAAAAGTCGCGCAACTCGGCGCTGGCGATCGGCGTGCCGGGCACTGTCGCCGGACTTGCGCTGGCCGAGGAGAAATACGGCTCGGGGCGGTTCACGCTTGCCGACCTGATGGCGCCGGCGATCGAACTGGCGCGCGATGGCTTTGCGGTGAGCCCCACGACCGTGCCGCCACCGCCCTTTGCCGCCTCGCGGCTCGGCCGCTGGCCAACTTCAGCCGAGATATTTCTCAAACCCGACGGCAGCGCGCTGTCGATCGGAGATCGGCTGGTGCAGAGCGACCTTGCGAACTCGCTGCAGGCCATCGCCAAGGATGGCCCACGCGCCTTCTATGACGGGCCGATGGCGCAGAAGGTCGCGGCGGCCGTGCAGGCCGCGGGCGGCGCGATGACGGCCGACGATCTGAAACAATATCGTGCCGTCGAGCGTGCGCCGGTCCACGGCACCTATCGCGGTTACGACATCGTCTCCATGCCGCCGCCATCGTCCGGCGGCGTCGAGCTCATCGAGATGCTCAACATCCTGGAGGGCTATGACCTCGCGCACGACGATCAGGCCGAGCAAGACTTTCTGATGGTCGAAGCGATGAAACGCGCCTATGCGGATCGCGCGCTGTTTCTCGGCGATCCGGGCACAGTGGACAATCCGGTGGCGCGGTTGACGGCGAAAAGTTACGCGGCGCAATGGCGCGCCACGATTGATCCAACTCACGCGACACCCGCGAGTGCCGTCCGCGCTGGCGGCAGCGTCGACGGCGAAGGCCGCAATACGACGCATTTCTCCGTCGTCGATCGCTTCGGCAACGCCGTCTCCAACACCTACACGCTCAATTTCAGCTACGGGGTCGGCCTGGTCGCCGCCGGCACCGGCATCCTGCTCAACAACGAGCTCGACGATTTCGCCGCCAAACCGGATTCGCCTAACGCCTATGGCCTCGTGGGCTATTCGGCCAATGCTCCCGGGCCAGGCAAGCGGCCGCTGTCATCGATGACACCGACCATCGTCCTGAAAGACGGCAAGCCGTTCCTGATCACCGGATCGCCCGGCGGCAGCCGTATCACCACCACGGTGCTTCAGGTCGTCGTCAATGCCATCGATCGCGGCATGGATATCGCAGCCGCAGTGTCGGCGCCGCGCATTCACGATCAGTGGCTGCCAGATCAGGTCTATGCCGAGCCTGGTGTGCCGGGCGATGTCATCGCCACGCTGCAGGCTCACGGCGACAAGGTCGTGCCACAGCGGCCATTTACCTCGGCCAATTCGATCATGAACACAGCGGGTGGGTTTGTCGGCGCCGCCGACCCGCGCGAAGGCGGCGCGCTGGCGGTGGGGTATTGAAACGACGTTGGCGTCCCGTCGCTACCGGCGAAAAAAATCTTTTCGGTTGCAGCGTGGCTCACGGTTAATTTTCCGTCTTTAACCTAAACGCGCGCTTTTCCGCGCACTGCCTTCAGCGCTCCCCGACCGCTGTGCGACAGTCCCTGGCTGTAATCTTTAACCGTTAGGGACGCTGGATGGACGTGAGGCTTAAGGCCGAACAGACGCCTGCCGTTGTGGTCGGCGCGCAGGGCAACGGCCTCGGCGTTGTCCGCAGTCTGGCATCGGCGGGAGTGCAAACCACGGTCGTCGGCGACACCCTGCGCGACCCGGCGATGTGGTCGCGCCGCTGCAAAAACCAACTGGTCGAACGATCGTTCGGCCGTCCGCTCGTGGACGGCCTTCTCAAGCTGCAAGAGGCCATCGCAGCAAAGCCGGTGCTCATTCTTACGGACGAGCTCGCCGTGAATACGGTGTCCGAGCATCGGGCTGAGCTCGGCGCCCGCTATCGGCTCCGGCTTCCGTCGCCCGAGATGGTCGATACGCTCGGCGACAAAGAGCTGTTTCAATGTTTTGCTGAAACTCATGCGTTGCCGGTTCCGCGTACGATCGTCGTGAAAGGCGAAAACGACCTTGCACAGATTGCGCAACTCGGATCGCCGGTCATCATCAAACCTGCCGACAAATTTCTGGTTCATATGGGCCGGATCGAAAGGCTCAGCGTCGCAGGATCGCTCGACGATGCCGCCGCGACCTGCCGCCGGTTTCTCGGCCTCGGTGAGACGCCCGTGGTCCAGGAATGGATCGCCGGTCCGGACAGCAACATCTATTTCGCGCTGTTCCATTGCGGCCAATCGCCCGCATCACGGCGCATTTTCTTTGGCCGCAAGATTGCAGCCCATCCGCCGCGCGTCGGCAGCACCGCGGTCTGCGTGCCTGCGCCCGAGGCAGCCGAAATGTTGCGGCCCGTCACGGAAAAATTCCTCGATGTTTCACAGTACGAAGGATTGGGCAGCCTGGAATTCAAATGGAATCCGAGCGACCGCCGCTTCGTGATCATCGAACCGACGGTTGGGCGCACTGATTCCCAGGAAGAAATCGCGGCGCTGAACGGGCTCAACCTCGCGTTTGTCGCTTATTGCTACGAGTTGGGACTGCCGATCCCAAAGCAGACAACAATGGGCGCGGTGGCGTGGCGGGAGTCGCTGCGCAGCATCGGCATTCGCTCTGGCCTTGGTTCTCACACTTACGACGGCTATTGGCGCGTCGACGATCCGATGCCGGCATTCGTCTATTGCGTCGATTTGGCCATCCGCGCCGGCCGGCGGCTGATGCGCCGCCTTGGCCCGACAACTCTGCCGCGTCGCCGGCACAGACCCGCATGACGCAGGCTCCGCATCGAAGGGAGATCGAGATTGATGAACACCATTGACACCGTGATCGTCGGTGCCGGGCCGTATGGCTTGTCCATTGCTGCGCATCTTGGCGCCGCCAACCTGGACCACGCCATTATCGGTTCGCCGATGGAGAGCTGGCGCGCCCACATGCCGCGCGGAATGGTGCTCAAGTCGGAGCGGTTCGCCTCCAACCTGTCGGATGCCGATCGTCGCTACACACTTGAGCGCTTCTGCGCGCTGCGCGGCAAACCCTATGCGCGCAAAGGCTGCCCGCTGCCGATGGCGGATTTTCTCGATTACGCGGACTGGTTTCGGCGCAACGCGGTCCCGGATGTCCGGGACACCAAGCTTCGCCGCCTACGACAGGTTTCGGACGGCTTCGAGCTTACGTTGGACGATCGGGTCGTGCTGGCCAGGCGCGTCATCCTGGCAACGGGCCACTTGGCCTACCGCCATTTTCCGGAAGCGCTGGAGGATTTGGCGCGGAACGCTCCGGAACTTGTCTCGCACAGCGCGGACCACGATGATCTGGCAAAGTTCGCCGGCGAGAACGTGACGGTAATCGGGTGCGGACAATCCGGCCTGGAGACTGCAGCACTTCTGAACGAAAATGGCGCGAATGTTTGTTTGCTCGCCAGAGCTCCAGCGATTGCGTGGGATGCCGAGTTTGATGCCGCGAAGTCGCTCTATAAACGCGTGCGCTGGCCCGAATCGGGTCTGGGCGACGGCTGGCGAAGTCTTGGATATTCCGAATGGCCACGCTTCTTCACTTTGCTGCCCGAAAACACCCGCCGGCGCATTGTCGCCAAGGCGAACGGCCCATCGGGCGCATGGTGGCTGAAGCAGCGCGTGCTCGGCACGATTCCGATGCTCACCGATCATCAGATCGTCACCGCTGCCGGACGAAGCGGCAGAGTACAATTGTCGGTGCGCCGGAACGACGGCACTGTGCAGATCGAAACCGATCACGTCATCGCGGGAACGGGCTACCGCGTCGACCTCGGCCGGTTGCCGTTTCTCGACCCTGAGCTGCGCAAGGCGATTACGACATTCGCCGCCGCGCCGATACTCAAGGGCGCCTTTGAGAGTTCTGTGCCAAACCTGCACTTCGTCGGCTTGGCGAGCGCGATGACGTTCGGCCCGGTCATGCGCTTTGTCTTCGGCACGCGGCATGCCGCGACGATGCTCAGCACGCACATTGCATCGTCCTACGGGCGCCGCGCTAAATTCCGTGCCCCGATCACACGCGACGAGCGGCAATTAAAGCCCGTCAGGATCGCGGACCGGCACCCGTAACACCGATTTTAAGCTTGCTCCCGGTCGACCTGTCTGACCGTCGACGCAAGCCCCGCGATGACAAGCCCGCACAGCGCGATCGGCGCAAAGCCGACGATCGGCCGATGCGTGACGTCCCACAGCCAGCCGACGACGACGGAAAGGGCCATGGCGCAGCTATAGCTGATGGTGAACATCCCGGCCGTGGTGCGATGCACGTCATTGGCCGCGCTGAGAAGCGACGGCAGCGCCAGCGCCATGATCAGCGTGACCGCGCCAGTGAATCCGAGCACGCCAGCCCAGAACACGATCCAGTATCCGCGCGTCATGAGAATCGCGACGACGCAGAATGTCGCCAGCAATCCTGTCGCGGCATATGACCAGGGCCGTCTCACCAGTTGTTCGGCGAGCGGCACCATCAGAAACGACGCCGGCAATTGGCCGACATTGATGGCGGTGAGCGCGGCGCTGACGAGGTCTGGTCGGCCCGCCACTGTCAGCAGATCGGGCAGGAAGGCATTGGTCACGAAATAGGTGGCGTTGACGCTGCCCAGGATCAGGCCGAGCCGCCAGATCAGCGGATCGCGCCAATCCGGCCACCATCGCCGTTGCGGTACCACTCGGGACACTGGCGTTGCATCGGCGCCGCCGCCGCGTCGTCGCATGCCGAGCGCGACAAGCAGCACGGTGGCCAAGACCGGCAGCGACCAGACGACGAAATCCAGTCGCCAGCTTTGGTGCACGAGCGGCAGGACGAGCGGGATGGTGAGACCGACCGGTATGACTTCTCCGACCAGAAGGCCATTTGTGTAAACCGACGTGGCAAGCCCGATGCGCTGCGGAAACCAGGCGCGCACCAACGGCGGCATGACCGTCTGCACGATCGAGATGCCGGCGCCCATTACGGTCGTCGCCGCAAACAGGGACGCCGCAGTGGGGAACGCGCCGCGCGCTGCGGAACCGGCGGCACCGAGCAGCAGGCCCGTGAACAAGGCCGGCAGCATGCCGAAACGCGCAATCAGCAGCGCGCCCGGCACGGCGGCGATGGCAAACAGCATCGGCGGCAGGCTGGAGAGCCAGCCGATGCCGGTTTCCGACAGATGCAGATCGGCGTGAAGGAGCGGTACCACCGGCGGAACCGCCAAAACTGTGACGCGCAGGCAAGCTCCGACGAGCCAGAACAATAAGAGCAGGGTCAGACGACGTTTGATGTTCGGCCTCCGGACTCTTGGCTCAGCCGGGCTGACATTGTCCCGATTATTGGCTGTCCTGGACAGAGATGAATTGGATTACGAGCGGGCCCGCCAGGCCCAGACAGTGAATTCTATTACCCCGACGTTACGGAAATCGTTTCGCCGCAAGAGTCCCTTCGAGCAAGCCCTGGCACCGCGGCAGATCAGCGGCGCCAGACGCTCCGACGCCGACAGCGCCGGGACTCTTGTCGCGCGCCGCCGCAGAAAAGTTGAGCCACCGCATTGGTGTGAACAAATGGTCAGCCACGAGAATATCGAAGGCAGCCGCGGCCAGAGACAATCGGTCGACTTGAGGTCTCACGCATTGAGATTCTCGCGCAACGTGGTGCCAGTATATCTGTTCTTCGCCAGTCCGCGGCGCTGCAATTCGGGGACGACGTGTTCGACGAATTCCTGAATATTTCCCATTGCCGAATACCCGCGGCCGAGAATGAAGCCGCCGTTGGCGCCGGTGCCGAAATGCAATTCCTCAAGTTTGTCGGCGATGCTTTTGGGCGTTCCGGCCGCGACCAATATACGATCGACCAGAAAGCGCCGTGCGAACTCTTTTAATGGTTGCGCGGCATCGACGGTCTTGAGCAGCTCCTCGAAGCTGCCGAGATTGCCTTTTTGCGCGCGTACTTCTTCGGCGAAGTCGGCAAGCCGCATGCCGGGCTTGGCGGTAGAAAAATCGACGCCGTATTGGGCCGACATTTCGACCAGCCCTGCTTCCGGCGGAATGGAATCGAGATAGCGGCGCTCCTTCTCGGCAGCGTCAGAGTCGGACTCCGCGACCTGGATCCGGATCGACCAGAGGATACCGACGTCGCGCGGCTCCCGTCCGACCGCCGCAAGTGCGGCGTCAAGCGCGGCGCGATGCTGCTTCATGCTGGGCAACGTGCGGCGCGTCGAGAACTGCAACTCGGCAAAAGTGGCCGCGAGGCTCATTCCCGGCCCGGACAGGCCGGCCTGAATGATCACGGGACGCCGCTGCGGCGAGGGCACGGCGGGCAGCGGACCGCGTACGTTGAAATAGCGCCCGCGATGATCGATGCGATGCACCTTGGCGGGGTCGGCATAGAGTCCTTTCTCGCGGTCGAGCACAAGTGCGTCCGGCTCCACGCTGTCCCACAATTTGCAGGCGACTTGCAGAAATTCCTGGGCGCGGACGTAGCGCTCGTCGTGATCCATCATCACGTCGAAGCCGTAATTGGCAGCTTCGTTCTTATAGGCCGAGGTGACGGCGTTCCAGGCGATGCGGCCGCGGGTGACGTGATCGAGCGCGTTGAATAGCCGCGCACAATGAAACGGGTGATGGTAGGTCGTCGACAAGGTCAGCGCGAAGCCGACGCCCGAGGCGGCCTTGGCCATCAGCGGAATCATCGGCGTCATGTCGTGACGCGGCCATTTGGCGCCGTAGCGCACCACGGCCTCATGATTGCCGGCGTAATCCTCCGACGTGCCGCCGGTATCTCCGAAAAACAGAATGTCCATCACCCCGCGCTCGGCGATGCGCGCGATGTCCTCGTAGAATTCGGATGTGCCGTAATAAGGATAGCCGATCCAAGAGCCAGGCATGCGCCATAGATAATCAGTGTGGAGAAAGGATAGATCCGCGGCGAGATGGATCGTTTCGGAATCGGACAATGCGGATCTCCCCGGGCAAATCATGACATAAGCAAGAAGCGACGCCGCTAGGCGGCAATTTCAACCGAAGCTTTTTTAGCGTATTTTTCCTCCTCGCCGTTCCATTTCGGATACATGATGGATCGGCCAAGGAGCCTATCGCTGCCATGAAATTCGGCTATTTCACACTGAGCGACAACCGCTACCCCAACAATCCGCGCTCACCCGAGCAATTTCTGGTGGAAATTCGCGACCAAGCGGTGTTGGCCGAAAAACTTGGGCTTAACTCGGCCTGGATCGGCGAGCACCACTTCAATCGGCGAGGCTGCGTGTCAGTGCCCGCAGTTGTGCTGGCCAATGTGGCCGCTGCCACGACGCGCCTGCGACTGGGGCCGGCCGTCGTCGTACTGCCGATCCATCACCCGATCCACGTCGCGGAGGAATGGGCGACGCTTGACCAACTGTCCGGCGGCCGTGTCGATTTCGCGGCAGGGCGCGGCTACGACAGCCACGAGTTCACGCCGTTCAACGCCGACTTCCAGTCCTCCGCTGAGCAGTTCAGCGAAGGCATCGAACTGTTGATGCGCTGCTGGACCGAAACTGCGCCGTTCGACTTCAAGGGCCGGTTCTACGATGTCGCGGATGTCGAGGTTTTCCCAAAACCTTTGCAGAAAGACTTTCGGCCCTACATGGGCTCGTTCTCGCGCTTTTCTATGGAGCTCGCTGCGAAGTGGGGCTGGAACCTGCTGCTGGCGCCGTTCGCGGCCACCATTTTGTTCGGCGGTCTGGACAAGGCGGTGATGGCCTATCGCGAAATCTGCGAAAAGGCGGAAAAGCCGTCTCAGAAGATCAAGTGTAGCTACTTCGTCCACATCGGCGAGGGTGTGGAGGAGCGCCAGCGGGCGCAGGAGCGCATGGTCGGCTATGTCACCATGGCAGGATTGCGCAAGACAATGAGTCAGGGCGGCGCGGGCGCGCTGCCGTCATCCATGGAGTATTTCAAGAAGATCGGCCAGCGGCTTAATGACGCCAAAGCCGCTGACTTCGATGACAACTCGCTGCTTTATGGCTCGCCCCAGCAGATCATAGACACCTTGAAGCGGGTCGAGGCGATCGGCATCGAGGAGGTCATCCTCTATTTCAACTTCGGCAACCGCCCCGACGCCTTTGTGCGCGAGCAGATGCACCGTTTCGCGGACGAGATCGCGCCCGCCTTCGGCGGCGCCAGCGGCGAAGCGGCCGCGGCGGCCGAGTAGCCGGCGCCGAATTTGGCTGCACCGGCCTCCGCCTGGAAATTTAAGGAGATCAGTTGCCCTTGGCGCGCCGCGCGTGCTCGATCGCGGCCCACACCCGTGCGGGCGTCGCCGGCATGTCGATGTGCGTAATGCCAAGCGGCGCGAGCGCATCGAGCATCGCGCTGATTGCGGCGCAAGGCGCGGCAACCGTCCCGGCCTCGCCGGCGCCCTTGACGCCAAGTGCATTTGTACGGGTCGGCGTATCGTCAAGCCATGTCTCGATGTTCGGCAGGTCTTCTGCCCGCGGCAGGCTGTAGTCCATCAACGATCCACTGAGGAGCTGGCCCAAGTCACGCTCATAAATGCAGTGCTCAAACAGCGCCTGACCGAGCCCCTGCGCGACCGCGCCCATGGTCTGGCCGTGCACGATCATCGGGTTCACCGCGCGGCCGACGTCGTCAACCGCCACATAGCGCACCAGCACCGACTGCCCGGTTTCCGGGTCGATTTCAACCTCGCAGACATGGCAGCCGTTCGGCCAGGTGACGGCCTCGTTGCGATGCAGCTTCTCGGCCGAGAGCGGTTCGATTGCGGCAAGCTCATCGAGCCCGACGCCGCGATCGGTGCCGGCGACGACGAAACGCCCGTCAGAATAGACGATGTCCTCGGCCGAGGCTTCCAGATAGGCCGACGCACGCGTGCGCCCCTCAGTGATCAGAAGCTGCAGCGCGTCGAATACCGCGCCACCCGCTCTGATCATCGAGCGCGAAGCAAACGTACCGACGCCTTGGGCGATCCTGTCGGTGTCGCCGGCGACGATGCGGACCTTGTCGAATGGCACATCCAGCGTCTCGGCGGCAAGTTGAGCAAACGTGGTTTCGTGGCCTTGACCCTGCGACTGCGAGCCAATGCCGACCACGATCGTCCCGTCGGGCTCCACCTCGGCCACGGCGTACTCCTGCGCCATGCCGCCCGCACCTTCGATGGTATAGACGAGGCCGATGCCGCGCAGCCGGCCACGCTTGGCAGCCTCCGCCTTCCGCGCCTGGAATCCAGCCCAATCGGCGTAGCGCAGCGCGGATTCCAGCAGGCGCGGAAAATCGCCGCAGTCGCAGATTCCACCGGTCGGCGTAGTGAACGGCATTGCGTCCGGCCTTACCAAATTACGCCGGCGAATCTCCGCGCGGTCGAGACCGAACCGCAATGCCGCGAGATCCAAAAGCCGCTCGACCACATAGACATCTTCGAACCGACCGACGCCCCGATAGACGTTGATCGGTACGGTGTTGGACACATAGCCTTTGAAGTCGAGGTAAGCTTCTGAAACCGCGTAGGCGCCCACCAGCATCCGAATGACGTTACCGACCGTCGAATTCGGCTGACGCGGGACGACATGCGCGCCCATGTTGCAGCGGCCATGCACACGCAGCGCGAGGACCTTGCCGTCGCGATCGAACGCCATCGCGGCTCTGGTCACATGATCGCGCGCCTGGGTGTCGCTGGTGAAGCCCTCGGAGCGGGTGGCGCACCAGTGCACGGCGCTGCCAAGCTTCTGAGCCGCATACGCGCACGCGACGTATTCGGGATAGGTGGTCGAGCGTGCGCCGAAGCCGCCGCCGACGTCGCCGGTCGTCACCCTCACGCGTTCGCGTGGCAGGTTGAGCGCATGAGCAATGCGCATCGCCTGTTGATGCACGCCCTGTGAGCCGATCTGCACCGAAAGCCGCTCCGTCCCCGGGTCATAGGAAGCTATGCAGCTGCGCGGCTCCATGAAATTGATGATAAGCCGATTATTGACGACCTCGATGTCGAGGACCTCTGCGGCGCGCGCAAATGCGGCTTCGGTCGCCGCCTTGTCGCCAGCTTCGATGGCGAACAGCCGGTTGCCGGGAATGTCGTCCCAGACAAGCGGTGCGCCAGGCTTCGCCGCATCCTCGATCTCGATCACCGACCTCAGCGGCTCGTATTCGACGTGAACTGCCTCGGCAGCATCGCGCGCCCTCGACTGCGTGGGCGCCACCACAAGCGCGACCGCTTCTCCCACGTGGCGCACTTTACCGACAGCAAGCGCGCGCCACGGCGGAATGACCACATTGCCCGTGAAGTTTGGAAAGCCGGCACCCAGCGAATCGAGCGGGTTCAGAATCGGCTTCACGCCGGCTGCCTCCAGATCGGCGCCGGTCATCACAGTTACGCCCGGCAGCTTGAGGGCCGTGGTTGGATCGATCTCACGGATCGTCGCATGCGCGTGAGGCGAACGGACAAACGCGACATGGCGACAATCGGGCGGCACGGCGTCGTCGGTGTAGCATCCCTGTCCGGTCAGCAGACGCAGGTCCTCAACGCGGGGAATTGAATCCCCAATACGCCCAAACTTCGCGCTCCCCGAGGACGGAGAATTTTGCAGCATTGCTCACCCGCCGTTTCCGAAAATCATATCCGAAACTCCCCGACCCGGGCAGTTAAGGGGTCTCAACAGCTGCCGTCGTTGCTCCGCAGTAAGCGACCGTTCGCGATGGAAACACTTAATTTTGATTGACGGCCCGCTCAGCAGTAATCTGCTGCGGCCAGCCCTCCAAATTGCCGTCTTTGAATTTAATTCCTTTGTAGGCCAAAAGAATCGTCATTGAACAATGCCCAGGATCTTGCGAATGCGGGTGACGGTGGAAGGCGAGACGCTCGTCGCGCGCGCCACGAGTTCCTGGAGCTTGTCGCCCGGCAGAGGGCTAAATTCCGAATGCGACTTCTGAATCTCCGCAAGTAACTGCGGGTCCCGCATGGTTTCCTCATAAGCATGGCGGAGAGCCGACACGCGTTCAGCCGGGATCTCGGGCGGCGCTAGAAAAGCTCGGCCGATCTGCTCGGAACTGACATAAAAAGCCAGCAGCGCTCGATCCCCGTCGTTCTTGGCGAGTTCGACTGCAAACGGGACGTTTGGCAGCTCTTGGGAATGCTCTCCATACTGCACAAGGATGTTGATCTTTCCAGTACGCAGCCATTCCCGGTGAGCAACCTTCAGGGTATTATAGGAGGTGAACGCGCCGTCGACTTCACCGCGCTCCATCGCCAGCATCGCGTCATTGGAAGCAGGATAAGGCCCGACGAGCTTAAACCTTGTCCCTGCGACAGCGTTCAACAATTTGAGATAACTCTCCGATGGCGAACCCGCGCCAGTGCTGGCCATCGAAGTCTCGTTGGTCATCGCGTCCTGAATCGTCTTTGTCTTAGAGGTGTGGAACGTGAACGAGACCTCGTTGACCGCCGCCGCGCGCCCAATCCAATTGAATTGTGATGCCTTATACAGCACTCCGGGCGTACCCAGCGCCTGCTCTATTGCTACGGTCTGACTGACGATCCCGAGCGCCGTGCCGTCACGCCGCGCGCGGGTGTAGAGAAAATTGGCGGCCGTGAAGCTGCCGGCGCCCGGCATAGATTCGGCAACGACAGTGGGATTTCCTGGAAGATGCCGACCCAGATGACGCGCCAAGAGCCTGCCAAAATAGTCGTAGCTGCCCCCTGGAGCGAAACCGATGTAAATGAAAACGGTTTTGCCCTTGTAGAAGGTCTCCGCGCCCTGGGCGCGCGTTAAGGCGTTACCGCCCAGCAGAAGCGTTGCGCAAACAACTAATCGCAAGACGCTCAAAAGAAGAGGTCGGCTTGATGCCCTCATCAGTTATCCTTCCGGTCCGCAAATAGTCGACCACACTTAATTTGTCCCGAGCCATCCCTTTTTTGAGATGTCAAATATGATGCCGTCGGGATCTTTGAATTTTCGTTCGAAATTTTCTTTCTCCTGGTCATTTCCGAGATCGAAGAAAAACGTGCCGCCCGCCTCTTCAATTCGTTGCTGCGCTTTTGCGATGTCGTCGACCTGGAAACCGAAGTGATGGGCGCCAACGAAGTTCTTGGCGTCATGGAGGCCAGATCCGCGCTCCCCGAAGTAATTCAGGAGCGCCAGATTTATGGTGCCGTCGCTTAGGTAGATTGCGGCGGCAAAGTCGAGCTTCTCCTGCCCGACACGTTTGAGATCGAACACGTTCTCATAAAACTTCGCGGACTTCTCCAGGTCGCGCACAACGAGAGCGAAGTGTCGGAGTCTGGCCATCTTTCATTCTCCCTTGGCTGCACGGAGCCGCCCAGCGGTCCCGACGCCTTGGTCAGTTCGGAGATACAAATTCGTTGGTGAAATAGCTGGCAACTGGAAGTTTTTTGGCGACTCCGCTGTACTTCATCAAGATGTCCTGTGATTTTTCCATTACCTCAGACGACATCCAACCCATCGGTTTGCCCTTTCCCCAGTCCGGATCGAGCAGGTCGAAGGACAACGTGAGCGTTCGCAGCACTACTGGACGGTTAAGCGTTGGAGAGCGCTTCATCAGCGAGTCTATCGCGCCCTGGGGATCACGACGTGCGGCGGCGAGTGATTCGTTCATCGCCATGACCATTCGCCGAACGAGGTCAGGAGACTTTTTGATTGTGTCGTCGCTGGCTATGAGCGACAGGCCTGGAATGTTCACGCCCTCGTTGGCGTAGGGGAGCGTTGCGGCCTTAAAACCTTGACCTTCAAGGATTGACACCACGAGAAATCCAAATGAGTCGATGCCGTCCACGCGATGGGTGAGGATGGATGTCATTTTGGCGGCAGGCTCCATGCTTACAAGCTGAACCTTCCCTTCCAGGCCGACCTGCTTGATCAGCGCCGGAAGTATCTGCGATGACGCGCCACCCGGAGAGTAGCCGATCTTGGCGTTCCCCATATCCGCGAATCTCTTCCAGCCTTTGTCGGCCGGGAAAACGATCGCCAGCGCGCTCTGCCGGAGATACCCGGCGACGATCTTGATTGGCATGCCCTGCGCAATGAAGCCCATGACAACAGCCGTATCGGCAGTGCCGAACGTCACCGAGCCATTGCCAACTGTTTGGGCCGTGACCGCCGATCCTTTGCCTTCGAGGACGTCGAGATCAATGCCCGCCTTCTGGAAGATGCCCTTATCGAGCCCGTAGTACCAGATCGCGTGGTACCCGCTATTGACCCAATCGAGGCGAAGCGTCGCCTTGTCGGCGGCTGACGCGGGGAAAGCAGAGAACAGCGCCAGTGCAGCCAGGGTCGCGGCGCAAAGATATCTGCCGGTCTTTATGAGCCTATCCATCTTCGTCCAGCTCCTTCTCTCGTTGGATCAATGCGGGTGCTGCCGCTGCGAGGCGTGCCACGGAATGGCGATCCGCTCCACAATCTCGATGAGATAGAAGAATGCCATGGCCAATGCGGACAGCACGACCAGTGTGGCAAACAACAGTGCCGTGTTCAGATTGCCTGAGGCCTGAACCAGCATGTAGCCGAGGCCCTTATCCGACCCAACAAACTCGCCGGTCAGCGCACCGACAACAGCGAGCGAAGACGCGACCTTGAGTCCGCCGAAAATCGCCGGCAGCGCGTGCGGCAGGCGTATCTTCCGGAAGATGCGGTGTGGGGGCGCGCCCATCGAACGGGCCAATTGCAACATCGCCGGGTCGATACTGCGCAGTCCAACGATCGTATCAATCACGATAGGGAAGAAGGCGATAAGGAATGCAACCGCGACCTTCGGTACGACACCAAATCCGAACCAAACGATGAAGAGGGGTGCTAGTGCGATTTTTGGAATACTCTGGGTTGCGACCATTGGCGGGTAGACGAGCCGTTCGAGCAACGGCGAGATCACAATGACCATTGCAAGCGGAATGGCGAAAGCGGCTGCGAGGATAAAGCCGGCCAGAATCGTTGCAGCTGTCCACCACGTCTGGCTCAGGATTGCCGCAGAGTTCTTGGCGAGGGAGACGAATACCGGTCCCGGCCCCGGCAACAGATATTGCGGCATGGCAAAGAGCCACACCACCGCCTGCCATATGGCAAATACGATTGCGAACGAACCGACAGTCCACAACAAAGGGTGGAAGCGTGCGTACATGGTCTAGGCTCGGATAACCCCCATGTCCTGGAACAGATGATTGACCCGATGAAGCACCTCTGTAAAGGCCGGTTGCTCGCGCACATCGAGGCCGCGCGGCCGAGGGAGGTCGATGTGGATAATGTCGCGGATGCGGCCAGGTCGCGGCGTCATGACGATGACGCGGTCAGAAAGAAAGACTGCCTCCTCGATACTGTGGGTGACGAAAACGACGGTCTTTCGCGTGGTTTGCCAGATCGTCTGCAGATCGATCTGCAGCTGCGCTCGGGTCAGGGCGTCGAGCGCACCGAACGGTTCATCCATGAGCAAAAGCGGTGGATCGTGGATCAGCGCGCGACAAATCGCCACCCGCTGGCGCATCCCACCCGAGAGCTCCCAAGGATATTTCTGCTCAAAGTCACCGAGCCCCACCGACCTGACAAGGCCGCGAGCCCGCTCCCGGTGGGGTTCAGTCTTGAGTCCGCGCATCTCGAACTGGATTAGGACATTACCAATCACCGTGCGCCAATCCAGCAGCAGGTCGCTCTGAAATACGATGCCTATGTTTGTGTGGGGAGCGATGATCGGCCTGCCGTCAATGTGAACCTCGCCGTCTGTCGGCTGGATCAAACCTGCAATGATCGATAGCAGTGTGCTTTTGCCGCATCCGCTAGGCCCCAACAGCGAGACGAATTCGCTAGTGCCGATCTGAAGGTCGACGCCATCGACAGCAAGCGTGGATGCGCGATCGCGCGTGCCAAACGTTTTCGAAACGCGGCTGAGTTCGATGAAGGCCGTATGCTCTCGGCTCGCAACGCTCTTTGCGTCCTGCACCATTACCCGTGCCTAGTCCCGTTTGGCTCGACCTTCGTCATACATCGCAGGGCTCACCGGCCAAGTTGCAGCAACGCGCGTCATGGCTTCTACCAGCGCCGCCGGCCTTACTGGCGTTGCGAAAATTTCGAAACCAATCGGCCGCAAGGCATCGCACACTGCGTTAGCCAGCACGACGGGAGGAGCAATCGCGCCGCCTTCGCCTAATCCTTTGACGCCGAGTGAATTCAAGGGTGATGGCGATTGCCGGTGCAGGATTTCGATCGGAGGCACGTCCGCGGCGGTAGGAACCAAGTAGTCGGCCAGCGATCCGGTGAGGAGCTGCGCCTGGTCATCGAAGACGACCTCTTCC
>Ga0335081_10005881_pt1 | contig 19431 bp, 16 predicted proteins | sample Lox_Sample_35_FD_206713 | JGI IMG/M metagenome (GOLD analysis project Ga0335081, IMG submission 206713) | Soil microbial communities from Loxahatchee National Wildlife Refuge, Florida, United States - Lox_Sample_3.5 | ecosystem: Environmental > Terrestrial > Soil > Wetlands | place: USA... | reverse complement strand
CGCTGAAACTCCAGCAGGCTCAGCTCGGGATTGAGATAAAGTGACGGATCGTCGAGTTCGGATGGGCGCGGTTCCCCGCCAGAGACCGTTACGGGATTGGCCGCTTTCGGACCTCCCCCGACGGGAATAATCTTAACTTGCGCAGCGAGCATCGGTGCGGGATGCCGGAGGCGACACGCAGCAAAAGAGGCCGGAGCGTGATCCTTGGGCTAAGGGCCATATTACCGCGAAACATTGTAATCTTGAAATGTTTTTTCAAAGAGGCACTCCACCAGGCCCGATGAATATTCGGTCAATAGTGCGCCCCCCGCAGGGCTCATCGTAAGCAGGCATTCGACAGCGAACCCGGGAAGTACTCGGCTGCCGTCGTGCAGAAACACAACTGACCCAGCGGCCTGAAACGTTCGCCGCCGCCGCTGCACTATTCAAACAACAGACCCAACTCAGAGCCCCCACCCATGAGGGGGCGCATTAAGGAATCTCGATGCGCCCCACTCTCTTCCGCCTGGTACCCACGCTGGACAGTTTGGGCAGTACTAGCAGAGCGAAACGTCTCAGTCCGCGAAAGCAGTATTACATTGCTATGAGTGAAGAAAGTTTCCTTCGATACCGGTTGGAAGTGGTGTGCCGCATGCCGGAATGCGCGTACAAGAAAGCCCTTCTTGCCGCGATCAGCGCGTCATTGGAGCGCTGCGCGGCGCTCAGATTTCGGCCCAAGGCAAACGTGCGGCCCTAGAACACGGCGGATGTCTGATAGCATGACGCTTTGACACCAATTCAAAATCGAGGCCAGGATCGGTGACGCATACCGCAGTCCTGCTGGTCGATTGCCCGGATGCGAAAGGAATCGTCGCTGCGATATCTACCTTCCTCTACTCGCACGGCGCTAACATCCTGCATGCGGATCAACACCAGGACAACGAGGCCGGCCTGTTTTTCATGCGCGTGGAGTTCGACCTGGCGGATTTCGCATTACACGGGGATAGTTTTGCGCGCGAGTTTCAGCCTATTGCGGAGCGTTTCCGCATGCGTTGGCGCTTTGAAGACACGTCGAAACTGGCGCGCATGGCGATTTTCGTCTCGCGATACCAGCATTGTCTGGTTGATCTGCTGCACCGGCACCAAACGGGGGAATTACGCTGCGAGATCGCCATGATTATCAGCAATCATGGGGACGCAGAAGCCCTGGCGGAGTTCTACAAGGTGCCATTTCATCTCGTCCGCATAGAAGACGGGAGCAAGGAGGAGGCCGAAGCGGCGCAAATCGCGCTGTTGGAGCGGTACGCGATCGGCCTCCTCGTGCTGGCCCGCTACATGCAGATCCTGTCGCCCGCATTCGTCGCGCGATACCCGCTGCGCATTATCAACGTGCACCATTCGTTCCTGCCGGCATTCAGTGGCGCGCGGCCTTATCACGCAGCCTTCGAACACGGTGTCAAGCTGATCGGCGCCACCAGCCACTACGTGACCGAGGAACTGGATGGCGGGCCGATCATCGAACAGGACGTGGCTCGCATCTCACATCGCGACCAGGTGGAACACCTCATCGAGAAAGGACGCGATCTGGAAAAGCTCGTGCTTTCGCGGGCCGTACGCTGGCACCTGGAGCACCGCATTCTGTTCTACGGAAACAAGACGGTGGTTTTTGATTAAAAACTGGCAGCCGGCCGCCGACAACTCAGCTGATCACACCCTTGCGCACGGCATAAAGAATCAACTCCGCGACGCTATGCAAATTCAATTTCTGAAAAATGTTGCTGCGGTGAGTTTCAACGGTATAGAGGCTCAGGCTCAGGATAGCCGCGACTTCTTTGGCTGACTTGCCTTCGGCGAACAATTGCAGAATCTCCCGTTCGCGCGTGGTTAGCAGTTCGTAGCTATCCTCCACTTCGCGTTCGCGCATTTGCCGCATGTAATCCTCTACCAGCATCCTGCTGATCGCCGGACTAAAGAACGCTTTTCCCTCACTGACGGCTTTGATCGCGTTGATCAAGTCGTACTCCGCCGAGTCCTTCAATAGATACGCCTTGGCGCCGGATTTCAGAGCCTTCAGCACGTAACCTTCGTCGGAATGCATACTCAGAAATACAATGGCGATCTCCGGCAGCTTCGCGGAGATTTGGCGCGCGGCTTCGATCCCGTTGAGCAGCGGCATGGCAACGTCGAGCACCACCACATCCGGCCGATGAGCTTCCGCCATAGCGACGGCTTCCCGCCCATCGGCTGCTTCCGCAATCACCTTGAACCCGGCGTGGCTCTCGAGCAGCAGACCGAGACCCTTGCGTACCACGGTGTGATCGTCAGCTAACAGAATCCGAACGGTGTTCATGTGGTTGCTTGCAGTTGGTCTTCTACGGGTTTCGTTAGGGGAAGAACGATGCACACAATGGCGCCACGGCCGGGCACAGATTCGACCCCAAATGTGCCTCCCAGGTGACTCACGCGCTCCTGCATGCCCAGCAATCCCATCCCTCGCTCATGTTCCGCATCGAACCCTTTCCCATCGTCCTGGATGGCGAGCAAGATACGGTCCGGCTCCTGCTGAACGTTCACTCGAACCAGTTTGGCCTCGGAGTGCTGCACGCAGTTGTGGAGGGCTTCCTGGACGATGCGATAAATGCAGGTCTTGTGCTCTTCCGGCAGGTTCTCCGAGACGCCCTCCGCCGCCACCTTCACGCGCACACCGGCTCTCTTGGATACCTCGCGTGCCTGCCACTGCAACGCCGGAACCAGACCCAAGTCGTCCAGCATGGAAGGACGCAAGAGCAGTGCCATACTACGCACCGCTCCCACCGAGTCCTCGACCATTTGTTTAATCTCGTCGACTTTGGCATCCAGCCCGTCCAGGTTCTTACTACGGATCTTTCGTGACAAGTTGGCCAACTCGACACGGATACCCGTGAGCGCCTGGCCGACTTCATCGTGTAACTCGCGAGAGATGGAGCGGCGCTCATTTTCCTGCGCCTCCACCAGACGCGCGGAGAGCTGTTTCAGCTCCGCTCGCGCCGTGGCGATCTCTTGATAGCGCGCCGCGGTCTCAGCTTCCAGGCGCAAGATCCTGCTCATGCTGAAGGCGGCCAACAGTAGACCTACACCGATGGTCAACCCGATCGTAATGACCAGGCGTCGACCGAACTGTGAAAAGGTCTGGACCACCTTTTCCCTGCCCGCATTCAACTGGGATTCGTTGATGCGGGCGATCTGATCCGCGATGTGGAGCATCGCCGTGCGCCGCGGGAAAACCTCGTCCCGCAGAAAAGCGTAACCATGATCCCGCCTCTGAATGGCGTTCCATTGCATCACCGGCTCCAGCACCTTCCAGTAGTCCGCCAGCTCATCCATGAGGTTATGGAACGGGCGGGATTCCTCCACGGTGACCAAGGAACGATACTTTTGCAACGCAGAGTCCATATCATGCCGGGTCTGCAACAGACTCACCCGATGGCTCTCCGCCTTCTGGCTCTCAGGCTCAAGCAGATAGTCCCGTACGTAGGTACCCGAGAGGTAGAATTCAGATCGGATCTGCTCAAGAACCCTGTTCCGCGACAGAAAATCCTCGCGAATCTCATCATTACTTCTCTGAATCTGCCGCAGGGCCTGCAGGCTGTCGACTCCCGCAAAACCCATCAAGAGCAACAGACCCCCGAATCCCACAATGAGAACGAAGCGGCTGGAAACGCCAATGGCTCTGGTTGCTCTGTTGGACCGCTGTGTGGATATGGCCATAGTGAGTCGTATTGGCGCGGTCCGGTTGCCCAGACCGTTCGGAGACTCCCTTTGCCATAGTAACGCGCGGGCTCTAAGCCAATGAACCAGTCGAGACATGACGATTGATAGCCAACACCATTTCTTCGGGACGCTCGGAGCCGATCAGGACCATGCCGCCTTTAGCAAGCTGCAGGCGGACCCCGCGGTTGCCGCCGGCGATGTACGCCTGGCCGCGGCGCGTGGTGCGAATGCCGTAGCCGCCCCAGTCGCGCGCAGCATCGAAGGTGACCGCTTGCGCGGATATTATTTCGGTCAGCGGAATGTGGCGTTCCCGCCAGAAGCCCCGCATCGCGACGGACACCTCGCCGGAATGAACCTCCGTCACCAGGCGCACCGTCACCAAGCGGAGGTAAACGAGCCAGAGGAAAATCGTCCAGCCCACCACGCTGGCGTTGGATAGGGGTTGTTTACCCCAGGGATGGCCCAGAATCACCTGCCAGATGAGCAACAGCGTCATCGAAGCCGGTGGAATGGCGAGCAAGATGCGCGGACGCTTTAGACGAAAACTCTGCACCTCTTGAAAAAAGGGTTGGGCGCGGCGGCTCATCGGAGGAGTCCGAGCGCGTACTGGAGCACCGAGTACTGGCGGTGATAGTCGTACTTCGCGCTGAGATTTTCGATTTCGGCCTGAGTGAGGTTCAACTGGGCCTGTGTCAGCTCCACGATGGAGGACAGGCCTAGTTGGTAGCGGCCCTGCGCGAGATCCAGTGCCAGCGAGGCTTGGCGCAGAAACTGAGCCGTCACATCGATGCGCTGGAAAGACGTCATCGCGCTGGCCCAGGCGACCCGCACATCACGCGCAATGCGCTCCTGTTCGTTGCGCAGGTTCTGGTCCGCTTCGAGGGCGCGGTAGCGGGCCGCTTCGCGGCGGGCCGAGAACAAGTGGCCATTGAAGACCGGGATCTCCACGTTGACTGCAGCGCCGGCATACTCGCTAGGAATGGGCTGGGTGGTGAGCTGAGCAATGTAAGGGATATAGCCTGCAACGCCGACCACGCTCACGCTCGGCCGGGCAAGATCTTTTTCCGCGTCCGCGAACTTGTACGCGGCCTCACGGGAATAGCGCAGGCCGGCGAGCTCCGGCCGGTTCGCGATGGCCTGTGTGACCAGAGCATCGGCTTTCTCCGGCGGGCTGGGCGGCAATGGTTCGTCAACCAGCTGGTAGCTAGCCACTTGATCCGTGCCTAGTGCGCGAGCCAGCTCGGCGAAGGCTTCCTGCACGCTGTCCTGGGCGCGGATCAAAAGAAGCTTGGCTTCCGACACGTTGACATCAGCAAAGCTGACATCGAGCAGTGACTTCAGATTATTCTTCGCGAGCGCGTTGATCTGCTCATACAAGAGCTGCCGCGCCGCGACCGTTTCCTCTGCGACTTTCACTACCGCCTGAGCATGCAACGCGTCATAGTAGGCGCGGTTGACCGAGAGCAGCACGTTGTACCGGGTGGCTTGATAGTTCTGGTCGCTGGCCTGCGCGTTGAAACGCGAGCTGGCCACCAGGTTGGGAGTTCGGCCCAGGTCCGTGACCAGTTGCGAGAGTGTGATGCCCTGGCCAAAGCGGTTAAACATCCGCGAATCTGTGAGGAAACCCGCCCCAATCCGCGAGTCATGGTTGGCTCCCGAGCCGGTCACGTCGGCATCAATCGTCGGATAATACGCCGACCGGGCTTCAACCAGTTCCTGGTTGGCGTAGCCAATCTGACTCTGCGCCGCCAAAATCTGCGGATGATTCTTCAGCGCCAATGCCTCGGCGTCTTTGAGCGTGAGTTTCTGCGGCGGCGCTTGCGCGAACGCCATTTGGCCGCAAAGTACAGCCATAACGCCGAGAATCTTGTAGCGCAGGCCTACCCGCGGTTTGTGCGGGGAGACCTGCGGCCTTTTTCCCAGGCCACATAACAACTTCCTACGCATTTCGATTCTTCCTCCCATAAACCAGCACGTAGGCGGCTGGAACAATGAAGACGGTAAGAAGCACGGAAGAGGTGAGGCCGCCTATGATGGCCCGGGCCATAGGCGTGTACTGCTCGCCACCCGTCCCGAGTTTCATGGCCATGGGCATCATTCCGATGATGGTGGCGAGCGAGGTCATCAGAATCGGGCGGAGGCGAACCCGGCACGCGGTGATGGCGGCGTCTGCCACCGACAGGCCCTGCTCTTCGAGTTTGTGGGCGAAATCGACGATCAGGATGCTGTTGGAGTCAGCGATACCAACGAGCATGAGGACACCCATCAGCGACATGACGTTCAAGGTGGTATGGGTGAGCGGCAGGATGATGAGCACGCCGATGAATCCCATGGGAATGGCCAGCATGATGAGGAACGGGTCGATGAAAGAACGGAACTGAGCGATCAGGATCAGAAAGAGCAGAACAAATGAAAGCGTGAAGCCGAACGCAAAACTCTTGAAGGACTGCTCCATGCCATCGACCATACCCCGCAAGTCGACTCGAACGTTGTTCGGAATCTTGGCTTCGGCCAGCATCTTGCGGATCTCCTTGGTCACTCTGCTGAGATCTTCGCCCGAAGGCGTGACGTAGACATCGACAACGCGCTGGATCTGGTAATGATCCACTTCAGTCGGTGACTGGGTGTTCTCTACCTTGACGACCGTATCCAGCGTGGTCGGCTTGATCAGGTTGGGCGCCCGCAGCGGGATCTGCTTCAGGTCGACCAGGTTCCGGATGGAGGGCCGGCCGTGCTCGTAATACTGTACCGTCAGAAAATAATCGTTCCCGGTCTGATAATCCACCCAGTAGTTGGGCGCAATCATGACATTGGAATTGAGCGCGGTGATGACGTTGTCTACGATTTCTTTCTGGCTCAGACCGAGCTCGGCAGCGTGCACCCGGTCGACGTTGAGGCGCAGCGCCGGGTAATTCATGTCTTGGGGGATGTAAACCTCTCCGACGCCGGGCATCTGGCGGATGCGGGCGGCAAAATCCTGGGCCAGGCGATAGGTCAACCGGAGATTGCGGCTGGAAACCTGGACATCAATCGGCGCCGGCAAACCCGAGTTGAGGATCGCGTCCACCATGGACCCGCTCTGGAAGAACGTGCGCACATCGGGAAATCGAGCTGCTATAACGTCTCGCACGTGGTCCATATAGGCGCGGCTTTCCACTTTATGATCGTCGGTGAGCTGGGTCTGGATGGTGGCCGTGTACTGTCCGGCGTTGGTGGTGTATAGCGAGGAGAAGTCGTTAACCACGCCGATATTGGAGACGACCATTTTGAAATCGTGGGGATCCACCGTGTGCCGGATGATGTCTTCCATCTGCGCAACATACTGATTGGTTACTTCGATGCGCGTTCCAGTCGGCACTTTGGCGTTGATGGTGAACTGGCCGGCGTCGGTTTGCGGGAAGAAGGCCAGGCCGAGAAACGGATAGATGGCAAGACTCGCTACAAACAGCCCCATCAGTAGCACCACGGTCAGCGCAGGCCGTTTCACCGCCTGCCTCACCCAGCGTTCGTAAAAGTCGAGCAGGCGGACGAACATCCGGTTGAACCAGGCATTGAAACGCCCGCCCCACGAACGGTCTTCAATCTCCGGCGAGGCCTGCTCTCCTTCTCCATGCTCGTGATGGACGCCTTTGAGGTATTTGGAGCAAAACAGCGGGATGACCGTCATGGCGACCACGAAGGAGGCCATCAGGGACAGGCAGAATGCGAGCGCCAGCGCCGAGAACAAAAACTTGCTGACGCCGTAGAGAAAAGTGACGGGAAAGAAGTCCACAACGTCAACGAGAGTTGCGGCCAGCACCGCGAGGTTGACTTCGGCACCGCCTTCCTCAGCGGCAACTGCCGGTGACGAACCCATCTCGAGGTGCCGGTAGATGTTTTCAAGCGAGATCACCGAGTTGTCGATGACGCGCGAGAAAGCCAGCGCCAGCCCACCCAGGATCATCGTGTTGACCGTGCTGCCCATCATGTAGAGGATCACGAAAGTGGCCAGCGCGGAAAGCGGAATGGAGAGCAATACCGCGACTGTTGCCCGCATGCTCCCCAAGAAGATCAGGATCATGAGGCTGGTCAGCAGCAGCCCAATCACTCCCTCGTGAAGCACCGTCTTGATGGCTTCCTTCACAAACACGGACTGGTCGAAAACAATGTCCGCTTTCAACTGTTTCGGGATATCAAAGAGATGGCCGATGAGATCGCGCACATCGCTGACAACCTGGAGGGTGTTGGTATCGCCGCCCTGCTTCATGATGGGAATGTAGGCGGACTTCTGGCCGTCCACCCGGACGATGTTGTACTGCAGTTGGGCAGAGTCCTTGGCCTCTCCCACGTCGGAGACATTCACCCACCGCTGCCCCACCGTCTTCAGCGGCACCTGGTTCAGGTCTTCGACGTTCTTCACCAGGCTGTTGGAATAGACGTAGTAATCGTTGGGGCCGATCTTCACGTCGCCCGCGGGAAGGATGACGTTGCTCTGGTTAAGAGAATCGACCACGTCCATGACGCTCAACTGTCGGGAGAACAGCTTGTACGGATCAACATAAACCATCGCCTGGCGGTACTTGCCGCCGAACGGCGGTGGAATCTCTGCCCCCTTTACCACCGCGATCTGATTGCGGATGGTGAACTGAGCGAGATCGTGAAGCTGGGTTTCGTTCAGCCCCTGTCCCTTGACCGTGACCAGGCATACCGGAAGGCTGGATGAGTCGAATTTCAGCACCACGGGCGGCAGCGTTCCCGGCGGCAGACGTTTCAGGTCGGCGAGTGCAAGGTTGGAAAGCTCGGTGACGTCCGCGTCGGCATTCGTTCCCGGCTGGAAGAAAACCTTGATGATGCTCACGCCCAGCAGGGAGCGCGATTCCATGTGGTCAATGCCGCTGGCCAGGGTAAACCATCGCTCCAGCGGGTTGGTGATATCCACCTCGATGTCTTCGGGCGGCATCCCCGAATAGAAGGTGGCGACCACCACTTCCGGAATGTTGATTGTCGGGAACAGATCCACCGGCATGCGCACGAGACTCGTAACGCCGATAACGACCAGTGCCAGGCAGACCACGATAATGAAGTATGGATTTCTGATCGAAAAGCTTGGCATACGGGTTACGTTTCCTTCACCGTCACCGGACGGTTGCGGTAGACCAGCAGGTAGGCCGCCGGCACGATAAAGACCGTCAGGATGACGGATGCCGTGAGGCCGCCGATGATCACCCGGGCCAAGGGCGCGTACTGCTCGCTCCCGGTCCCCAGTTTGAGCGCCATCGGTACCATGCCGATAATGGTCGCGAGCGAGGTCATCAGAATCGGGCGCAGACGCACGCGACACGACGTGATCACCGCGTCCGCCACCGGCCGGCCCTGCTCCTCCAGGCGGTGCGCGAACTCCACGATCAGGATGCTGTTGGATGCGGCAATGCCCACCAACATCAGGACGCCCATCAATGACATCACGTTAAGAGTCGTGTGAGTGAGCGGTAGCACCACCAGCACTCCGATGAATCCCATGGGAATGGCCAGCATAATGAGGAACGGGTCCTTGAAGGACCGGAACTGTGCCACCAGGATCAGGAACAATAGCACTACGGAAAGTGAAAGGCCGATTCCGAAGCTCCAGAAAGACGCGCGCATGCCCTGCACCATGCCTCGGAGATCGATTCTGACGTTCGAGCTGAGCTTCATGCCTGTGATGAGGCGGCCGATATCGGCGGTAACTTTGCCAAGGTCCTCGCCGGACGGCGTGACATAAACGTCAGCCACGCGCTGGATCTGGTAGTGATCGATCTCCGTAGGCGATTGGACGAAACTGAGATTCACGACATTGCCGAGGACCGTGGCTCGCCGCGCCGGCGCATCTGGATGGGGAGCGTTGACCTGGCTGGATGGCAGATTGGCTCCCCCGCAGGTCCATGTCGCCTTTGGCGGATCAGCGGAAACCGTGGGCTGGACGGCGTCGGGTGACGGGGCCGCAGTTCCGCAACCTGCCGGCGTCTGGTGATCGGTGCGGCGCAACGGAACCTGGTCCAGGTCCACGAAATTGTGGATCGCCGCCGGCCCTTGCTCGTAGTACTGCACCGTGAGGAAATAATCGTTACCCGTCTTATGGTCTACCCAGTAGTTGGGCGCAATCATCGTGTTGGAATTGAGCGCCGTAATCACGTTGTCGACGACTGCTTTTTGTGTGAGGCCCAGCTCCGCAGCGTGCACGCGGTCGATGTTGAGGCGGACGGCAGGATAGTTCATGTCCTGGGGAACATATACCTCGCCGATGCCCGAGAGCTTGCGGATGCGCGCGGCCAAGTCTTGAGCCACGTCATATGCGCGGTGAAGGTCGCGGCTGGACACTTGAACATCGATAGGCGCCGGCATCCCCATATTTAGAATCGCGTCCACCATGGAGCCGCTGGTTATAAACGTCCGCACGTTCGGATACCGGGCGGCGATCTCGCGGCCGATCCGGTTCATGTACTCGAAGCTGCCGGTTTTGTGCGGTTCATTCAGCTCCACCTGAATCGTTGCCGTGTACGGGCCGGCATTCGTGGTGTAGAGCGCGGAAAAGTCCGGCACGATGCCGATGTTGGAGACCACCATACGGAAGTCCTCCGGGCCCACCACGCTGCGAATCAGATCCTCAATCTTAGCGGCGTATTGTTCAGTGACTTCGAGGCGCGTGCCGGTCGGAACCTTAAGGTTGATGGTGAACTGGCCGGCATCGGTTTGAGGGAAAAACGCGACCCCCAAGAAAGGATAGACGCCCATGCTGGCCACAAACAGGAGCGACAGCGCAGCGACCGTCAAGACCGGCCGCTGCAGCGCGCGGCGCACCCAGCGCTCATAAAAATCGAGCAGGCGGCTGAAGTTTCGATTGAACCACGCGATGAAGCGGCCGCCGAAAATGTCCGCTTCAGCCTCCATTCCCTGCTCCTTCCCTTCGCCTGCTGCCAGATGAAAGGCCTTCAGGAATCGCGCGCAGAACAGCGGGATGACGGTCATAGCCACGAAATACGACGCGAACAGCGAGATGACCACAGCCATGGCCAGAGCCGAAAACAGGAATTTGCTGACACCGTAGAGAAAGGTGACTGGGAAAAACACGACCACGGTGGTGAGGGTCGCCGCCAGAACCGCGAGGCTGACCTCGGCTCCCCCCTGTTCCGCCGCGGCCTCGGGCGTTGCGCCTAGCTCCAGATGGCGATAGATATTTTCGAGCGAGATGACCGAGTTGTCGATGATGCGGGAGAAAGCCAGCGCCAGGCCCCCCAGGATCATGGTGTTCACTGTGCTGCCCATCAAGTAGAGGATGACGAAGGTGGTCAGCGCGGACAGCGGAATCGAGAGAAAAACGGCAAACGTGGCGCGCAGGCTGCCGAGAAAAATCAAGATCATCAGGCTCGTGAGCAACAGGCCGATCAATCCTTCGTGCAACAGAGTCTGAATGGCCTCCTTCACGAAGGCTGATTGATCAAAAACCACGTTGGCCTTAAGCTGCGGCGGGATGTCGAACAGCCGCCCGATCATATCGCGGATACTGTTGACCACCTGGATCGTGTTCGTGTCTCCGCCCTGCTTCATGATGGGCAGGTAGACGGAGCGCTGGCCGTCCACGCGGACGACGTTGTACTGAATCTGGTTGGCGTCCTTCGCCTCTCCCACGTCCCCTACCGAGACCCAGCGCGTGCCCACGGTCTTGAGCGGCACGCTGTTCAATTCATCAACGCGCTTCACCAGGCTATTCGAGTAAACGTAGTAATCGTAGGGCCCCATCTTCACGTCGCCCGCCGGGAGGATGAGATTGTTCTTGTTGATAGCGTGGACCACGTCCATCAGGCTCAACTGGCGGGAGAGCAGCTTGTACGGATCCACGTAAACCATCACCTGCCGGTACTTGCCGCCGAACGGCGGGGGAATTTCGGCTCCTTTCACAACCGCGATCTGGTTGCGGATAGTGAACTGGCCGATATCATGCAGGTCGGTCTGCGTGAGCCCTTCGCCTTTCAGCGTGACAAGGCAGACCGGGAGACTGGAAGCGTCGAACTTGAGCACCACGGGCGGCAGCGTGCCGGGTGGAAGGCGTTTCAAGTCAGCCAACGCGAGATTGGATAGCTCGGTGACGTCGGCATCCGCGTTGGTGCCCGGCTGGAAGAAGACCTTGATGATGCTGACACCCAGGAGCGAGCGCGACTCCATGTGATCGATCCCGCTGGCGAGTGTGAAAAAGCGCTCCAGCGGATTGGTAATGTCGGTTTCGATATCCTCGGGCGGCATTCCGGAGTAGAACGTCGCCACGACCACTTCCGGGATGTTGATGGTCGGAAATAGATCGACCGGCATCCGCGCCAGGCTCGTGACGCCAATGACCATCAACGCCAGGCAAACCACGACAATGAAATATGGGTTGCGGATGGAGAAGCGTGACATCGAGCGTTTCTCAGCGGACCACCAGGCCTACTCCTCCTCCTTCTGTCCCTGGTACTGCACCAGCTCGACCACCTGGGGATGCACTGGCTCTCCGGGCTTCAGTCCGCTGCGGTCACTCACGACAACCTGGTCACCTTCATTCAAGCCGGAAATCACTTCGGCTTCGGTGGCCGTCTGGATTCCGAGCACGACTTTGCGGTCCTCAATCTTGCCGCTCCCATTGACCACGAACACATTGGTCTGTTCGCCTTCGTGATTCACCGCCTGCAACAGAACCGCGAGAGCTTCCGGCTTGCGTTCAATCGTGACGGTCGCCTCGGCATAGAGACCGGGCAGCAGAATGTGTTCGGGATTCGGCACGTCGACTTCGGTGTGCATGGTGCGCGTGTCTTCCTTCACATCCACCGAAAAACGCGTGACCTTCCCGGGGAAACTTCGATTGAGCGACGGAACGCTTACGTTGACGGAATCGCCGACGCGGATGTAGCGCACGTAAGATTCCGGCACCGGGATCACGAGGCGGAACAGGTCGTCCTGAGAAACTCGCACAAGCGGCATGGCCTGCGTGCTCGAGCTGGTGCCGGCCTGCAGCAGCGTGCCAAGGTTGGCGTAGCGCTGCGTCACCACGCCCGTGAATGGCGCGGTGATCTTGGCGTAATCGAACAGAACGCGGTCGTGTTCTTTCTTGGCCTCCGCGGCCTGGAGCTGGCTCTGTGCTGCCTGCAGGTTCGATTTCGTGGCTTCCACCTGTGCTTCAGCCGCCAGGTCTTTGCCCTGTGCGTCGTCGACTTCCTGCTGCGCAACCAGACCGGGTTTGGATTTAGCGACGCCGTTGAGCCGATCAAATTGCAGGTGAAGCACCTTGTGCTGCGCTTCCACCCGCCCGAGTTCGTGTTCGGCGTGCGTGACCTGATCGGAGGCATTCCGGATGGCGGCGTCATCCTGTTGCAACTGGACTTCTAGCTCCGGGATCTCCAGTACAGCCATCACCTGGCCTTTTTTCACCCGGGTTCCAAAGTCGACGAGGAGGTCGCGCACGTAACCGGATTCCTTGGCATACACGTCGACTTCCTGGAACGGCACCAGTTCGGAGGAGACCGTAAGATGCCGCTCCAGAGTCTTCCGGCCGACTTTGGCGACGCCGACCCTGACCGCATCCGGCTCGCTTTCGGCGCGCACCTTTTCGCTACGGGCACAGCCAGTCAGGCTGGCGGCCAGAATGGCGGCGAGCCCGCTCACCGGCAAGAGAAACCTGATGCCGCGGGCCCTGCAATGGGACGGTCTAAACAGCCAGATCATAAGTTCTGTTTATCGCACGCCTGGCTCGACTGCCGGAGCATTGCGCTCAGTTTCTCGAGCGAAAAGCCTTTGCAGCGGCACAACTCGATCAACCGGCCTTCTTCCTCTAACACGCAGGCTGCCACCTCGGGGATTTCGTGGGCTATCTCCAGGGGAATGGTCTGAACGCCGTGGCGGTCGCCGTGCACCAGATCGCCTGGATGGATTCTGAGACCTCCGATCTCCACCGGCTCCCCAAAATCGACGATGTGCGCATACGCGTGCGAGACGGCAACGCCGCCGGCAAACAGATGAAAGCCGCTTTTCTCCACGGCGGGGAGATCGCGGACAGCGCCGTTGGTGACGCAGCCTACACAATGCAGAGCTAGCCCAATTTCCGCATGGATCTCGCCCACGAACGCTCCGATTCCAGGTTGATGATCGACATCCTCAAGGATGAGGACACGCGGCTCCGGAATGCGGGCGACGTACTCCCACCAGTCGATGCGGTCGTGATAGCAGTGGCCAGTCATGGGAGCCGACGAAGAACGAGCACGCGCCGTCGCCGCGTAGCCAAGCATGGGAGCGAAGCGGGGAAACTGGCAGTGGACGGAGGAACCATGGACAAAGCCCTCGTTGCGAAGCCGCACCTTAAACCGCTCGATGGCGTTCGACACCGTACACGTGTCCAGTTGACGAATCTTGTTGAAGTCTTCGGCCGACAGAGGGCTTTTACGAGTCATGGTGAGGAACGGTCAGGCGGTGGGCTTCTGCAAAACCTCGGTCTGATGCCGATAGGCCCAGCCGCGCCAGGACCACGCGAATGTGACTGCGCGGCGCAATTCCTCGGGCTTAAAGGGCTTCACGACAACGTCGTAGCCGTGATGCCGGATCACCTGCCGCCACAGGTAGTCGTCCACCACGCTGGAAGCCAGAAGCACGCAAACGGCCTGAGGCTGAGCTGCAATCTTCGCCAGCACATCGCGCCACGCTTCGCCCGGAAGGTCGCGATCACAAATCACCAGTGGGGTCGGCTGCTCGTTAAGCGCCGCAATTGCGGCATCGGATGATTCGACAATGGAGATGGTCCAGCCGTAATCGGTGGCAATCTGCCGCAAAGCTGCCGCGTCATCCGGATTCCGGGTGACGGCCACCAGCTTGACGGCTTCCCGCGAGATTGGAATCTTCCGGACCTGGCTGTTTGGAGCCGCCTGCCGGCCTGATTCCCCCACGTGAACCAATCGTCTGAGATCAAACATCAATCAATCCTGAACTCCTGGCAGAGTTGAGAACTATCGGTAGAAACCATCCGTTTTTCTGTCCGTCAGAAGTCGGTTCATGGCACTCGCACAATACTCAATCTCGCGGATCGGTGCGCTCAGGGTCCAGACCACAATCTTAGGGAATGCGTAACCAGCCTCCTATACCCGGATCACGGTATTTCAAGAACAAGGAACTAGTAGAGTAGAGAAGCGGTTGGCTGCCCGGGCTTCCGGAGGTTCCGGAGAGGAGGCCTCACCCAGCCGCCCGACTACCCCAAAAATGCATTAGAATTACCTAGGGGGCGGTATATGAATGCCGGCTTGGCTGCTGTATTCTCCGGTCAGGCTGGTAGAACGGCGTATCTGGGATGCGCCACGGTGATCGGCCATTGCGGCCGCTGGATGGTGGGTAGGCGTTGGTTCCGCTTGTGGTAGACGACGGACGAACGGTTGGGCGGCGGTCATGGCGGCACGCTGCCAGCCGCCAGCTTGAGGATGTGGCGATCGGTATCCGAATGACCGCCCGAGGCCGCTGTGATGGTAGATAGGATACGGCGCTCGCATGGACGTTGATTGGCCGCTCATGGGTTTCCTGTGTGCCGGCTTGCTAGGGGTCACGCTTGCCTGCCGGATCCTGGTGTACACCTTCCATGTTTTCTGGAAAGCCATACGAGCAGCCGTGGGGCGTAATCGTCAGGAACCACAGTCCTCTGCAAGCCATCCCCTGTCCGCCATGAGCTTGAGGAGTTCCCTATGAAACTGTCTGCATTCTCTGTCCGGCCCCTGGTCTTCCTTGTGGCCTTGACCGCTTCGATTTGCTGGGCCAACGACAAGAAGAAGGACCCCGACGAGATTGGGAACCGGGACGTTGGTAAGGGAGTGAATTTCTACTCGCTCGAGAAAGAAATCGCGCTCGGAAAGCAGATGGCGCAGGAGGTCGAGCGGCAGGCCAAGATCATCGATGACCCCGTTATCGCTGAGTACGTGAATCGTGTGGGGCAGAACCTGGTTCGCAATTCCGATGCCAAGGTTCCATTTACGATCAAAGTGCTCGACTCCGAAGAAGTGAACGCCTTTGCGCTGCCGGGCGGGTTTTTCTTCGTGAACTCGGGCCTGATCCTGAAGGCTGATAACGAAGCGGAGTTGGCCGGTGTGATGGCGCATGAGATCGCACACGTGGCGGCGCGCCATGGCACTCGCCAAGCCACGCGGGGAGCCATTATTAACTATGCTTCGCTGCCGCTGATCTTCATGGGTGGTTGGACCGGATACGCTATCTACCAGGCGGCGGGCCTTGCCATCCCCCTGGGTTTCTTGACGTTCTCGCGGGCCTTTGAGTCCGAAGCGGACATGCTGGGCCTGGAGTACATGTACAAAACCGGCTACGATCCGACCGCGTTCGTTGATTTCTTCGAAAAGATTCAGACGCTGGAGAAGAGGAAGCCGGGAACTATGTCGAAGGTCTTCTCCACACATCCTCCGACCGATGATCGCATTGCGGCGGCGCAAAAGAACATCGCCACCATCTTGAAGGCCAAGCCGGAATACGTGTTGAACACCTCCGAGTTCAACGACGTGAAGGCGCGGCTGGCCATGCTGCATAACCGCCGCATTGATACCAAGAAGGACGATGGCAGCCGGCCCACCCTCCGCCGCAACCCCAGCGGAACGGTAGATGACGACAGCGGCGACCAGAAGGCTCCAAAAGACCAGGACGAGCGGCCAACCTTAAAGCGCCGCGACAATAGCTAACGGGGGAGCCTGCCGCCCGCCGATGATCGCGCGCGTTGACGTGCGTCTGGGCGCTACTTCAGCTTGGGTGGATATTTCTCTAGGGACTTTCTGACCATGTCGTCCAGCTTGCTTTGGATCTTGCTGGCGTCATTTTTTTCTACGCTGGCGATGGCGCGCCAAACGAGCGAACGAGTGGTGGGGTCGCGCAGATCAATCACCAGGGTGCCCTCCGCGTAAGGCACCCGTACGACACGGGTACCCCAGCCGCGCCAGCCGGCAGGATACTGCTCCAGCTCCGTTTTGCGGGCCGACCCCAGCCGGTATCGGACGTTGAGGTCCGAGGGCCCGGAAACCATCACCAGGCCCCTGGCCGTCAGATAGCGTTCAATGTCCGCGTCGATGCGCTTTTTGACCAGTTCGCTGTTCAGGGCGCGATTCTGGCTGGTTAGCCGTCCGTCGCGGATGGCGAAAGTTTTGTACCGGCTGAATGGGGCGGCCTGGTCGAATTCGATGGTTACTTTCTGCGCGAACGCAGCGAGAGCGGCTAGCAAGGCCAGAACGGGCAATCTCATCAAGTGGGACTTTAGCATAGTGCCAACCGACTGTCGCGATTTCCAACCGGGCCGATCTTTGTGGCATTATCTCCTGGAGGTGCTGCAAATGAAAAAGAACGCACTACTCCTTTTGATTCCGATGGCTGCTGCGCTGCTCCACGCGCAGGCTCAACAGGCTCCGCCGCCCGCTGATCCACTTAGCGCCGGCGCCAAAGGGATGTTCGGAATGGTCAAAAACAATATTCTCAAGTCCGCGGACAAGATGCCGGAAGAGAATTACGCGTTCAAGCCTACTCCGGACGTGCGCAGTTTCGGGCAGATCCTGGGGCATGTGGCGGACGCACAGTATCTGTTTTGCTCCGCGGTGATCGGCGAGAAAAATCCGGCGCCGGGCATTGAAAAGAGCAAGACCAGCAAGGCAGATTTGGTGCAGGCCCTGAATGACGCGTTCAGTTATTGCGACAAGGCTTATAACGCGATGACCGACGCACACGCCGCCGAGATGGTGAAATTTTTCGGCCGTGATCAGGCGAAGTTGTCGGTTCTTGCGTTCAACAACGCCCACAACTTCGAACATTACGGCAATCTTGTAACCTATTTGCGTCTCAAGGGACTGGTGCCGCCATCGAGCGAGCAACGGCGGCAGTAAGCGGAACCCGCTTGCGGCCGCGCGTGGCTCAGTTTGCGCTGTTGATCTCGCTGGGCTGCGCGCTCTTCGCCCAGCGCGATTCGTCTGAACGCGCCGAGTGGAACCGGCCCGTTGCGCCATTCCGTATCATCGGCAATATCTATTACGTTGGCGTGTCCGGCGTGACGTCGTTTCTCATCACGACACCGCAGGGCCAAATCCTGCTCGACGGCGGTCTTCCTGAGACCGCGCCATTGATCGAAAAAAACGTCGCGGCGCTCGGCTTCCGCATTCAAGACGTGAAAATTCTTCTGAATAGCCACGCTCACTACGACCATTGCGGCGGCTTGGCCGAACTCAAGCACTGCTCCGGCGGACAGATGATCGCCAGCCGGCCGGATGCCGAAGTGCTGGAATCCGGCGGCCGCGTCAGCTTCGAAGGCTGGAAGAACTCCGGGTTTCCCCCGGTGAAGGTTGACCGCGTGATCACTGACGGGGAGACTGTGAAACTCGGAAAGGCCACTCTGACCGCCGTCCTTACGCCCGGCCACACCAAAGGCTGCACCACGTGGACCATGCCGGTCAACGATGCGGGCGAGACTTATCACGTAGTCTTCTTTTGCAGCACGAGCGTGCCGGGTTACCGGCTGGTCGATAACCCCAAATATCCGCAGATCGCCTCCGATTACCAGCACAGCTTCGCCCGCTTGCGCCAGCTCCCCTGCGATGTCTTCCTCGCTCCCCACGGCGGGTTTTTCCATCTGGACGAGAAGCGAGCGCGATTAGGGAAAGGCGGCGTCAATCCGTTTATTGATCCAACCGAATTCCGCGCGTTCCTCGACGATTCGCAGCGCGACTTCGAAAGCGAACTGAAGAAGCAGCAAGCCAGCGTCAAGAACTAAGAGCGAAAGGAATTCTGTGTGTATTGATGCCGCCTGGCGGTGAAGCGCGCCTCGCCGTACTCATCCAGACCTACGCGCCCTTCCATGCTGTCGCCGTCCACCTTGCCGGTGAACTCATAAGACAGCCGCGTGCCCTCGATCTTCATCGAGCTGCGGAAATGCACTTCGTTGGCCGCCACCGTGCCGCGCAGGTCGCCCGAGAGCATCTCGCCGTGATGCGTGCCCACCAGGTCTGTGCCTTTCTGTTCCAGGACGATCGAGTGTTTCGCCGAGCCGCGCAGGAACATCAACTGGGCTTCCCACTGGCCCGCCACGTTCACCGGCTCGCCCGCGGGCACGGGACTCTCCTCCATCTTGGGCGGTTTTGCGAGCACTTCGTATAACCGGTCTGCCACCACTTTTTCATCACCGGGCATCATCATGTAAGGCGTGATGGAAATCAAACTTTCCATCTGCTGCGGGCGCCGGCCTCTCGCTTCGCCGAGCACGATGCGCGGTTCGGTATCGAGCACCACCTTGCTCACTTCCGTGCCGGTGATACCCAGCTTCGCGCCGTCCCAGTGAATCACCAGTCGCGGCGAGCGGTTCGACAATCCCTCGTTCGGCTCCTTCACCTCGGTGGTCACGCCCTCCACCTGCGTCACGCGTTTCGAGATGTGATCCAGCCACTCTTCCCACTGCGCCCATTCCGCTTTGTGGTCGCGCTTGGTCCAGGCCTCCACCGCCGCCAGCATGCCCATGATTTCCTCTTTGCCGACTTTCAGCGAACGCCCGAATGCATGGTGCGGCGCGCTATTGGCCCAGGCGGCTTGCAAAAGATTTTTCTCACCGAGCGCCAGCCCCGCGCATTGCGGGCCGCGGAGACACTTGCCGCCGCTGTACGCGACAACCGTCGCGCCGCGTCCCAGATGCACGTTGGGAATGGTCAGCACTTC
>Ga0335081_10005879_pt1 | contig 19434 bp, 17 predicted proteins | sample Lox_Sample_35_FD_206713 | JGI IMG/M metagenome (GOLD analysis project Ga0335081, IMG submission 206713) | Soil microbial communities from Loxahatchee National Wildlife Refuge, Florida, United States - Lox_Sample_3.5 | ecosystem: Environmental > Terrestrial > Soil > Wetlands | place: USA... | reverse complement strand
CCGCCGCTTCGTTTGAATCCCGCGATTCCGGAGGAACTCGACCACATCATTCGCAAAGCTCTGGAAAAGGACCGCGATGTCCGTTACCAAACGGCCTCCGAAATCCGGGCCGACCTCAAACGTCTCAAGCGCGACTCCGATTCGGCCATCTCTACCGGTATCGCAGCACGGCCTGCGGCGCTCGCGCCTTCCCGCGCCGCGCGCTGGCCCTGGGCGGTTGCAGCTATCATGGCCGTTGTTCTCGCCGCCCTTGCGCTTTGGGTTTTTTATCCGCTTCCGCCTCCCCGAATCACCGGCTCGACACAGATCACGCAAGACGGTTTAATCAAAGGAGAATTGGCAACCGACGGTTCGCGAGTCTACTTTACGGAGGCTGCCGAAGGCCATTTCGTCCTCGCCCAGGTCTCCGTGGCCGGCGGCGAAGTGACCAAAATCCCGACTCCTTTTCAAAATGTAATGCTCGGTGACATTTCGCGCGATCGCTCCCAGCTTCTGATCGGTGCGTTTGAAGGCACTCATCACGAGGCCACTATCTGGACCTTGCCGGTTCCTTCCGGTCCTCCGCGACGCCTCGGCGACATTACCACTTCGTGGGCTAGCTGGTCCCTCGACGGGAATGAAATCATTTACTCGAAAGATTCTTCTCTCTATCTCGCCAAACCGGACGGCACGGAGTCCCGCCTCCTCGTTTCCGTCGATGGCTTTCCTTACTACGCTCGTTTTTCTCCCGATGGCCGCCGCATTCGTTTCACCGTGAAAGATCGCACCCGCGTCACGCAATCCTTGTGGGAAGTTCGCGCCGACGGTTCCAATCCGCATCCCCTCCTGCCCAATTGGAAGACTCCACCGGCTGCGTGCTGCGGGGAATGGACTTCCGATGGCCGCTATTACGTTTTCGTGGCTGGCACAAACACCGCGGCTAATCTCTTTCTCTTGAAGGAGCACGCGGGAATTCTCCGCCAGCCCTCCGCTGCGCCGCTGCAACTCACGGTGGGGCCCTTGTTCTATTACTTGAGCGTTCCTTCGCCGGACGGCCAAAAGCTCTTCGTCAATGCCACGCAGCCGCGCGCCCAGTTGGTGCGTTACGATCCGGCTTCGCGGCAGTTTCTGCCATATCTGGGAGGCCTCTCGGCCAGCGATCTGGCGTTTTCCGCGGATGGCCAGTGGGTCGCCTACGTGACCGTTCCCGATGGCTGTCTGTGGCGCAGCCGCATCGACGGCACGGACCGCCGTCAGCTGACCTTTCCGCCAACCCAAGCCATCCTCCCGGTCTGGTCTCCAGATGGCTCGCGAATCGCCTACAACAGCTTCACAGTGGGTGGGCCGTGGGCGGCGAAGGTCGTTCCCTCACAAGGTGGCGCTTCCGAACCCCTCTTTCCCAAAGGCGGTGGTGGCGTCGATTTCAATTGGTCCGCAGACGGCAAGCAGATTTACTTCTCAACCGGGCCCGAGTACATCCCATCGAACATTCAGATTTTCGATCTTTCCTCGAGCCAGTTCTCGACCTTCCCCGGTTCCGAAGGCCTGTTCAGCCCGCGCCGCTCTCCGGACGGCCGCTATCTCGCCGCCCTCACTCGCGATTCCAGGTCGCTCATGCTCTATGATTTTCGTGTTCAAAAGTGGTCGAAATGGCTCACTGAACCCGGTAACATCGCCTATCCCACTTGGACCAGGGATAGCGCCTACGTCTATTTTGATAACTTCCTGAGCGACCATCCTACAGCTCGAAGAGTCAAGCTGGGCGCCGGCCAGTCCGAAGAACTGTTCAGTTTGTCGGAACTGCATCGCTTCCAAAGCATGGTTTCCGGAATCTGGAGCGGCTTGTCGCCTGACAATTTCCGGCTCTACGCCCGCGACCTCAGCGCCCAGGAAATCTACGCCCTCGACCTAGAGACGCGCTGATCCCAAAACCCGCGGCCGCCCGCTGTCACGCTGAGCGAAGCGAAACACCTCAACCTTAATCTTTGCCCACGCGCATCACTTCTGGCAGGAGCACTCCGCAACCTAAGGATCGCCCCGTGCGTAGTATTCTGGGAGTCCAAATCAGAGCCCTATGCCCAGCGACCAACCTGCCATCCACCTCGACCACGTCGCCCGCCACTACACCCTCGGCGAATCCACCATCCGCGCCGTTGACGACGTCTCTCTCACCGTTCCAACCGGCGAATTCCTCGCCCTCCTCGGCTCTTCCGGTTCGGGAAAATCCACGCTCCTCAATCTCATCGCCGGCCTCGACCGCCCTACTTCCGGCGCTGTCATCGTCAACGATCAGGACCTCTCCAAAATGTCCTCGCTCGAGCTCGCCCGCTACCGCCGCCAGACCGTTGGCATGGTCTTCCAATCCTTTAATCTTCTCCCGCGCATGACCCTCGAAGAAAATGTCGAGCTTCCCCTCCGCCTTGCCGAAGTTGACCGCAGCAACCGCGCCGCGCGCGTCCACGAGGCACTCGAACGCGTGAGCCTCGCTAAGCGGGTCGGCCACCGCCCCAGCGAACTTTCCGGCGGCGAGCAGCAGCGCGCCGCCATTGCCCGCGCGCTCGTCAACAGCCCGAAAATTCTTCTCGCCGACGAGCCCACCGGCAATCTCGACAGCGCCACTGGCGAAACCATCCTCACGCTTCTCCGCGAAATCCAGAAAAATCTGGGTATGACCATCGTCATGGTTACGCACGAACGTCCTCTCGCCGAGCGCTTCGCCGACCGCCTTGCTGTCATGGGCGACGGCAAGCTGCTTTCCAACGGAGCCGCGCGATGAAGTCCCGCGACCTCAGCGATCTCGCGTTCCGCAATCTTCGCGAAGCCGTCCTTCGCAATTCGCTCACGACGCTTGGCATCGCCGTGGGCGTCGCTTCGCTCGTCGCCATGCTCTCTCTCGGTGTCGGCCTTCAGGAACTCGCCTCCAAACGCCTTTCGCGAAGCGGACTCTTCGATTCCGTCTTCGTCACGCCCAAGACCAATCTTCGCGGCCCCGGCGGTGGTCCGCCTGCTCAGCGCGCTGCCGCCACCAATGTGCGTCCGCTCGACGACGCCGCGCGCAGCGAAATCTCTCATCTCCCCAACGTTGTCGAAGTCTATCCGCAAGTCCGGTTTTTTTCGGAAGTGCGTTACGGCGGCAAGCCGTATGCCACGATGGTTGCCGGGATGCCGGAATCTTCCAAAGCCAGCGGCGCATTCGACGGCATGCAAGGCAAATTCTTCTCTTCACCCAACGCCAACGAGGCCATTCTGCAAATCGAATTCGCAAAGGAACTGGACCCGCAAACTTCTTCGCTGATTGGCAAAGACCTCATTCTCGGGTATGCGGAACGCCAGGCGCTTCCCGCTCAGCCCGGCGATTCCGCGGAAACTCCTCGGGGCTTCTCCGTCGTACTCCGCGAAAAACATCTCACCATCATCGGTGTTGTCGAGACCGAACCCGCCTCCGGTTTTGGTGGCGTTGGTAGCGGCCGTTTGCTCATCCCTCTTTCCGTCGCTGAAACGCTTCGCGCTGCTCAGGTCAATGATCTCAAGGACTTCGTCCGCGGCTCCGCTTCCGACAAACCCACCTACGCCAGCCTCACTGTACGCGCCAAGGCTCCTTCTTACGTCGAAGCCCTCGAAGCCTCCATTAAAAACATGGGCTTCGGCGCCTTCTCGCTCCTCGACGCCTCAAAAGGTCTGCGCATCTTTTTTATCGTCTTCGATCTTCTCCTATTTATTTTCAGCAGTCTCGCCCTCGCTGTCGCCACTCTTGGCATCATCAACACGTTGGTCATGGCCATCCTCGAGCGCCGGCGCGAAATCGGCATCCTCAAGGCGCTTGGCGCTGCGGACGGCGATGTCAAGCAGCTTTTCTTTGTCGAAGCTGGTGTTATGGGTCTTTTCGGTGGTTTTCTCGGTGTCGGCTTAGGCTGGTTGATTGGCCGCGCTCTCAATTTCGGCACCGCCCTCTATCTTCACCGCCAGAATCTCCCCAGCGTCGACATCTTCTCTGTCCCCTGGTGGCTCGTTCTCATCAGCATTGGCTTCGCCATTCTCGTCAGCCTCGCTGCCGGACTCTACCCCGCTTCCCGCGCCGCTCGCCTCGACCCCGTCCAGGCCCTCCGCTACGAGTAGAATGTCTTCGTGACTGCTGGCCACTCACTGTCAAAATTGTCATTCCGAGCGCAGTCTCGTCTTCTCCTTTACCTCCTTTACTTCCTCTACCTCCTTTACATCCCTTCCGCCCTCGCCTCCGGCCGTGTTGAATGCAACAGCCTCCCCAGCAAAATCTTGGCGCGTTCCGTCCCCTACTGCATCGTCCTCCCCCCTTCGTTCGACTCCGACAAAACCAAACACTTCCCCATCCTCTATGCGCTCCACGGCCTCGGCGACAACGAACAATTTTTCGTCCATTCCGGCTTGTGGAATCTCATTGAAGACTTCCGCGACCGTGGCGAGCTGAAAGACTTCCTCATCGCCACTCCCGCTGCTGGCGCGAGCTTTTACATCAATTCAAAGGATGGCAAGGTTCGCTACGAAGATTTTCTCTTGCAGGAATTCTTTCCGTTCATCGAAAAGCGCTATCGCGCTGCTCCCGGCCGCGCTCACCGCGCTATTTCTGGTGTCTCCATGGGAGGCTACGGCGCGTTGCATCTCGCCTTCCGTCACCCCGAGCTTTTCTCTTCCGTCAGCGCTCACAGCGCTGCGCTCATCGAAAAACTCCCAAATTTTCTCGGCGCCCCGCAGTCTCCCCGTTCCCGCGTCCTTGGCGGCGTCTTTGGCCTTCCGCCGGATTCCGCCTTCTGGAACGCGAATAGCCCGCTAACCCTCGCCCGCACGGCGAATCTCTCCGGGCTAAAAATCTATTTCGACTGCGGCGACCAGGACGACTACGGCTTCGAAGCTGGCGCCGCCGCCCTCGACAAAATCCTCACCTCGCGCAAAATCCCTCACGAATTCCACCTCTACCCCGGTCGTCACGATCCCGGGTACTTCGCCTCTCATCTTCCCGAGTCTCTCGCCTTCCACTCCCGCCTCTTCTAGCCTCAACTGTTTTTTGTGTCTCGTGGCGGGCCTGCTGAGCCTTGCCGGACTATTTCGTCCAGTCAGGAGACTGTGGTTGCGCTCACAGCGACGGTTGGCTGCGGAGGGCTCAGGAGCCAGCCAGCAAGAGCACCGAAAACCAAGCTGAAGCCCAGGTCTCCCAGAAATGGGCGTGTGCCACGCTGGAGGGAATCATCGGGTTGGGAAGAAGAAGCACGGTAGACCAAACCGAGAGGAAAGACGCCATGGCCAGAGCCGTTTTCCACCGCGCTACGCGAAGCATTCTAATGAGCGGGTACAGACAAGCGGCGTATAGCAGCGCGCGAAAAACCTGAAGCGGGTAGATCCAGCGGTTGCATATCCAGTTGGCTTTCAGCGCGGCGTAAAAACTCGAGTATTCCGGACCTCCGTAATACAGCCGGACCGCGGGGCTCTGCCAAGCAACGTAGTAGCCGAAGAACATATAGAGAAACACGAAAGCGACCACGATCAGCCCAAGCCTCCACGCGGCGGAAGTTGCGCGCATCCGGGCAATTGCCGGAGTGGCCGGTGCCCGCGAAACGGCACGCCACTTGCCCAACAAAAGAACCGCAAGAGGAGCAAACAGAGCCGTCGCAATTGCTCCCTGTAAAAAGATGGCCCGGACCATTCCGCGGGGCAGTTTGTTCGACAGAAAAACTATGGATTCGATCTGAGCGGCTACCGTTGCGATGCCGTACACTCCCACGCAGATGGCTCCTACCAGGGGCCAGCCATGCCAACTCGATCGCAGAATCAGATACGACAGAACGACTCCAACGCAAACGGAAAAAAGCAGAAAAGCACTCAGGAGATTCTCGGGCATCTGTTGGGTCTGCGGTTTTATCGGAGTCTCAGGCAGGGAGGTGGCCGCCTGTTGTGCCGGAGGTACTTGTTGTCCAGCCTTATTCAGACCCGAGAGAATTCCGCCTGCGACGAAACACAAAGCGAACACAAGACACACCGCAAGTATCTTGAGGCCCGTCGTCAGAGCTTTCCCGGCCGTCACGACTCCTCCTATTCTGCCTCCCACTTTCCCGGAGGTACGACCTTCCAGCCCGCCTCTTCTGACTTTACGGCTGTTTGTTGGTGAGTGCGCTTTGCCGCTTTCTCAGTTCGGCGAGGCCAGCACGTCGTCGTAGTAGTTGATCAGCGCCCGCCGCGGCCTGGTCTTCAAGCCTCTCAACGGCACTTTTTGCGAAATGGCGTTGTTTCCCGTTAGCCGCGCTCGCCCGAGAAACACAACTCGTCCTTCTTTGCCGCCTTCATTCAGTTCCAAATAAATTGGCACCAGCATTGTGAACTTATCGTCCACGCCCGACTGCGCGAGGTTTACGTTCATCACCACGGTCCCGTCCGCCGCGTTCTCAAACGAGGAGTCCAACTTGTAGCTCGGCAGTTGTGTCCCGTAAACGTACTCATTGAAGAACCAGTCCAGCTTGTGATTCCCTTCCAGATCCATCTCTGAAGTCATGTGCTTTTCGATCATCGCCTTGAAATCTTCGGTCGTGGCGGATTTGCCTTTATAGGTTTCGACGAAATCATGCATCGTTTCTTTGAACGTCTTGTCTGCGGTCTGGTTGCTCCACATCATCATGCGAATCATGTGCAGGATGTAGGCGCCCTTGGGGTAAATCAGCCGCCGCGTGACGTCAAAGCCAGTCCTCGAGTTGCTCGCCCGGTAGCCCATCGTCAGCGGGCCAACGTCGATGGCGCGGTAGCCCATTGCGTTCCGCTCCAGCAGCAGCTCTCGCTCGTCGTTCCAAAACGTAAGGAACTTCTTGGGATTCTTCTCGATGAAGCTGAGGTACAGCGAAGCAGACATTTCCGCGAATCCCTCGCTCATCCACTGATCCCGTCCCGAACTGAATCCCACCGTGTGGCCCCACCACTGGTGTGCCACTTCGTGCGGCGTCACGACCTTCCAGTAGCCCCGGTCGCCCCAGTCCATCCCGAGCTGATGGCGCACCGTCGTATCGAAGTAATAGCAAATCGGAATCCACACGAGCTCGGGCCACGATTGCCCGAAGTTGCAGGCCGTTTGCTGGGTAATCTGCAGATGCGCGAACAACGATGGCCCGAAATACTCTGTGTACAGAGGAATTGCAAGTTCACCTTCGGCCAGCGCCTTCTTATTGAGTGACGTAGTGCTCATCGTTCCCAACGCTACATCCGCGCCGCCCCGCGGCCCGTTTGGCCCGGCACCCAAATCGTTCCCTTCCGCAGCGCGCTGGAGCGACTGCACCCAGTTCGGGGGCTCTTCATTGGCGTACGATTCGATAACAAACTCGGGCTTGCTGAGTTTTCCTGCCTCCACCTTGAATCTGCCAAAGTTGAATCCGGCGACGGTTTGCGGCGCTTCGCTTTTCCAGACCGAGATGTTCTGCCCGCCGTCGTTCGTGTCGCTAATCTTTACTCCGGTCGCCGCAATTTTCATCCCCTTGGGAATCTTGAAGGTCATGTCATAGCTGGCGTATTCACCCAGCCCCGCGTTGACCGAATTTGGATACCAGTTTTCGCGCGCAATCGGGAAATAATTGCCGCCGCCTTCATTCGAGACCGCTTCTTTTCCGCCGTACGTCGTCGTCACGCTGAACTTCTCTCCCGCTGCGAGCGGCTTCGGCAGGATCACGGCATAGTCCGCGTCGTCGTTCTTGTCCTCTTGAATGAACGACAGCGGCTGCCCACCAGCGGTAACGGATTGCACGCGCAGCGTCCGGAACAACGAAAACGGCACGACGCGCAGCCCGTTCCGCAAGGACACAAAGGTCGTCGTCGCCTTGCCGGAGAGCGCTCCGCTCTTTTCAAACGTGGTGTCGAGCTCGTGATGTTCCATCTTCACAAGGTTGCCGACTGTGCCCGCCGTGTGCGGCTCTGTGAAATGGAACTGCGCCCACTCGCCGAACTTATTCTCGTCATAAGTCCAGAATTCCACTTGCTCCGTGCTCGTATTCGGATCGATCTCGAAGATCTCCTTGTCGTTGTAACGCTTGCCATGGATGAACGCGAGAAAAATTCCTCGCGGCTCCGGACTGAGTACTTCTCCAAGAATTTCCGCTTCCAGGTTGTGTCTGAGCCTGTGGCGAGTCGTATTCTGGCTGTCTTTCAATAGTCCGGCGTCGCAGCCCCCGCTGGCGGCCGTGCCTGCTTTCTTGATCTCGTCGTAGGTGGAATCCGTGAACCGCAGCACTAGCCGCTCGAATTTCTCGTTGAACTCATCCTCTTTGGTCAGCAGTTTCAGGCTCTTCCGCTCGGTCTCTGTTGGTGGATTCAGCAGGAAAATTCCGTCTCCCACGAACACGGCTCCCGTGACTTTGCCGTTCACCGGAGGAACGAAACACACTGTGCCGGAGTTGAACCGGAACTTCCCCGCGTCTCGTTTCAATTCAAAATTAGTGACGCTGACCGCTTCGCTCCCCAATGTGAGGTTGCGCAAAGCGACATAATTCGGATCCGCGTTCGCGACCGATTGCGCGCTTGCCGCCGGTAAAAACGCAGAAAGCAGCGCTCCCGCAACGAGCATCGTTACGGCCGGACTCAACATGGTCTGTGTCTTTCGCTTGCGGCCGTTGATCTTGTCGTACGCCAATTCCTGAGAAGACACAATTTTGCAACGCAGAATGTTGTAGAAGCGGCCTGGCATGGTTGCCCCCGCGGAATAGTTGAAGTAAAGCTATTGGCAGTATATTCCAAACATCAATCACCAAACAGTCCAGACATTCGGTTTCCCGAATCGCGCACGCATCCCTTTCGCGGGATTGCAATTGGGGCGGTTGTCACCCTCGCGGCGCTACTTTTTCCCCTTCATTTCTTTCTGAATCTGGATCGTTCCGTCCGCCGTCACTTCGTACGTAAAGTGTGGCGTCGCCACGTATTCCGGCAATGGCGGATCTTGCGTCAGCACGTGAAACACGTCAGTATCTTCCGGCACATCGCTCAACACATGCGTGTGGTATCCGGCGACGGCCTTGCCCTTGTTTGAGGGAACATTTTCAATCACGGTCTTGTGCATTTGGCGCTTCTCCACGATTCTCAATCCGTCCGCGCTCACCAAGTACCGCACATCTCCTCCCAGGGGATACACGCGCGCCTTTGTCTGCGCCGGATACAAGTACACGTACAGTTGCTCCGCCGCTCCCGGCAACACGACAACGTTGTACGGTCGGCTCGCTCCGCCAAAATCTTTCATCGCCACATCGATCGCGCGCGCTGCAAACAGAAAAAATCCTTCGTCTTGGCGTTCTCCCGGCTCCTTGCGAACAGCAAACTCGCGCGGATTCGCCTGCTGTTCGGCCTCATACGTGATTTCAAATCGGCTGCGCTCCTGATTCAATTTCCCAAACATCACGCGCCACTTGTCATTTTCCTTCTTCGCGATGTAGCGCTGCCCCTCGATGGTTTTTGGATTGGCCATTTGCACGGCATCGGTCGCATGCCAAGCCGCTTGGTCATATTCATTCAGCATCCGCCCTCGCTCCGTGATCGCCGCCAACTCTTCCGCCGTCGGCTTCACCGCCTCCTCCGCCTGCACTACGCTGGCTGCCACTGTTGTCACCACTATCGGTGCCGCTAACAGAGCAATACGGGCACCGCCTGCAATTCTCAGCCGCATCCGCTTCTTCTCCTTTGCGGTGAGGATTCTAACACCTCGTCACAGGTTGCCGTTGTCTTGCTTCCTCGACTATCATCACGCGGCGTGGGTGGGGAGGCGGAATGAGCTTTGGCCAGAGGCTTCAGGAAATTCGCGAGGGATTCGAGCGGCCGTTTTGGGTCGCCAACATCAGCGAAATCTTCGAGCGGCTCTCCTACTACGGCGCGTTCGCCTCCCTGGCCAACTATTTGCACGAAAAGCTAAGTTTCCCGACGGAACAGACCGGCACGCTCGCGGGAATTTTTGGTGGAATGGTCTGGTTTCTCGCGATTTTTGGCGGCGCCGTGGCGGACAAGCTGGGCTTTCGCCGGGCGCTTTCACTTGCGTATCTGATTCTTGCTGTCGCTTATTTCTTGCTCGGCTCGATTGGCGCGCCGTGGCTCGCTCCGGTCCGGAGCGTCGTGCCACTCTCGCTTTTCGTGGGATTCATTTTGATTCTCCCTGCACTAGGCGTTTCCATGGTGAAGCCATGCGTGGTGGGAACCACCGCTCATGCCTCTAAAGAAAATGTCCGGTCTCTGGGGTATTCCATCTACTACACGATGGTGAACATTGGCGGCGCCGCAGGTCCCTACGTTGCGTCCTGGGCGCACCGCCATCTCGGCGTGGAAAATGTCTTTCGCGTGGCGGCGCTCAGCGTCTTCGCCATGTTCTTCATCGTGCTGCTTTTTTTTCGCGATCCGAAACGCACCAGTGAAGGACCCACGCCAAGCGTTGCTGAAACGCTTCGGAATTTTCTCACCGTGCTCTCCAATCCGAAGTTCATGCTCTTCCTCTTGATCTTCACCGGCTATTGGATCGTCTTCTGGCAGGAGTTCATCTCGCTTCCCGGATACATCCACGGTTATATCAACGCGAACGCCGACGTCGAGCTCGTTCTGATCACCGACAGTCTTGCCGTCATCTGTTTCACCATGCTCATCAACTATCTGTTTCGCAAGCTTCCCGCGTTTCAGTGCGTGATCCTCGGAACTTTGATTTCTTCGCTTTCCTGGCTGGTCATCGCCTTTCATCCCACAATTCTTGGGGCAGTGCTGTCGATCCTCGTCGTCGCGCTCGGTGAAATGATTCAGGCGCCGCGCTATTACGAATACATTTCTCGGTTGGCTCCTCCGGAACAACAGGGAACCTACATGGGATTTGCTTTTTTGCCGATTGGAATCGGCTCGCTGATCGGCGGATGGTTTGGCGGACGCGTGATGCATCAATTCGGCGAAGTCGTGCATCAACCGCAGCGCGCGTGGTGGACGATTTGCGCGGTCGGCTTGCTCACCGTTGTATTGCTGTGGATTTACGACCGCATTGTCAAACCGTCTGCGCAAGAAGGCGCGGTCCAGTTGCAGTAGAGTTGTAAGTCATAAGTTTTAAGTTCTAAGTAAAGGAGAGCCGAGTCAATCTAGTTTCGAGGTTCCGTTCTCCATGCCGTCCACGTGGGCTTTAAAGAGAGCGTGGGCACATTTCCTGAATGACACTAAACAAATTGTGACGAGACCTCTGTTTAGCTTGACGAGGTTTTTAAACTTAGAACTTCAAACTGAGAACTGAAAACTATTTTCAGTTGACCATGCGGCGGAGGGAGGCGAGAGCCTGGTGCGCGAGCGAATACCGCGGCTCGATTTCCAGAGCTTCCTGGAAGCAGCGCATCGCGTGGCTGTACATTTCTTTGCCGAGATAAGCGCGGCCCAGGTTGTAATGCGGAAAGTGGCGCGGCTCGTAGCGGCGCGCTTCGGTGGCGCGTTCGAGCCAGGGAATGGCTTCATCGAAGCGGCCGAGTTCGATCATGTACGCGCCGATATCGTTGTAAGGATTGCCGAAATCGGGGTCGATTTCGATGGCGCGCTTGCACTCGGCGATAGCGTCGTCGATGCGCCCTTGAAAATGATAGGTCCAGCCGAGAAACGTGTGGGCCTCGGCGGTCGGATGGAGATCCAGGGAAGCCTGGTAAAGTTCGATGGCGCGTTCGTAATCGCCTTCCATCTGCGCCTGATAGGCGTCCTGCAAAACTTCCCAGGCCCGAGTGAGGGTCTCCAAACTCATGGCACATAGTTAGCACACGCTTTTGTATGGGTCAAAAGTACGAACGTCCCGTGGGTTGCGCGCGAGGAACCTGTCCTTTGTGCCGGGTGGAGGTGGAAATTCGGCGGCTAAACGTAGAGAATGTGGGAGTTTCGCAAGCGTGAAACCGGGAATACAGGAAGAGCATTAGACTTGAGAAAGTCTTCGTAAAACGAGGGGGCATCGTGAAGCGATATCTTCTGCTACTTGGGCTTGTGACTCTGGCGGTGGCTGGCGCCATGCTGGCGCAAGATCAGCCAGCGGGCTCGGAGCCAAAAAAAGCGGCCCGTACGAGTAAGGGATCGGCGAGCGGATCCGTGGCAAGGGGAAAGGAGGTCTTCGGCAAGAAGTGTTCGATTTGCCATTTCGCGGACAGCGATCAGAAGAAAATCGGTCCGGGACTGAAAGGAATCTCGAAGCGCGGCACGTTTACGGTGAACGGCAACAAGGTCACCACGCAATCGCTGACGACTTGGATTGAAAATGGCGATTCGCTGATGCCGGGGATGAAGGATACGCTTGACGCAGGGCAGATTAAGGACGTGGTCGCGTACGTGAAGACGCTGTAATTGGCAGTTCCAGGTTTTAAGTCCTTTCTAGGTTTTCAGTTCCAAGATTCAAGTCTTGCGGTTTTTCTGGTTTTTTCACTTCGAGCCGGAAGGTAGCAGGCGAAATTCCGGTGTTACGAGCCGAGGCCACAAGACCATGCAATCTTTTGTGCTCCTTTCGTCGGCCACTCAGAACCTAGCACTGACAACGGGCCAGTACGCACCGCACAAAGAAAAAGCCCCCGAGAACCCGATCGCTCAGGCTGGCGGGGGCTAATTTTCAAATCGGTTTTTACTTGAGAACAGCGTCCTTCAACGCCTTCGACGGGCGCAGGCGGACTACGGTCTTTGCCTTGATCTTGATCTGCTCGCCGGTCTGGGGGTTGCGGCCGATGCGCGCCTTGCGGTGCGCCTTCACCACGCGGCCGAGGCCGGGAATCACGAACTTGCCCGCACCACCCTTGGCTTCCTTCACTGCGAGCTTGAAGAGCTCGTCAAAGAAAAGAGCGGCAGTCTTCTTGGGTGTGCCGACCTTTTCGGCGAGGTGCCCAACGATTTTCGTCTTGCTCAATGGCTTGGACATCTAGTCTGCTTATCCTCCTGAATTATCTTTCCACTCCGATGTGATCGAAGCAGGCGCCGAGCTGCCTACCCCATGTTTTTCTGTGAAAAACTCGGGCCGAACTGGACTATAGCCAAGGAAAAGTGAGAACGCAAGGAAAAACCGCAAAAAAGGCCCGGAAAATGAGCGTTTTTTGGCGCCCATGTGGAAATCCCCTCTAAAAATGCGGCTGCGACGCGCAGAGAGGGCAGAAAGTGCCGGTCAAATTAGTATGTTATGGTCGGAATGTAACCACTGAACAAGGAGACCGTGATGACCGCACAGGGAAATTGGAGAGAAGTGGAAGAGAAGATCAAAGCGGCCGTAAAGCTGGGAAAACGGCCGGTAGCAGTGACATTTCTGGACCAAGCGCCTGCGCAAGTGCAGCGATTCGAGGGCACGGAGCCATCCGGTTGCAGCTTCTGGAGGCTGGCGGCGGAGGGGCAGGTGTTCTACACGGTGCCCGAGAATCACTTCAATTGCGCCGTGGGCGCGTACACACACAACATTCCGCTCTCTCTGGAACGCGAGAAAGAGACGGAGCAAACGCTGAAAATGATGTTTGACCTAGGCTACGTGAAGCCGGAGGAAGTGCCACAGATTCCGCGCCTGGCGAAAGCGCCAAAGGCCATACTGTATGCGCCGCTGGGCGACGCTCCGGTTGCGCCGGACGTGGTGCTGTTTGCGTGCAAAGCATCCGCGGCCATGCTGTTGAACGAAGCGGCCACTCGCGCGGGCGTGAGCAGCGGAGCGCCGGCGCTGGGCCGGCCGACGTGCATGGCGCTGCCGGCTTCACTGCAGCATGGCGGGATATTGAGCCTTGGGTGCATCGGGAATCGCGTCTACACGGGGCTCGGGGACGATGAAATTTATTTTGTGGTGCGCGGCAAGGATGTACCAGCAGTCGCGGAAGCGCTAGGCACGATCATGGGCGCAAATGCGGCACTGCGTGAATACGCCACGGGACGACGCCAACAGCTCGCGACGATGTAAAAGACCGCGAGCGGAATAGAGTATCCGGTTACCGGGTGGCCAAGTCCGCGTAAAAGTGAGCGACGGCTTTGATGCCGCCATAATAGTTTTCGAGAGCAAGATGCTCGTCGGGAGCATGCGCGTTTTCGTCGGGAAGACCGAAACCGAGGAGAACGCAGGGCACTTTAAAGGTGTCGTGCATTTGCGTGACGAAGGGAATCGAGCCGCCCTCCCGAATGAACACGGCTTTCTTACCAAACCCTTTTTGCAACGCTGCCTGCGCTTTCTGAAAAATTGGGTTGTGAAAAGGAGCGACCCAGGGCTTCCCTGTGTTCAGGACTTCAAACTTGCAGTGGACTGCGTTGGGGAGCAGCTTGCGAATGTGCTTCTCGACGAGTTTGGCGATTTTCGCGGGATCTTGATTGGGAACCAGACGCGTGGAGAATTTCGCAAAGGCTTTCGAGGGGATGACGGTCTTGGCGCCTTCGCCTTGATAGCCGCCCCAGATGCCGTTTAGTTCGAGAGTCGGGCGCGTCCAGAGGCGCTCGATGGTAGTGAAGCCCTTCTCACCGAAATAGCCGGGAGCGCCGACAGCACCTTCGAACTCCTTTTTCTTCCAAGGCAGGGCGTTAAGGGCTTTGCGTTCGGCGGGCGCAACCTCAGCGACCTGATCATAGAAGCCCGGGATTGCCACGCGGAAGCTTTTGTCGTGAAGCTTGGCAAAAAGTTCGGTGAGGATGGTGAGCGGGTTGGGGACGGCGCCGCCATAGACACCGGAGTGAAGATCGCGGACCGGGCCGGTCAGTTCGATTTGGTAATAATTCAGGCCGCGCAAACCATAGGTGATGGAAGGCACGCCCTTGCTCAACATGGAAGTGTCGGAAACGATGAGCGCATCCGCTTTCAACTGCTCCTTGTGCTTCTGGACGTAATCCCAGAGGCTGACGCTGCCGACTTCTTCCTCACCTTCGATCAGGACTTTGACGTTGATGGGGAGCTTGCCATTGACCTTCTGGAGGGATTCGAGCGCTTTCAGATGAATGTGGACCTGGCCCTTATCGTCGGCGGTACCTCGGCCAAAGATGTAGCCGTCGCGGACGGTCGGCTCGAACGCGGGAGAAGTCCAGAGATCGAGGGGTTCGGGCGGCTGGACGTCGTAGTGGCCATAGAAGAGGACCGTGGGTTGGCCGGGAGCTTCCAGGGATTCCGCGTAGACGAGAGGATGCAGGTTCGTAGGCACAATCTGGACGGTTTTAAATCCGGCACTGCGGAGATGCTCGGCCACCCACTGAGCGGCGCGCTCGATGTCGGGCTTGTGTTCGCTCTTGGCGCTGACACTAGGGATGCGGAGGAATTCACAAAGCTCAGCGAGATGCTGGTCGCGGGAGCTATCAATCAACTCTACAAGGTTCATAGAAGGCCCTCAGCGGGGATGAGTCCTTTCCAGGATATACGTGCGCAAAGATTGGAACGAAAGTAAGCGACCGGAGAGGAAATTCAGGCTCTTCCTCAAGTGCGTGTGGCCGCTGCTGATTATTCTATGATTGCTGGTTCCCAGGTACAAGCCGAGGGGGGGCCCCAGCGAACGGTTGCGGATGCGAAACACCTGTCCGGAGGGCCAGATTGACCGCGGCGTGCGGGGGTTCGAAGATGGCGGTATGAGTGAAGCGGCTCCAACCACGGCAACGCCAAGACGAAGCGGGAGAATCTTCCACCGGGTGCGGATTCAAGCGCAGGGGAAAACGCACGACCGCAAGAAGTTCAAGGAAACGTGCGAGACGGTGGTGGTGAACGCGCACGGCGGCCTGTTGATCCTGAAGCATGAAGTCAACAACGGCGAGATGCTGGTGTTGACCAATCCCCTGACCCAGGAAGAGCAGGAATGCCGTGTGGTCTATCTCGGCGACCTCGGCGACAAGGGCCAGCGTGTGGGAATTGAGTTTCTCACTCCTGCGCCACATTTCTGGGGGTTAGAATTCGCCAACGAACTCTCTTCGAACAGCGTCAACTGACGTGCTAGCCTGATTTGAGAAATACCTGCCCTTTTGAACGGTTCTGCATAGCAAACAACTGAACTGCGGGTGCCTCGTAAGAGCAGAATGATTCTGCCAGGATGAAGCTGAAGCCCGCAGAAGGACGGACGGAGGCGAGTATGGATCCGGCAAATCCCCTAAACAAGAAACTACCGGCGGTGGTGGGGGTTGCAGCCGCAGGTGTGGCCCTGTACTGGACTTTTACTTATACGGGGCCATTCCGGTATCTGGCGGAGCTGCAGCTCAAGTGGTTCCACTCGTACTCACCGAAGTTGACGGCGCTAGTCATCATTCTGGGTCTCGTGGGTATTGCCGGCCTGATCAAGCTCGTTTTGCGAGGCGCGGAGAGGCCAATCCCGGGGGTCGCGAGTCCGGCGCCAGTTAGCTTGCCTAGCCACCCGGCGGCGAGTGTGGTGGCAAGGCCCTTGACGCACTACATCCGATTCGCGGCTCCCCTGATTCTCTTCGGAATTGGGGTGTGGGCATATGGCAATGGGGTACAGGCGGGGAGTTTGCAGGAATTGAGCGCGGATGACTTTCAGAATGGGAACCTGCATGCGCGAATCATGTATGCGGAAGTAAAGGGACGGCTGAGCGAAATGTACATCAGCAAGAACCATTACCTTTACATTCCGATGTCTGCCAAGTCCGGCGCCCCAGTGCAACTGCTGGTAGGAGTAGGTGAATATCAGACGGAGAAATACCTGCATCCCGAGGCGGACGGCAGCTTCACTGTGCAAGGAGTGGCTGACAAGGGCTTAGAGGGAGACGTAAAGTACGCCTTCGAGAAAAACGGTATCGCGGTAGCCGACCCCGTATGGGTGGTGCACACGGGCCGTGAACCCAGTGGCGACAAGAAGTTCGGTGCAATCATGATGGTTGTCGGGATCGTGTTTGGCGTCCTCTTGTATGGATGGGACAGCTACCGACAGAGAAAAAATGCAGCTGCGAGACCACTGAAAGCTTCGGCCTGAGAATTGGCGCAAGCCTTGCTAAGACGCCGGATTGGCCGGAAGGCGCTGCGGCGAAAGCTTCGCATTGGCGGGACCGCGGCGCCTGAAATACCAGTCGAACAATCTCCACAAAAGCAGGATTGCAACCAGGACACCGTAGAACACCGGCATGCGCACGTCCGACTTGACCTTCCAGTAGTAATGAATCACCCCAGCGACAGCAGCAACGTAGATGGCGCGATGGAGCATTTGCCAGCGCTTCCCTCCCAGACGGCGAATCCAACCCGCAGTGGAAGTCAGCGCGAGGGGAAGCAAGAGCACGAACCCTAGAAAGCCAACGGTGATGAAGGGACGCTTGGCGACGTCCTTCCACATGGCGGCAAGATCGAAAGACTGGTCAGGTCCGAGATAGGTGAGGAAGTGGAGGCAGACATAAAAAAATGCAAAGAGGCCGAGCATGCGGCGGAAGCGAATGAGATCCGGAAGGTTGAGAAGTTTGCGGAACGGTGTGATGCAAAGAGTGAAGACGAGAAAACGGAGAGTCCAGTCGCCGGTGGTGAGCTGAATGAATTCGACGGGATTGGCGCCAAGGCCGTTATTAAATCCACGCCTGACGAGCGCGCCAAGCGGAACCAAGCAAAGAAGAAAGAGCACGGCTTTGGTCCACTTACTGCTGAGAAGGGCGTGCATCTGAAGGTTACCCGGCTCGCGTCAATAATATTTCTTCAGGTCCATGCCGTTGTACAGGCTGGCCACCTGATCGCTATAGCCGTTGAACATGAGCGTCGGGCGCTTGAAAATTTCGCCGAGGCGGCGCTCTCGGGCCTGGCTCCAGCGTGGGTGATCGACGTTGGGATTCACATTCGAATAAAAACCGTATTCGTTGTAGGCGGCGAGATTCCAAGTCGTCGGCGGCATCTTCGACTGGAATTTGATTTTGACGAGCGACTTGATGCTCTTGAAACCGTACTTCCAGGGAATAACGATGCGCACGGGCGCGCCGTCCTGGTTCGGCAACGATTCGCCGTACATGCCGACACAAAGCAAGGTCAGCGGGTTCATCGCTTCGTCGAGGCGCAGGCCCTCGACATAGGGGAATGAGATGCCGGCCCAGCGCGCTTGCGGCATCTGGCCAGGGTCGTAGTAGCTTTCAAACGCGACGAATTGGGCTTTAGGTGTGGGCTCGACCAGCTTCACAAGGTTGCTGAACGAATACCCAATCCACGGTACGACGATGGACCAGGCTTCCACACAGCGGTGGCGATAGATGCGCTCCTCGAGGGGAGCGATTTTCAGAATTTCGTCCATTGTGAACTTGCGGCGCTTGGCCACTTCGCCTTCGACAGAGACGATCCAGTTCGAAGTATTGAATTTTTGGGCGTTCTTCGCGGGATCGCCTTTGTCGGTGCCAAATTCGTAGAAATTGTTGTAGTGCGTGACATCCTCGTAGGAATTTTGCTTTTCAGTGGTGCTGAAGGGACTTTTGACCAGGCCGTCGAATTTCGTTGCCGCATAGGCAGTTTGGGGAGAAATGGCCCAGTCGTAGAGGCGATGTCCCACCAGCGCCGCTGCACCGATGATGCCCATGTCGCGAAGGAATCTGCGCCGGTTCACGTAGACGGATTGGGGCGTCACGTCGGCGTAAGTCAAATCCAGGGCCTTACGAAAGAGCATCTCGTTCCTCCTGCTTTCTACGGGCTTCGCGGCCGTGCACCAATTTTACATGCCGCTCTTCTAGTTGGATGCGGAAACTGGCCCGTCAGATTTCGTCGGGAGCCAGATCGGCGCGGCTGTGGCTCTCTCCGACCATACCAATGAGACTCGTAGACTCAGGAAAGGTTACAGGCAAAGCGAGGCACCGGCGTTCGTGATTTGGATATGACGGACTTCTACTGAAGCCAGAATTTGGCGCGGAGAGTATCTCCGATCTAGAAGCCGTAGCGGGCGATAATGTCTTTTTCCTGCTTGCCAATGAGCGCGAGAGCGGCGTGTTGGGCGCCGAGCTTGAGTATGAGGCGCGCGCCGGTGAGCGAGTCCCGCAAATCGACCGAAGCATCGTCGGCGTTCTCGGATTCCAGAATATAGAGAACGGAGTCCTGGAGTTCCGTGGAGTACACAAGAATGCCGGGCGGGAGCGGCGAAAGAAGATCAAACGCGGGCTTGATTTTCAGCGCCTCTAAAACATAGCCATACACGCCTGCGGCTGGATCGAGTCCTTCCGTCAATTCCGCCGAATACGCCGACCAGAAAACTTTCCCTTTGCCGACCGCGGTTTCCTTCCAGGTGGAACCATCGGAGAAGCGAAGAGCTTCGAGCGCAGACTGCATTTGCTGATCGTAAGAGAGCGCGACAGCTTTGTCAGGGAGATGAATTTCCGCACCGCGATAACTTTGCGGCTCGGTGCGAGCAGTCAGATCAACGTCCTGAGCCCGGTCGCGGAGTTGCCAGTGCTCGTCGCGGGAGACAGGCCCAGTGATCAGCAGGTTGCCACCACCCCGCACATAGGCGAGGAGCGCCTGCCAGGTGCTTTCATTCAAGGATTGCGGCGAAGGAAGAATGGCGAGTTGTGGTGTGCCGAGTTTCGCGATTTGGTTTTCGG
>Ga0335081_10005878_pt1 | contig 19438 bp, 13 predicted proteins | sample Lox_Sample_35_FD_206713 | JGI IMG/M metagenome (GOLD analysis project Ga0335081, IMG submission 206713) | Soil microbial communities from Loxahatchee National Wildlife Refuge, Florida, United States - Lox_Sample_3.5 | ecosystem: Environmental > Terrestrial > Soil > Wetlands | place: USA... | reverse complement strand
CGCGTCGAGCACCTCGGGTGGCAGGGGGGCGCCCTCGGCCACGAGCAGCTGCAGCCGCACGAGGTCGAGCCCCGTCACGCACTCGGTCACGGGGTGCTCCACCTGCAGGCGGGTGTTGACCTCCAGAAAGGCGAAGCGGCCGTCGGGGAGCAGGAGGAACTCCACGGTGCCGGCGTTCACGTAGCCGATGGCCCTGGCCACCGCCACGGCGGCGGCGCCCATCTCGGCCCGCAAGGCCTCGCCCACGGCGGGCGAAGGGCTCTCCTCCACGATCTTCTGGTGGCGGCGCTGGATGGAGCACTCACGCTCGAAGAGATGGACGACGGTGCCGTGGGCGTCGCCCAGGATCTGCACCTCCACGTGGCGGGGCCGCGCCACGTAGGGCTCGAGGAACACCGTCCCGTCGCCGAACGCCGACGCCGCCTCGCGGCGGGCGGACGCGAGGGCGTCGGCCAGCGCGTCGGGCCCCTCCACCACCCGCATGCCCCGGCCGCCACCCCCCGCCGAGGCCTTGACCAGGACGGGCCATCCCAGGGCGTCCACCGACGCCATGGCGCGGTCGTCGGGGACGGCGCCGTCGATCTCCACCGTGGGGAGCACGGGCACACCGGCGGCCGACACCGTGGCCTTGGCGGCGAGCTTCGATCCCATGGCCTCGATCACCTCGGGGGGCGGCCCCACGAAGAGCAGGCCGGCGCGGGCGCACGCCCGGGCGAAGCCGGCGTCCTCGGAGAGGAAGCCGTACCCCGGGTGCACGGCGTCGGCCCCGCTGGCGCGGGCCGCCTCGAGGAGGGCGTCGACGTTGAGGTAGGTGGCGGCCGGCGACGCGCCGGGCAGGAGCACGCTCTCGTCGGCCTCGGCCACGTGCGGCGCGCCGGCGTCGGGCTCGGAGCACACCGCCACGCAGCTGACCCCGAGCCCGCGCGCCGCCCGGATCACGCGCCGGGCGATCTCGCCGCGGTTGGCGATGAGCAGCTTGGAGATCATCGGGTCACATCCGGAACACGCCGTATCCACGCGTCCCGTGGATGGGCGTGCCGTGGATGACCGAGAGGCACATGCCGAGCACGTGGCGGGTGTCGCGGGGGTCGATGATGGCGTCGTCGTAGAGGAGGCCCGTGAGGAACAGCGGCAGCGACTCCCGCTCGATCTGGGACTCCACGGCGGCCCGCATCTGGGCGTCGGCCTCCTCGTCGAACTCCTCGCCCCGTGCCAGCGCACCCTGGCGGGCCACGATCGACAGCACCCCCGCCAGCTGCGCCGGTCCCATGACCGCCGAGCGGGCGTTGGGCCACGAGAACAGGAAGCGCGGGTTGTAGGCACGGCCGCACATGCCGTAGTTGCCCGCCCCGTACGACGCCCCGATGTTCACGGTCAGGTGCGGGACGCGCGAGTTCGACACGGCGTTGATCATCTTGGCGCCGTCCTTGATGATGCCGCGCTGCTCGTAGTCCTTGCCGACCATGTAACCGGTGGTGTTCTGCAGGAACAGGAGGGGGATGTCGGTCTGGTTGGCCAGCTGGATGAACTGCGTCGCCTTGTTGGCCTCCTCGCTGAACAGCACGCCCCGGTGGTTGGCGAGCACCCCGACGGGGTAGCCGTGGATGGACGCCCATCCCGTCACGAGGCTCGATCCGTAGAGGGGCTTGAACTCGTCGAAGCGCGAGCCGTCGACGACCCGGGCGAGCACCTCGCGGGGGTCGAAGGGGACGCGCAGGTCGGCCGAGGCGACCCCGAGGAGCTCGTCGGGGTCGTGGACGGGCTCGTCCGCCTGGAGGCTGGGGCCCGGGCCCTCCTTGCGCCAGTTGAGCCGGGCCACGATGGCCCGGCCGATGCGGATGGCGTCCATCTCGTCGGCGGCGAGGTAGTCGGCCAGGCCGCTCACACGGGCGTGCATGGAGGCCCCCCCGAGCTCCTCGTCGTCGGACTCCTCGCCCGTGGCCATCTTCACCAGCGGCGGCCCGCCCAGGAAGACCTTGGAGCGACCCTCGATCATCACGATGTGGTCGCTCATCCCCGGCACGTACGCCCCCCCGGCGGTGGAATTCCCGAACACCAGCGCGATGGTGGGCAGCCCGGCCGCCGAGCGCTGGGTCAGGTCGCGAAACCCCCGCCCCCCGGGGATGAAGATCTCCGACTGGGTGGGGAGGTCCGCGCCGCCCGACTCCACGAGGCTCACCGAGGGCAGGCGGTTCTCGAGGGCGATGTCGGACAGGCGCGACGACTTGCGCATGGTGAAGGGGTTGGTGGCGCCGCCGCGCACGGTGGGGTCGCTCGCCGACACCAGGCACTCGACGCCGCTCACGACGCCGATCCCCGACACCAGGCTGGCGCCCACCGTGTACTGCGTGCCCCACGCCGCCAGCGGGGCGATCTCGAGGAAGGGGGAGTCGGGGTCGAGCAGCATCTCGACCCGCTCACGCGCCAGCATCTTGCCCCGCCGGCGGTGCCGCTCCACGTAGCGCTCGCCGCCCCCCGCCCGGGCCAGGGCCAGCTGCTCGTCCACCTCGGCCAGGGCCGTCTCCATGGCCTCGCGGTTCTGGCGGTAGGAGTCGGAGCGGAGGTCGATTGCCGAGGTCAGAGGGGGCATGTGGCGGGGACGGGCATTCCCGGCGACGGTGCGTCGGGGGCTGGCGCGCTGGTCGTGGCCTGCAATGTCCCCCCTGTCATCGGGTGACAGACTAAACCGATGGAGATGCGGCCGCTCTCTGCCGTCGTGCTCGCCGCCGGCGAGGGAACCCGGATGCGCTCGACGCGTCCCAAGCCTCTCCACCGCCTGTGCGGACGGCCCATGATCCTGCACGTGCTCGACGCGCTGGCCGAGCTCCCGGTGCATCGCGTCGTCGTGGTGGTGGGCCACCGTGCCGAGTGGGTGACCAAGACGCTCGTGGACCACGCGCCGGCGTCGCTCGCCATCGAGTTCGTGGAGCAGGCGGCGCAGCTGGGGACGGGCGACGCCCTGGCGGTCGGCCTCACCGCCCTCCCCGACGGCCTCGTCGACGACGACGGCGACGTGGTGGTGCTGCCCGGGGACACCCCGCTCGTGCGCCCTCCCACCCTGGCGGCGCTGGTCCGCCACCACCGGTCCTCGGGGGCGGCCGCCACGCTGCTCACGGCGCTGCTGCCCGACCCCACCGGCTACGACCGCGTGGTGCGGGGCAAGGACGGCTCGGTGGTGCGCGTGGTCGAGGACGGCGACGTCACCGGGGACGACACGTTGGTGGAGGAGGTGGCGACCACGATCCACTGCTTCCGGCACCCCGTGCTCGCCCCGGCGTTGCGCCGGCTGCGCCCCATCAGCCGCACCGGCGAGCACTCCCTGACCGGCATCTACGCCGTCCTGCACGACGCCGGCTACAGCGTGGAGTCGCTCGTGGTCGCCGACCCCATGGAGGCGGCCGGCGTCAACGACCGCGCCCAGCTGGCCGTGGCCGAAGCCGAGTTGCGCGACCGCATCAACGAGCGCTGGATGCGACGGGGGGTCACCATGTGGGACCCCGAGCGCACCTACGTGGACGCCAACACCGAGCTCGCCCCCGACGTGGTGCTGCTCCCCGGGGTCGTCCTGCAGGGGGAGTGCCGCGTGGGCACCGGGGCGGAGATCGGCCCGGACTGCCACCTGCTCGACACCACGGTGGGCCCGGGCGCCCGGGTGACCAAGAGCACGGCGGCGCGCGCCGACATCGGCGCCCACGCCCGGGTGGGACCCTTCGCCGTCCTGGGGGCGGGCTCGCAGGTGGCCGACGGCACCACCGTGACCCCCTTCACGCAGTGGGGCGCCGACGCCGGCGCCCTCGACTGAGCTCGTCCGCCGCCGCCGACCTGGCCCGGCTCCCGCCTGGGGCCCCGCCCCCTTGCGGGCGACGGGCGACCCGCCCGGGAGGTAGCGTTCGCGCTGATGGAGCTTGTCCCGCGTCGGCGCCTCGAGCTCATCTCCGGCCGCTCGCACCCGGCCCTCGCCCAGGAGATCGCCTCGCACCTCGGGGTGGAGCTGGGCGGGGCCAACCTGCGTGAGTTCGCCAACGGTGAGATGCACTGCCGCTACGAGGGGTCGTTGCGGGGGAGCGACGTGTTCATCGTCCAGACGCACGCCGGCCCCGTGAACGACGCCCTCATGGAGCAGCTCATCATGATCGACGCCGCCAAGCGGGCCTCGGCCAAGCGGATCACGGCGGTGTGCCCCTACTACGGGTACTCGCGCCAGGACCGCAAGGCGACCGGGCGCGAGCCCATCACCGCCAAGCTGGTGGCCGACATGCTCCAGGTGGCCGGGGCGGACCGCGTGGTGAGCGTCGACCTCCACTCCGGGCAGATCCAGGGGTTCTTCGACGTCCCCTTCGACCACCTGACGGCCACGCCGGTGCTGGTCGCCGAGCTGCAGCGGCTCGGGACCAAGGACCTCGTGATCGTGGCCCCCGACGCCGGGCGGGTGCGGGTGGCCGAGCGCTTCTCGCAGCACCTCGGTGCCGACCTGGCCTTCGTGCACAAGCGCCGCCCCCGGGGGACCCACAACCAGGTCGAGGCGCTCGACGTGGTGGGCGAGGTCGAGGGCCGCCACTGCGTGCTCATCGACGACATGATCGACACCGCCGGGACCATCTGCGCCGCCGCCGAGCTGCTCGCCGAGCGGGGCGCCTCCGCCATCTCGGCCATGGCCACCCACGGCGTGCTGTCGGACCCCGCCCTGCAGCGACTGGAGAAGTCGCCCCTCGAGCGGGTGGTGGTGACCAACACCCTCCCCATCGCCGAGGAGCGGCGCATCGACAAGCTCGCCATCTTGTCGGTGGCCACCCTCATCGCCGATGCCATCGACGCCGTGTTCGAGGACACGTCGGTGTCGGAGATCTTCGGCGGCGACAACCTGTCCTGAGGGCCCGGCCCCAGGGCGGCCGGACCGGGTGCAGCGCCGGCTTCCGCCCCCCACCCGGCGCCCTCTATGCTGAGACGCCCCCGCGGGCGCCCCGAGCGCCCGCCCGGGCCGCCCCGGCGTCGACCGGCGGGCCCCACGCCGGGTGCGGCAGGCCCGGCACCGAGCGCACAGGCAAGACGCACAGACAAGACGCACGGACAAGAAGAGAACAAGGAGCCTCTCCCATGGCCGAGATCACCCTGGTCGCCGACACCGGCCGGCTGAGCGGCACGCGGCCGGCGCGTCGCCTGCGCCACGAGGGCCGGGTCCCCGCCGTGGTGTACGGCCGCGGGGTGGGCCCCATCGCCGTCTCGGTCTCCGCCCGCGAGCTGCGGGCGGCGCTCAGCACCGACGCCGGCCTGAACGCCGTCCTGTCGCTGCAGGTGGACGGCCAGCAGTTCCTGACCATGGCGCGGGAGCTGCAGCGCCACCCCGTCCGGGGGACCCTGACCCACGTCGACTTCCAGGTCGTCGACCCCAACCGCGAGGTCACCGCCGACGTGCAGATCACGCTGGTGGGCGAAGCCATCGAGGTCATCCGGGGCGACGGCGTGCTCGAGCAGCAGCTGTTCTCGCTCCCCGTGCGGGCGCGCCCCGCCGACATCCCCACCCACCTCGAGGTGGACGTGAGCGAGCTCACGATCGGCGCCGCCGTGCGGGTGTCGGACATCGCCCTCCCCGCGACCGTCACCACCGACGTCGACCCGGAGGCGGTGGTGGCCGCCGGACAGCCGCCGCGCGTGCAGGCGGCGGAGGAGGCGCCCGCCGAGGGCGAGGAGGCCGCCGGCGAGGAGGCGGCCGGGGGCGAGGAGGGTGCCGCCCCCGCCGAGGCGCCCGCCGCGGGCGGCGACGAGTCGGGCGGGGAGAGCTAAGCCCTGCGGCGCCTGCTGCCCGCGGCCGGCCGGGGGGCGGCCGCCGACCTGCTGGTGGTGGGCCTCGGCAACCCGGGGCCCGAGTTCGAGGGCACGCGCCACAACGTGGGCGCGGAGGTCGCCGGCGTCCTCGCCGCCCGCCACCACCAGCGGTTGCGGCCCGAGAAGGGGACCCGGGCCCTGGCCGCCCAGGCCCGCCTGGACGGGAAGCTCGTCGTGGTGGCCGTGCCCCTGACCTACGTGAACGAGTCGGGCCTGGCGGCCGCCGCGCTCATGCGGCGCTTCCGGGTGGCCGCCGTCGGCCGTCTGGTGGTGGTGCACGACGAGCTCGACCTGCCCACCGGGCGCGTCAAGGTGAAGGCGGGCGGGGGGACGGCGGGCCACAACGGCCTCAAGTCGGTGCACGCGCACGTGCACGACGCCGGCTACGTGCGCGTCCGCATCGGCATCGACAAGCCCCCGGGACGGGCGGCGGGTTCCGACTACGTGCTGCGCCGCCCGAGTCGCGCCCAGCGCGAGGCGCTCGACGTCGCCGTGCAGGTGGCCGCCGACGCCGTGGAGGTCATCGCCGGCGAGGGGGTCGACGCCGCCATGCTGCGCTTCAACACGGAACCGGGCTGAGCCCGTGCCCCGGGGCGCCGGACGGCGCGCTCCGCGTCGGTAGCCTGAGCCGGTGAGCCTGCGCTCGCTCCCCGCCCTGCTGCGCAACGAGCCCGCCATGGTCGACGCCATGGCGGCGGGGAGCGGCGCGCTGGCGGTCCCCGACGCCGCCACCGCGCTCGTGGTGTCGGCCATGTGCCGGCTGGGCGAGCGCCGTCCCCTGCTCGTGGTGACGCCCACGGTCGCCGACGCCGAGCGCATCCGCCACGACGTCGCGACGTTCCTCGACGACGAGGACGTGGCGCTCTTCCCGGCGTGGGACACGCTCCCCTTCGAGCGCGTGAGCCCCGAGCTGTCGACCATGGGACGGCGCCTGCAGCTGCTGTGGCGCCTGCGCGACCCCACCACGGTGCCGGCGGTGGTCGTGGCCCCCGTGCGGGCCGTCCTCCAGCGCCTGGGCCCGGTGGAGGAGGCCGCCGCCCCCGTGGTGCTGGCGCGCGGCGACCGGCTCGACCAGCACGGCCTGGTGGCGCGGCTGGTGGCGCTCGGGTACCGGCGCGAGTACCAGGTCGAGCACCGGGGCGAGCTGGCGGTGCGGGGCGGGATCGTGGACGTGTACCCGTCCACGGCCGAGCTGCCGGTGCGCATCGACCTGTGGGGCGACGAGATCGACCGGCTCACGGAGTTCGATCCCGGCGACCAGCGCTCGGTGGGGGACCTCCGGCGTGTCGAGCTGTTCGGGTGCCGCGAGGTCCTGCCCACCAAGGCGGTGCAGGCGCGCGCCGCCTCCCTGGTGGGCGCCGAGCCCTGGGGGCGGGCGCAGTGGGAGCGCCTCGCCGACGGGCAGCTCTTCGACGGCATGGAGTCGTGGTTGCCGTGGCTCGTGTCCGACGAGCGCGTGCTCCCCGACCTGGTGGGCCCGGGCGGACGCGTGGTCCTCGTCGACCCCCGCCGGATCCGCGACCGCGCCCGCGACTTGAACGACGAGGAGGAGGCGCTCGCCCGGGCCCTGGCAACCACCTGGGGACTGCGCGCCGGGGCGGGGGGGAGCGGCGGCGCCGGCGAGGACGAGGGCGCCTCGCCCTTCCCCCACCTGCACGTGGACTACGAGCGCCTGCTGGCCCACGCCGCCGCGCCCGTCCTGTCGATGGTGCCGGTGGCCGAGTCGCCCGGCGCGCCCGCCGTCACGGCGCGGGGCATCGAGCCCGTGCACGGCGACCGGGCCCGGCTGGCCGCCCGCCTGTCGGAGATGGCGGCCCAGGGCTACTCGGTCACGCTGTGCGCCGAGGGGGCGGGCTCGGCCGGCCGCCTGGCGGCCGTGCTCGCCGAGGAGGGGCTGAGCGTCCCGGTGCTCGCGGAGGGCGCCGGCGGGCCCGACCTCACCGGGCCGGGCATCCGGGTGGTGGTGGCGCCCCTGGAGCGGGGCGTGGTCGTGCCCGCGGCGCGGCTGGCGGTCATCGCCGAGGCCGACGTCACCGGGCGCCGACGGGCGCACCGCCCGGCCCGGGCCCGCGCCCGGCCCACCGACGGCTTCTTCGACGACCTGGCCCCCGGCGACTACGTCGTGCACCGCCAGCACGGGGTGGCCCGCTACGCGGGGATGGTGACGCGCACCACCAACGGGGCGTCACGCGACTACCTGCTGCTCGAGTACCGCGGTGACGACAAGCTGTACCTCCCGTCCGACCAGATCGACGCGCTGACGCCCTACAGCGGGGGCGAGTCACCCACGCTCAACCGCCTGGGCGGGTCGGAGTGGCAGCGCACCCGGGCCAAGGCCCGGGCCGCGGTGCGCGAGATCGCCCAGGAGCTCGTCGAGCTGTACCGGCGCCGGCTGCACATCAAGGGACACGCCTTCACGCCGGACACACCCTGGCAGCGCGAGCTCGAGGACACCTTCTCCTTCACCGAGACCCTCGACCAGCTCAACGCCGTCGACGACGTCAAGCGGGACATGGAGGCCGAGGTGCCCATGGACCGCCTGGTGTGCGGGGACGTGGGCTTCGGGAAGACCGAGGTGGCCGTGCGGGCGGTCTTCAAGGCCGTGCAGGACGGCAAGCAGGCGGCGGTGCTCGTCCCCACCACGCTGCTCGCCCAGCAGCACGCCCAGACCTTCGCAGAGCGCTACGCGGGGTTCCCCGTGCGGGTCGAGATGCTGTCGCGCTTTCTCACCGCCGCGCAGGCCCGCGCCGTGGTGGCCGGCCTGGCCTCGGGCGCCGTGGACGTCGTGATCGGCACGCACCGCATGCTGGGGTCCGACGTGCGCTTCAAGGACCTGGGCCTGCTGGTGGTGGACGAGGAGCAGCGCTTCGGGGTCAGCCACAAGGAGTCCATCAAGCAGATGGCGTCCGGGGTGGACGTGCTCACCCTCACCGCCAACCCCATCCCCCGTACCCTCGAGATGGCGCTGACGGGCATCCGCGACCTGTCGCTCATCAACACCCCGCCCGCGGCGCGCCAGCCGATCCTCACCTACGTGGGCGAGTTCGAGGAGGCGGCCGTGGTGGAGGCCCTGCGCCGCGAGCTGCTGCGCGAGGGCCAGGTGTTCTTCGTGCACAACTGGGTGCACAACATCGAGGCCGTGGCCGCCCGCCTGCGCGCCCTGGTCCCCGAGGCGCGCGTGGCCGTGGCGCACGGCCAGATGGACGAGGGGACGCTCGAGCAGGTGGTGCTGGACTTCTGGGAGAAGCGCTACGACGTCCTCGTGTGCACCACCATCATCGAGTCGGGCATCGACATGCCCACCGTGAACACCCTGGTGGTGGACCGCGCCGACCGGCTCGGGCTGGGGCAGCTGCACCAGCTCCGGGGACGGGTGGGGCGCGCCGGGCAGCGCGCCTACGCGTACCTGCTGCACCCCGCCGACCGGGTGCTGAGCGAGGCCGCCTACGAGCGGCTGCGCACCATCGGCGAGCAGACCGAGCTGGGGGCGGGCTTCAAGATCGCCATGCGCGACCTCGAGATCCGCGGGGCGGGCAACCTCCTCGGACGGGACCAGTCCGGGCACATCGCGGCGGTGGGCTACGACCTCTACGTGCAGCTGGTGGCCGAGGCGGTGGCCGAGCTCAAGGGCGAGCCCCTGCGCCCGCCGGTGGAGGTGACCATCGACGTGCCCTCGGACGCGCACCTGCCCGCCGACTACGTCGCCCGCGAGGACCTGCGCCTCGAGGCCTACCGTCGCCTGGCGGCGGTGAGCGAGGACGGCGAGGTGCAGGACATCAAGGCGGAGTGGACCGACCGTTTCGGGCCGCCGCCCCCGGCGGCCGAGGGGCTCCTGGCCGTGGCCCGCCTGCGGGTGCAGTGCCTGCGCACCGGGGTGCGCGAGGTCTCGGCCACGCCCGCCCGGGCCCAGGGCGGCCCCCTGCGGCGGGGGGTGACGGCCCGCTTGGCCCCCCTCGACCTGCCGGCGTCGGCCCGGGTCCGCCTGCGGCGGCTGCGGCCCGAGGCCATCTTCAAGGAGGACGTGCGCCAGCTGATCGTCCCGCTGCGCCCCGACGAGGCGCCCGTGGAGACGCTCACGGGCCTGCTGGGCGAGCTGGTCCCCGTCCCCGGGGCGGGGGCCGGCGCCGAATCGTCGGGCGCGGGGGCGCGCCGGTAGAGTGCCCCTTCCGTGAAGCGCCTCCTCGCCGCGGCCGCGCTGGCCGCGCTGGGCGCCGCCGCCACCGGGTGCGACATCTCCCCCCCGGCGGCCACCGTGGACGGGGTGGCCATCTCGCAGTCCCAGCTCCGGGGCCAGCTCACCCAGGCGGCGGGCAACCCCGTCGCCCAGTGTGCCCTGGCCGTGCAGGACGAGGCGGGGGGTAGGTCGCTGCCCGCCGTGGACGGCAGCGCGGCCGGCACCGTCACCTCGACGTTCGCCGCCTACGTGCTCGACCGCATGGTGCAGCAGGCGCTCGAGCAGCACGCCCTGGCCCAGCGCCACGCCACGGTCACCGCCGCCGACGTGGCGGCCGCCGCCGACGACTACCGCAACCAGCTCGACGCGGCCAGCACCCAGGTGAGCTCGCCGTGCGGGCTCACCGGCAGCGACCTCGTGGGCCGGCTCCCCGCCTCCTTCGTGGCGCAGCAGGCGGGCCTCATCGCCTCCCAGGAGAAGCTCGAGGAGGTCGCCGGCCACGTGGACGTGCGCCCCGGCGCGCTGCGCGCCTACTACGCGTCGCACCAGGGCGAGGTCACCGAGTCGTGCCTCGAGATCATCGTGGCCACCGACCAGGCGTCGGCCCAGGCCATCCACGACGCCATCGCCGGCGGGACGAGCTTCGCCGACGCCCTCAAGGGCGCGGGCGTGAGCCCCGAGACCCCCACCGGCGGCCAGGGGCCGTGCCTCACGCCGTCCACGCTCGAGTCCGAGCTGGGCGCGGCCAACGCCCAGCCCATCGAGGCGCTGGCCGACGGCCAGGTGGCGCCGCCCGAGGAGCTCACCATCACCGACCCCACCACGGGGGCGCCCACCGCCACGTGGTTCGTCTTCGGCGTGAGCAGCCACCGGCTGCTCTCCTTCGACGCCGCCCGGCCCGGGCTGCGCCAGGAGCTCCTGGCGCGCGGCGGCGCGGGCCTGAGCCGGGCCCTCGAGGCCGTGGCCCGGACGGCCGACGTCGATCTCGACCCCCGCTACGGGACCTGGAGCCTCAAGCACGGCGTGTCGGTGCCGGTGGCGCCGCGCCCCGGGCTGCTGCTCAACGCGGCCCCCGGCGGACCGTCGAGCTGAGCGCGGCGGGCGGGCCCCCGCCGGGCTGACCGTGGACGCGCCGTGGGGAGAGGCGGGCGCCGCCGACGGCCGCCCCCGTGTGGTGGTGGTCGGCCTCGGGCCGGCGGGGCCCGAGCTGCTCCCGGCGGCCGGCGCCGAGGCCCTGACCCGCGCCACGCGCTGCCTGCTGCGCACGGCGCGCCACCCGGCGGCCGCGGCGGTCTTCGACCTCGCCCCCGGGCGGGTGGACGCCCTCGACCGCCTCTACGAGGAGGGGCCCGACTTCGACGCCGTGTACCGCGCCATCGTCGACGAGGTGGTGGCCGCCGCCCTCCTGGCCGTGGCCGAGGCCGCCGTCGAGGGGCCGGCCGCGGGCGCGCCCCCCGCGCCGTTCGTCGCCTACGCCGTGCCCGGCTCGCCCCTGGTGGCCGAGCGCACGGTGCGCATGCTGCGTGCCGACGGGCGGGTGGCGCTCACGGTGGTCCCCGCGCCGTCGTTCCTCGACCTGGCGTGGGCGCGCCTCGGGGTGGACCCGGTGGAGGCGGGGGTGCGCCTGGTGGACGGCACCGCCTTCGCCGTGGAGGCGGCCGGCGAGCGCGGCCCGCTCTTGGTGGCGCAGTGCCACAGCCGCAGCGTGCTGTCGGACATCAAGCTGGCCGCCGACGACGTGGCCGGGAGCGCGCCCCGCGCGGCGGTGCTCCTGCACCACCTGGGCCTGCCCGACGAGCAGGTGCTCGAGGTGGCGTGGACCGATCTCGACCGCCGCCTCGAGCCCGACCACCTCACCGCCCTGTGGGTCCCGGAGCTGGCCCCGCCGGTCGCCGGGGAGCTGGTGCGCCTGGAGGAGCTGGTGCGCACGTTGCGGGCGCGCTGCCCCTGGGACCGGCGCCAGACCCACGGCTCGCTCGCCCGCCACCTCATGGAGGAGGCCTACGAGGCCCTCGACGCCATCGACGCGCTGTCGGCCGCGGAGCCCGACGTCCCCGCCGAGGCGGTCGCCCACCTCGAGGAGGAGCTCGGCGACCTCATGTTCCAGGTGTTCTTCCACGCCCTGCTGGCCACCGAGGAGGGTCGCTTCACCCTGGCCGACGTGGCCCACACGCTGCACGCCAAGCTGGTCGGCCGCCACCCCCACGTCTTCGGGGACGCCGTGGCCGACACGCCCGAGGAGGTGGCGGCGCGCTGGGAGGTGCTCAAGAAGGCGGAGAAGGGACGAGCGCGCGTCACCGAGGGGATCCCCGCCGCCCTGCCCGCCCTGGCCCTGGCGGCCAAGCTCCAGCGCAAGGCGGAGTCGCTGGGGCTCGACACCGGGACGCTCGAGGACCGCCGCCGCGAGATCGCCGCCGGGCTGGCCGCCCTGGTGCCGCCCCCGGGGGCGGGGGGCGCCCCACCCGAGTCCTCGGGCGAGACCCTGGAGGCGGGCCCCGCGGCGGACGCCGCGCTGGGGGCGCTGTTGTTCGCCCTGGCCGACGCGGCCCGGCGCCTGGGGGTGGACCCCGAGGGTGCCCTGCGGGCCCAGGCCCAGCGCTTCCGACAGCGGCTGGACTCGGCCGAGGACGCCTCGGCCTGAGCGGCCAGGCGGGCCCGTTCCGCGGCCCCACGGGCCCCCCCGGCTAACTTCTACAACACCTACAACGTTCTTGGACTCTGACAACAGGGGCAACGCCAGGCATGACCGCCATCGAGAGGATCGCGGCCCGGGAGGTCCTGGACTCGCGGGGCAACCCCACCGTCGAGGTGGAGGTCGCCCTGGACTCCGGCGCCGGCGGGCGGGCCATCGTCCCCTCGGGTGCCTCCACCGGGGTGCACGAGGCCACCGAGTGGCGTGACGGCGGCGAGCGCTACGGGGGCAAGGGCGTGCTCGGCGCCGTCGGGCACGTGAACGGGGAGATCGCCGAGGTCCTGTCGGGGTTCGACCCCTACGACCAGCGCGGCCTCGACATGGCGCTCGTCGACCTCGACGGCACGCCCTCCAAGGGCCGGCTGGGGGCCAACGCCGTGCTCGGGGTGTCGCTGGCGGTGGCCCGGGCGGCCGCGCTCGACGCGGGCCTCCCGCTGTTCCGCTACGTGGGCGGCGCCAACGCGCACGTGCTCCCCGTCCCCCAGCTGAACGTCATCAACGGCGGCGCCCACGCCGACAACTCCATCGACTTCCAGGAGTTCATGGTCATGCCGGTGGGCGCGGCGTCGTTCTCCGAGGGGCTGCGCTGGGCCGTCGAGACCTACCACGCGCTGGCCAAGGTGCTCAAAGGGCGCGGCCTGTCCACGACGGTGGGGGACGAAGGCGGCTTCGCGCCCAACCTGCCGCACAACGAGGACGCCATCGGCATCCTCATGGAGGCCATCGAGGCGGCCGGGCGGGTGCCCGGCGAGGAGGTGGCCATCGGGCTGGACCCCGCCACCAGCGAGCTGTGGGAGGAGGGGGTCTACAACCTGGCCGGCGAGGGCCGGCGCCTCAGCCCCCGCGACATGGTGGCCTACTGGGTCGAGCTCTGCGACCGCTACCCCATCGTGTCCATCGAGGACGGCATGGCCGAGGACGACTGGGACGGTTGGGCCGAGATGACCAGGGCCCTGGGCGGGCGCGTGCAGCTGGTGGGCGACGACATCTTCGTGACCAACCAGGCCCGCCTCGAGCGCGGCATCGAGCGGGGCGTGGCCAACGCCGTGCTCGTCAAGGTCAACCAGATCGGGACGCTCACCGAGACGCTCGACACCATGCTCGGCGCGGGGCGCGCCGCCTACGGGTGCGTGATGTCGCACCGGTCGGGGGAGACCGAGGACACGACGATCGCCGACCTGGCCGTGGCCACCAACTGCGGGCAGATCAAGACGGGGGCGCCGGCGCGCTCGGACCGGGTGGCCAAGTACAACCAGCTGCTGCGCATCGAGGAGGAGCTGGGCGAGTCCGCCCGCTATCTCGGGGCCGCCGCCCTGTCCACGGCGGGCGGCCGGAGTGCCGCCGCGGGGTGAGGCGCCACCCCCGCCACGCGCGGCGACGCCCGCGGCGGCTCCCGCGGCCGCCGTCGGCCCGGCGGGCGCTGGCGGCGGCCCGGGCGCGCCTGCCCGCCGTGCACCTGCGCCCGGTGCGGGTCCCTCCGCTCCACCTGGTCGTGGCGCGCCTGGGCGCCCGGCTGCCCTCGCCGCGCCGGCTGGCGTGGTCGGCCGCCGCCCGCCTGCGGCGCCACTGGGTGGCGCTGCCCCTCGAGCACCGGCGCGCCCGTGCGCTGGTGGCGGCGGCCGTAGGATTCGCCACCATCGTGCTGCTGACGAGCTTCCCCCTCACCGGGCTGCTGTCGCAGGGCGCGGCGCTCTCGCGCACCGCCCGGGACCTGTCCACGGTGGAGGCGCAGAACCGCACCCTCGCCGGCCAGGCCGGCGCCCTGTCCTCGCCGTCCATCGTCGACGACCTGGCCCGCCAGGAATTCGGCCTCGTGCCCCGGGGCCAGCGCGCCTTCGACGTGCTGCCCGCGGCGGCGGGCACGCCGGGGTCGATCTCGGGGCAGGTCCCCCTGGACGAGTCGCCCGTGTCGCCGGGCTCGGCGCGCTCGCAGTCCCTCATCGGCATCCCGCCGCCCCCGGCGGGGGACGAGCACCACGAGCGGCGGGCGGCGTCCAGCGCGCACGCCGGGAGCGCCGAGCCCCACGGCTACTGGGCGCGCGTCGTACGGAGCCTGGAGTTCTGGAGCTGACGGGCGGGCGTCGCGGCCCTGGCGACGACCGGGAGGCGGTGACACGACTGCTCGGGCGGCCGCCGTCGGGGCGCTTCGCCGTCCGGGTCCGCCGCCGCGACGGCTCGCCGGCGGTGATCGAGAACGCGCCCCTGCTCGACGACGGCACCCCCATGCCCACGCGTTTCTGGCTGGTCGACGCCGAGCTGCGCAGCGCGGTGGGGGCCCTCGAGGCCGCCGGCGGGGTGCGGCGCGCCGCGCAGGCGGTCGACCCCGACGAGCTGGCCGAGGCGCACCGGCGCTACGCGGCCGAGCGCGACGCCGAGCTCGACCCCGCCCACCGCGGCCCCCGGCCGGCCGGGGGGGTGGGCGGCACGCGCCGGGGCGTGAAGTGCCTGCACGCCCACGTGGCCTTCTACCTGGCCGGTGGCGACGACCCCGTGGGGCGCTGGGCCCTGGCCGAGCTCGGCCTCGACCGCACGGCGTTCGTGGTGGAGCGGGGCCATGGGCCCTGACGGCCCGGGCCCCCGGGCGGCCATCGACTGCGGGACCAACTCCACGCGCCTGCTCGTCGCGGCGCCCGACGGCAGCGCCCTCGAGCGCCGCATGCGCATCACCCGCCTGGGTGAGGGGGTGGACGCCACCCGGCGCCTGTCGCCGGCCGCCATCGCCCGCACCTGCGCGGTGCTGGCCGACTACCGCCGCGCCATGGAGCGCCACGGCGTGCGCCGGGCCCGGATGGTGGCGACCTCGGCGCTGCGCGACGCCACCAACGGGGCCGAGTTCCTCGACGCCGCCCGCCGGGCCACGGGCGTCGAGCCCGAGGTGCTGAGCGGCCTCGAAGAGGGCGAGCTGTCGTTCGCGGGCGCCACCGCCGGGCTCCCGGGCGCCATGGCCGGCCCCGGGCCCGTGCTGGTGGTCGACATCGGCGGCGGCTCGACCGAGCTCATGGCGGGTCGGGTGGGCGAGGACGCCGGCACCCCGGCGGACCTGGTGGTGCGATCGCTCGACATCGGCTGCGTGCGGGTCACGGAGCGCTACATCTCCCACGACCCGCCGCCGCCGGCCGAGCTGGACGCGGCGCGGACGGCCGTCGAGCACCAGCTGCACCGGGCGCGCGCCTCGATGCCGGCGCTGGATCCCGACGGGACGCTCATCGGCCTGGCCGGGACGGTCTCCACGCTCGCCGCCCTCGAGCACGGGCTGGCCGAGTACCGCCGGGACCGCATCCACCACAGCGTGCTGACCCGGTCGGCCGTCGTCCGGTGGCTGGGGCTGCTGGCCCACGAGGGCGCCGCGCAGCGGCGGACGCGGCCCGGCATGGAGGAGGGGCGGGTCGACGTGATCGTGGCCGGCGTCCTCATCCTGGCGTCCGTCATGGCGATCTTCGCCAAGGAGGCCTGCCTGGTGTCCGAGGACGACATCCTCGACGGCCTCGTGGCGCACGGGCGTTCGGCTAGGTGGCCCGCCTGACGTAGATGAACTCGGGGAGGTTGCCCAGCGACAGGTGACCCCTCGGCTCGAGGCAGGGATAGGGCAGCGGCCCCGACGACAGGACGAAGCCGACGTGCAGCCGTCCCGCCGCCGCGCCGCACGGGTCGATGCGCACCTCGACGAGGTCCTGCTGCACCAGGGTGAGGGTCGTCGGCGCGCCGGGCGCCGCCGGCGTGAGCACGAGGTTGGCGTAGCGGTTCCAGGTCTGGGCCTGGCGGCGGCGGGGATCGAGGACCTTCCACGTCGTGACGTCGGGATAGAAGCTGACGCCGCCCAGCGTCGGCTGGCCCGACGCGGTGAGGATGTCGCTCCCATAGCCGTCGGTGAGCGGGAGCCACACGCGCCGGGCGGGGCTCGGGGGCCGCTGCGACTGCGCCTGGACGGCGCGCAGCAGCGGCGAGGAGGTCAGCGGGCCGAGGCCCTGGTAGAGGGGGTTGGCGCCCAGCGACGCCAGGGCGCCCACGACCACGAGCCCGAGCCCCCCGAGCAGGACCTGCCGGGCGCTCAGCAAGAGGACCACGACGGCGGCCAGGGCGCTGAAGGCCCCGATCTTCCACAGGCTCATGTTGAGGGCGGGGATCGTGAGCGCCAGGTTCCGGCCCCCCCACAGGTACATGCAGAAGGCGAGCACGCCGCACATGACCGCCCCGCTCAGGAGCCGTCGCCGCAGCGCGGCCGGCGGGCGCCTCGCCCCGTCGGAGCCCGAACCACCGGCCGGCGCGCCGAGCGGGGCCGCGCACAGCAGCGCCATCAACAGGAAGCCGGCCACCCCCACGCCGAGGATGGCGCGGTAGGTCTCCACCCGGTCGAGCTGCAGCACGGCCGCCACGGCGGGGGGCAGGCTCACGAAGTACCACAGGGCGATCAGGATCAAGGCGCACGACGTGCCGGCCACCAGGTAGCGCCAGCGCCGGGTGAAGGCGCCCAGCCCGACCCGCTGGACCTGGAAGAGGGCGAAGGGACCGAGGAGCAGGAACGACGAGACCTCGGACTGGTTGGTCACCGTGGGGGGGATGGCGGCGCCCTGCCGGCTGAGGACGAAGCCGAAGGGCGCCGAGAACGTCTGGAGGAGCGAGGGGTCGCCGCCGCCCACCCGCCGCCGCCCGGGGAACACCGTGTCGTTGATGGCCGAGAAGGCGGCGTGCTCGTGCAGGTACACGGCGAGCAGGACCCCGCCGGCCGCGGCGAGACAGCCGGCCGTGCCCACGAGGACGCGCCGCCACGGAAGCTCGGCCCGGTCCGAGCCGGCGACCTCGGCCACGCCCACCAGGAGCAGCACCAGGGCCACGGGGACCTGGAACGGGGGGTAGAGCACGAGCGCGAACCCGACGAGGGCGTACGAGCTCACCGCGAGCCAGGCGGCCCTGCGGAGGCGGCTCCCGGCGCGCAGGCCGTAGAGGAGCGCCGCCAGGGCGAGCATGCCCAGGCCCACCGAGTCGAGGGTGATCGCCATGTACCACCAGTGGAAGAACGGCGAGAGCCACAACCCCAGGCTGAAGACCACGGCGACGAGGGTGCTGTCGGTGAGGGCGAGCAACAGCAGGTACGCCCCCAGCAGCAGCAGGAGCGACATCGTCCACCACCGCGCCGCGAACCCGTGCTCCACGTCGAGGACGAGGGGCGGGAGGTTCCAGGGCTTGAAGGCGGTGGACCAGTCGGTGCTGGGGACGTCGACGGTGCCGACGAGCTCGTGCGGCCCCAGGCCGTCGGGGTCGGTGTTGGCGTAGCCACGGTGGCTCTGGCCGACGAGCATGGGCGTCGCCACGTTCCATTCGTCGGACCGGACCGGCCGAGGCGTCCCCGCCACGAGGGACGGGTCGTGCGCCGCGGGAGCCGTCCCCGACCGAAGCACGCCGACGGACGTTCCCGACAGGCCCGCCGCCGACAAGCCGACGGACAGGGCCACCAGGAGGACGGGATAGGCCCACCGGACCAGGCGGGGCCGCGCCCGCAGGACGGCCCACAGCCGGGCCGGCCTCCCGGCCCGGGGGCGGTCGGCGCGGACGCCGTGCGCTCCCAGCGCGTCCGGGGTCAAGGCGAGAGCGTCACGGACGTGATCGACCCGCCCCCGGACATCTCGAGGTCCAACGGGCCTTGGCCGAACCCGTGCCACTGCGGGCAGCTGCCCACCTGCACGGACATGCGGTGGCCGCTCTGGGGCAGCCCCCACCACGTGATCTCGTGGCTGCGGTCACCGACGAGGTCGGTGAGCGCGAAGGACGTGCCCCGGGCGTCACCGGTGAACGTCACCGTCAGCCATCGGAAGCTCGACAGGCTCTTGCCGGGAGGCTCCCGCACGGTCCAGAAGCGCCCGGAGGTGGTGGCGATGCTGTCGACGTGGCCCACGTCGGCCCCCTCCACCACACGCACGGCCCCTCCCCCTGCCGGCACGACCGACGGGGGCGGCCCCGCGGGGGCGGCCCCGGAGCCGCCGATCCGCGTGGCCGTGCCGTCGGGGTTCACGGCCAGGACGTCGAACGGGGCGGCTCCATCGGGGACGACCAGGACGAAGCCGGAGGTCGCGCTGGACACGGCGTGCAGGGCCTTGGCCACGTCGGGACGGTCGAGTGCCGGGACGGCCCGGGCGACGACCTGGCCGTGGCGCACGGCCACCACCGACGTCGCCGGCTCCAGCGTCGCCGGGTCCACGGCCCATCCCTTGACGACCTGGCGGCGCTGCGTCGAGGCACCGTGGGACACCGAGAGCGCCACCGAGGACGCCGCGCCCTGCGACGGGGGCGGGAGGAAGTTGGGGGAGTACCCCCACGCGCACGTACCGGCCACCTCGTAGAGGTCGGAGGTCCGTGCGGGGACGCTGAGCGGGGGAAGCGGCGGGACCTTCCCCACGAGGTCGTCGCGCAGCAGGACCAGTTGGCCCTGGACCGAGACCAGCGGGCGGTAGTGGTCGAGGATGTACTGGCTCACCGCGTAGCTGTGGAGGGCGTCCGATATGGGGACGCCCCGGTAGCTGTCGACCGACGGCAACCCGAAGGTGCCGTTGGTGTAGATCACGAGGCGCGGCTTGCTCCTCTCGAGGTCACCGACGAGCAGGCTCTGCGAGTAGGGGGAGTAGCCGTCGAGCTCGTTGTCGAAGCGCGTGCCCGGGACGCGATTGAGCAGGTAGTAGGGCACGCCCACGTCGTTGTCGAAGGCGTACACCGGCCCCGACGGCCCGGCGTAGGTGTCGAGGACGTGCGCCAGGCTC
>Ga0335081_10005877_pt1 | contig 19438 bp, 14 predicted proteins | sample Lox_Sample_35_FD_206713 | JGI IMG/M metagenome (GOLD analysis project Ga0335081, IMG submission 206713) | Soil microbial communities from Loxahatchee National Wildlife Refuge, Florida, United States - Lox_Sample_3.5 | ecosystem: Environmental > Terrestrial > Soil > Wetlands | place: USA... | reverse complement strand
CCCCGGAGACCTCGCAGGAACCAGTTTCCGCGAACTGACTGGGCTCGAAGCCGATCAGTTCGAACCACAAGTCAGCCCTGAGTACATCTTTGAAGACATTGTTGGCAAGAGCCCGGCTCTGCAGAAAGTGCTCGAACAGGTGGCAATCGTTGCGCCGACCGGTTCCACGGTCCTGCTTTACGGGGAGACAGGCACCGGCAAGGAATTGATTGCACGAGCCATTCACAACCTCAGCTCTCGGCGCAAGCGCACGCTCGTGCGCATTAACTGCGCGGCTATTCCCTCGGGTCTACTGGAGAGCGAACTGTTCGGACACGAACGAGGGGCGTTCACTGGCGCCCTGATGCAGAAAAAGGGGAGATTCGAGCTGGCGGATGGGGGCTCGCTCTTTTTGGACGAGATTGGGGACATCCCGCTGGAACTGCAGCCAAAATTGTTGCGCGCGGTGCAGGAACAGGAGTTTGAACGGCTGGGAAGCGCCCACACCATCCATGTCAGTGTGCGGATGATTGCCGCGACGCACCGCGACCTACGAGGCATGATTCGGGAGGGAAAATTCCGAGAAGATCTGTTCTACCGTCTCAACGTGTTTCCGGTTGCGATCCCGCCACTTCGGGAACGGCGCGAAGATATACCGCTGCTCGTGAACTACTTCGTGTCGAAGCTATCCCGACAGATGGGGAGACAGATCAAGACGATTGCTCCGCGCACGATGGGGGTATTGACGAATCATCCTTGGAGAGGGAATGTCCGGGAGTTGGCGAACTTCATTGAACGCGCCGTCGTCCTCTCACAGGGCGAAGAACTAAAATTACCAGTTGGGGAGTTCATAGCGTCCGAATCGCCTGACATCACTCCAATCTCCACGTTCAAACAGGCAGAACGCAACGTGATCCTGGATGCGTTGAAGGCCGCTTCGGGAAGGGTCGCCGGGAGGGGCGGAGCCGCCGAGCGCCTCGGATTGAAACGAACAACACTCCAAAACAAGATGCACAAGCTGAACATCAATCGTGCTGGCTGTACCGAGTAGGTGTTTGCACAGGGCTAGCGCGCTACGCGCGGTATCTATTGACGATTTGAATGGTGATGAGGGTAAGGCAATGAGCGCAGAAACCAGAATGGCAATTGAGCAATCGACACCAATGCCACAGCGCTCCGAGAGCGGGGCGAGTGTGCGTTACGAAACCAAAGTCTTCTCGGGTGGGGATCGGCAAGCCTTGGCCGAAGTAAATGACGCTTTCATGTATGAAATTGTCTGGATACCGGAATGGCAGTGCCGGCGGAGTTTCTTGTGCTCCGTCAGCAAGCTCGCCTGAAGAGTTTTGGCAGGTATACAGGTTTTTCGAGTTACGACAGCGAAGGGGGAAGTTATGGCAACAGCAACGAAATCGGCCCAGAGGAAGGAATTAGACCCGAGAAAGCGGAGTTCCGCGTCGCGCCATTTTGAGGATGCGCTGAGAGAGAAGGTCGTGGGGCAGGACGAAGCCGTGCAAGCGCTCGTCGAGCTGTATCAGGTGTTTTATGCGGGGCTTCACGCTCCCGGCCGTCCAGTCGGGAACCTGCTGTTTCTGGGGCCGACCGGTTCGGGCAAGACGCGCATTGTCGAGGCGGCTGCGGAGATTCTGTTCGGAGACAGCCGGGCGGTGATCAAAGTGGATTGCGCGGAATTCCAACACTCACATGAAATCGCCAAACTGATTGGCTCGCCCCCAGGATACCTGGGCCACCGGGAGACCCATCCGCTGATTACCCAGGAAGCGCTGGCGGCAAGTCATCGCGAAGAACTTAAACTGAGCTTCCTGCTGTTCGACGAAATCGAAAAGGCCAGCGACTCATTGTGGCAGCTGTTGCTGGGGATGCTGGATAAGGCGACGCTGACGTTGGGCGACAACCGGAGAGTGGATTTATCGCAGACGGTGATTTTTCTGACGTCGAACCTGGGCGGAGGAGAGATCACGGAGTTGATGCAGGGAGGAATGGGATTCGTCCAGCCGAAGGACAAGCCGGCGACGCGATTGGACGAGAAGGTGGAGAAGACGGCTGTGGAAGCGGCGAGGAGGAAGTTCTCGCCGGAATTTATGAACCGCTTGGACAAAATGGTGGTGTTTCACCCGCTGAAGCGCGAAGAGCTTGAGGAAGTGCTGGAGATCGAGTTGTGGCAAGTACAGAAGCGCGTATCAAATACGACAGGGTGCCCCTTCTTGTTTCGCGTCACGAGCGAAGGACGCGATTTCCTTCTGGAAGAAGGGACCGACCAGAGGTACGGAGCGCGCCACCTGAAACGCGCCATTGAGCGCTATCTGGTCTGCCCAATTGCGCGACTGCTGGGCACGGGGCAAGTGCGGCCCGGCGATTTGCTCCTCATCGACCGCGATCCCGGCGATGAAGAGTTGATGTTCATAAGGGACACGGAACAGTGGTCGTCCTATGCACAGACGGCTTTTGCGGCGTCGAATTCGGGGCACCCCACGGCTGTGGAAGCTCGAGGATAAGCGCATGCAGCGGCTCGACACAATGTTTTTTGGCAGCACTATTCGCGACGATAAAGGTAGGAGTCAAACATGAGCGCGGCATCAAACTTTGTTACACACGTTGGCGGATATCAGGAAATTACGATTACAAACACCACTCTGTATCCTCCAGATGAAGCAATTCTGCGCGAGCCAAATCGCGCGCAGACTTCTTTCGTAGAGACGATCGTGGGACGCCGCGGCGGCCTGCGCTCCATCCTTTCCGATGTCGAGGCCGTGGCACCCACGAACGCCACCGTCTTGATCACCGGCGAGACCGGCACCGGTAAGGAAGTCATCGCGCGAGCGATTCACGAGCTCAGCCCGCGCCGCAACCGTAATCTCGTCAAGGTAAACTGTGCGGCGATGCCCGCAGGGCTTCTCGAAAGCGAGCTGTTCGGACATGAACGGGGAGCGTTCACCGGGGCCATCAATTCGCACGTCGGCCGCTTTGCCCTGGCCGATCGTGGCACGCTGTTTCTCGACGAAATTGGAGACATGCCATTGGAACTCCAGCCCAAGCTGCTTCGTGTGCTCCAGGAACGCGAGTTCGAGGCGGTGGGCAGCACACGTACTACGCGGGTCGATGTTCGTGTCGTCGTCGCGACCAATCGGGACCTGCGGCAAATGGTCCTGGACCGTGAATTCCGCGAAGATCTGTATTACCGGCTGAATATTTTCCCGATCTTTTTGCCGCCGCTTCGCGAGAGAACAGCGGACATTCCGGAGTTCGTGAGGTACTTCGTCGGACAGTTCGCGGCCTCCATGGACAAAGTTATCGAGACCATCCCTGAAAAGACCATGTGCTCCCTGGTTCGTCATTCCTGGCCCGGAAACGTTCGAGAGCTGCAAAACTACGTTGCCCGGGGCGTAATCCTTTCCACGGACGGGATCTTCGAACCGGCACCGCCTGAAAGATGCGAACCGGCACCGGCCGAGATTTCCAATCCGACGCTGGAGGACAAAGTGCGCCAGGAAATACTTGCTGCTTGTCAGCGAGCGAATTGGAAGCTGGGTGGTCCGCGGGGAGCAGCCGCTAGACTCGGCGTGAAGCGCACCACGCTGTTTCACAAGATGAAGCGACTCGGGATTGCGCCGCCTTCGGACAATTGGGAAGACTGAACTGCTAGTTCAGGCAGAAAGAAGTTACGGAGGACGTTGCGGCGGCTTGAAATCACTCCAAAACGCGTTCAGCGATCAGCCGTAGCCCGCGTAGCAAATCGGCCCGTTCGAGTTTGCGCTCGCAGGCTCAGTGAATCTCAGCCCGTGGACTCACTGAAAGGAGAAACACGAGGTGGCAAGAATCTCGAATCTGGATGGCAAGGTTTGGTTTCGCATTTTTCGTGGCGCCCATAGCGTGCTCCTTGACACACGGACAGGACGTGATAGCGGGGACGCGCCAGGATAGACATCGGCCTCGCGCGTTTGCTTGAACCACATCGAGCGAAAATGTCATTCCCCGATCGTCGAACTACCGACATACTGCTGACCATCGCCTCCTTCGTGTTGGTGTGCGCAATAATTTACAGCGCCCGCCGCATTCTTCTGATTTTTGTCTTCGCGGTATTTTTCGCTTACCTCATCAACCCAAGCGTCACATTTATGCAGACTCATTTCTTGTTTTTCGGGAATCTGCGGGGCCCCGCAGTCGTGGAGGTCTATATTGCTCTTGTCCTTCTGATAGCCGCGGTAGGGTATGCATTCGCGCCCCGGCTTGCAACCAACACAGCAAAACTAGTCGGCGAAGTGCCCGCGGTGCTGGACGGCCTCGCTACCGGCGACATCGCCACCCAGCTTGCAAGCGAATACGGCTGGAGCGAAGCAACGGAGTTTCGCTTCAAGACTTTCCTTATCAGGCACAGAGACGGCATCCAAGATTTAGCCGCAATGGTAGACCGTTTCCTGGTCAACGCGGCGCACGTGATCGGTTACGTGCTCCTTATCCCGATTCTGGCCATCTTTTTCTTACGCGAAGGCGAATACACCGCCAAGAGATTCATCCAGGCGCTCTTTCCTGCCGATCGGCGTGCACAGGCCTGTGCCGCAGCTCACGAACTGCACATCGTGCTCGCCAAATACATCAGTGCCCAGGTCCTGCTCTGTGTCCTTTCTTTCGTCTTCTATTTGGCGACTTTGCTCGCAGTTCGCTGTCCGCATGCTATTGCTTTGGCTGTCTTGGGAGGATTCCTTTAGTTCATTCCGGTGGCAGGTTGGCTGACCACCCCTCGCCGTCGTTGTCAGCGTTGCTATTGTGAGCCATTCGCATTGGATTTGCATCGCGGTCCTTTTCGCGTTGTGGAGAGTGCTTCAGGATTATCTCTTTTGCCCGCGCATCATGGGGCGCCACCTTAGGATCCATCCACTCGCACCCATTTTGGCGATCCTAGTGGGAGGCGAGGTTGGAGGAATCGTCGGCGTTTACCTGGCAATTCCTGTGATGGCCTCGGTGCAAGTGATTTGGCAGATGTGCGCGGCAAGGGAACCCATAGCGGCCGAGAGTCGCCGCCGTCCGGCCGCCACAACAGGGTTGTCCGCCTCGCTGACCGAACGTGTCGTCGTTTGTGTCGAAGCGATCCCGGTGCATGCGAAAACAGATTGAGATATGCCCGAGCAAGCCCATGGAGGCCCTGAGGAATCGTGCTCGCAAGGCGACGTAGCGTCACGTTGTAGCCCCGCTTTGGTCTCGGTGACCGAACTCTGGCAGAGCCCGCATGCGGTCAGCACCAGTCCCGCACGCATGACACCCGCCCGTTTCCTCTCCTGATTTCAACAACTTGCGTCGCGGCGCAGTTTGGCATTTAGGTTGCCCTTCGCATTGTTGGTCGTATGGAAAAGCAGATATCTGGAGGGTCGCCATGCGATTGGTTCTCAATTTCGTCCGTAAGTGGAGCAGATGCTACCACGTGTTGCAATACCGGAACGGTTTTGGACTGTTTGATTCCGTGCTCTATGCCCTGTGGCTCGCACATGGGTGACCCCGCACTAAAGGAGAGGCATGGAAAAGCCAGCTAAAATCGCGCCCGCGAAGGGAAAACTGGGCATTTTACTGCCCGGAATGGGCGGAACCGCGATGGCGAAGTACTGGACGATCCGGGATCGTTCAAGACTAAGGAAGAATCGAAACTCGGCGCGCTCGAATACATTTTGCAACCGCAGCTTTACCCGACGCTCTACGGGAAGATTCATCACAAGGTGCGCATCAACTACTATCCGCCGCGCGGCGACAACAAAGAGGGCTGGGACAACATTGATATTTTCGGCTGGCTCGGCTACCCGATGCAGATCAAGGTGGACTTTTTGTGCCGCGATTCGATTCTCGCCGCACCCATCGTGCTCGACCTAGTTTTGTTCCTTGACCTGGCGCAGCGAGCCGGGATGCGCGGGATTCAGGAATGGTTGAGCTTCTTTTTCAAGTCGCCCATGACTGCGCCAGGGCTTTATCCCGAGCATGACCTCTTCATCCAGTGGATGAAACTGAAGAACACGCTGCGCTGGATAATGGGCGAGAATTTGATTACGCACCTGGGGCAGGAGTATTACGACTGACGGCGATGTCCGTATTCAGTCAGAGTTTTTAGTTTTTTAGTTTCTAGTTTTTAGTTCTTACGCACAGGTTTCCGTGGACTGTTCCTCGCGGCTCCCGGACAATTTAGTCGCCTGAAACTACTTGTCCCTGCCCCTTCGAGCGCATTCTGCCAAGGATCGAACGCGCCAGTCCAAGAGATAGAGACAACGCTGACTCTTGGTCTCGTTCACACTACCTCGTTGCTCGACTTAAAGCTCGTATCGTTTGGACGGCATTTTGTGGCTGTCACCTTGTGCCCCAAGGCGGGCACCTTGCCGCAATTGCGGCAGCAGCAGACGGGCACTCAACTCGCGAAACTCTTGTTTGGCGTTTATCTCAAGACAATTCAAGAAGTCCATTGTGCCGACACATGACGAGTTTGGCATTCGTGTTGCCCTTCTCATTGTCGGTGGAATGGAAAGATGCAGAGCTTGACCACAAAATTTGGCGCAATCCAACGACATGCATGTCACAAGAGATCATCGGTGAACCGATACCTGAGGCGCCCACTCATGATTGCAGTATGCGCCGCAACTTTGCTTCCGAGTGGCGTTTGCCAAGAGCCCACTGCGAAATCGGCGGCGGAAGTCCGTGGTGGCCACCAGGTGGTCTCACGCGTCCCAGCAGATGCGCTGGCGCAGCTTAGCGCCTCTCTACAGCAACTTGCCAGCAAGGTTTCTCCGGCCGTTGTTCAGATCGAGGTTAGCGGGTTCGGACCAGCCGAAGAACGCGATCACAAGGATACGGCACTCATCGTCCGCCAGCACGCTATCGGTGCCGGCGTGATCGTGGATGCTGACGGTTACATCATGACCAATGCCCACGTGGTGGAAGGCGCGCAGCGGATCCGTGTCATCCTGCCGGTGCCGACGACCACTTTTTTCGACGCGGCTGGTGCCGGGAACGCCCGGGTGCTGGAAGCGAAAATAATCGGATCACATAAGCGAGCTGATTTGGCGTTGCTGAAGGTTGACGCGAGCAATTTGCCTACACTGCAATTCAGTCTTGAACGCGACCCGCAACCGGGAGAACTCGTCTTCGCCGTCGGCAGCCCAGAAGGTCTGCAGAACTCGGTCAGCATGGGGGTGATCAGTTCGGTCTGGCGGCAACCCGATCCCGATAGCCCGATGGTATACGTGCAAACCGACGCGCCTCTCAACGCGGGTAACAGCGGAGGGCCGTTGGTGGACGTTACAGGTGCTATCGTCGGGCTGAACACGTTCATCCTGAGCAGCGGTGGCGGCAGCGAAGGGCTGGGTTTTGCTATCCCGGCGCGCGTCGTCAGTTTCGTTTACCAAAGCCTGAGGAAGTACGGCCACGTAGACCACATTGAAATTGGGGTAGTCGCTCAAACAGTTACACATACCATGGCGGAGGGCCTGGGGCTGGCGCAGAACTGGGGCGTGGTGATCGCCGACATCACACCGCACGGCCCGGCGGAGGCAGCTGGCATAAAGCCGCAGGACGTGATTCTGGCTGTAGACGGCCGCTCCATGCTGAGCCTGACTGGATTCGACATTGCGCTATATCAGCACACCCTCGATCAGGCCGTTAAAATTGACGTGCTGCGGGGCACGCGCAAGCTGTCGTTCTGCATCCCTGGCATTCTGGTGCGCGACCCCATGGACCAACTCGCTGATGTCGCTGATCCGATTAAGAGCCAAATCGAGCCGCTCGGCATTTTAGGACTGGATTTTGATGACAAACTGCATTCGCTGTTGCCAGAGGCGCGCATCAGCAAGGGCGTCATCGTGATTGGACGGGCGCCGGGTTTAAATTCCTCCCACACCGGCCTACGGCCGGGCGACATGATCCACTCGCTGAATCGTACGCCCGTCGAATCCGTCGAGCAACTGAAGTTAGCTGTAGCTCAACTTAAGCCAGGCGACGCGGCGGTGTTGCGGATCGAGCGTAAAGGGCAGTTCCAATATCTGGCGTTCGAAATGGAATAGCGCAACATCCTCAGACTGCAGAGCGCTTGCGATACGTCATGGCATGGTGTGTGTAGGCCATGCGGTCGCATGTCAAAACTGCGGTATCTGACCTCAATTGTCTCGCCGACTGCCTTCGTCGCATTACTTCTTCCCACATTTCCAGTCAATCGACCTTTGCGACCGGATGCCGAGCCCGCGCCAACGCCCCTTGGCTTCAGGCAGTGCTCTGCCGAGGATTTCCATTTCACCCCGCCGCCAACATCGGTTGTTTGGTGCGAATGTGCGTCTCGCGGCACTGCTCGGGTACTGGCTCAGAATTTGCGACGCCCGCCGGGAATGGGCACCTTGGGCGGCATTGCCCGAATACGGGCAGCTCAGTACGGCGTAGACCTGTCCTGCCCATGTAGATCAATCACTTACAATGCGCGCGAATTGGCATGTGATCTGCACTACTCAGAGTCCGAAACAAGCGGGCATGTGGATGTCGGCAACATTAGGTATCGGCACTGTCCACATTTCCGGTGAAGCGATCTTTTGATGATTAGTGCAATGAAGAACTCAAAACTGCGGACACACAGCCCGGATACTTACCACCACGGGGACTTGCGTAGAGCGCTCGTTCAAGCCGCGCTTGAGCTCGCGGCGGAAGACAAAGACTGGAATTTCTCCCTGCGAGAAGTCGCGCGCAGGGCCGGGGTGAGTCACAACGCGCCGTATAACCATTTCCCTCACAAACGAGACCTGCTGGACGCCGCGGCCGCGGCTGGTCACGACCTGTTGCGCAGTGAACTAGCGGCTGCTGTCGCGAAGATCGCTGATCCTCGAGCAGCCCTGTCGAAAATGAGCTCCGCGTATGTCAGCTTTGGCATTAAGAATCCCGTGCTTTATCGCCTGATGTTCAGTGTGGCGCCGAGTGACCCTGCCTGGCGTCCAGAAGAAGTCCTGACCGCGTGGGTGGCTTCGCGTGCCGTTCTGGAGAACATTCTTCGCCGGGGCGCCCGCATCGGAATCTTCGACCCCGCACTCACCCGAAAGTCGGAACTGCAAACCGCGGCTCTCTACACATGGGCTGCAGTTCACGGCTTAACCATGCTTGCCATCGATGGCCTCACGAACGTCGAGCGTCTGTCCATCGAGCGCATGACGCAAAAAGTGATCACGACGACTCTTCGAGGGCTCGCCCGGACGGGAGCCTCAACAAACGGATCAACAATATGAAATACATATCTTTCTCAGTGGTCTTCATTCTGTGTGCTCTTGCTTGGCCGTTGCCTTCAACGGCGCAAGAGCAACCCTCGAACGCCGAAACTCAGGCGCCCGTGCTTACCCTCGATGAGGCGGTTAGTCTGGCACTCCAACACAACTGGAGTGTGAAGAACTCTGTGCTGGAGGCTCAGAAAAACGACTTCCAGGTGAGTACAGCCCGCAGCCGGCGGCTGCCCCAATTTCAATTTTCCATGCTGGGCGGCGAGCTCTTGCGACCATTTGACTTCACCTTCCAAAAAGGTGTGTTCGGCACGTATCCAAACGTTGGGCCAATCCCAGGGACCAACGCCAAAGTCCACACGCCCGCGGTATTTACCACCTATCTGACCGGCAGCATCGATCAACCACTGACACAGCAATACAAGATTGGCCTCGGAATTCGCGCAACAGAGCTTGGCCGCGATATCGCTCGTGAAGATGTCCGCGCCGAGCGGCAGAAGATCGCTGCCCAAGTCCGCACTTCGTACTTCAACCTTTTCGCGATTCAGGCCAGTGTGGACGCCGCGCGTGAGGCGGTAAAAACATTCGAAGAAGCACAGCGGGTCACGGTGCAATACGTCGCCGAAAAGACGGTCCTGCGCGCCGAGGAATTGGACGTCGATGCGCGCTTAGCGAAATCGCTCTATGAGTTGTCCGTCGCGGAAAATGGGCTGGCTACACAGCGTGAGGCGTTGAACCAACTGCTTGGCCGCGATGTTGCGACACTCTTTCGTGTCGAGTTAATTCCGGAGCAAGACCCCAGTGATCTAACTCTCGATTCGGCCCGGCAGGAAGCGTTGGCGAACCGCCCCGAGGTGCGGCAAGCGCACTTGAAAGAAAAGCAAGCCGAATATGATCGGCGACTCGCGAAAGCCGAGTACATTCCCGACCTGAGTCTGTCCCTGCGCTATCAGGGTATCAACAACGTGCAAGTTCTCCCGCAAAACGTTACCACGGCCGGCTTTTACTTGAGTTGGGAGCCATTCGATTGGGGGCGCCGCCACAACAAGGTCGTTGAAGCAGCGAAGACTGTCGAACAGGCGCACAACGGGATCCAAGAGACGGAATCGAAGCTCGCGGTCGAAGTTGGTGGGAAATATCGCAAATGGCACGAAGCTTCTTTGCTGCTGAAGGCTTCCCGTACTGCCCACGAAGCGGCTGCGGAACAATTGCGCGAGACGGGCAACAAATATAAGGTGCAGGCCGCGCTGTTAAAAGACCTTCTCCAGGCGCAAGCGCAAAATTCCGAAACCAATTTCCAGTATCAGCAAGCGCTTTCTTCTTATTGGAGCGCTTTTGCCGAACTGCGCAAAGCGATGGGAGAAGAGTAACCGATGAGAGCAAGAATTTTAGGCGCGACAGCCAGTCAGGGCGGCGTTCGAGAAGGCAATCGGAGAGGAGTGGACTTTATGACGAGCAACAGGAACCGACTTGGGTCAGTAATAGGAGCTGTCCTTTTCGCCACGATTGTGGCTACAAGTGGCTGTCAGGAACCCACGAAAGTCGCAGCGAAATCTCCCACACCCGTTCATGTAGTGGATGTGGCTTTGTATTCGCCTTCAGAAGATTTGCGCTACTCGGCTTCCGTTCTGCCGTTCGCGGAAGCGGTTCTGTCCTTCAAGTCCGCAGGATATGTGACCGAAATTAAACAGGTCGCGGGTGCTGACGGGCGGCGTCGAGACATAGGTTCAGGAGACTATGTTGCGATGGGCGCCGTTCTCGCGCAGATTCGCCATCAGGACTTGAAGAACCAACTTGACCAGGCCACTGCAACACTCAGTGCCGCCCAAGCTCAGAATGTCGAGGCGACGAAGGACTACGAGCGCGCGAAGATGCTTTACGGCTCAGAGAGCTTGACCAAGCCCGATTTCGACCGGGCGCAGGCGAAATTCGATTCGACCCTCGCAGGTGTGGACCAGGCCAAGGCAAATGTGCACCAAGCGCAGTTGGCTCTCCAGGACGCGGATCTGACGGCGCCCTTCTCGGGGTACATCCTCGCCCGGAACATTGAACTAGGGAACCTCGCAGCCCCCGGGACTCCGGCCTTTACTATCGCCGACACGAGTGCCGTCAAAATCGGTTTTGGCGTTCCCGACTATGCCGTAAGACGTCTGCGCTTCGGGCAACAATTCAGCATTCATTTGCAGGACGATCCGAAAGAGTACAACGGACGGGTCACGAGCATTGCCGCGAGCGCCGATGAGAAAAATCGCGTTTTTGCCATCGAGGTGACCGTGCCCAACCCTAAGGCGTCATTGAAGCCCGGGATGATTGCTTCACTCAGTTTGACAGGCGTTCACAAAGCCCCGGTTCCCGCGGTTCCCCTCAGCGCCGTTGTTGCTGACCCCGGTTCATCTGGACACTACGCGGTTTTCGTCGCCAAAGAACAGGGCGGCAAATGGGTCGCGCATTTGCGCCAGGTCGCACTTGGTGAGACCCACGAGAGTGATGTGGCAATTGAAGGTGTAAATCCAGCTGAGAAAGTAGTCGTCGTTGGATCCGCCGGTTTAAAGGACGGCGACTTCATCCAGGTCCTCCCCTAAAGGTATAGAACAATGACACACGAAAACGGGCAAGACATCAGCAATCGTCGCAATATCCCCAGGTTTTTTGTCGAGCACCCGCACATCTCCTGGATACTTCTCCTCGGAGTGCTCATTTGGGGCTATTTCGGCTATACATCCATGCCGCAGCGCAAGGACCCGGACATTCCCGTGCGTCTCGCCGTCGCGGCTTGTCCATGGCCCGGAGCCACAGCGCAACAAGTTGAACAGTACATTACCCGTCGAATTGAGGACGTTGCCGCTGAGAATAAGACCATCCATCCGGGAACGGATGCAGACTACGGTATTAAGTCCACATCTCTGCCCGGCTATTCGTTTGTCACCATCCAACTGGATGAGGGCATCACCGATACCAAGCGACAGTTCAGCGATATCAACCTTAAGCTGAATGCTCTAAATTCTCAGTTGCCGCAGGGCGCCGGCCCCATCAGTTTCCAGAGCGATTTTGGAGACACCGCCGCACTCATGCTGACCGTCGCGAGCCCGAAGGCCGACGATATCGAAATTGCGGCTCGTGCCAATTCCGTCGAAGCGGCGATTCGCAAAGCTCGTGACGCCAAACATCAGAATCGAAGGGACCAGCTCGTAACAGTAACTGTAGTGAATTCTTTTCCCCAATCGATTTCGGCGCGCGAGGTCCTTGACAGCGCATACTTGTTTCAAGAGGAAGCGCAGAGGGCCGGAATCATTCGAGATTCGCAAATCATTCAGGGAAGTGGATTTATCGGCGTCGATGGTGTTTCCGAAGCAGATGACAGTTCCATTCAAGCGTTCATTCAGCGGTTTATCTCCGAGCGCCTAAAACGGTCCGAGTTGCATCCCGATTCGTGGGACCCAGCGATCATCCGCGACCCGAAGGAAACACGAACGAAGCTGGCCAGCGCTGCCGGCGACAAATACAGTTATGCCGAACTCGACAATTTTTCTGACTTGATTGGCCGAACGCTGCAGGGAGCTCCCGAAGTTTCCAAGGTGGAGCGGCGGGGCGTTTTGTCGCAGACCGTCTATCTGGATTACGCGCAGGATCGCCTCGCGGCCTACGGCCTTCGTCCTGCTGATCTCTCCAAAGTGCTTTCGGCTCGGAACATCATCGCGCCGGGCGGAACTGTTGAAACCGGCGAGCGCAGGGTCACTCTCATTCCTTCTGGACAATTTCATTCGCCTAGCAGCATCGGGGATGTGGCGGTATCGGCCACGTCAGAGGGTACCCCCGTATATTTACGGGATCTCGTCCAAATCAACCGAGGTTATCAGGCTCCTGCGCAGTATCTGAATTACTACACTTGGCGAGACGCAACTGGGCACTGGCAGCGCAGCCGCGCGATCACCTTAGCTGTGTACATGCGCGATAGAAAGCAAATCGCGCGGTTCGGAAAATCCGTGAATTCGAAGCTTTCGGACCTTCGCCAAATCCTTCCCGCCGGCCTGATTCTGGCACACACCTCCGATCAACCGCTGCAGGTCTACGAGAACATCCACCTGTTCATGCGGGCGCTTCTCGAAGCCATCATTCTCGTGGTCATCGTTTCGCTGATCGGATTTTGGGAATGGCGCCTGGCGCTGATTATGGCTCTGGCCATACCGATCACACTGGCGATGACGTTCGGCATTGTTTATATGTTGGGAATCGATCTTCAACAAGTCTCCATCGCAACGCTGATCATCGCCCTCGGCCTTCTCGTGGACGTGCCGGTCGTTTCTGGCGACGGCATTAAACGCCATTTGGCGGAAGGGTTTCCGCGCAGCGTTGCCTGCTGGCTCGGCCCTACAAAGCTTGCAACCGCCATTTTCTACGCGACCATCACGAATATCATCGCCTACCTCCCATTTTTGATGCTCACCGGCAATACCGGCGAGTTCTTGAAGAGCCTTCCTGTGGTTATGACCGCGTGTCTGCTGTGTGCGTACCTTGTTGCGATGACCTTTGTTCCGTTCCTGGGCTACTACATCTTGCGTGCTCCGGCAAAACGAGAACCGACCATCGAGGAGAGACGGCAGCGAGGATTTTACGGCTTCTATAATCGACTTGTCGGCAAGGCCATAAAACACCGTTGGGCTGTCCTCGGTGGGTCCTTGGTTTTTCTGATCGGAGGCGGGTTGTTCGGTTCTCGGCTTAAGACCCAGTTCTTCCCCGAAGATGTCCAGTATTGGTTTTATTTGGATATTTGGCTGCCGAATGATACCCCGTTGAGCATCACCAACGATGCTGCAATGCAGGCCGAAAAAGTCGTCCGGCAGGTGATTGAAAATTCGCCTGACGTCACCGACCCAGAGCATCGTGGACATCTGCTGAAGTCGCTAACGACCTTCGACGGCGGCGGCGGCCCTCGCTTCTGGTTTTCGGTCTCGCCGGAAATGCCGCAGACCAATTACGCGCAAATGATCGTTGAGATCACGGATAAAGAGGCTTCGCCAAAGTTAGCTCGTCCGATCCAGGACGCACTGGACAAGGAAGTTCCAGGCGCGTGGGTTACGGTTCGTCAACTGCAAACGAATCCTGTGGACAACCCTGTCGAGTTGTTGATCTCTGGGCAGGCGGACGTTGACGCGAGAAATGAAGCTAGCGATATTCGCACCCTTCGCCAGATTGCCGCGCAGGCTCAGGACATCGTCAGGCAGGCCCAGGGCATTGCCGTTCTTCGCGATGATTGGTTTCCTGACAATGTTCAGCAGAGGATTCAGATCGATCCAGACCGCGCCAACGTTGCAGCCATTACCAACGCCGATGTGGCAGACGCATCGGCGACAGCTATGAGCGGCGCACCAGTGGGCATATTCAAGGAAGGCGACAAGAACATCCCCATTGTGGCGCGCCTTCGCATGGAGGAGCGTGCTCAGCTTGCGGACATTAAGAACCTCTATATTTACTCTTCACAGGCCAACAACCGCGTGCCTCTGCTGTCAATCGCGACGGTCGGAAATTCTTTGGAAACGGGGCGCGTCAGGCGCCGCGAGCATTTTCGCACTATTTCCATACTGGCCTATCCCCAGCCTGGTGTTCTGGCCTCTGAGGTGCTTAACCAAATCCTTCCAAAAATACAGGAGTTTCAGAAAAATCTTCCTCCGGGTTATCAGCTCCGCATTGGTGGCGAACGGGCCAAACAAATCGAAGGATTCGACAATCTCAAACTCGTTCTGTTGATCTCTTTACTCGGGATTTACCTCGCGCTATTGATTCAATTCAATAACGCCGTAAAACCTCTTCTGGTATTCGCCGCAGCTCCATACGGTGTGATCGGCTCTCTGATCGCCCTTTCGGTAATGCATACGCCGTTTGGATTTATGGCCTTTTTGGGCATCGCCAGCTTAATCGGAGTGATCGTAAGCCACGTCATCGTACTCTTCGATTTCATCGAGGAAATGCATGAGAAAGGGGAGCCTCTGGAGCAGGCCCTTCCGGACGCAGGTATCCAGCGTATTCGGCCAGTAATGATTACCGTATTAGCGACCATCTTGGCGCTCTTTCCACTGGCGCTTGAAGGAGGACCCCTGTGGAAGCCTCTTTGTTATGCACAGATAGGCGGCCTTGCCGTGGCAACGTTTATCACATTGCTGCTGGTGCCCGTTCTCTACAGCATTTTTGTGCTGGATCTGAAAATCATCCGCTGGGAATCAAAACAACCGGCGGCAGAGACCGAAGTTCATGCGGAAAGTGAAACGGCGACACTAACGACTTGAATGCCAAGGTGATTTTGGCGATGACACTGTTTCCCCTAGTCGCGGCCGTTCTTCTTCTGATCCCCACGCTCTGTTTGCAGTGTGCTGGGATTGCCGTGCTGGTGGAATGGCTCAGACGCGTCGTCGCTCCGCAAATCCATAAATTTAGCCCGACGCGCTCTGCCGTGTTGGTAGTGCAATCAGCTATAGCTATCATTGCTCTGCACGGGCTGGTGATCCTTCTGTGGGCCTGTTTCTTTCGATCGTGGTGCTTCCCGTCGTGGGAACTCGCCTTTTACTTCTCGGCCAGCAGTTACGCGACGGTGGGCTATGGCGATGTGATCCTCCCCATCAAGTGGAGACTCTTAGGGCCTCTGGAAAGCATGACGGGCGTATTGATGTGCGGGGTATCTGTTTGTGTGCTCTTTGCTCTAATCACCCGGCTGATCGAAAGCGACACAAGATACTCCCAAAAACAGATGGAGGTTGCCGGATCACGCGCGGGCAGCGTGCATTCGGGCAAAAAAGGCCATGCCTAACCTGAACAACGAGACTCCGGACTGGCTTCGGCACATGGCCACCATCCTCGAAGAGCTCAACGAGGGAGTCGTCATTGTCGATGATCAGCTTCGTGTAGTTTTCGCCAACGAAGCGCTGCTCCGGCTCGGAATGTATAGCCGTGATGAAATCCGCGGCCGAACGCCCGATGCGATTTTCCCCGCGAAAGATATTCCATATCTCCTGCGGCAACATGAATCAGGCCACCGCTACGGACGCAGTCGAAGTGAGTTCTACTTGCCTCGCAAAAATGGCGAAAGGATCCCGGCGATCTTCAGCGGACGAGAGATTCAGGGGCCGGACGGACACGAATACGTGCTGCTCATCGTGACCGACATCAGCGCACAGAAATGCGTCGAGGAGCAACTTCGCGAATCCAACGCCCTCCTGGAAAAACGCCACATGGAAATGGCAGGGGAACTCGCCCTGGCCGCTCGTGTCCAACAATCGCTCGCGCCGCAAAGCCTGGTTTGGAACGATGTCTCGGTCGAGACCTACTACAGCCCGGCGCGAACCATTGGCGGTGACTTTGGCGTGGTCTTCCCAGATAGCGACGAAGGTTTAACCGTCCTCGTGTGCGACGTGTCGGGCCATGGCATTGGTTCGGCGCTTATGGCCAACCGGATTTATTCCGAAACATTGCATCAGCTCGAACGCAAAGCTGGGCCAGGAACCATGCTGCGAAACATTCACGATTTCGTGCACGATCGCCTCGCAACAGATAGCTTTTACTTCACTATGGCTGCAGTTCGTTTGAGTATGCGCGGGCGCCGCGCGGCCTTTGCTGCTGCAGGGCATCCCCCAGCACTGCTCCTGTCAAATGGCAGTGTCCGCCGACTGAATTCACAAAACGGCATTCTCGGTTGTCTCTCCGAAACAGCGCCAAGCGAATCCACGGACGAAATTGATCTTGAGCCTGGCGACCGCCTAGTCCTCTACACTGACGGGCTCGTCGAGGTCTTTAACCATCACGGTGACATGCTCGACGTCGAAGGCTTTGCACAATTAGTCCTAGATTCCGCAAAGCTCCCATTGGTGGAAATGCGGCAAGCGGTCCTCGACGGCGTGGCTGCCTGGAGGCATGGCCCTCTCGCCGACGACGTGTCCCTCGTTATCGTCGAAGTTCGCTAGCCCGGGCCGCGGGGAGCAACCATGGTGAGTCGCGCCTGAATTACACGTAGGCGAATGACAAGATCATCGATGCCATGGGACGGACACCGGAATAGAGCTGACGACCGGCGTGAAAGAGTCTTGGGTCCGGGCATGCAGTCAGCTCAACGTCAGGCGCATGGAAGATGGCATGGCGAACCCTGTCGTATATCGACGTGCACTGTCTTTAGGCCTGTGGCCGCGGCTGTCTCATTTCGTCTAAGGGCGAACTTTAATGCGCGATCTATTAAAGCCCACGAACGACTCGCCACCCGTCAGTTCGAAGTAGGAAAACAAACCCATTCACGAGGATGATTAGGATCGTGACGAAGGGATGCGTCTCGGACGCCGGGATGCATCTCCTAGCGGGATCATACCTCCCATTAAGTCTGCCTCCCTTCGTCCGGACAAGAGCTGTCTTCACTGCACACATTTCGTGTAGTGGGGAGCAGTCTCAGCCCGGTCCACGCAAAGCCGGGGCTGGGTGCTAGGGCTAAGCCAATTTGTTGACAATCTGGCGCGCCGCCAGGCAGAGGAACAAGCGACTTATCCCACTGAACAGCATGCTGATACCCACCAGTGTCCCGATTACCCATTCGCTGTTCGATGGCCACGTCCTCCAGATCAGGATAGCGAGGATCAGAGTGATGACTGCGTCCAAGAGCAGCCAGGTCGAACCAGGCAGCGCGCGGAGCAGCCGCGACAGAATCAATTCCAACACCCCTTCTGCGAACAGATAAATCGCCAGTGCGAGCGTCAGCGTTTTCAAGCCGGTCGCCGGATGAGTCAACAGATAGCCGCCTACGCCAACGTAGAGTATCGCCACCAGCACTTCCCACAGAAAACTACCAGCACTCCGCGTGTGCCAGCCAAATACCAGATGTGCCACGCCGCACAAAACGAGCAGCCAAGCCACAACGATATTCACGGCGAGACCAGCCGCTGGTGGGACGGCGATGGCGAGCATGCCAGCGATGATCATGAGAACACTGACCCCAATGGACCAGCCTATGGTCTCTTTCGCAATGCCACCTGCTGAAGTTGCATTCATATCCTCCCCTCCTAAGTTCCTTTAAGCACCCGTATCCAGTTGTGATGAATGCTTAACAAATCGATGGTTGTCCACTGTCCTGCTTTCTGCCCCGAAATTGCACGTCGCGTAGATGAAACCGGAAAAGGAAAGCAGCCGCTCTCGCCCGGACCCTTCGACAGTTCTGGTAGGAAACTCTTTTGAGAGGAAAGCAGCCGGGAGGAAACGTATCAGGGAACTCAGGGCAAGTCCAGTCGCCCTGCATCTTGTTCGCGGTCCTATTGGCACTCAGACAACGGTTTCCTAGACCGTTACACCGTTGGGATTGCCGTCCAACGGCTCAATCCGCTGCTGTCCCCCGTGCTCCGATTCCCCAAAGCCAGTCGTCCGCTTAGTGCCCGTTTATTGGCCCAAAGCGTTGCAGGTAAGCCCTCAAGATGAAAGGGTTAGCTGAAAGAGCCGGTGGAGCGCGAGTCCAACGGCTATATTGAAGTACAAGTCAAAGATAGTTCCGAAAAAAGGGCAGGCCGCTGAAATGTTGATTGCCGCGAAGGACCTCGAGAGACCGTGGAATCCGGCGGTTTCTTAGACCTGTTGTACGGAGGAAACAGCGGTCAGCACGAAGAGTGGATTTGGACCGCCGACCTCCTAGTGCAATGCCAGGAGGCATCCAGTGTCGAATCTTAGCGTCGGAAGCCTGGCGAGCTTGTGACGTTGACGACGACCAGGTTCGTCGAGACGTGCTTCGTCTCCCGCTGCATCTGTGCTACTATAACTCTCGCATGAGCGCACTGATTTTTACTGGCAGTTTATGGGCAGTTCTTCCAGGAAGGACTGCTATTGCATGCAATCCAGGCGACCGGTGCGCTGTATGCGAAACTTGCAACGCCATTAGTTGCAAGCATTTAGGCTAAGTTGTTGATTCCACGGCTGGGGACGTAGTTCAGCTGGTTAGAACGCTGCCCCGTCATCCGTTAGAGTCCTACACTGTCACGGCCCGTTTAAGTCTTATCCTCAACATTATTATGCGTTTCCAGGGCCCAGCCCCCTTTAATTCGCAAGGCAACTGCACTAGTCTTCAGTTGAAACTATACCACCAGTTGTGGTATATTTATCGGCGGAGAACAGAATGGCAGAACTCTTCACACTCGACGAAGCCGCCGCGATTGCGGAGATTGAGCCTGACACCGTTCGAACCGCACTGGAAAAGAGAGCCGTAACCCCTT
>Ga0335081_10005875_pt1 | contig 19440 bp, 23 predicted proteins | sample Lox_Sample_35_FD_206713 | JGI IMG/M metagenome (GOLD analysis project Ga0335081, IMG submission 206713) | Soil microbial communities from Loxahatchee National Wildlife Refuge, Florida, United States - Lox_Sample_3.5 | ecosystem: Environmental > Terrestrial > Soil > Wetlands | place: USA... | reverse complement strand
AGCGAGGCCAGGACAACGATCTGAGTGCGGTGGTCGACCGACTCGATCGCGTACGCGCCCGGGCAGTCGAGCACGGCCCACACAAGCAGGGGATCGTCGGACTGCGGCGTCCACGGGGAGGCGATCACGGGGCCGTCCCCTACCTGACCGGCGTAGATCCGCAGGCCGTCTTCGCGCGCCGTCCCGCACACGAAGCACGTCGGGAACCGGTGGTGCACGAGCCCCACGTACCTCCGCGTCGCGATCTCGGCCTCCTCGACCGTCGGCGCGGGCGGCGCGTGCGCCTGCACGGCGGCGGGCACACCCGCGGCGATGAGGTCATCGCCGCTGAGCAGCGACACGGAGCCATCATCTTCGTGCCGGCGCAGCAGCGGCACCTCCAAGGGCGGCGGCTTATGCAGCGACACACGGACCGATGGCGCCTCGAGTGCCGTGCCCACTAAACCACACGTGTAGCCGCCATTCCCGGAGTTCGGCGGGCCATTGAAACGCCGATCGATGATCACCCAGTCGTTCACGCTGTCAGCCTGCCCCGCTGTCGAGCGGCCGCCACGATGTGCTGGCGGTAGTCCGCAGGGTATCGAGCAACAATCTCCGCGACGCGGAGAGCAGACGTACGATCACCGCGTTTTCCCCCCGGCTGGCGCACGTCGATCAGGACGAGCTCGCTGGTTGCCAGGCGCCGAGGTCTCGGCCGAAGTGAGTCGACGACTTGCGCGTGAACAGCACTGGGACGATCTCGTACGGCTACGTGGCCGGCTGCGCCGAGCGTTCCACGGCCGCGGTCAGAAGCCGTCGCACCTCGGTCGCGGTCTCGGCGAGCTGCTCGTTGCCGACGATCGAGAGCATCTGCTCGCCGTCGACGCCGGCGTGTGGCCCTGCTTCCGGTTGACGATCAGGCTGCACGGCGGGAGGACGCCGAGCTCGGGTTGGGCATCGAGCGCCTGGTGGGCGAGCGGCGGGTTACAGGCACCGAGAATCACAGATCGGAGCACGTCTCGAGCCGCCAGGTGGGACGTCTATCTGCTAGTAGATAGGTGGCCCCAGGCGACCCTACCCAGTTGATGATGGCCAGAACGCGCACAAGCAGAGACGACTCGACAGCCGAGCGGATTCTCGACGTCGCCGAGCGCCTGGTGCAGACGCGCGGCTTCAACGGTTTCAGCTACGCGGACATCGCGGCCGAGCTGGGGATCACAACGGCCAGTCTTCACTACCACTTCCCGGCGAAGGCGGCGCTCGGCCGAGCGCTGATCGCCCGCTATGCCGAGCGCTTCTCGGGCGCGCTGCACCGGATCGATCAGGACCTGGCCGACGCGCGAGCCAAGCTTGCGGCCTACGCCGACCTCTACGCGGGCGTGCTCGGGGGCAAACGCATGTGTATGTGCGGGATGTTGGCGGCGGAATACGAGACGCTGCCCCAGCCGATGCGCAGCGCGGTGATCCGTTTCTTCGACGAGAACCGGACGTGGCTCGCGCACGTCCTCAGTGAGGGTTTGCAGGACAAGACGCTGACCTTCGCCAGCCCCGAAGAGGAGGTTGCCCAAGGCATCCTCAGCACCCTCGAAGGAGCCATGCTGGTCGCGGGCCCCTATGGTGACATGGCTCCGTTCAAGTCGACGGTGCGGGTGCTACTGGCCAACCTGAGCAGCTGACGCCGGCGGGGGTGACGGCGCGGCAATCTCGCCGTGATGGGCCTAGAGGTTCTCGAACGACCGGTTGAACGCGGTGGGAGGGCTGGACTCGGGTAGTGCGCGCTGGTTGTTGTCGGCTCAGCAGGTCTCGCGCGGGGGAAGGTCGTCTGGCACGTTCCGCAGATCGATGAATTCGGCGGCGAAGTCAAGGAATCGGTGCAGATCCGCCAGGTTCGAGGCCAACCCGAGTGAGGCGCGGATCGCGCCGCCGGAGTGCAGACCGAGCGCAGCGACATAGTCATCGAGGGTCATCCCCTCGCCGAACTCGCCGCCGAGCAGCGTCTCGCGGGAGATCGTGAATGCGACCTCGCCGGCGCCGGGGTTGCAGAAGCAGCCGGTGCGCAGGGAGATGTTGTGCTCGCTGGCGATGCGGTCGACGTAGCGCTCGTCGACCACGCTCCCGTCGGGGTGCAGGAAGTTGAATGCGATCGTCGCGCCGCGCCGCTCCCACTTCCGCGGCCCGTAGATGACGGCGGCCGGCGAGCCATCGCTGTGATTGAGCGCGCCCAGCGAGTCGAGCAGCCAGGCCCCGAGCGCGGCGACGCGCGTGTGGATCGTCTCGATGCCGATGTGGTCGAGGAAGCGCACTCCGATCTCGATGGCGGGGAGGTTGAGGTAGTTGACGGTGCCGTCTTCGAAGTGCGCGGCGCCTGGGGCGGATTGGTAGTACTGGCGTTGCACGAACGCGGCGACGATCGTCCCGCCCGAGAACCAGGGTCGCTGGAGCTTGGCGAGCGCGTCGCGGCGCGCGAGCAGACAGCCGACGCCGGTGGGCCAGCCGAACATCTTGTAGAACGAGATCGCGACGAAGTCGGGATGCCAACGACCGAGGTCGAGCCGGTTCGTGGGGACGAACGCGGCGGCGTCGAGCAGCACATCCCAACCGTGGTCGTGAGCCTGCTCGATCCATTCGAGCGGATGCTGGACACCGGAGAAGTTGGACTGGGCCGGGTAGGCGAGCAGGTTGTGGTGATCGCCCGCTGTCTCGGTCAGGTAGCGGGGCAGCAGGTTCTCGTCGACGCGCAGGTCGGGCGCGACGCTCGGCACGTAGGTCGTCTCCGCACCGTGCGCGCGTGCAAACTCACGGATCCCGTTGACCGAGTTATGGTTGTCGAAGGTGAGCAGGAAGCGGTCGCCCGGGTGAAACGGATAGGCCTCGCCGACCAGCCGCAGCGCGCCGGTGGCGTTGGGGGTGAAGATCGCCACGTACTCCTCGGGCGAGGCGTTGAAGAACTCCAGCACAGATGCTCGTGCGCGCTCGACCAGTTCGGTGGTCGCGGCCGAGCTGGGGTTGCTCGAGTGCGGGTTGCCGAACACCCCGCTTTCGAGCAGTCGCATGTGCTCGCGCAGCTGGGACTGCGCGTACAGGCCACCGCCGGTGTAATCGAGATACACGTGCCCACCGCGGTCAAGGCGCGCGAAGTCGCTGCGGCGCAGGTCATCCAGCACGGCCGTCTCCGCGTACGCGGGATGGCCGAGGCGAAACGCCGTCTCGTGCAGGTTGTTGTGTGACGGAGCGATGGTCATGGCCGTGGCGCGGGAACGGGCAGCTCGGGTGTGCGGGCGATCGCGGCGGCGACGAAGATCAGGTGGATCCCGGGAACCCGAGGGCCGCGTCGGGGCGGGTCGGTCGCCAGATAGGCAGCGTGGCGATCCAGGAGATCGCGCACTGACGTGGCGGCAGCGGCGTCGGCATGGCCGGCCGGTAGCTGGCAGGCGAGCCGCGCGAGCTCCAGGTATTCCTCGGCTGGATAGCCGGCGGTCAGCCGCGCTGCGGCCGCGATCAGCAGCGTGGTACGCGTTCGAGCAGCGGTCCCGGGGCCGGCGCCGGCGCGGCGGGTGCGGGCCCGAGGTCGAGTGGCTCGGCGCCGGCGAGCAGCCGCTCGAGCTGCCCGCCGGCGACCATCGCGATCTGCTCGCCGCTCAGCCCGGCCGCGAGCGCGGCGCGGAGCGCCACCGACGCGGCCGCGATGGTGCGCCCGTATGGCGTGTCGGAGGCGAACAGGATCTGACCGGGCGGGACCAAGGCGAACAGCGCGAGCTGATCGGCGGTGTTCCACCAGGCGGTGTCGAAGAACAGGTTGGGCTGCCCGGCGGCCTCGCGCCAGATCCATCCCAGGTCGGCGATCGCGGCGTGGGCGAGGATCAGCGGGGCCCGCGGGTAGGCCCGGGCGAGCTCGAGCGCGTCCCGGCCGAGCGAGGGGATGCCCCGGCCGGCGTGCACGATGACCGGCAGCCGGCGTTCGTTGGCGACGGCGAGGATTCGGCGGACCGCGGGGTCGCCGAGCTCGAACCGCTCGGCGCGCGGGTGCAGCTTGATGCCAGCCGCGCCGCGCGCGAGGGCGCGCTCGACCTCGCGCGCGTCGCCGTCGTGGGGATCGACGCGGCAGAACGCGACCAGCCGGCCCTCGACGACCTGCGCGGCGGCGAGCATCCGGTCGTTGGCGGCGCGATAGCCATCGGGTTCGGCGAGCGGGAACACGACCGCGCGACCGTCGACGACAGCGAGCGCTGCCAGCAGCTCATCGACGTCGAAGCAGGACCCGTCCGGGTCGGCGCAGCCAAGGTGCGTGTGGCAGTCGAACAGGCGCGTCGGGCCGAGCCGGTCCTGCAGGCAGGAGAACCACGGCTCGAGCAGCGCATCGGCGGCCATGCCAGCCCCGAGCCGTGGGGCGACCCGCAGCGGAGACCCGGCGCTGCTCGGCCCTGGGCTGGCGAGGACGTCTCCCATCTGATCGCGGATGTCCGAGGCGGGGGGGCTCGCGGACATCGGTGCTCACCCCGCAGGCCGCCGAGGGGAACGCCCGGTCCCGGCACGGTGGGCGCGCACAAGCGTGTCCAGCGCGACGCGTTCCCCCTCGGGCGTGTGGACCGGTCGCTTGACGGTTTCGGCCCGCTCGATCTCGAGGCTCGTGCCTTCGAGGTCGCCGACGACGTCGCTCGCGGTGTAGAGGACGGTGGGATCTTGCGGTCCGCCGTGGCCGTGCTCGAGGTTGCGGCGGTCGTGGGCCACGAGCAGGAACACCCCGCCGGGTGCGACCGCGCCGGCGGCGGCGCGCACGATTGGCCGTCGTTCCGTGGCCGGAACCTGGAGATAGAAAACGAGCACCAGGTCGTAGGCCTGTGGCCCGGGCGTGTAGTCGAGCAGGTCGGCGGTGACCCACTCCGCCTGCACGCCGCGCGCCGCGGCCAGGGCACGCGCCTTTTCGAGGCCTACCTCGGAGAAGTCGACGCCGGTCATCCGCCAGCCCCGCTCGGCCAGCCAGACGGCGTTGCGGCCCTCCCCGCACGCCACGTCGAGTGCCCGTCCGGCCTCTAGCCCGGCTGCCTCCGCGACGAGGAACCGATTCGGCTCGCTCGTCCACACCAGCTCGTGGCCGGCGTAGCGGCGATTCCACGCGTCGCTGTCCATCGCCGCGCGCATGGCTAGGCCGCGGGCACGGGCGCGGAGATTTCGACCGCCGTCTCGACCGGCAGGTCGAGCGACACCGTGACCAGGCAGGTGTCCTCGGCGTTGGCGACGACCGCGCGAGCGGTGCCTTCGTACCCGGGATCGGTCATTAGCTCGACCGTCTGCTCGATCCGGACGAATCCGAACCGTCCGTCCGCCCGGCGCCCGACCACGCCTTCTGCCTGGATCGAGAGGCCACGCACCGGCAGCTGATCGCGTTCGGCGAGCGCCGCGATCGTCACCGCCAGACACGACGCCGCCGCGGCCACGAACGCGTCCTCGGGACTCCAGATGTCCGGATCGGTGCCGCGGAACTCCGGCGGCGTGGCGATCCGCAGCGGGGGCTTGCCGTCGACGTGTGCCGTCGTCCGCCGACCGTCGTCCCAGACCACCCCTACCGGGAAGCGGAACTCCTTGTGTCGAATCTCGGTGGGCATCTCAGTTCACCTCGCTCGCGTGCCCTGCCGGCATGCGACGGATCGGTTTCTTTCCGCCGTGCGTCTCATTGCGCGCTCGCCTCGGCTGCTCGCTGCTCCGCGGCCTTGGCGAGGACTTGCTCATCGAACAACTCGCCGATCACGCTCGCCGGGTACGCACCGACGAACCCGTTCACGGGCTCGCCGTCACGGAACACCTTGACCGTGGGTATCCCCTGGATCCGGTAGCGGACGCTCAGCTCGGGCTCGGCGTCGACATCGACCTTCACCAATTCCAGGCGGCCCGCCCGCTTCTTGACCTCGGCCTCCAGCGCCGGGCCGAGGATCCGGCACGGATAGCACCAGGCGGCCCAGAAATCGACCACCACTGGTAGCTCGCGGGAGCGCTCGATCACGTCTCGTTCGAAGGTGTCTGTTGTCACATCCATTTCGATGAACTCCTTTCGCGATGGCGTTAGTGCGCCTGCGGTTCCCGGTGCTGTCCAACCATCCCGAACAGGAAGTAGAGCGGGCAGTATCCGGCGGCGCTGGTCGCGAGCATCACCGCGGCAAGCGCGTACAGCACGATCGAGGCGACCGACGCGGGGCCGATCAGAACTGCGATCAGGACCGCGAGCGGTGCGATCACCAGCGCGCGCAGGCGCCGGTCGAGGATGGTCATGTTCTTGCTCATCGAAAGCTCCTTTCGGGTTGCGCGGTCACCGGCAAAGCCACCAGCGCGGCGAGGTCCAGCAGGTGCTGTTCGACCGAGACGCAGACCTGCTCGCAGAGCGCGAGCACGGTCTCATCGGCGAGCCGGTAGTAGACGCACGTGCCCTCCTTGCGCCGGGCGAGCACACCCGCGTCGGCGAGCAGGGTCAGGTGCTTGGAGACGTTCTGCTGTGAGCTGCCGAGCTCGTCTGCCAGCTCGTGCACCGTCGCCTCCCCGTCGCGTAGGCGGTCGAACAGTCGAATCCGCATCGGCTCCGACAGCAAGCGAAAGCGGCGGGCGATCAGCTCGACCAGCTCGTCGGGTACCGGGGACGGAAGCTCCATGCTGGGAAGATTACAAGCACACAGCTTATAAGTTGTACAGTAGTTCACACGGATTCTGCTGCGGGTTGCGCGCAGGGCATCTCTGCCGATCGCTCGAGGCCACGTCGAGGCTCCGGATCATCCGGAGAGCGGGTCCGCCGGCGCTACGCTGCAACCGGCCGCGCGCAGGAACTCGGTCCGTCGGCCGACGTATGCCGACGTCGCACGTGGCGCAGGTCCGGCGGCGGCGCGGATAGCACACCAACCGGCGAGCGCCAGCCGCGCCCGCAGCGATCCGACGCTTGAGTGCTGCGGCGCTGTCCTCTCAGCGTCGGCGCGCGCGCCCGATCGCGTGCGAGCCGACCGGGAAGGCGATCGGTACCGGATTGACCCACATGCGGCGCTGGTCTTCGAGCTCGAAGCCGGCGTTGACGATCGCGGTCGACGTGTCGCGGGCGGTGTGGCAGCCGCCGAACACGTGCGGCCAGAAGGTGCGGTCGACGGTCCGTTGGCCGAACGCGAGCGCACGGCGGTCGGACAGTACGTGTTCGTAGAAGCGCAGCTCCCCACCAGGGCGAAGCACCCGTCGCAGTTCGGCGAGCGCGCCTGCCTGGTCGGGCACGGTGCACAGGACCAGACATGCGACAGCGGCGTCGAACGAGGAGTCGTCGGCGGGGAGTCGCTCCGCGACCCCATCGAGGACGTCGATCCGGACCTCGGCGCGGGCTGCCGCAGCCTGGGCCTGCTTGCGCAGGTACGGCTCGGGCTCGATGGCCACGACCTCGTCGACCGTCGGCGGATAGTGAGCGAAGTTGCTGCCGGTGCCCGCGCCGATCTCGATCACCCGCCCGGACAGGCCGGCGAGCAGCTCGTCTCGGTGGTGGCGTATGTCCGCGGGCTCGTGCCGGCTCATGATCGACCACAGCCGCGCGAAGACCGGGTGGTGGACGGCGGAACAGGGCATAAGACGATTTTGATTTTGCCGGAGTGGACCGGTGCTCAGCCTGTGCGGGATGCGACCTTCGTTTGGCTCCGCATCACGCCACCGGCGCCGAGGATGTTCTCAGCGGACCACGAGCACGGGGCAGGTGGCGCACTGCGCTGCTTGCTCGCTGACGCTCGAGAGCGCCAACGCTGCGGGCAGATGACGGCTGCCGCGGATCAGCTCCCGCCGGGACCTCGACCACATCGAGATCTGGGCTTAGCATTCACGCCCCGGCTGTCGAAGCGCTCACCGACGCGTCGCCGATGGCCAGGCTCCCGAGACGGCACCCGGGGCACCTGCGTCCCCCGTGGCACCCGGGGGGTCAGCAACAGACGCGCGGAGAGCTCGCGCCCGACGGCGAGCGTGCGGCGGGCGCCACCGGAGCCGTCAAAGCCGACCACAAGGTCCGCCACCAGTGTCCGCCGTGTGCGCGATCAGCACCCGAGCAGGGCGCCTCGTGCAGCATCGCGGTCGCGACGCTGCCGAGCCCGGCCCGGCCCGGCCCTGCGCGCGGCTGCCGACTGCTACGAGCGTCGCTCGCTCGGTGACCAGCTCGTCCAGGAGCCGGCTGATCGGCGGACCCTCGCGCAAGTGAAGCTCCGCGTCGTGCACGGGTTGGATCTCTGCCTGCGCCCGATCAAGCGCATCCCTGCCCTCGCGAGTCCGCACCTCATCGTCGAGCGGGCCGGCCTCGTCGGGATCGACGACCGTGCACAGGCGTCAGGCAGGCCAGTGGTTGCCCGCGAGCGGCGCAAGTCGGCAGCTAGCGTATGCGCGAGGAGCGACGTGGATCGAGGGCGCGATCATTCCGACGATCCAGGCCAATCGAGGCCGCTCGGGCGGCGGCCGTTACCGTGCAACGATGAGCGGGCCGCTTCCCAAGGATGAGTTTGACCGGATCTTCAGCAGGGTCCCGCGTCTGACGGTCGAGGTGCTGATCAGCTCCGAGGAGCGGGGTGTCCTGCTCGCGTTGCGCGATGTTGATCCGTGCCGGGGAATGTGGAACCTGCCGGGTGGGACGGTCCGGTTCGGCGAGCGGCTGATCGAAGCGGTCAGGCGGGTCGCCGCCGACGAGCTTGGGATTCGCGTTCGCGTTGGTCCACTTGCGGGCAACATCGAGTACCCCAGTCATTTACAAGCACGGGCTTGACTCGCCGGTGGGGCTGGTGTTCCGCGCTGAGCCGCTCGACCAAGCGCTGCCGCAAGGGCAGTGGTTCACCGTGCTTCCCTCGAACATGCACGAGGAGCAGAAGCAGTTCCTGCTCGAGCACGCCCCGGTCTCGCCGGGCGGCCGGTAACTCGCTTGAGGACGATGGCCCGGTGTGCCTATGAGATCGGCTGGAGGATCGCCTCGAGCTCGTGGAGCTGGCGGCGCACGCCGCCGCAGACCTGGTCGCAGAGGTCGAACACGCTGGGGTCTGAGATCGAGTAGCGAGTGTGGTTGCCGTCCTTGGTGCGGCTGACCATGCCGGCGGCGTGCAGGACGCCGAGGTGCTTTGAGACGTTCTGCTGGGAGGCCCCGAGCGCTTCCTGCAACTCGCCGACGGTCGCGTCTCCGTCGCGGAGCCGGTCGAGCAGCTTGATCCGCATCGGCTCGCCGAGCACGCGAAAGCGCTGCGCGACGAGCTCGATCAGCGGCTCGGGTAGCGGATGCGGAACGGGAGGGGGAGATGCCACCGCCAAATCGTATCACAAACACACAGTTGTACGGTTGACAGGATTCTGAACGGGTGCTAGTCTGTGACAAGCTTACTACCGTACAGTTGTGCAGCGGTGGTGCAGAGAGGGCCGTCAGCCCTAAGCGAGGCGCCGCTGTCCTGTGAGCCAACACCCGACCAAGGAACACGACATGGATTCAACGATCGAGCACCTCACCGATGCGTCGTTCGCCGCCGCGGTGAGCGAGGGCATCATGGTGATCGACTTCTGGGCCGGCTGGTGCGGGCCGTGCCGGGCGATGGCGCCTCAGTTCGAGCGTGCCGCTCTGCTCCGCCCCCAGTATCGCTTCGCGAAGGTCGACGTCGACGCTGAACCAGGGCTCGCTGGCCGCTACGCGATCCGCTCGATCCCGACCGTGATGGTGCTGCGTGACGGCGAGCCCATCGCCGCCCAGGCGGGGCTCATCCCGGCCGAGGCGCTGGTGGAGGCGCTCGACCGGATCGCCGCTGCCGGCACCGAGACGGCCGGGGCGAGGGAGGCGGCGTGATGAAGCGCACCAGGCGGTGGCCGCTCGAGCGGGTGCTGTTCGCGCTCGCGGGCACGGTTACGCTCCTGTCCGCCGCGCTGGCCGCGGTCGCTTCACCGTGGTTCCTGCTGCTGACCGCGTTCGTCGGGATCAACCAGTGGCTGTACGTGCTCGTGGGCGCCTGTCCGGCGTCCGTCGTGCTGCGCCGGGCCTGCCGGCTGCGCTCAGCGATCTATGAGAACGGGGGCAGCTCCCCTGTGAAGGCGAAGGCGGTGGAGGTCCGATGAGCGTCGTTGAGGAACGCCAGCTCGGCGAGAGCCGGGTCCGGGAGGAGTACCCGCATGCGGTTAACGTCGGGCCGATCGGTCGGCTCGGCCGCTACACGGCCACGCACTTCCGGGTGGTGCTCGTCGGGTGGCTGGTCGTCGCGCTGGGCCTCGGGTCCTTCGCCCCGAAGGTCGAGACCGCCCTCTCGGGCGCTGGGTGGGAGACGAGCGGCTCGCAATCGGTGCAGGCCCGGCAGCTGATCGACAAGAACTTCCACGGTCTCTCGAGCTACGCGCTGATGACGGTGATCTACTCGCCCACCCGGACGATCAACGACCCGACGTTCAAGAGCACCGTCCGCAAGGTCGAGGCGACGCTGCACGCCGATAAGGCGGTGCGCAGTGTCGTTCCGCCGGCCGCAGGCGTCGCGGTCTCGCGCGACGGGCACACCGCGATCGTTCAGGCGGGCGCGGCGAAGAGCTCGAACGGCATGGTCGCGGCGGCCGACTCGCTCAAGACGAAGCTCGCTGCGCTTTCGGCCAACGGGGTGCAGGTGCATCTGACGGGCGCGTCGGGCATGTGGTCGGACTTCAACGCGGCCAACCGCTCGGCGATGATGAAGTCCGAGGTGATCTCCTGGCCGGTGACGCTCGGCATCCTGCTGTTGGCGTTCGGGTCGCTGGTCGCTGCCGGGCTGCCGCTGATGCTCACGATGATCGGGCTCGCCTCCGCGGCCGGGCTGCTGTACCTGGGAACGCTGGTCATGCCGATCTCGATCTGGGCGATGAACTTCGCGCTGATGTTCGCGCTCGCGCTGGGCATCGATTACGCGTTGTTCGTAGTGCATCGGTTCCGCGGCGCGTTCTTCGGCCACAAGCTGTCCGCGGTCGACGCGACCGCGGTGACGATGGACACCGCCGGCAAGGCGGTGCTCTTCAGTGGCGTCACGGTGCTGATCTCACTCAGCGCGGTGATGCTCGTTCCGTCGCCGGCGTTCCGGTCGATGAGCCTGGGGATCATGCTCGCGGTCGTGTTCGTGCTCGCGGCGACGCTGACGCTCCTGCCGGCGGTGCTGTCGCGGCTCGGACCGAAGGTGGACAAGCTCGCGCTGCCGTGGGCGCATTCCGGTGAGCATCGCTCGCCGCGGTTTGAGCGGTGGGGCGAGCGGCTGTGGCGCCAGCCGCTCCGCTATGGGGTGGTCGCTCTCGCAATCCTGCTCGGGCTCGCTCTCCCAGTTACGCAGCTGAGGACCTCGATGCCGTCGATCAAGGTCGTCCCGGCCACCGACGCCTCGCGCGTCGGCTACAGCCAGGTGCAGGCGGCGTTCGGTCCGGGCGCGGTCGGCCCGTTGCAGATCGTCACCCCGGCGGCGCAGGCGAGCGCCGCCGCTCGAATCGCGAGCCGTGACCCCGGGGTGAGGGCGCTGATGCCCACGCAAACGGCTGGTGGGTACGCGCTGGTCACCGCGATCCCCAAGCAGGACCCGTCCAGCCCGGCCGTCGGCAGTACGATCGATCGCCTCCGCGCTGAGCTGCCCACTGGGTCGGTGATCGGCGGCGCGGTGGCCGAGAATCACGACCTGCAGGCCGCGCTGTCGGCCAAGACCCCGCTGGTGATCGGCGTCGTGCTCGGACTCGGTTTCCTGCTGTTGCTGATCGCGCTGCAGGCACCGTTGCTCGCCGCCGTCGGCGTGCTCACCAACCTGCTCGCAACCGGCGCGGCGTTCGGCGTCGCCAAGTGGGTCTTCCAGGACGGCGCGTTGCACTCGCTGCTCGGGTTCCAGTCCCAGGGGTTCCTCGACGCCTGGGGGCCGGTGTTCTTCTTCGCGATGATCTTCGCGATCTCGATGGACTACACCGTGTTCCTGCTGTCCGCGGCCAAGGAGCACTGGGACCACACCCACGATCCCCGGCAGGCGATGGTCGGAGGCCTCGCGCACTCCGGCCGGGTGATCTTCGCCGCCGCCGCCGTGATGGTCGCGGTGTTCTTCACCTTCGCGCTGTCCGGCCCGCTGCCGCCCAAGGAGATGGGCGTCATCCTCGGCGTCGCGGTGCTGCTCGACGCAGCGCTCGTCCGCCTACTGCTGCTGCCGGTGCTGCTGCGGCTGATGGGCAAATGGGCGTGGTACCTGCCGCGCTGGGCACACCGGATGCTCCCCGACGTTACCTTCGGCCACGCGTGAGCGAAGGAGGAACTCAGATGTCACTACCGACAACGCTCGAGCTCTGGCAGACCGAGTGGTGTCCGGCCTCGCACCGGGTACGCCAGCGTATGACCGAGCTCAGCGTCACCTACACCGTCCGGCAGGTGCCGGTCGAGCGGGAGGACCGCGTCGAGGTCGTCACCTCAACCGGGCAAGAGTCGATCCCCGTCCTCGTCGCCAACGGCGAAGTCATCGCCGGCGAGGACGCGATCGTCGCCCATCTGAACACCCAATTCGCCGAGCCGCCCGATGCCGAGCGTCAGCGCGCTAAGGCCGCCAAGGCGAAGAGAAAGGAACTGGAGGAAGCATGTCCCAAGTTGACAGCCGCTACACGCTGAGCACGATGACCGAGCTCGGCTTTACCGACGCTGTGACCCGGGTGCGCGAGGAACTCGCGAGGGAGGGCTTCGGCGTGCTGTGCGAGATCGACGTCCAGGCGACGCTGAAGAAGAAACTCGGCATCGACCGCGAGCCCTATCTCATCCTCGGGGCGTGCAACCCGCCGCTCGCGCACGCCGCGCTGGAAGCCGAGCCCGAGCTCGGCGTCCTGCTCCCGTGCAACGTCGTCGTCTACGAGCAGCAAGGTCACACGCACATCGCCGCAGTCGATGCCGAACAGATGCTCTCGATCGTCGAGAACGGCGAGCTCGCGGGCACCGCTGCCGAGGTGAAGCGGCGTCTGTCCGACGTGGTCGACCGCGCCGCTCGGGGCTGAGCTGACACGGCGCATGAACACCGCACCGCGAGATCACAGCGATGCTATTCAGCCGTAAGCCATCGATCACTCCCGCGCAGGCCGCGGCGGGTCTCGCCGGCCGCGAACTGGTACTCGTCGACGTCCGCCAAACCTTCGAGGTAGAGCGCGGTCGCATACATGGAGCCATCAACATCCCGCTGGGACAGCTTCGCGGCCGCTTGCCGGAGCTCGACTGCGACCGCCCGGTGGCGTTCCTGTGCCACTCCGGCGCCCGCAGCTCGCGGGCGACCGGCATCGCCATCAAAGCCGGATACGACGCCGCCAACGTGCGCGGCGGAATCATCGGATGGTCTCGTGCCGGCCTGCCGTTGACGCGCTAGACGGAACGGCGCGATGGCTGCAGCCGCCATACCGTTCGGGCTTGGGATCGGCCTGAGCCTCGGGATGCTCGGCGGCGGAGGCTCGGTACTCGCGGTGCCCGTCCTCGTCTACATCCTCGGCCAGACCGTTCATCAAGCCACTAGCGCCTCGCTGGTCGTGGTCACGGCCGGCGCGGTCATCGGCGGTCTCAGCCACGCACGCGACGGACACGTCTGCTGGCGTCACGCGGCCGCATTCATCGCCGCGGCTCTCCCCGGCGTGATCGCGGGAACCGCACTCGGACAGGCGGTCAGCGGACGCACACTGATCGCGGCGTTCGCGGTCATCATGCTCGCCGCCGCGGCCGCGACCTGGCGCAAGGCAACGCGCGACGCAATCTCGCAACGGACCGAGCTCCCACGAACCAGCTGCCCGGCCCTCCAGCTCGCCCGTGTCCTGATGGCCGGCTTGGTGGTCGGCGCTATGACCGGCTTCTTCGGGGTCGGCGGCGGCTTTCTCATCGTGCCCACCCTGGCCGTCGCGCTCGCCTTCTCGATGCGCATGGCCGTCGGCACCTCGCTGGTCATCATCACCGCCACCTCGCTCATGGCCCTCGGTGCCCATCTCGCGGCCGGACGCACGCTCGACGTCGGCGTCACCGTCGCGATGACGGTCTCGGCGATCGCCGGCGCGCTGGCCGGCGTGCGCCTCGCCGAACGCGTTCCGCAGCGTCAACTCGGCCAGGGCTTCGCCGCCCTCGTCGTCGTCGTCGCCACGTACCTACTCATCTCAGCGGCCCTCCTCGGCGGTCCCCCCGGCACAACCTGACCGGTTGCGGTCACGCCCGCATCGCTACCACGGTGCGATCCGCGCGCAGGCTCACCGGCCAGAGCAAGGTTGGCGCGCTGGCCGGCGGGTTTCATGCCACGGGCGTTGGAACCAAGTGCGTCGGTACTGCCCGAGTGAGCAGGCGACGCCCATCCGTGCGCGGCTTCTGGATCGTGCGGAGCGGCGGTCTCGCCGGCTCTTGTCTGCAGACGCCCATCGCGCACAACGATCACCCTCCGACGCGATCGCATCGTGTCGCAGTCCGTTCCGGCGCAGGGGAGCGTCGCGCCAGCTTCGACGCAGCGCCCATCGTCCCGGTTGAGTCGCGGCGTGTCGAATCGAACGAAGCCGCGGCTCGCATCGCGGGCGCACGCGGGCTGGCGCGGCTGGCGATCAGCCCGGCCGGTGGACCTCAATCACGCGATATGGGCTGAAGACGCGGAACGTTTGCGGATCTTCGTTGCCCTCGCGCAGGATGCGGAGAGCTTCGTTTCGTACGTGGCTGTAGGTGCCGGCACGCTCGAGCGCGGATCGGCCAGCGACGATGACCGGATGTTGCTGCTCGTTGGCTTCGAGGTAGGCCTCGGGAGACGCGCCGGTGACGCGGAGCTGTCCCTCATGGATCTGAACGCGTGCGCGATGGCGCGCGGCAAGCCCGCATATCGCGTCGGCGTCGTGCCAGGCGAACCGAGCCGGCCTGCGTCCGGTAGCGGCGGCGACGGCGCGGCCGAATGTGGCCACCGTTGCCTCGATCGGCCCGGCCGGCACCCACACTGAGAAGAGTGCGCGCCCGGCGCGACGGAGCACGCGGATCATCTCATCGAAGGCGCGGCTCGCGTCAGCGGCGAAGATCAATCCGAACACCGACAGAGCGACGTCGAACGCGCCGTCGTCGAACGGCAGCGCCTGCATGTCCCCGACCACGAACGAGACCTCGACACCATCGGCCGCGGCGCGGTCGCGCGCGAGGTCGATCAGCCTGGGCGCAGTATCGACGCCGGTCACGAGTGCGCCCGCGCCGGCGGCCAGCAGGGCGGCATTGCCGGTGCCGGTGGCGAGATCAACTACCCGCTCGCCGTGCTGGAGGTGCGCGAGAGACACCATGTGCTCGGCGACCGGCTCGAGCTCGACGGCCATCTGCTCGTACTGGCCGATGTCCCAATCGATCATCTCGCTCATCGACGCTAGCCGGTCAGAAACCGCCTAAATGTTGGCGCGCTGTCGTCGACCAGCCGTGCATCGCGCTCGCTTAGCCGGTGGCACCGGCAACCCTGGCCGCGTCCGGCAGCAGCGCGCGCAGCTCCTCGAGGCCTTCGGTGATTCCGCGCGCGAGCACGTTGATGTCGGGTGTCGAGGCGGCGTCGGCGGTGATCCCGAACGTCACCTGCCCGTTGTAGGAGAGCGCAGCGATCCCCACGGCGTGGTCGGCGAGCAGCGGCAGGACCGGTTGGAGGTCGCGCAGCAACGCTCCGAACGCGTACAGCGGCACCGGCGACCCCGGCACGTACGTGACCGCCACGTTGAACATCCGCCTGGAGAACACCGTCTGTGTGAGCGCCGCACGTGCGACCACCGGCGGGGCGAGCGCGGCGAGCTCGATCATCGTCAAGGCGGCCTGCGCCGCGTCGGAGGATTTGCGCCGACGGGTGGCCGCAGCAATCCTCTGCAGCCGCGCCTGCGCGAGCGGTTGGCCGATCGGGAGGTCGACGAACAAGAAGCTGAGCAGGTTGCCGAGCGTCAAGCGGTCCGACGCATCGCGCCGGGTGACCGGCACCAGCGCGCGCAGCCCGCGCGGCGGCAGCTCCTCCTCGCGCGAGAGCAGCAACTTCCGCAGGCCGCCGGTCGCCGCCGCCAGCACCACGTCGGTGATCGATCCGCCGAGGTGGTGACCGATCGCTTTCAGCTCCTCAAGCGGGACTCGCACCACGGCGTACCGGCGTGTCTGGCCGATCGGCACGTTCAGCGAGGTGCGGGGCGCGCCGCGAAGCTCGTCGCGCCCGATCAGCTGGGCGACTCGGCGCGAGCGGTCCAATGCCCCCCGGGGATGGGCAGCAGCGTGAACCGCGGCACTGCCCGCGCGCACGGCGGCGTCGGCGGCCTGGGCAGCGGCCTCGGGAAGATCTGACCGCCACGATCGTCCGCGCGCCGCGCTGCTCGACGGCGTTGGCTTGGTGCTCCCCGTCGGCCCGGGGCCCAGCAGCAGACCAATCAGCTCCACCGCTACCAGGCCGTCGACCATGCAGTGGTGGGTCTTCCAGCCAAGCGCCCAGTGCCCGCTGTCGAGCCCTTCGACCAGCATCATCTCCCACAGTGGCCGCTTCCGGTCAAGCGGGCGCGAGAAGAACTCGGCAGTCCAATCGCGCAGTTGCCCGTCGTCGGCTGGCGCCCGCAGCTCGGCGTGACCGACGTGGTGGCGAATGTCGAAGCGCTCATCGGGCACCCAGTGCGGCCACGAGAAGCTTCGCGTGCGAGCGCTCGACAGCCGCTGCGAGTAGCGCGGAATCTCACCCAGTCGTACTGCCAGCTGCTCGCGTACGGCCTCGACAGTCGGAGCAACTCCGCCTGCCGGGGGCTCGAACACCATCACGCCGCCGAGGCTCATCAACGCCCCTTCGTCCAGCTCCTCAAGCCGCAGGAACGTCCCGTCGAGCGCCGTCAGCGTGTCTGCCACGCATTGAAGCTAGGCTCCGCCGCCGTCCCGGTAATCGGGGGCGAGCATCGATTCACGTCGGTAGTTCCCCACGACGGCTATCTCGTCAGGCGGCCGGTGGGCGCTTGCTGGGGAGGGATTCGCGTTCCGGACGCCTCGTCGATAGGGCGAGTCCCCGCGCAGGTCGGCTGACCGCGCTCCACGACAACTACAGATAGAAAGGCTTCGCTGTACGTCTCGAAGCGGACAGCTGTGGCGGTTCGCGGTGCCTGTGGTGGCGCGATCGGCGACGACGCCACGGACGGCGTTAGCTGACTGCCCGGATGGCATCCTCGAACGGCTGAATGCTGTCCGGCACACCGCCTCCCAGCACGCGCGTGCCGCGAGGCCCGCTTACCGCGAACGACGGAGTCCCCTGAAATCCGTATGCGAGCGCCTGGCGACCGTCCTCCCGAACGCGGGCCGTCACCGCCGGTGTGTGGCGGTCACTGTCGAACCGTGCGACGTCCACGCCGGCCGCCTTGGCGAGGCGATCGAGGAACGCGTCAGTGACATAGCCGGAGCGCTCCTCGCCCTGGTTGTCGTAGAAGAGTTCGATGAACTGCCAGGCGCGGCCCTGGCGCCCGGCGGCATAGGAGGCTTCGGGTGCGGCGAGCGAGTCGGTGTGGTCGATGATCGTCCAGTTGTGGAAGGAGAGTCTTGCCACGCCGGTCTTGACCAGCTTGTCGATCACGGCTGGCAGGATGCCGGTGGCGAACGCGCTGCACGCGGTGCACTGAAGGTCGCCGTACTCGTTGATCGTCACGGGCGCGTCGGCCTCGCCAAGCGTCATGTCGACCTGCGGCACGCCGGCGAGCTCAGCGCTCCCTGCCTGCCTATCTGCGACCGTGGGCTGCACGCTTCCTCCGCGGTCTACCGCAACCATGACCCCGACAACGACCAGCGCCGTCACCACAATCGCAGCGAGCTGCTTGAGCCGCCTGCTGCGCAGGCGCCGTGCACGGCGCTCCGCCTCACGGCGCACGCGCTCGTGACGAGCGCGCTGGAGCTCGTCCCTTCGACTCTGAGATCTTTGCTTCTGCACAACCGATCGACTCCTCGGCAGCTGCCCCTGCCAGCCCAGAGACCGCCTCCGGTCTTAACGATCGCCGCGCCAGCCGCCCGCCACATCCGTATGACGACGCAGTCGCTCCCGGGACTGCTACCGACGGCGCCGCGGGCACAGCCGAGGATCAGCGGGCCCATGGGTGCCGGGCCTTGCGCTGCATGCCCATGACGAGTTCCTGGCGTTCCTCAACACGCTCGTCCGGAGCTTCCCGCGCAAGCCGCTGCAGGCGGCGCTGGACAACTCCTCCACCCGCTCGACACAGCTCAAGCGCCGGCGCGAACCGCGTGTAAGCTAATCCTTAGCGCGCAAATCTGCGCCGTTGCTGTCGGAAACTCGATTCCAGGCAGCGCAACCTGTCAGACCGTGATCGTGCTGCCGACCGTGCTCATCACGAACGCGTCCGGAAACCGCGCCGCAATTTGGTAGCACGCCTTCCACCCGGTGCAGTGAGCGGGTACGAGCATCGACGGTGAGAGGTCGGCGAGTGCCTCGACCGTTGCGCCGATTCTCGGCTCGAATCCCGGGCCGCTGAGATGAAACCCGCCGACGATCGCCGCAACGGTGTCCTGCCCGGTCAGCTCTCGCGCGTAGCGCACCGTGTTGACGATCCCTGAGTGCCCGCACCCGCTTAACACGACCACGCCCCGATCACGGAGGCTCATCACGAGCGCCTGGTCATCGAGGATCAGTGGATCCGGCTGCCACCCGTCCTCGCGCAGCGCCTCGTGACCCGGGAACCCGGTCTCGAACGGCATGGTGCGGTCGACCTCGCCGGTGATCAGCACCGCCCCGTCGAGCAGGAACGATGGCTGGCGCTCCTCGACGATCGCAAACCCCATCTCCTGCAAAGCGGTGCGACTGGTCGCCGGGAACTCGGCCGCCGGCAATCCGGGAAAGCTGATCCGCCGACGGCTCCAGAACTCTGGATGGATCATCACCGGCAGACCGGTGCGGCCGAGCACGCGCACGAGCCCCTCCATCCCGGTCACGTGGTCCCAGTGACCATGGCTGAGCACGATCACCTCGATCTCGTGCGGGTCGATCCCGAGCCGGCGCATGTTCTCGACCATCCCGTTGGGCGAGACCCCGGTATCGAACAGCAGCGTGCGGGTCCGGCCAGCCTTCTCAATCCGGACGAGTGCCGAGAAGCCCGGCTCGGCGACCAGCGCGTCGGGCACACCGGTCTCCGGACTCACTCGCGCCTGCCCAGTCGGCGGACCGCCGAGGATCGCCTTCGGCCAACTCATCCGCCCAACCGCATCCTGATCGACAAGCAGTGGGTCAGTCACGTTATCCATCAGCACCGTGATCTGCACACCATCAACCGGCTCAAGCTCAATCGGATTCATTCGCGACCTCCACTCACTACGGACGCGGGGATCGTCGCAGACCCGCACCCCATTGCCGTCACGCCGCCACAGGGACAGGACGCACCCGAGACGGGACGGTGGACTGAGCCGGACCGGGTTCCACGGAGACTGTTTTAGTAGTACTTTGTTAGTTTCTGGGTAGGAGTTCGCGCTCTTTGCGGCGAACCCTCCTCGCGGTTGTCGTCGATCGC